>Ga0209749_1000016_pt1 | contig 352640 bp, 274 predicted proteins | sample EPASupsiteSAE347_FD_187267 | JGI IMG/M metagenome (GOLD analysis project Ga0209749, IMG submission 187267) | Bioremediated contaminated groundwater from EPA Superfund site, New Mexico - Sample SAE3-47 (SPAdes) (version 2) | ecosystem: Environmental > Aquatic > Deep subsurface > Groundwater >... | reverse complement strand
TTGGCCACCAGGGTGGAGGTGAGGGCCCGTCCACCCAGACCGGCGTACTCGCCCACCGGCTCAATGCTGACCTTCGGTCCGCCTTCCGCTCCCATGTCAACTCTCAATATCTTGTCCATGTATTCCTCCTCTGTTTGGATCCGTAGATCCACAGCTGTGAAAGGGTGGGTTTGGCTGGCGCCAATATGGGGATGCGCCTTGCGGCAGTCCGCAAGGGCGTCCCACGACTTGATGCTATGGTTCAATCTGCGAGGCATGTACAAAGGGGCAACGTGACGAATCATGGGGACCGGATGCCGATGCAACGGAAGCTTCCGCGTGCTGCGTCCCGTTCCCGTCAGGCTGAAGGCTCAGGTCTTTCCGCCAGCGGCGAGAGCCTGCCCGCGCGGGTTTTTCATGTATCCGCAGATCTTCCGATCATGTTATAACCAGCCCGGTAACAAGTTGTAAATATATCACTTTTGGCACAACGCCACCGGCTGTCGACTGGCGGGGGGCACGTGAGAGGATCGAGGGATTGTCTCTTCTGCACGAAACCAAAGATGGGATTCTCATCGAGGTTCGCGTTCAACCGAAGGCGGGCAGAAATGAGCTGGCCGGAATCCAGGAAGGGCGTCTGAAAATCCGATTGACCGCTGCGCCCGTCGAGGGAGAGGCCAACCGGGAGTGCCTAAAATTGCTCGCAAAAATCTTCGATATTCCAAAGTCCGACATGGAGATTGTCAAAGGCCGAAAGTCCCGCCTCAAGACCATTCTCGTTCGGAAACACACCGCCGATAGCCTGCTTCGGATTCTCCAGGAACAAAATTTGTCCTGATTCCATCGTGTTTGATGTTGTAATATTTTTTTTGAAAAAAACGAAACTATTTGCTAAAAGGTGGAATCATATTGCCCGTTCGGTTCAGCAGTCCACACGCAGGGTCTTTAAGGAGGCGCCGATGCGAGAGGTTGTGATCGTGAGTGCGGTTCGGACTCCCCTTGGGAATTTCAACGGTTCGCTTGCCGGTATCGGGGCGACGAAGCTTGGAGGGATCGTCATCGAGGAAGCCGTGAAACGTTGCGGCATCGGGAAGGAGGATGTCGACGAGGTCATCATGGGAATTGTGCTGCCCTGCGGTTACGGCCAGAATCCTGCCAAACAGGCGGCCGTCCTTGCCGGGATGCCCTGGGAAGTGGAATGCCTGACGGTCAACAAAGTTTGCGGGTCCGGGCTGAAGGCGGTGATGCTGGCGGCCCAGGCCATCCGTTCTGGGGATGCCGATGTCGTGGTCGCAGGGGGTATGGAGAACATGAGCATGGCGCCCTATTACCTCGACAAGGCCCGCTTCGGATACCGCATGGGGGACGGGAGCCTCCTCGACCATATGGTCCATGATGGCCTCTGGGATATCGTTAACGACTTCCATATGGGCATATCCAACGAATTGTGTTCGGAGAGATACAACATCACCAGGGAGGATCAGGATCTGTATGCCGCCCGCTCCTATGAACGGACGCTCGCAGCCATGGCGGAAGGCAGGTTCACGGATGAAATCGTTCCCGTAATTGTTTCCGGGCGAAAAGGTGGGCCGACGCCGTTCAACCGGGATGAATGTCCCAAAGAGACGCCCTACGAGACTCTTGCCAGGATGCGCCCGGCGTTTCAGAAGGATGGGGTGACGACTGCCGGGAATGCGTCTATCGTAAGCGATGGCGCCGCCGCAGTCGTCGTCATGTCGCGCGAGAAGGCGGAGGCTTTCGGGTGTCCGCCGATGGCCGCCGTGGGTGCACAGGCATCGGCGGGAATAGACATGAAATACGTATTGGCCGCTCCCATTTGGGCAATTCCCAAGTGTTTGAAAAAAGAGGGAATATCCATCGATGAGGTGGACCTTTTCGAAATCAATGAAGCGTTCAGCGGTTCAACGGTAACGGTCCTGCGAGAATTGGATCTGGACCCGGCGAAGGTGAATGTGAACGGCGGCAGTGTCGCGCTGGGCCATCCCATTGGGGCGAGCGGATGCAGGTTGCTGGTTTCTCTGCTCTACGAACTCGCTCGTCGGGGAAAAAAGACGGGGTTGGTTTCCCTCTGTCTCGGTGGGGGCGAAGCGGTGGCGATGACGGTCGGACGGTGAGAGGGAACATGGCGGGCGTGAGGCGAATATACGTCGCCGGCGCGAAGCAAAAGGAGATGATGAAACCATGGACGTTAAGACTTTTGGCGTTGTGGGCTCCGGTCAGATGGGAAGCGGTATCGCTCAGGTGGCGGCCATGAGCGGCGTTGAGGTCGTTATGAACGACATTCGGGAGGATCTGGTCGAGAGGGGCCTCAAAAGCATTGCGAGTATCCTTCGCAAGAACGTGGAAAAGGGAAAGATGAGTCCTGCGGATATGAATGGGACTCTTGGACGCATCAAACCCAGTGTGAATCTCGGGGACATGTCTGCGGCCGATTATGTTGTGGAGGCTGCAACCGAGAACGAGTCGATCAAGTTCAAGATCTTCCGCGATCTCGATTCCATCTGTCCACCCGAGACGATCCTTGCGAGCAACACCTCGTCCATTCCCATAGGGCGCATTGCCGCGCAGACGGCTCGCCCCGCCAAAGTCATCGGAATGCATTTCATGAATCCGGTCCCGGTGATGAAGCTGGTGGAGGTGATCCGGGGGTTACCCACCTCGGAGGAAACCTTCCAGATCACATGGGACCTCTCGATCAGATTCGGAAAGACCCCCGCACAATCCAGCGATTATCCAGGTTTTATCGCCAACCGGATACTCATGCCCATGATAAACGAGGCAGTCTACAGTCTCTACCATGGCGTAGGGACCCGTGAGGACATCGACACGGTGATGCGATTGGGAATGAATCATCCGATGGGACCACTGGCCCTGGCGGACCTCATCGGCCTCGATACGTGCCTGGCCATCATGCAAACGCTCTATGACGGTTTCTGTGATTCAAAGTATCGGCCGTGCCCTCTCCTGCGCAAGTACGTGGAAGCCGGGTGGCTGGGCCGGAAGACGGGGCGTGGGTTTTACGAGTACCGATAGCGGGAGAGGGAGCCGGATGGACTTTGAATTGTCGGAAGAGCTGAAAATAATTCAGGATACTGCGGCCAGGTTTGCCAGGCGCGAGCTCGAGCCGGTGGCTGCGGAATTGGACAGAACGAAGAATCGGGAGATACTGAAAAACAACCTCAAAAAGCTCGCTGAACTCGGCTTTATGGGCCTTGGCGTGGATCCGGATTATGGAGGCTCGGGGGCCGGGACGGCGGCTTTTTCACTGGTCATGATCGAGCTGGGCCGCGCCTGCGCTTCAACGGCCGTGACGACTTCGGTCACCAACATGGTCGCGGAAATCATTCAACAGGTCGGGACTGAGGAACAGAGACAAAAGTACCTCCCGCCGCTCTGCAGCGGCGAATATCCGGCCGGAAGTTTTGCGCTCACCGAGACCTGTGCCGGGTCGGATCCTGCATCCATGAAGACCTCGGCAGTTCTGGACGGCGACCGCTGGGTGTTGAACGGGAATAAGATTTTCATATCAAGCGGGGAATACGCCGGGCTTTTCGTCGTATGGGCCGTGACCGACAAGACGGCCCGCAAGGGGAAGGGCATAACCTGCCTTCTCGTGGAACCATCCTTTCCCGGTTTTGTAGTTGGCAAGGACGAAAAGAAGATGGGGCAGAACGGTTCCGCTACCAACGAACTCATCTTTGACAATTGTATAATCCCAAAAGAAAACGTTCTGGGCAAGGTGAACGACGGGTACCGGATCGCTGTTTCCGAGTTGGCGGGAGGGCGGATCGGAATAGGTTCCATGGCGCTCGGCATAGGGCTGGCCGCGATGGATTTTGCAACCAACTATGCAAAGGAGCGCATACAGTTCGGCGTCCCCATCTCCCAGTTTCAGGCGATTCAGTGGATGATCGCCGACAACTACACGCGGTTGGACGCCGCCCGTCTCCTGTTGCTGAGAGCCGCCTGTCTGAAGGATAGTGGAAAGCATTACGCGAAGGAAGCTTCCATGGGGAAAGTGTATGCCACCGAGGCCGCCAATAAGGCCTGCTACGACGCCATGCAGATTCTCGGGGGATACGGCTATACGGGCGACTACCCCATCGAGCGCTACTGCCGCGATGTCCGGGTCACGACGATTTATGAAGGAACCAGTGAGATCCAGCGGTTGATCATCGCACGAGAGATCCTTCGCTGACGCGTATCCGTAACGCGCCCTCCCGTTGCGCCGGAAGGCCGGCAGGCGGGCCATTCACCCTTCGGCTCTCTTCATCTATCGACACGTTCCTGCCACGATGTCCGCTTTCTGTTGTCTTAGCGGCGTCAGGGGAGCCTTTCCCCGGGAAAAGGCCCGTGAAGCCCCCTTTGCGGTGGCAGATGCAGATTTCCCCTATATTGCGGCCGTTTGCCGGCCTTCCGACTCGACCCCCCGGGTGAATGAGCAATTTCAGGTTAAGTGTCCATGAATTATATGCTGTTTCTCGCACTGGCTCCATGCGGTTGAGAATACGGTTTTTTTGTTGACAACGACCGTCTTTTCAATAAGAATTAAGAGGTCATAGGCGCAATTTCTTTTCCGTTTGGATTTTATTTCCGTCATTACAGTTGAATGGTAGTTGGATACAGACCCGGCAGAGGTCATGGCTGGCGGGAAGATGCTTGATTTGACCGTGGAGTCGAGGCGCTTCCCGTGGAGACGGAGACAGGCCGGGTCAACCCGTCAGGAGATGATCCATGGGCAATTGCCTCTTCAGACCAAGGCACTCGTTTGTTCCGGTTCTTTTTTTCCTGGCCGTTTTCCATGTTTGCGCATGGGGACAGACGCCCTCCTCACCACCGTTGTCCAATCCTTCGAATGCTTATGACCTTGCCCTCCGTGCGATGCAACAGAGGGACTATGCGGAGGCCCTGGACAGAATGCAGGAGGCGATCGGAGGGAATCCGACAAATCTGGAGTACCAGTATGTATTGGGGCTGGTTTACTTGCGGTTGGAGCGGCTCGACGAAGCCGAGGTGATTTTCGCCACTCTGCTCCGGGAAGATGAAGGTCATTTCCAGAAAGCCTTCTTCGAACTTGCTTCCATTCTAATGCAGCGAGGGAAAATCAACGAAGCCATTGAAGCCCTGGGTAAGGCTCGGCCGCTGGATCCGGGACGGGCCGACTACGAAACGGGCGTGGCGTATATGCGTATCCAGGACTACCCGAAGGCGGTCGAGTTTCTCAAGCGGGCGGCGATCGCCAAACCCGAACTGGCGACGGAGGCGGCGATCCAGGAGGCGATCGCCCAGTATCATATGAAGCACTACAAAGACGCCCGGGATTTGCTCGTTGCGGTATCCCGGAAGCAACTCTCTCCCGAAAAGAGGGAGGAAGTTCAGGCGTTGCTCGCATCGATGGAGTCTTCCATCCGGGCTTCCAAACCCTGGCAGGTGATTGCCACGGCGGGCCTTCAATTCGACAACAACGTGCTCCAGGATCCTCTTCAGCAGGTGAATGCCGCCCCGGCCGGCGGTGCCACGGATGCGGAGGATATGGCCGGGCTCATATCCGTTTCAGGGCGCTACAACCTCTATCAGACCGAACCATGGAAATTTGGAGTCGGTTACAACCATTACCAGTTGACCTATGCGGACCATTCCAGCCTCAATCTCATTGGAGCACGACCGACGGTCTATTTCCAATGGGAGAAATCCCCCTATTTTGCCACGGTTGAATACGTCTACAGCCACTACTGGGTAGATGGCGATTCGCGGGTGGATGTCCAGTCCATTTTCCCGCGGTTTGTCATGCTGCATGGAGACAGGTTCCGAACGGAGATCTTCACGGGTGCCGAATGGCGCTTCTACCAGGATACGACACCGGACGACAGATTGTTCCATCTCGGCGTGATGGAGTATTATCTCCTTCGCAACGGGACGGCGCACCTCAGAGCTGGTTACCAGGCTGACTACGACAATATGGTCCCGACGGAGAGAGCGAGTTTCCTGAGTCATACGGGAGCGGTGGGCGTTCAGTGGCCCATATGGAAAGAGAAGTGGTTCCTGGATCTCTCAGGGGCTTTCATCTGGCGGAACTACGACAGGGATGTCCTCATCAGTTCGACCACGAGCAGGCAGGACGAGGAGCAGGACCTGAACGTGATGGTTTTCGGCCGTCTTACCCCTTCTCTGCAAATGAGCGTTCTCTTTCAGCGTATCTGGAGCAATTCCAACATAACCAACCAATACGGCGTTGATCCCTACAACTACAGAAGGGCTATACTGACATGCATGCTGACGTACTATTTTTGAAAAAAGGTCGAGTCCGGGCGGATATTCTCTGCCTCCTGGCATTCCTGGCATGTTTTTCGGTGCAATCGGCTCTTGCGGCCGGAGAGCCTGTGGGGAAGGTGGAGTTGGTGACCGGAGCCGTGCAGGTCGCCAGGGCCGGGAAAACCGAAACCGTGAAAGCCGGCGCGTCCGTTTTCCTGCAGGACAAATGGCAAACGAAGGAAAACAGTTCGGTGGAGATCGTTTTTGTTGATGGCAGTCGAGTCAAAATGACCTCTAACACCGTCCTGGAAATCACCGAATACCTTTACAAGCCGGCCGAAAAGACGCGGCAAAGCCTTCTCTCGATGGTGTCGGGGAAGGCCAATTTTGTCGTGCAGGATCTTCAGGACTTCAAGGAAAAGCGTTTTCGAGTGCAGACGCAGACCGCTGTGGTTGGAACCCGCGACACCCGGTTCGGGGTCTGGGTGGTTGATGCACTGCTGACCAAAGCGCTGTGCATCGAGAATGTGATCGTCATGTGGAATCGGAGCATGGTTGGGGCTCCCATTCTCTTGACAGCCAACATGATCAGTGAGGTTTACGGGGAGAAGCCCCCCACGCCTCCTCGATTCGCCACTCCGGCGGAACACTCCGAGTTTCTCAAGGACATGGAGGACGTGGGCGGTAAAGGTGCCGGGACGACCAGGGGAAAGGGGATTTCAGGTGACGCCGGGAAGAGGGAGGGGGGTACCACGATGGATTCAACCGGCGTGACGTCCGTGACGTCTCCGACAACAACGGCTATGCCGACGACGACCACGGTTGCGAGCACCACGAGCACGACCAGCACTTCTTCGTCATCGACGTCCACGAGCACGACCACGACTACCACCACAACCACCACGACTTCAACCACGAGGCCGACTCTGCCGAGGCCTCCGCAGCCTCCCGGCACGGGCGCTGCGGGCGCGGGTCGGAAGTAGGGGAGTGGAGAGCGGCGTGATTTGGAAGCGGACCCGGGAGTTGGAATGTGTGCTCAGTCCATATGCAGATGACGATGTGAAATGGCGGACCGCCTGCTTGCCCTTTCGCTCCAGGGAGGGGGGGTGAGCTTGCGGCAACAGCCGGGCGCTAACGGACGAGTGTGTTTCTTTGATGCGGCACCCCCTCACAATTCCCAAAGACAAAGTCTTTGTGCCCTCCCCCTGCTTATTCCCCGGCCCCCGGATTCTGTGGGGCAATGTTGATGAATCGGGGTTCCCTCTCCCCCGTATCGGGGGAGAGGGAACCCTGCACGGGCGTTCAATAGACCCCGCACGGGCTTTCGCCCGCAACGAAGGATAAAAAGCGCGGCGGTCCCTTTTAGACAGACAACTATTGATTCTGTTGGGCAGGGGAACGATGTGGATATGACTGACGCAGGACATTTGAATGGCGCCGTTCTGAGAGACGGTGTGCCATGCCTGGTGGGCCTCGTGTGTCGATGCGGGACGGTGGAATATGCTTTGAGGAGGACAGGGTATGCGTAGATCGTATGGTTGCTTCCTGTTGTTGTCATCGCTCTTACTATGCGGGATGCTCCTGCTGTCTTCCGCAGGCATGGTTCCTGCGGTTCAGAGAAGCGGTCTCGATTCCGGGCCCGCCGACACCTCTTGGCCGATCTTTCGCCATGACACGCTGCATTCGGCGAGAAGCTCCTACGCGGGGACCCGGGGGGCAGGGGTCAAGTGGACTCTGGCCACGGGGGGGCTGGTGATGTCTTCCCCGGCTATCGCGGCTGATGGAACGATCTACATCGGTTCCATGGACGGCTACCTTTATGCCGTGAGTTCCCTTGGAGTTGTGAAATGGACCTTTGCGACAACGACGACAGGCGTCAATAGGGGCATCAATGCTTCCCCGGCGGTCGGATCGGACGGGACGATTTATGTCGGTGCGCTGGACGGTAATATGTATGCGGTGGAACCCGATAGCGGCGTGGAAAAGTGGCGGTACCCCACGGGCGGAGCGATCATGTCGTCCTGTGTGATTGGTTCGGACGAAGCCATTTATTTCGGGTCGGATGACAATTATGTCTACGCGCTGACTTCTACGGGAGTGTCCAAGTGGGCTTCCCCGTTCAGCACTTCGGGCCGGGTGACATCCTCGCCTGCCATAGACTCCAGCGGGACGGTGTACGTGGGTTCCTGGGACGGAAGCCTGTATGCGTTGAGCTCCACGGACGGAACGATGAAGTGGTCCTTTGCAACGGGAGATATGATCATTTCGTCCCCTTCGCTGAGCGCCGACGAACAGTGGGTCTTCTTTGGCTCCTACGACGGGAGTTTTTACGGCGTGGATGCGGCGACCGGCGAGACGACCTATTGGTACCACACGATTACCACTTCAACCCCGCAGTTTGTGTCTTCCCCCGCCATCGGCTTTGACGGGACTATCTATGCAGGGTGTGTCGACGGCCACCTGTATGCTTTCTATCCGACGACCGGCAATCTGGTATGGGCGTACTATGTTGGGTATCCAATCATCTCCTCCCCTGCTGTGGGAGCGGATGGAGTCATCTACTTCGCAGCACAGGATGGAACCGTGTATGCCCTCGAGGTATCCGGGACGACGCCGACCCTGCTCTGGGCGCAGGCCACTGCGGGCAGTTCGGGAGCCCTGGGCGACGGGGTGCAGTCCTCGCCGGCCATCGGCCAGGACGGCACGATTTATGTCGGCGCTGCGGACAAGAATCTCTATGCCATCAAGCAGCAGTTTACGCTGACGACTGCGGTGAGTCCGACGGGATCGGGTTCGGTGACGTTGACACCTTCGGGCGGGACGTATGATGCGGGGACGACCGTGAGCGTGAGGGCGGTAGCGAACTCGGGGTATGTCTTCGATTCCTGGACGGGGGATCTCACGGGGAGCGCCAACCCGTCGAGTATCGTCATGAGCGCGAACAAGTCGGTGACGGCGGTGTTCAAGAAGCAGCAGTTTACGCTGACGACTGCGGTGAGTCCGGCGGGATCGGGTTCGGTGACGTTGACACCTTCGGGTGGGACGTATGATGCGGGGACGACCGTGAGCGTGAGGGCGGTAGCGAACTCGGGGTATGTCTTCGATTCCTGGACGGGGGATCTCACGGGGAGCGCCAACCCGTCGAGTATCGTCATGAGCGCGAACAAGTCGGTGACGGCGGTGTTCAAGAAGCAGCAGTTTACGCTGACGACTGCGGTGAGTCCAACGGGGTCGGGTTCGGTGACGTTGACACCTTCGGGTGGGACGTATGATGCGGGGACGACCGTGAGTGTGACGGCGGTAGCGGGTACGGGGTATGTCTTCAAACGCTGGAAGGGGGATCTTGCCGGGAGTGTCAATCCGTCGAGTATCGTCATGAGCGCGAACAAGTCGGTGACGGCGGTGTTCCAGAAGGTGTCGGTGCAATACACGCTGACGACCGCGGTGAGTCCCACGGAGTCGGGCGCGGTGACGTTGACTCCCTCCGGCGGAATATACGAATCCGGGCGGAAGGTGGTATTGAAGGCCGTAGCGGGTTCGGGATATGTCTTCGATCGTTGGACGGGGGATCTTACCGGGAGCGCAAATCCGTCGAGTATCGTCATGAGCGCGAACAAGTCGGTGACGGCAGTGTTCAGCACTCTGGATTCAGTCGTGATTGCAGTTCCTTCGGCTTCGAAAAAGGCGACGGCCAATGGTTACAGGATGATCGGAATTCCGTTGCTTTCCTCCACGGCGGGCGTGCGCGACGTCTTTTCGACCATTGCGCCGTTTTTCGGAGGAGCGGCAGATCCCTATACATGGGCGCTCTATAAGTCCAACGGAACGACTCTGATCGCCAAGACCGGTGTCGACTCCGTTCAGTACGGCAAAGGGTGGTGGATCGTTTCGACGAAAGCCAGGAAGATGAAAATATCCGGCAAGCCTCTCACGACGGACTTCAGTATGTCCGTTTCCCCCGTTTCCAACGGGAAACAGATGGTTGCATGTCCATTCAGCGACAGGACGATTCTGTGGGCGAATGTGGTTGCCGACTCGGCCAATGCGTCTTTGTTGCTTGGAGCCAGGCTTTATTATTATCAGAACGGCGAATACGTGGTTGTGAAAACGATGAAACCCGGCAAGGCATATTGGGTGACGATTGGAAACGAGAGTGGCGGCACGTTGCTGATCCGGAGAGACTATGATGGCGTAGCGGCCTCGAGCAAGGCCCTGCTTGCTTCCGCAACGGAAAAGCAGGAATTGCCCCCGCCTTTGGGGCCGGGATCTCACATCACGGTTGGCTATCCGACGGGAGGGACGCACTTGAAGGATGGCAAACGTTGCAACATCCGGTGGTCCTCTTCGGGCATCAGCCCCGAGGGATTCACCAGCAGAGTCAATATCAGCGTTTCCATGGACGGAGGAGAGAATTACACGCTTATCGCTGAAGGGGTACCCAACACGGGCGTGTACCGTTGGGCTGTTCCCGAAGGGGCGGCCGGTGTCCATTGCCGCGTCAAGATTGCCTCCGATCTCTATCCGCGGGTAAGTGGAGTGACCGGGGAGGACTTCTCCATCATAGGAAAATGAACCGGCCGCCGGCAAGAGATGGAATCTTGAGGTTATGGATGCCGGGAGGGACGTCTTTCGGGACCCCGGGCCGAGAAGCCGGACCATCCCAGGGTTTCCACGGAGCGTATCCGCTTTCGAGGGGTTTGTCTCGCCGCTTCCTGAAGATGGATGTATCGGTATGCCGCTTCGTTAGACGCTCGATTTGCCTCGACTTGCAGAGTTTGCGCCGCGATGCATGCAGTTGGGGTATAGTGGAGATCCGGAGGAATCCGACCATTGAGATCCGCGGGAAGGTTTCTGAAGCCTCTCATTGCCTGGGAGGCTCGTTTTGTCCTGGCTTCGACTTTCATCCTGGCCTGCCTTTATTTTTTGTCGGTTCCCTTTCTGGAATTGATGGAACTGAAAGCGTGGGACCTTCATTTCGCGCAGAGGGGAAAGATTGCTCCGCCGTCCGGTTTGATGGGTTTTGTGGCCATCGACGAGGAAAGCGTCAACCGGGACGGCCGGTGGCCGTGGCCGAGGCGGCAGATGGCCCGGTTGCTTCAGGCTGTGGATGATTACGGCGCTCGGGTCATCGGTCTGGATCTGGGTTTTTTTGAACCGGACCTCAAGCTCCGGCAGAGAGCCATCCTGGATCTCCGGGACCAGCTCGGGAAGAACCCGCCGGAGTCCGTCGGCCGAGAAATCATCTCGATGCTCGACGAGATAGCCGTTCGGGAGGACGACGATGTCATCCTGGCCGAAACCATTCGCAATCTCTCCATTCCGCTTGTCCTGGGCCATTTCTTTTACGCACCCGACAGTTCCTTCCAACCAATCCTCCCGCCGCCCGAGGTTCTTGACAGGGCTGCCATACCCATCGTACAGATCATCCAAACGCCGTCACCTGGAAGGTTGAATGAGGCAGGTGGTCTCGAAACGAACATACCCATCGTTTTGGAATCGACTCCGTATACGGGGAGTTTCAACGTCTATGCCGACCCCGATGGCTCCGTGCGGTCGATGCCCCTCGTCATTCGCTATGAGAATCGTTATTTCCCGTCCCTCGCTCTTCAGACACTTTCGGCAGGATTGAACCTTCCTCCCATACTCAAAGTGGACGAACGCGGCGTTGTTGACGTTCGCCTGGGACCCGTTTCCATTCCCACGAACGACAAGGGGGAGATTCTGGTCAATTTCTATGGCCCCGGGTATACGTTCCCGCACTTTTCAGCTTCCGCCCTCATGCACCATGAGGCGCCCGAGGACGCCCTGAAGGGCCGTTTCATCATCATCGGAAATACGACCATGGGCCTCCATGACATGCGTCCCACGCCGTTCGGGCCGGTTTATCCGGGAGTCGAACTTCACTGCACCGTTATGGAGAATATCGTCAATCAGCAGTTTCTCGCCAGGTCCGAACGATCCGCGCCTTTCCACGATCTCGTGGCGCTTCTCGGTATGGGTGCGGCTTTTCTCATCCTGCAGTCGTTTCTGCTGGGAATTCCGCTGGCTGGGTGTGTCGTAGCGCTCCTGGGGATTTATATAGGGATGACGCATTATTTCTTCCTGCGAGAAGGCATCTGGCTGAATCACGTGTTCCCGTCTCTCAGCCTCGTGACAATCTACCTGGGCACAACGGTTCACCACTACCTGAAGGAAGAGCGAGAGAAACGGATGGTTCGAGGGGCTTTCAGCCTCTACGTGCCCGGTTCGGTCATGGAGGAGATGCTCGCGCACCCGGAGAGACTGCGGCTCGGGGGCGAGAAGAGGGAACTGACGGTGCTTTTTTCGGACATACGCGGATTCACGAGCCTATCGGAGGTTGTTCCTCCGGAAGAACTGGTTCCTCAGTTGAATCACTACCTCACACGAATGACCCAGGTGGTTTTCGACCACCATGGCACCCTGGACAAATATATCGGCGATGCGGTTATGGCGATTTTCGGCGCTCCCGTGGAGCAGGAAGATCATGCAGTAAGAGCCTGCGGCACGGCCCTCAAAATGATCGGCGCCCTGGGCGTCCTCCAGAAAGAATGGGAGGCCCGGGGGCTGCCCGTTCTCCAGGTCGGCATCGGGATCAATACGGGTCTCATGATGGTCGGCAATATGGGTTCGGAGCGGCGTTTCGACTATACGGTGCTTGGCGACAACGTGAACCTGGCTTCCAGGCTGGAAGGTTTGACCAAGATGTACGGTGTTTCCATTGTGGTCAGTGAAACCACGTGGGAGGCTGGAAAGGGCCTGTTTGTGGGAAGAGAACTGGATGTGGTGCGCGTCAAGGGAAAACAGAAACCCGTCGCCATATATCAGATCATGGCTTTGCGCGAAGAGGGGGCCGAATACCTGCAACCACTTGCGATTTATGCCGATGCCCTCGATAAATTCAGAAAGGCGGAATGGGCGGCGGCGGCGTCTCTCTTTGCGAAAGTGGAAGAGCTGTGGCCCGGAGATGCTCCTTCCGCTCTCTATGGAGAGCGATGCAGGGGACTCCTCAGCGAACCGGGTTGCCTCGACGATTGGAGCTACGTGACGATCCTCGATCATAAGTGAGGGGAAAACAGAATCCCAAAAAGGAAAAAGCCGCTCGGTGGGGCAGACCGTTCGGCTTTCGAGGAGGAAAGAGTTTTTGCTTTCGGTATATAGAAAGAAGCAAAATGGATGCCAAAAGCCTGAATTTTTCTGCTTGTGCGTGCTGTGCGGTTTCCCGGCGATTTCCGCTTCTCGGGGCAACATGGTTTGCGCGCCATTAACCAGACAATCACGCCATAATCACGCCGCAATTCCCTTGAAACCCGCCATGAAACACGCCCCTCAAAGAGCGTGCTCGGTGAGGAATTCAACCGCGCGCGATTCAGACCAATAGACGCCTCCGGTCCGGAAGGAAACGAAGCCCACGTGTCCGCCGTGCTTTGGGATTTCGAGATAGAGCAAGGGATTGTCCCTTGCCTCTGCCACGGGGTAACAGGACCGGGGCAGAAAAGGGTCATCCGCTGCGTCGATCACCAGCACGGGGATGGCTATACGCTGCAGAAAGGGTTTGCTCGAAGCCTTCTCATAGTAGTCTTCAGCATTTGCGAAACCGTGGACGGGTGCGTAGCGATCGTCGAACTCTTTGAACGTCCGGATCGTCTGGTATCCGTTGTCGTCGATTCTCCCGGGAAATTGCCAGGCTTTCTGACGAATCTTGCCGTGCAGCAGTTTCAGGAAGCGGACCATGTACAGCCGGTTCGATGGCAGGCCCATCTGCATGGCGGAAGAGCGCAGGTCGCAAGGCGTCGAAAATACGACGGCGGCTGCCATGGCGGGATTCACTTTCCCAGCCTCCTCTCCGAGGTACTTGAGTACAATGTTGCCTCCAAGGCTGAAACCGATGAGATCGATGCGCCGGTAGGCATGGGTCCCGAGCAGGTGCTTGACGACGGACCGAAGATCGCCCGAATCTCCGCTGTGGTAAAAGCGAAGGTTCCGATTCGGTTCTCCGCTGCATCCGCGGAGGTTGATGGCTGCTGCATCCCAGCCCGCTCGATTCAAAGCGCGAACCATTCCAAGCACGTAGGGCCGATAAGAGTTGCCCTCCAAACCGTGGACGACGATGGCAATCCTCTGTGCTCTCACGCTGGAGAAATCGAGATCGAGGAAATCCCCGTCGGGAGTCGTCAGTCTGCGCCGCTTGTATGAGACTCCTCCGACTCGTCTGAAGAGGTTTGGGAAAATGGTCTGCATGTGGCAATTGACGAAAGGGAAAGGAGGACGATAGTCGGACGAACTGTGGACCGGCATGGACCTTTCTCCGTTTGAATGTTCGAGATTCCAGGGGAAGCCTTCATTGACGGGATTATCGTTGCGCGAGGCTTTGCAGCACTGTGACGGGAAACGGAAGCCGCTGACATGGCAATGACCAGCCGATTGCATACACCACGATTCGCCTCTCCCCAGCCTGGGTGGCGAGGGTTGGGTTGGGGGCTTCCGAGCCGATCTTCCCTCACCCTGGCTCCCTCCCACAGGCAGGGAGAACCCCAATTCAACCCCCAGCCTCTCCCCCCATTTTGTGGGGGGAGAGGAAAACCCTATTGACACCCTCTGAGTACCGCGCCACATGAATGGGTGTCCAGTCGTTACCCGTCATGTCTTCGAAAGCAGGTAGGGTGGGCAGGGGTTTTGCCCTGCCCACCGAAACGACAGGTCGGTCTTTCCCGGTGGGCAACGCGTCCGCTCTTGCCCACCCTACGGGAACTGGAGCACCTGATGACATCTCCGGGTTGTGGTCACTTTATTTTGTGGAGCTGTACTAAGGAACATTGGGTTGTTTGCCCTTTTTACCTTGACCTGGCTGCTGCATCTTGGGCTGCTGCTGCATCTTGGGCTGCTGCTGCATCTTAGGCTGCTGCTGCATCTTAGGCTGCTGCTGCATCTTAGGCTGCTGCTGCATCTTAGGCTGCTGCTGCATCTTAGGCTGCTGCTGCATCTTAGGCTGCTGCTGCATCTTAGGCTGCTGCTGCATCTTAGGCTGCTGCTGCATCTTAGGCTGCTGCTGCATCTTAGGCTGCTGCTGCATCTTAGGCTGCTGCTGCATCTTAGGCTGCTGCTGCATCTTAGGCTGCTGCTGCATCTTAGGCTGCTGCTGCATCTTAGGCTGCTGCTGCATCTTAGGCTGCTGCTGCATCTTAGGCTGCTGCTGCATCTTGGGCTGCTGCTGCATCTTGGGCTGCTGCTGCATCTTGGGCTGCTGCTGCATCTTGGGCTGCTGCTGGAGCTTGGGCTGCTGCTGCATCTTGGGCTGCTGCTGCATCTTGGGCTGCTGCTGCATCTTGGGCTGCTGCTGGAGCTTGGGCTGCTGCTGGAGCTGTCCAGGTGTTTGCTTCAATCCAGGCGTTTTGGGGCTGAGGGATTTGCCGGTTTCACCGGGTTGAGTCCCTTGAATTTTTCCTGAAGGTTGCTTCAATCCAGGAATTTCGGGTCTGACGGGCTTCCCCGTTTCGCCGGGTTGAGTCCCTTGAATTTTTCCTGAAGGTTGCTTCAATCCAGGAATTTCGGGTCTGACGGGCTTCCCCGTTTCACCGGGTTGAGTCCCTTGAATTTTTCCTGACGGCTGCTTCAATCCAGGAATTTCGGGTCTGACGGGCTTCCCCGTTTCGCCGGGTTGAGTCCCTTGAATTTTCCCTGAAGGTTGCTTCAATCCAGGAATTTCGGGTCTGACGGGCTTCCCCGTTTCACCGGGTTGAGTCCCTTGAATTTTTCCTGACGGCTGCTTCAATCCAGGAATTTCGGGTCTGACGGGCTTCCCCGTTTCACCGGGTTGAGTCCCTTGAATTTTTCCTGAAGGTTGCTTCAATCCAGGAATTTCGGGTCTGACGGGCTTCCCCGTTGCACCGGGCTGAGTCCCCTGGAACTGTGCTCCTGGTTGTTTGAGTTGCGGCTTTGCGCCAAGGCCCATGGTCTTGGCGCCAATGGATGTCTGGCCGGGCTTGGGCTTTGTCACCAGAGATTTTTCCTGGAATTTCATCTGAGATGCGGGCTTGTTCATGTCGCCCGCGGGAACGATCTTACTCGTCATTTTAGGCGGCCCGATTGCAGCATCTTTGGAGATCATGCCAGGTTTTGTCCGGGTGAAATTCTGCTCCAGGGTCTTTGCATTCAAAGCCGGGCCCTGGTTCTTTGCGATTTTCACGTTTTGGTCGATCCTGCCGATGACCGATTGATGGGGCTTGACCGATGGATTGACATTGGTGAAATTGTATTTTGCCCTGTTCTTGTCGTAGTTGGCTATGACATTATTGTTGATCACAGGGGCCGGGCGATAGTTGTTGATGATCGTCGTCTTGTTGATGTTCGTTATTCTAACGTTGTTGTAATTATTGACATTGTAGAAGTTTTTCTGGTTGACCACGACTGCGTGATTTATGTATCCGAACCTGTTCATGTTGATGTTAACGTTGTGGATGTTGACGTTGTTGATAACCACTGCTCCGGGTCCCCATGGGCGGCGCGCGTAGTAAGGTTCATAGGGCGCCAGGGGAACCCATCCGATATCCACACCCGAGGAAATCCATCCAACTCTTCCCGGGGTCCACCCGAATCCAATGCCCAGTCCGACTCCGACTCCGACAGCCACCGCCGGGCCGTAGACGGGCGGTGGTGGTGGCGGGGGAGCCCAGTACCAGCAGTTGCAGGAATCCGTGAAGACCCAGTTGCCGTAATGGTGGGTGACGTATCCGAAGGGTTCCTCCGGAACCCAGCAGTTGTCCCCGTCGTAATCCGTCCACCTTCCTTGTGTATATGGAGCCCAGTCGGCAGCGACGGTCGTCGGGCGCCACATGGTGCGTTCTTCGCCCTCGTAGTAAACCTTCTCCCACTTGCCGTTTTGTTCCAGGTCGTACGCATCGTCTTCAAGAGCCTTGGGAAGGTACTGAACGGTGTCGCCCTTGACCTCGAGACGTTTGGCCCACAAGCTGTCCCGCGTTCCGTTCCAATCGTCCCAATCGTTGTCCACGTTCCCTTCTCCTGCCGCCACCTGTCTACTGTCGGCGACTATGGATGAAGAACCGGGAACGACTTCATACCTGGAGTCGTCCTTTACATGAATGAAGGCCACGCTTCCGCTCAAGGCTATGACCTCGAGAGACGCATCACCGACATAGAGGTCGAAACCGGAACCGGGTTGAGCGAGAACGTAACCGAAGGGAGTGGTGACTTTCATCACCGCTTCGGCGCTCTTGTCATAGAATCGGGAGACCCCGGCGGCCACGTCCATTTCAGTGACGTCGATCTTGAGAGCTATCAACTGAATCTGGGTGCTTGCGCCGACACGCGCCCAGGTGTTGTTTGGCATGATGAACTCCCCCCTGGCATCATCGCCTGCGTAAAGGGCGTCGTCGGCACCGAAAGGCGCATCCTTCACGGTAACGACCCAGTCCTTCTCCTCAGGCACATACCGGAGTAGTTGCCCTTCTATGAACGATATGCGTCCGACGAGAATCCCCCCGCCGCTATCCGCCGCTGGCGGTTGGGGCAGCGCGGGCGGGACAACGGATAAAAACAGAACACACGCTATCAACAACAGCACCTTGGGTCTTTTCATGCCCTCTCCTTTTTTACACAGAGATCCCCTTCAACCAACCCGCCGCAACAGCCGAAAAAGGCACTCCCGGCAAGAGCCGCGTTTGAAGGTTCGAGTGCGGCAATTCACGAGCGCCCCCACGCGTCGCTCACTCCGGTGGCCCACCGCTATTACGAATGGTTGCGCGCTGATTCGAAGTGAGGATTTATTGATAATACTTTCTTTCTTGGCGGTTTTCAACAAACGTTTAACAGTGTGAATAGAGTCCGAAGCATGGTCGCCCCCGTAGTGGAGAACGCCGCAGGGAGTCCGAATATGACACCGCATCGAAAGGGTTGCATCATGCGATGGCATCGATCGCCAATGGAGGTATGAGTGGAGCACAGCGCGGCAAGGCCGCAACCACAGAAAAAAGAATGGACCGGAGAGATCGCAGAGAAAACAATAGCTTACATTCAGTTCTCGGCAAGATGCCAGGAACCGGCATGTCAGAGGCACCGCACGGTTCTTCGCACGCGCAGACCGGTCGGGAGGCGCGGTTGCATGAAGTGCTTCCGTCCCGGTCCGTTCCGGGTTCAGCATCCGGTCACATGGATATTTTCCGGGCTGTTTTCCGCATCTGGATGCCGTGGATGAGGGAGGCGCCGCCCCGGATTGCAGCCGCGACATGCACGGCTTCGGTCATTTCCGCCAGGTTGGAGCCTTTCTCCAGGCAGGCCCGCGTGTATGCGTCAATGCAGTAGGGGCACTGGACGGTATGAGCGACGGCCAGAGCGATGAGGGCCTTCTCCCTCTCGGTGAGATCCCCTTCAGAGAATACTGCCGAATAGTAGTCGAAAAACTTCTTCGCCAGTTCGGGGGCTTCTTCGCCTATCTCGGGAAACTTCGAGAGATCTTCCGGATCGTAGTAGGACTCCATGATGGAGACTCCTTTCCGCAGCCATTTGGTTGGTGGTGTTTGTTTTGTCGGTGCATTGCGGGCGCTGCGCGCCGCTTCACGGGAGGAGTCTGCACCTCGGGAACGCCCCGGGCTGCTCAACCGATCAGGGGCGAGGGTAATTCCCCGGAAGCGGAACGTCCTCAATCCGAGGCGAATTTATTCCACATGCTCTTGACGTGCAAGACCCAAAAAGCCAAGATAGGCGATCTTGCTCATGAGAGGTGATATGATGACCTTGTTGTTCGGAGGTGAGGAATAGATGGGTGGCATTCTTGCGATTTATGGGAGTCCTCGACGTGAGGGCAATAGTTCGCTACTGCTGAAGAGTGCGGTTCGCGGCGTCAGGGAAGCGGGATCGACGGTCGAGGAGGTTTTCCTCCGGGATCTCAGGATGTCTCCCTGTCTCGAGATCTATGGCTGCAAGAAGGAAGGGCGGTGCGTCATCCGTGACGACTTTCAACAGATATACGATAGACTTCTCGAATGTGATGCGCTGATGCTCGCTTCCCCCGTTTTCTTCTACACGGTGAGCGCTCACACCAAGATTCTCATGGACCGCTGCCAATCTTTCTGGGTGAAGAAATATTGGGTGGAAAAGGTTGCCCGGGGATTGCGCGAGCCGACCCGGCAGGGGCTTTTCATATCTGTTGGCGCCACCATGGGCAAGAAGCTCTTCGACGGCGTTCTCCTGACGGTGCGGTATTTTTTCGATGTCCTCGACATCGAGCTCTGGCGTGCGTTGTTGTATCGGGGCCTCGATTTCGAGGGAGACGTTCTCAAACACCCGGAGTATCTGGATGAAGCCTGCCAGGCTGGTTGGGATTTCTCCCTTGCGGTTCGGGAAAAGAGGGCAGGGGCGGCGAAGCAATGATGAAAGGGCGCAAACAATCCGCGGAATCGGGAGGCGCTCCCGCCGGCGAAAGGAGGTCGTGGGGATCGGCGAGGCTTATCGTTCCATATTTCAGGCGATACGCTTGCCGTGTCGCCATGGGGTTCGTGACTCTGCTTGCCGTCGATTTACTGCAACTTTTTATTCCAAGGATCATCAAAGCGTCTGTGGACGCCCTTCAAGAGGGATCTGCAACGTCTTCGCTGCTTCTGAAATATGCGGGGTACATCGTCCTGCTCGCCATTCTGATCGCCGGACTTCGTTTTCTATGGCGAAACCTGCTCCTGGGGTTCTCGCGACTCCTCGAAACCCATTTGAGGGAGCGGCTTTTTGGGCATCTACTGACTCTGGACCGGACTTTTTTCCAGCGTAAAACGCCTGGCGAGATCATGGCCCTCGCCACCAACGATCTCTCTTCCGTACAGATGGCGGGAGGTATGGGGCTGGTGGCCTTTGTGGACGCTGCTTTCATGGGGCTTGCCGCCATCGCCTTCATGGCCTACATCAACCCGGACCTGACGTTGCTGGCGATTGCTCCCATGCCCATCCTCGCCGTGGTCACCCACTTTCTCTCCGTAAGACTTCACGGGCGGTTCAAGAAGGTGCAGGAGCAATTCTCCAGGCTGACGGAGTTCGGACGTTCTGCATTCTCATCCATACGACTCATAAAGGCTTACAATCAGGAGGGCTTGCAGGCGGAGCGCTTCGATCGCATGGGTGAGGCCTACGTGCGTGACAACCTGAAGCTGGCCGCGATTTATGGGACTCTCTTTCCGATCTCAGGGTTCATAGGGAATGCGAGCATGCTTCTCGTGCTGGTGTTCGGCGGACGCATGGCCATAGCGGGAAGCATTACGGCGGGGGATTTCGTCGCCTTCATCAACTACCTTTTCCTGATGACCTGGCCCATCATGGCTATGGGATGGGTTGCGGACCTCTTCCAGCGGGGGATCACCTCTTTGGCGCGGATAGAGGCCTTGCTCTTGGAGAAACCGGAACTGTGCGATCCGCCCGGTGAGGATCGGGCGCCCCGGATTGTGCGAGGGGACATTCACGTGAAGAATCTTTCTTTCAGCTATCCGGGGCAGCGGGAGCCTGCGCTGAAAGGGATCGACATGGATGTGCCGTCCGGCGTTTTTCTCGGAGTTGTCGGAAGAACGGGGGCCGGAAAGACCGCCTTGTGCCATCTTCTGGCGAGGTTCTATCCGGTCGGGGACGGCACGGTTTTCTTTGACGGCATGGACGTGAACGCGCTGCCTCTATCCACGGTGCGGAGCGCCATGTCCTACGTTCCCCAGGATGTGGTTCTGTTTTCGGAAACGATTGCATACAACATTGCACTGGGGCGACCCGGCGCTACGCAGGAAGAGATTGAAAGAGCGGCCCGGGCGGCGGCCATTCACGATGAGATCGTAGCCATGAAGGAAGGCTATGGGACCAGGATAGGGGAGAAGGGAGTGAAACTCTCGGGCGGACAGCGCCAGCGGCTGGCCATAGCGCGAGCGCTTCTGCTGGATCGGCCGGTCATCATCATCGACGACGGCCTTTCGGCCGTTGACATGGAGACCGAACACGCCATCATCCATTCCATTGCCCGCTACCTGAAGGGCCGGACCTGCATCGTCGTCTCCCACAGGGTGGCACCTCTTGCGGATGCTCGGGAGATCCTCGTCATGGAGGCCGGTCGAATTGTGGCGAGGGGCGCCCACTCGGAGCTGATGGTGAGCAGTTCCTTCTATGCGACGATTTACCGGCAGCAGACGGAAGGCGCCTGACTGGCCGGTAGGCGGGACCCCGGCTGTGCGGCCGCAGCGCGCCAATAAAGCGCGCATCCATTGAGAAGAAAAAGAAATTAGATAACCACACGGATTGAGAAGATGCAGCACGACCACGGATACTTCGAGGAAGACCAGCTCGGACGCATAGGAGATGTTCGCCTCTGGCGTCGTCTCCTCGGTTTCATTGTCGTCCAGTGGCGAGGCGTCGCGCTGGCCATCTCTCTATCACTGGTGATAACCGCAACGAGCCTGGTTCTGCCGCGTCTCGTTCAGTTGGGGATCGACCGGTACATCATCAACACGGGCCTCCCCGTTCAAGATCGTGTGAACGGGGTGATGCTGTTGGCCGCCATCTTTGCGGCCGTGATCGTGGCGGGTTTTGCAGCCAACTTCTTCCAGGTGATGGTTCTGGAATGGACGGGCCAGAGAATCATGCACGCCGTTCGAAGCCGGCTGTTCTCTCATCTCCTCACGCTCGATCTCTCTTTTTTCAATGCCCACCCGGTTGGAAAACTGGTGACGCGACTCACCAACGACATCCAGAACATGTACGAAATGTTCACATCGGTCATCGTCACGTTGTTCAACGAAGGAATAAGGATCATCGGCATCCTGGCGATCCTCTTCTGGATGGATTGGCGTCTGGCTGCCATGCTGAGCGTTACGTTCCCCGTCATGGTGCTGATCACCCTGTGGTTCGGGCGCATAAGCCGCGACGCATTCAGGGAGATACGCGCACTTCTCGGGTCGATCAACGGGTTTCTGCAGGAGGCCGTATCGGGGATGCCCGTCATTCAGCTTTTCCTGGGGGAAAAGGATGCCGCCGGGAAGTTCTCCGACCTCAATGACCGTTACTATCGTGCGGCATATTTTCAGATCTGGGTTTTCGGAATTTTTGTGCCGCTCATCGAAGTGATGAACTCCGCTGCACTGGCGCTCATCATCTGGTACGGCGGTGGTGAAATCCTGCGCGGGCACATGACCATAGGGATTCTGACGGCGTTTATTTCCTACATGAGGCTCTTTTTCCAACCCCTGAGAGAGCTCTCTCAGAAGTATTCCATCGTTCAGTCGGCAATGGCTTCGGCGGAGAGGATTTTCCATCTCCTGGAGACGCGGGACATCCTGCCCCGGGCTGCTTTGCCGGTGTCGCTTCCCAAGGTTCGAGGCGACGTTGCCTTCAGGAACGTCCATTTCGAGTATGAGGCAGGGCGGCCGGTCATCAGGAACGTTTCATTCAGCATCGATTCCGGTGAGACAATTGCCATCGTCGGCGCGACCGGGTCCGGCAAGACCACGGTGATCAGTCTTCTTGAACGATTCTACGATCCGATCGAGGGTGAGATCCTGCTGGATGGGGTGAATCTCCGGGATCTCGATCCGCATTGGGTGCGGGAGCAGATTGGCCTTGTGATGCAGGATGTGCTCATCGTTCCGGGTTCGGTCAGGGAGAATATCTTGCTGGACCGCGAGTTGCCGGAGGAGGAGATCGAGAAAATCGTCCGGCTTTCTCAACTTTCAGTTTTGATCGGAAACCTCCCTCATGGTCTCGAAACGAAGATTGGAGAAGGGGGGATGGGCCTCTCCGCCGGGCAGAGGCAGTTGCTCGCTTTCGCGAGGGTGCTCGCCCGCAACCCCGGGATTCTGGTTCTTGACGAAGCGACGGCAAACATTGACACCGAGACGGAAATGCTGGTCGAGCAGGCCATCCAGGCCACTCTCGCCAACAGGACCAGCATCGTGATCGCTCACCGCCTCTCGACGATCCGCAGGGCCGATCGCATTCTGGTGATGGAGAGCGGCCGGATTGTGGAACAGGGAACCCATGAAGCGCTCATGGCCCGTCAGGGGCTCTATTTCCACCTGCAAACACTCCAAAACGGCGCCGGTCAAAACGAAGAGAACAAAACGAGGGAAAGGAGCGAATCCCTCCTTACAAAAGGTGCCGCCCCGCCGGCCCGGACGGCTGACATCTCTCGGAATGAGTGAACTCCGCCACTTTTCGTCTTGCGGGAGCGGAGGGTTTTCGGGATGGGTAGCCTATTGGAACGAGAGCGACCAGTTGACAACCTTCGGGCACAAGGAGGATCTCCATCGCCTGCGAGTGGTCGAAGAGCCCGACGATGACCGTCCCCAGGCCGAGGTCGTGTGCGGCGAGGCAGAGGTTCTGCGTTGCGATGCCCAGGTCGAACATGAACCAGTCGCCGAATGTGGTCGTCGCCTCGCCCCCGTAATATCCGGCGCATCCAAGCCTTCCGCATACGGCCAGGACGATGGGCGCTTCCACTATGGCGCGGAACGCGGGGTTTCGCCTCCCCACGATCCCCTGGAGCTTTCTTTTCGTTCCGGGGTCCTTCACGACAATGATCTCCCAACACTGGGTATTGGCCCATGAAGGCGACCAGCGCACTGCTTCCAGCACCTGTTCGAGGATCTCTCCGGGGATTTCTTCATTCCGGTAATTCCTAATGCTCCGTCTGCCTGTTATGGCGTCCATCAAGCCTCCCATCGTTTCACCTCCTCTGGATGTAATGGCAAGGTCCATTCATTGGCGGTCGAAACCGGCAAAGTCGTACAGCGCAGCAGAAATCGCCACGGGTCTTCTCTCTACGTAGCCTCCCGAGAGACTCCGGGGTCGAGCGGGTCCCCGTCGGAGCAAATGAATGGAGCATAATCGCTCCAGTTCCAGAGAGGCGCGTCGGGAGAGATTGCCGCTTTCGGCCACGGCCACCCGCGCGGCAGGGGAGAATGGAACGAGAGTTCGCTCTTGTGAATCGGGTGTTGGATGGCGAGTTCGCGAGCGAGAAGAGCGATTTGTTGTTGGGGGAGGGGAGCGGATGCTCCGTACCGAATGTCTCCGAGAACGGGATTTCCCATGTGAGCCATTTGAAGCCGGATCTGGTGGCGCCGTCCCGTCTCCAGCAGAACCTCCACGAGGCTCCGGGAATGGAATACATCCAGCACCCGGTATGAAAGTCTCGCTTCACGACTCAAGGGTGTTCTTTCGGCTACGATCCGGCTCGATCGGTCCTCCCGCCGTTCCATCTGGTGGATGAGCCGCCCGGAAGGTTCCCTCACGACGCCTTCGACAATGGCGAGGTATCGCTTTCGGATCTTCCCGGTCCGGAACTGTTCGCTGATTCTGGCGGCCGCTTTGGACGTCCTGCAAAAAAGGATGACGCCCGCTACGGGGCGATCCAGCCGGTGGACCATACCGAGGAAAACTCGGCCGGGTTTGTGGTATTTTTCCTTCAGCCACGCTTTTCCCAGATCCAGGAGCGAGACCTCGCCCGTTTCATCTCCTTGAACGAGCAGACCTGCTGGTTTATAAAGAGCGAGGAGATGGTTGTCTCCGTGGAGCACGGGCCACAAAGAGTGGTAAAAGCAGGCTTCATCCATTGATCCATTTTCCAATCTTCCACGACGATGGATATTTCATCTTGCGGCATAGAGAACGATACCCCTCCGGGAATCCGATCCCTCCGGGTCCCGCCGACATGGCGGCGATCGTGGAGCGTTGCGGGATTCACCTCTCAGACGCTCAAACGACCCAACTCTGGACATACCATCAACTCCTGCGGGAACACAATCCCGAGTTGAACCTGACACGCATCCATAATTTTGCCAACATGGTGTTGAAATTGTACGTTGATTCTATGCTCCCCGGAGTGCTGACGGAACTTCCGTCTCCATTGCTGGATCTCGGATCCGGACCGGGGATGCCGGGAGTTCCGCTCAAAATCATCCATCCTCATATCGAGATCCTCCTTGCGGAAAGCCGCCGAAACCGCGTCGCCTTTCTTGAAACGGTCCTGGAGAGGATGCGGCTGGAGAAAATCAGCGTGGTGGGCGTGGGCGTGACGAGAACGTTCGAACGTCCCGTGGCGGGTGTGATCACGCGGGCCGTCGAGGATATCGCATCGACCCTGGACCGCATTCACGGTTGCCTCGACAAAGGCGGTCTCGCCATCTTTATGAAGGGGCCGCAATGCGATGCCGAAATCCGAGAAGCACGAAGCCGGTTCGGGCTGGAATATGAACTGGTCGAAGACAAGCCCTACCGAATTCCGCAGACCGAGCACGAACGGCGATTGATCATATTCCGAAGGACCGGTGAACCTCCCCGTGTTGAAAGGGTGCGCGCCATGCAGCGACACGTCGTCCGAACAATCGAAAGCGATCGGAACGAAGTATTCAAAGATCTCAAGAAGCTCCTCTCCGGGCGCGGAATTCGGAAACAGGGCAGAGCGCTGGTCGCCGGGCAAAAGGTGACGTTGGAAGTTCTGGGGGATTTCGGCGGCCTCTGCGAAGGGTGGATCACCAGGGGAGATGATGCGCCGCCCCCGCCGGGATCTCCGTGCGAAATGATATGGCATCAGCTTTCAAGGCCTCTTTTCAACGAACTGGATGTATTTGGGACGGGTTCGCCGCTCCTCGTCGTTCGGTTGCCGGAGATCGACACCTGGGAACCCGTTATGGGATTCGGGGAAGGCTGTACGCTGCTCGTTCCCTTTCAAGACCCGGAGAACGTGGGCGCGGTCGTCAGGTCTGCGGCTGCTCTCGGGGCGAACCGGATAATATTCCTCTCCGAGAGCGCTCATCCCTTCCACCCCAAAGCCTTGCGGGCATCCGGCGGCGCCGTTTTCAGGGTGAAACTGCTGCACGGTCCCTCACTCCGGGATCTGCCGGAGAACCTGCCCATCGTTCCACTCTCATCCGAGGGAACAGACATCGCCGAGTCTGAATTTCCAGACGCCTTTGCATTCCTGCCGGGTATCGAAGGTCCCGGGCTGCCCGATCGGTGGCGGCGGCGAGCCGTGTCGATTCCCATCCTGTCCGGTGTGGAGTCCCTCAATGCTGCCACCGCCGCGGGCATCGCCCTCTATGTATGGTCCCGGTCTCGCGGATGGCGCGGATGATCTCGATCGGGGCGGCCATCATCCATGCAACGAGAATGGAGAGCTGGCGCAACCGGTCCGATGCGACAGTGAAAATGGGGATGGGATGGCTCCCGAGCCGGGTTCGGAACCTGGCGTGATGACGTCCAGCGTGACGCGTCGATTCAATCGTTTTCCCTCTTCCGTCGCGTTTGAGGCGACGGGGCAGGTTTTGCCAAAGCCTTGAGCCATGATGCGCGATGGGGCAACTCCCGCATTCACGAGGGCATCCATGACCGCACAGGCGCGTCGCTCGGAGAGTTCGAGGTTGTACTTTTCGGCGCCCGCGGCATCGGTGTGTCCATTCACTCGAACGACCGTATTCCTATACCTGTTGAGTACCTCAGCCACGTGATAGATTTCATTGTAACCGGTGGGGTTGAGTCTGACGGAATTCACGTCGAAGAGAAAATCGGTCCTGAAAGTGATGGAGATCGTGTTCATCTGACGTTCGATGCTGACCCCGTCCACGCGGGCAAGTCGTTGTTGGAAATCGTGTTCCTGGCTGGCCATGTGGTCCATGTTTCCAATTTCGCTGCCGGCAGCGGCGCCGTTGCTGGCGGCCGTTCTCGTTTCCGGTGTTGTTGTGGAAGTTGCGCAGGCGGAAAGAGCGAATGCAAGAGCGATATACAGCATGGGGACATGCGTCTTCAAGGGTGTGGTCCTTTCGATCGGAGGGATGCGCATCGTTCTGCCTGAGTTCTTCCACTACTTTCGGAAGCATGAATCCGGGCTAGTTCTTGCAAGGCCATTTCTCCGTGAGGAATCGAAACTCGGTCTCGACGGCCTCTTCGCCCAGGTACTCCGGGTGAGCCTTGACCCACTCCACGAACATCGCCACGCTTTCGTCTCGGGTCGGTTCCGGATTCGGAAGGCACACAAGGATCTTTCCCCCGGGCCCCGAATGCTCGCTGATGTGATAGGCGTACGCTCCCAGCAGGAACCCGTAACACATGTGGATGGCCTGCTTGTAGAGAGGATCGTCGGCCGGCGCTGAACAAAGATTAAGAAGGTTCCGGGTGGTATCGACTTCAAAGTCCTTTTCCGTCACTGCTCGTGCAACAGAAGGTAGGATGAGGGCGGTTGCCAGCACTAACAAAAACAGTCGACGAATCATGTTCCACTCCTTTCGTGTTTGTGGGGCAAGCCGCGCGGGATGACCCGATGTCACCCGAGGAAGCAATGCGCCCGGGGCAAAGTGAAGAACGAAAAACCATTCGAACCGTTCGTTGTCGACCTGCGACCGTTCGTCCCCGAACGCCCGAGGCATCGGGAAACCACGCGTCAAGAACGCTCTCCGGCTCCCAAAGAACGGTTCCTGGATTTCCGGTACAGAATATACGGATGTCGGGGAGTGTGCAAGCCTCGAGGGCGTCCTCCACGCCTGGATTATCATCAAACAGCAGGGGGATGGCGCCGCCCGGATCTGTGCGCGCCTCAAAACGAATGGCCACCACGGACTCATGGACAGCAACCCGATGCATGCCCGATGAATGCAGACAGCGGGGCAGTCTGTGCCCGGAACGGGGGCTGATGAGGTTTTCTCGAGATGGTTCGAAGCTCAGAACTGTGACTCGATGCGAATCTGCGCTCCCTTATTGTCGTAGGAGGGACCGAATTTGAGTGGGCTTTTCCCCAATTCTTTCTTAAAGTTGTACCATTGTGTCTCGAGCTTGGATGCCTGAGTATCTTTAGTCTTGTTGTCGTTATCATCCTCGGGGATGGTCTTGTCAACTGTGTCCGAGGGGATACCCATCGGCTCTTGCGTCGCTATGGATGTTGCTGCCAGCAGGGGACGGAATTGCAGTCCCCCGAATATAACAAAAACGCATACAACCATGGAAAGGATTTTTGACATCCTGCACCTCCCTAAGTTGTCTTTGTTGTATGAATAGTTTTTTAGGGGTTTTCCCCGCTTGCCTGCAAAAGGGAAAGAACACGGGAGAAACGCCGCCGGATGCTTGCGGCTACGGGATGCTGGAGGATGATTTTGAATCATGAGGATCACCCCCGGCGTGGCGGAACCACGTGGTAGTCACGCAAGAGCAGTCAGGGACCGAGATGAGTGACCAAGATTCCGACCGCTCGGTTATAGAATTTTCGGCGAAGGCCGCCCCGCCCTGCGTCCACTTGCCGGACCGCGCACCGGGAAGCCGACCGATGGCGCCCAACGCATGGCGGACACTGCCGTATCCTTGCCACAGGCACATCGTCACGTCAAGCGGAAAAAAGAGTGATTTCACTCCGTCAACGGCTGAATTCTATCTGTTGAGGGCATGATTTTAAAGGGAAATAAGAAAAGGCTCGCCCTGCTGTCGCGGAATGAGCCTTCTGAAGGGTGCGAGAAGTTCGCCTGCCTCGTGTTGTGTCGCGGGCAGGCGAACTGTAAAGAGGTCTCTCAGGCTGTTTCCTCCTTGACGGAGGTGGCGATCTTGTAAAGGATGGTGAGCACGAAGAAGCCGGTCGCCCAGACGCCCAGGGCGATCATCAGTTCGGGGACCGTCGGTGAGTATTCCCTCACCTGGTTGAAGGCGTTGGGAATGAAACCGGCGATGACGAGACCGAGACCCTTTTCGAGCCACATGGACAGGAACACCGCCCCGCAGGCTATCTTCAAGGTTTTCTCGTTCTTTCTAGTATTGGGATTGATGAGAAGCACCAGCGCCACGACCGCCAGGATCAGGAACATCCACATGAAGGGGACGAGCCTGCTGTGTCCTTCGAGACCCACGAAGAGGTAGATGAGGGATTCCATGTGGGAGGGAATCTGGCTGTAGAACGCGGTGAAGAACTCCAGTCCGACGAAGAACACGCTGATGATCATAGCGTAGGTCACGATCTGGGACAGCTTGTCGATGGCTTCCTTGCCCGCATCGAATTTGGTGTATCTCCTGAGGATGAGTGAGAGCAGTATCAGGAGGGCCGGGCCGGAGGCGAAGGCTGACGCGAGAAAGCGTGCGGCCATGATGGCCGTCAACCAGTAGTGCCTGCCGGGGAGCCCCGCGTAGAGGAAGGCCGTGACGGTGTGTATGCTGACGGCCCAAGGGATCGAGACATAGATGAGGATTTTTATCCAGTGGGCGTAATGCACGCCTTTTCGCTCGGCTTCGAGAACGTTCCACCCGATGAGAATGTTCAGGAAGAGGTAACCGTTCAGGACCACCATGTCCCAGAACAGGACGGAATTGGGGGTCGGATAGAGAAGCACGTTCAGGAGACGCATCGGTTTCCCGAGATCGACAATGATGAACAGCAGGCACATGGTCACCGAAGCGACTGCGAGGAATTCCCCCAGGATGGTGATTTTCCCGAAGACCTTCACATCGTGCAGGTAGTACGGCAACACGACCATCACGGCCGAAGCCGCGACGCCGACGAGGAACGTGAACTGGGCGATGTAGAAGCCCCATGAAACGTCTCTGCCCATGCCCGTGATGGTAAGCCCCTTGTTATACTGAAAGAGGTAAGCGGCGAACCCCATCCCCATCAATACAAGGAGAACCATCAGAAATCTGTAATATCGTTGAGTTCCGACTAAAGCCCTTTCAAGCATAAAGCACCCCTTACACTATGTAGTAAACGTTGGGCTGTGTCCCAAGTTCAGGTTTACGCCGCATTGTGAAGCGGGAAGCGAGAAGCTTGCGAACGTCCGAATTGGGATCTTCCAGATCTCCAAAGCAGAGAGCCTGGCATTTGCATGCCTCGACGCACGCGGGGATGAGGCCCGCCGCAAGACGCTCGTAACAGAAATTGCACTTCTCCACGACACCCCGGTCCCTGGTGGGGAAGGTCATATTCAGTTCCGTCTGGATGAAGGGTCGGGGTTCTCTGAAATTGAAGCTCCTGGCGCCGTATGGACAGGCGGCCATGCAGTACCGGCAGCCGATGCAGCGATGAAAGTCCATCATCACAATGCCGTCTTCCGGTCGTTTCCACGTGGCCTGTGTGGGACAGACTCTCACGCAGGGCGGGTTCGTACAGTGGTTGCAGAGCACGATGTAAGGACGCTCTTTCGCGTTTTCCACGCTGAATTCGTTATCCAGCGTCGGGAAGGTGCACTCGAAAGGCTCGGTCCAGATCCATTTGATCTCTTCCTTGACAGTCCCGATGTCGGGGACGTTGTGAGTGCGGTGACAGGCGAGCATGCAGTCCTTGCACCCGGGCTTGCCCTTTTCCCAACATTTTTTCATGTCGACGACCATGCCCCATTTCTTTCCGACGAGTGCCCGGGGTTCAGACATGACCTTGGGAAGATCGGTTGCGGCAAGCGCCTCGACGACGGGCAGCGCCCCGAGCCCGAGCGCACAAATGCCGCCGATCTTCAAAAAACTTCTTCTATTGCTTTCCATCACTTGTTCTCCTTCGGGGCAATGTGGCACGTCCAGCAATACGGCTCCGTACCCACGTCGAGTCCGGCGTAAGCATGGCATTGATCGCAGAACTGGGACTTGTTGGAATGGCATTTGATGCACTCGTTCTGCAGACTCATGACGTACTCTTTGCTGTCGGCGGCCACGTAGAGCCTCTTCCCGTCGCGAACCACCCAGGTTCTCCAGTCGTTGAGAAGCTGCATGTGACCGGTTCTCATCTCCGACTTCGGCATGATGCACTGCTTTTGAGCCATCTGCTGGATGGCGGGGGTATCGATCTTGGGGTCGGGCGGCGGAACGGCTTTCCCCGTGTTGTACCACAAGGGTATGGTGATCAGGCCCAGAAAGATGATGAGGCCGGGGATGATTCTGTTGGCGTTATATATCCTCATTATCACTGTCCTCCATTCCTGCTAGAGGTTCCCCCCGGAGATCGGTAGTCCTTTCCCCCTCGCCCTCCATGACCAGTGCGTTGGCTACCAGTTCATGGACGCCGGTGACGTTGACGTCGGGAACCCAGTAGTTCATCGACGTGGTGAGAACCGCTCTGTCGATGGCGCAGATGCACGCCAGCATGTTCACGCCGTGCTTCTCGTGGACATGCCGCACCGCGTTGGCCCTCGGGAGGCCTCCCCGCATCCTCGTTTCCATGAATTCGTCCGTATTGAGACCCGAGCCGCTTCCGCAGCAAAACGTTTGCTCCCTGATCGTATTGGGGGGCATCTCGTAGTAATTGTTGCAGACGTTCTGGAGGACGTACCTCGGCTCATCCAGGAATCCCATACCCCGCGCCGTGTTGCAGGAGTCGTGATAGGTTACGATGTGGTGGTCGTTTCGGCTCGGATCGAGCTTGAGCTTCCCGTTCTTGATGAGATCGGCCGTGAATTCCACGATGTGCACCATCTTGGTCGAGCGGGCATTCTCGAATTTCGTGCCGGTTATGGGGGAGACGGGCACTTCGAGGAAGTCGGCGGGGCCGTTCATGGTGTCCATGTACTGGTTGATGACGCGCCACATGTGGCCGCATTCGCCGCCCAAGATCCATTTGACGCCCAGGCGTTTGGCTTCCATGTACATCTTCGAATTGAGCCTTTTCATCATTTCATGCGAGGTGAACATGCCGAAGTTGCCGCCTTCGGAAGCGTAGGTGCTCCAGGTGTAATCCAAACCGATTTCATGGAAAAGCATCAGATAGCCCATCAAGGTGTAGGTGCCGGGATCGGCGAAGACGTCGCCCGATGGTGTGATGAAGAGAACCTCGGCCCCCTTGCGGTTGAAAGTCGGTTCGACTCTGATCCCGTTCACGGCCTCGATTTCATCGACGAAAAACTCGATCATGTCTTTGAATGCGTGCGGTTGGATGCCCAGGTGATTGCCGTTGTGAAAACAGTTGGCGGCAGGGCCGACGATCCAGTCTATGTTGCATCCGATCAGGTTCAGTAGTTCCCTTGCTATCATGGTGATTTCCGCCGTGTCGATGCCGTAAGGGCAAAAGACCGAGCAACGGCGGCATTCCGTGCATTGGAAGAAGTAACTGAACCATTCCTTGATCACGTCCTCGGTGAGGTCTCTCGCGCCGGCGACCTTGCCGAGAAGCTTGCCGGCCGTGGTGAAATCCTTCCGGTACACCGACCTCAGAAGTTCGGCCCTGAGAACCGGCATATTCTTGGGATCTCCGGTGCCGAGGTAGAAGTGGCACTTGTCGGCGCACGCGCCGCAACGCACGCAGATGTCCATGAAGAGTTTGAGGGAACGGTACTTTTCGAGTCTCTCCCTCAGTCCTTCAAAGATGATCTGTTTCCAATCCTTCGGCAGCTTCCAGTCGGCGTCCGTCGGAGACCATTCCCGGGGGTTGGCCAGCCCAAGCGCCTCGACGTTCTTGATCTTCCCGGGATAGCACCACGTACCGGGCCTGAATTCAACGGGCGTGTCCATCCACCCCGTCTGAGGGAGCTTGTGGTCTATTACGAGTTCATTTGCTTTCGGGACCTTAGCCATCTCTGATTTCACTCCTTTTCCACTGGTAGTCCGGCTTCTATCATTTTATCCCTGAAGTGATCCTCGTATTCCTCGTAGGTGTGGACCTTGACGGGATAGTTCCAGGGATTGATGTGCCTGTTGATGCGGCTGTCGTTTGGCAGATTCCTGGTGGGACTGAGGAAAACGCCGCCGAGGTGCATGAGCTTACTGAAGGGGAAATAGGCGAAGAGCGTGCAGACGAGGAAGAAGTGGATGAAGAAGAGCGAACCGATGCCTTCTGGAATTGTCGGATGAAAAGTCACGATCCCCAAGGCGAGTTGTTTGATGCCGATCACGTCGACCTTGGTGATGTAGCGCATGAAAATACCGGAAATTGCCACCGCAAGGAGCAGAAAGAGGGGAAAATAGTCGGCGGCGAGAGAGATGTACCGCACTTGAGGAATAACGACTCGTCGTATAAAGAGGTAGGTCACGGCAACGAGAAAAACCAGGTCGGTAATGTAAATTCCTGGAAGCCCCACCTGCAGGAAGCTGTCGAGCTTCTCGATCTGGTGAACGAAAAAGGGCACGGGTTCCATGAAGAACCTGAGGTGTCTGACGAGGATGACGAAAAACGAGTAGTGAAAAGCCAACCCGGCCAACCAGAGCCACTTTTCCCATTGGTAATCTAACATGGGGCCCTTTCGGAATTCGAATTTCGTATTCCTGAAAAGGGAACGGAACAGCAGCACTTCGAGGGCCATTCGGCCAACCACGCCGGCCGTTGTGGTGGGATTGTCCAACTTGTTCTGCTTGATCCATGGAAAGGACAGCTGTTGGCCCCCCGTCGTGGGTATCCTGAATGGCACTGGCGAACGCGCCCAGCTCAGGATACGGTAGATGAATCCTCCCAGAAACGTGACGATGGCCACGTAGGGGATGAAAACCCCGAAAAAGCCTGTCAAGCCAGCCACCTTCACTCCCAAAAATGCAGCCGCAACGAGTGCAAGGACTGCGAGTAACGAAAACTTGATGCCCATTTAACAATCCCTCATTCTGAAAAGTTAGGTTACTGTCTCTTGCCGTCCTTGAGTTCCGACCCCTGCTCGGGGATTTCCCCGAGCAGGTTGGCCATCTGAAGAAGCCTGTGCGTCTGGCTCTTCACTTCAGCCACCCGGACTTCGAATAGCTTTTCACGGCATTGCATGTATATGTCGAAGGCGAGCAGCGCAAGTCCGTCCACCCTTGAGTCGAACGCCGCCAGATCCTCGGAGGAAACCGGCTCTATCTGCGCGGCATCCTTGAGACGAACCCTGACGATGTGCTTCAGAAGGAAGACAAAGGCAACCGCCTGTGAGGGAGAAAATTCCTGGATAGCTCTGATCCTGATGATTCGGTCGAGGAAGGGGGAGATTTTGTCGGCCTTGGATTCTCGGATAAATTCGTTGTAAACTCCCTCCAATCCATGATGGGTTGCGTGTCCTACCGGGTTGGCAAATTCATTGGATTCCGCTTTCAACAACCTTACCGTTTCAGGAGCGTACGTTTCGGTCACCGCCTGAAACCACTTGTCCACGATGGCTTTTCTCTCTTGTAGCAAGAATCTTCCAAGATCCATATCCAGGATATCCTTTGTTCGGCGCCTGCAAGGCACAGGCCCGCATCTCGAAGTAAAACCCCGGCATCTCCCCCTCGCACCTGGAGTTGGTTGGACCGGGCATGGATTTCCGAAATGAGCCTCAAGAAGCGTTTTCGCAGGGGAAGAAAGTCAGTATGGCGTGGCAACGGCTCAAAATTAATCTATTTTCTGTTCGTAACACTTTTCTGGCTTTGTTGCATTAGACGAATTGGGAAGTGGTGTCAAGACGGAATCGGAGATTGTGCATCTATTCTCATTTGGAGAGCAACCGCAGCATCTCGCGCCGGAGCGTGAGTGAGTCATAATCTAACATCGAAGGGCATGACAGGCAATGTCACGTGCGGGATTTTTTTTGGGGGATGGGCTTTCACGGAAGTTACAGTGGGAGGGAGAACCGAGGGTTTCGTGCAAGGGAAGGAGTAGGGCGTTCGTGCCGGCATCGTGAAGCACGGCTTTCCCGCGGGAGCGTCCGGAGTTATGATTCATCCCGCGGCATGTGAGAGTGCGCGAGGCTTTTTCCGTTCGTATCCTTCGTTCAGACCCGGCGGGGGCGATGAAGGGTATGGAACGATTCGGATGTAGTCCAACTGCGTGACGGGGAACGAACGCCCGGTTCCCTCCTGAAGGGCAAGCGATGATAAAGTACAACGCAATTCACCATCTGGCCATGGCGACCAGGGACATGGATGAGACCGTTCGGTTCTGGCGGGATCTTCTTGGCATGCGGTTGGTGGTTGGCCTTGGAAAACCCGGCTACAGGCACTACTTCTTCGAGGTGTCGGAGAAGAGTCACCTGGCCTTTTTCGAGTGGCCGGGTGTCGAACCCGTTTCCGAGAAGGATCACGGTTATCCCGTTCGCGGGCCTTTCATCTTCGATCACGTTTCTTTCGGGGTGGAAGAGGAGGAGGACCTGTGGCGTCTCAAGCAGCGCCTGGAGGCCGCCGGGTTCTGGGCCTCGGAGACGATCGACCACGGGTTCATCCATTCCGTCTATTCGTTCGACCCCAACGGGATACCCATCGAATTCAGTTGGGCTACGGGAAACGTGAACGTCCACGAGCATCCGATCATGATGGATTCGGCGCCATCGGAGGCAACGCTCGAAGGCCCGGAACCGCGAGAAGGCAAATGGCCGGATCCCGGCGACGAGGCATCCGGTGAACGGGAGATTTTTCCCGGCGAAGGAAAAGAACTGATCCTCGGGGGCAGGAAAAACTGGTGGACGCAATGATGTCGTTCTGAATCACCCGTCGGACATCGCGGAGTGTTGCAAGAACCGCTCTGTTGGGTAAACGAGGTATTTCTCGTGGCAGCGCGGGATCCGTTTTGAATCGCCTGCGCCGGCCATTCTCGGCAGACCCAATCCTCCAGGCCCGGTTGCTGTGGTTTGGACGGATCGATCATTGTGCGTTGCGTACTGCCAGGACTCTGAAATCTTTTGAGAAACTGCGGATGTTCGCGTTCTCGATGCCGAGACCGAAGAAGAAGAATCGGGCGAAGAGGCCGCTGGTCTCTCCGGACCAGACCCTGGCTGTTGTCGGTCCAAAAGCCGGATCGATCCGATGGACGCTTTTCGCAGAGGGATCGTAGAGCGTTCGCAGTTCGGCCATCGACGGCAGCCGCCAATCATTGAAGCCGCCCGTTTTCAGGTTCCGTGCATGGGTGTCGGCCTGGCTCCAGTCCACGTCCGAGTCCGGCGCAGGGGCCCACATGAGACTCGTCTGAGAATCCACGATCAGGCCTTCCTGCGAAATCATGTAACGGATGGTAAAGGGCGCAGGGAGAACCGTCTTCTGCCCTTCTGAAGCGCTCTGCACGATGAACTCCGAAGGGGTGGTCCACTCCCGGAGGTGGGGGGTGATCGCGTATTCGGAGGCAGGATAGAGTCCAGTGAATCGGAAGATGCCTTCGGGATTGGTGATCGTTTCGAATTGCTCGAAGTTCTTAACGGGTTGGATCTGCCTGGCAGTCAACTTGACGTTGGGGAGGGGCTGCCCTTTGGCGTCAACGAGCATTCCTTCCAGTGTGGATCCCTTCCCGCAACTGGAAACGATCGAGCACAGCAGCACGATGAGCAGCAAACGGTTGGTAGCGGTCATGATCTTCGCTTTCTGGACGAGCAAGTACAAGTAATAGAACAGTTCTAAGCAGCGCTCCGATGTCCCACCGTTTAGCCTTGGGCGGGGCCATCAATATACACCCGCGGGGCTGCCAAAGGAAGGGGGTCGAAATACGCCTGTCGTCTTATCGACCGGTGCAACGCGAAACGTGCGTCTGGTTGCACTTGCGGTTCTCTCGAATGGGCTTGATCTTTTGGTGTGGCTTGGAGTATTTAAAAAGCGTTGCTCTCCGGTCAATCCCATGACGAGGTTACTTTGATGATGATTCCCCGTTTTTCCATTCCGAACGCCGACCTTCAAAAAAAGCTCCAGGTCGGCGGAGTAGCGTTTCTCCTGCTGCTCGTTCTTTTTTCGGTCAGGCCGCCCGCTGCATGCGCCTCCGCGTCCAACAACGTGCCGTTGGATGACTGGTCCTACGGGGCTCTGGACAAACTGGGGGGATTCGGCCTCATTCAGTCGGAATTGCACGGAACGAAACCGTTCACTCGAATGGAAATGGCCCGATTGGTGAGTGAGGCTCTGAAGAATAGAGAACAGAATGGCGTGACGTTACCGCCCCTGATGGCGCACTTTCTCGATCGTTTTCAGAAGGAATACAAAGAAGAACTGGCGATTTTCGGGTGGGGAAAGGGAGAACTCGCTGCAGCGGTGGAGTTCAAGCCCATCGAGGAGGCGAAAGCACGCTATGTCTACTCGGACGGGAAACCCGCGTACTTTGTGAACTTTCGAAAGGGAAACGGCCAGTTTCCAAAGAGCAATAGCGGCATCATCGGTTGGGGGGGGACCCCGTTGATCTACAACAATGAGGGAATCGCCTACGGAGAGGGGAGCAATCTGTCCCTGCAGTTTTCATCGAGTGTGAGACTGTTCGATGTGTTTTCCGGGTACGTGGAGCCGATTTTTGTCGTTCGGGAAAATGACAGGCAGGGCGGGAATCTGGATACCATGAGCCATCATGTTCTGGATGGAACAGTCGGTTCTCTTGGCCAGACGGATGTGGATCTGCACAAAGGGTACGCCAAGTTCTCGCCATGGAACATGGAGCTGGAAGTGGGCCGGGACAGCCTATGGTGGGGACAGGGGTACCACGGCAGCATGATCATGTCCAACAATGCGGCGCCGCTCGATATGCTGAAGATCTCGAATCCGGAGACCACGTTGCTCCCCTGGTTCTTTAAGTATCTCGGTCCATTCAAATATACGATCTTCTGCGCTCGGATGGAAGATGATTTCATTCCTTCGCACCCCCTCCTGAGTGGCGCCCGCGTCACTTTCAAACCAACGACGTGGCTCGAGTTGGGCTACTCGACGGCGTTCCTTTTCGAGGGTCAAGGGGTACCGGGGACATCCTTCAGCGGGTATCTCAAACAACTCTTCGGACTGGGCGCGTTTGGGCAAGGCAATGATGTCGACCAACTGGCGGCGCTCGATTTGAGGTTGACGTTGCCATTTCTGTGGAATGCGGTGCTCTACCTGGAGTACGGTGGGGAAGACAGCGGAGGAACGGAATATCCCGAGGAATATTTGGGATTTGGAGATGTAGGGTATTTGACGGGAGTCTATTTCCCGAAGATCACACCGGATGGGAAGACGGATTTCCGTTTCGAGTTCGCCAAAACCGCAACCAGGGTCGATTCGACGCCGGGGTATTGGTACGCGCACAACCGGTACCGCTCTGGATACACGCACGATCAGATGATAATGGGACATTTCATAGGCCCCGACGCCCTCGATTACTTCGCGCGGGTGAGCCATTACCTGCGGAACGATCTTGTGATAGCGCTGGACTACGATCACATAGAAAGAGGACTGACGCTCAGCCACGTCGTGGAGACAACCAATGGCATGGGCGTGGATGCCACCTACGACTTGAACGATCGGTGGAGTATCACGGTTCGCTATGCGTTTGACGCTGTGTCGAATTATAACATGGCTCGGGGTGTGGATCAGGACAACCACTTATTCATGACCACGCTAAAGTTTCACTTCTGAACCGGAATCGCACCTGCCTGTTGGTAAGATCCTCGATCGAGGCCAGTTCCACGGGGCAGAGAATTCGAGGCGCATGAGGTGCGGAAGAAATGCGGGCTGTGAAACGACGATACGGCGGGGGCGCTTCTGCGCCGCCGCCGTATCGTCCGGACTTTCCGTTCCGAATGCTGACCGTATTCCGATAGGAGCAAGTCGATGTCCGGCGCCGTCATGGACGGCGCCACCCCTGGATGGAGAGGAATCGATCTCGTCAACGTGAAGGCTCAGGGGTTATTTCCACTTGATTCCTCTGAAAATAGCGTCTCGGTTGATGTTTGCCTTGTATTTTTCTACCAGTTTGAACAAATCGGCCAGGATTTCGTTGGTGAGATAGTGCGGCTGAAGGCCAAGATCCAAGAGACCGGTAGAAGTGGGATTATAGTAGTGATCCTCTTTTTCAACCCTGGGATTCTTCATGCGATCGATCCGTACCCGATAGCCGAGGCTTTCGCCGACCTCCTTCACTTTGTTCGCGATGCCGTTGACAGAGAACAGTTCCACGAACTGGTTGAAGATTCTGAGCTGCCCCGGCCCCGCCGGATTGATCAACGTGAGGTAGAGGCACTGGAGGCTGTCAATGAGGTTCAAGTATCCGCGGGTTTGGTTGCCCGTGCCGAACACGGTAAGAGGGTAGTCTGCCACCGCCTGCACGACGAAGCGGTTGTAAACGGTGCCGAAGACCTCGTCATAGTTGAAATTCGGCAGAAGACGTTCATCCAGAGCTGTCTCCTCGGTCGCGATGCCGTACACGGGACCCTGCATGAGGTCCGTGACTCTCAAGCCCCAGGTGCGGATATAGAACCACAGCAGGTCGGTGTCCTGGATTTTCGTGGTATGATAAAGTGAACCGGCTTGCCGCGGAAAAAGGAATTTGTCCTTCCTCCCCTTATGTTCGATCTCGATCCAGCCTTCTTCGATGTCTATCTCTGGGGTGCCGTACTCTCCCATGGTGCCGAGCTTGACGATGTGGCACGCGGGGTTGGTCTCGTGGACAGCATGGGCGATATTGAGTGTGCCGACAAGATTGTTGACGAGGGTCTGTGCTGCCTTGTCCCGGTCGATCATGGAATAGGGCGCGGAAGGCTGTTCTGCGAAATGGACTACCCCGTCCGGACAATGCTTCTCGAAGACCTTCTTGAGAAATTCATAATTGGTTACATCACCGATATACCCATGGATTTCCTTTCCCGTGATGTCTTTCCACACCTTGATGCGCTGCGTCAGGTTGGGATTTGGAATCAGGGCTTCGGAGTCCAATTCCCTGCACATATTTCGTCGAAGGTAGTTGTCTACGCCGATGACTTCATGCCCTCTTTGCGAACAATACATGCACAAAGGCCAGCCAAGATAACCATCAGCTCCGAGAACGAGAATTTTCATAGTGATTCCCCCAGGAAGTCAAATTGTCGTTTGAAATTATGGTCATATATCCGGGGAGGATTGCCTCCCAATCCTATGGTCCGGGTTCGGCGCGCCGCGAAACGGGTCGGCAGGTTCCGTTCAGCACATGCGATTGAACCACTCCCATGTTTCTTGAAGTCCCGTCCGCAAATCTGTGGAAGGGCGGAAATTCAGATATTCTCGAGCGCGGGCGATGGAGACGAAATTTCGACGCACTTCGCCCGGGCGCTCCGGAGCGAAGACTACCGGAGGAAACCTGTCATCGCCTACGACCTGGCGCAGCACTGCAATCAGGTCGTTGATGCTCGTCTCCTGGCTGCTGCCCAACTGAATGGACCGGCCAAAGGGCACAGGGGCTTCCAATGCAGCGGCAATGCCCCTGCAGAGGTCTCCGGCAAAGACGAAATCTCGAGTCTGTCCCCCGTCTCCGTAGACGACAAGGGGTTTCCCCGACCGCACTTGCCGGAAAAACATCGCGACGACGCTCCCCTTATGATAGGAAAAGGGGCCGTAAACGTTCGCAAATCTGAGGTTGATGGTCTGGAGGCCATAGGCGCCCCAGAAGGCCGAGCAATAACCTTCAGCGGCCAGTTTGCTGGCCCCATAAGGAGATATCGGGCTGGGCGGCATATCCTCATGGACCGGAGGAGCCACGTCCCCTATGATTGCCCCGCCGGTAGAGGCGAAAACGAACCGTTGCACGTTGTGTTTGACGCTGGCCTGGAGCAGATTGAACGTGCCCCGAACATTGATGTCCAGGTTGAGTTGAGGATTCTTGACAGAATCGATGACGCTGGTGTCGGCCGCCAGGTGTATGACTTTCGATACGCCCTGGACGGCCCGATCCACAGCCCCGGCGTCCCGGATGTCGGCCTCGATGAACTCCACATCGAGATCGGCAAGATCTTCCCGCCGTCCCGCACTCAGGTTGTCGAACACGCGAATCCGCACATGCGACGCTGCAAGAAAACGAATGAGATTCACGCCGATGAAGCCGGCGCCTCCGGTAACGAGATATAAGCCTCCAGAATTCATCGGTTCCTTCCTGCCTCAGGTCCCCTTGCCCCAGACCATCACTTTTACGGTCTTGAACAATATGAAGAGATCCAACCAGATGGATTGATTGATAAGATAGAAAAGGTCATATTGCTGCTTTTCCGACTGTCCTTCCTTGGATCCCGCATAGTCATAATTTACCTGCGCCCAGCCAGTGAGGCCCGGTTTGGCCAGGAAACGCAGACGGTAGAAAGGGACTTCCTTGACCAGAATATCCGCAAAGTGCCTGCGGATGGGGCGCGGGCCAACGACGGCCATGTCTCCCTTAAATATGTTGTAGAGTTGAGGCAACTCATCCATGCGCGCTTTGCGGAGAAGCTTTCCCACACGAGTGATCCTGGGATCGTCGCCCGCGGACCACTGCGGCCCGTTGAGCCGTTCGGCATTATGAATCATGGTCCGCAATTTGAAAAGCCGGAAAGGAACTTCGTTCTGGCCGAGCCGTTCCTGGACGAAGAGCACGGGCCCCTTGCTGTCCAGCTTGATGGCCAGGGCGGAGGCCAAAAAAATCGGCAATGCGATGGGTGAAAGGAGAAGGACGCAGCAGAAATCAAAGGCACGCTTTACATTGCTGGCAATCGCCGGCATGAAGATTTCTTTGTTGGCGTTTACCAAAAGCGAGAAATAATCGAGAAAATGCAGTGGACACTTATAGGTCAATCGTTGATAAAAAGTATAAGCGTCGATGATGCTTTTTGTATTAAAGCTGACGGTGATCAAATCATCTGCTATTTGTCTGACCAGTTCTGAATTAACAGAGTAGACGATCAAATCGATGTTATTATCTTTAAAAAAATCGTACAAATCTGGACGAGGGCCATTCTTGCCGTTTTCGCGCCATTGCTGGACAACATGGTAGTGCTGGGGAAATTCGATCTGGATAACTTGGGACAATTCTTTAAAAATAGGGTCATCTCCTATGAATAGAAGATGCTGAGGCTTGATGGCATTAAACCTCTTGAATGATAGTCTCCACAGGTAGGTGGAAATGACAGTTATCGATGTAAACAAAATGAGATTTATTTTACCAGGACGAAGCGATATAAGAAAATATGCCATTGCGCTATATATTATGGTGACTATTGTAAGACCAAGGCAAATATAAAAGAGAATGATCTCGGAGTTCTTTAAAACGTACAAATCGTATAGATCAAATACATATAATGCGAAAATCATAATAGCCGATACTGTAGTATAAATGGCAAAAAGCTTCAGCACACTCCAGGCAAAAGGGCCTGCTTTGTTGGTATCAAGGTAGAGAACAATAGATAAACTTGCAAGAATTATGAATAGATCCCCCAGAATGAGTACGATTCGGTATTTTCGGTGTGGCTGCAATATCAATCTGTGCATCGTGGAGAAAATCCTTCTTGACCGGTACTATATGTGAAAGTTGATGAGTCGCGATGAATTGCCTGAGGCAATGGCAGAAGACTCAATATCAATCGCGAAAAGACTTCGAGAAAAAACTTACGGGCAACGCCGATTGAGCGATCCCTGATCCTTTGGCCTCATTCTCGAAGCATCTGCACTGATGAGTCAAGAAAAATGTGAGAAAATGAATGTAAAATATTGTCTGCAATTGTAAAGGTCCGGGCTCTGCGGGTGGAGGCTTTTCCCATGAAATTCGATGGATTGCCTGGTATGATTCGGCCGATATTCTATCCATGATATGTGGCGGAAGCTCCGCATGGTGCCTGGATGCATGCCACCACGGAGTGACCGCATCGGATGCTCTGTGCTACTAACATGCAGATTCTCAGAATCTTGCCAAGAAATGTATGCAACTTGCTTGTTTTCTCTGTGATCTCTGCGGTGCATCGTATCTTCTTTGGTTGCGGCCTTGCCGCGCTGTGATTCACGTGATCCGGGTAGCACGGACAACCTGTTGTCCGTGCGCGGAGCGCAAGATGCCCGCAGCACAAGTGAATGATGCAGCCGCTGAACAGCAACGGTTGGAGATCTCCATCTGGTAAAGGTCTCTGGTTTCCTCCACCATGCGCTTTATGGAGAAGGTTTTTGCAAAGGCGGTCAGCTCCTGCATCTTGGATCCGCGCTGTTTGCGGTTTTCCGGAAGGTGTGCGATTCGATCTGTCAACATGGCGGCCAGGGTGGAGGTGTCTCCAACCCGGGCCAACGGAAAATCGGGCCCAAGGATTTCCTTCACCCCTCCGCAATCGAAAGCCACAATGGCCAGATCGGCAGCCCTGGCTTCGATGACAGCGCCCGGAAGACCCTCATAGAGGGAAGGAAAGATGAGAATATCGCTGATCCCGTAGTAATGAGCAGGATTGTCCACCCAGCCGGTAAACATCACGTCGTCCTGGAGGCCAAGTTGTCTGATTTCTTCGATCAACTGATGCTTGAAGGATTGTTCGGAGGGGAGACGGGCTTCTCCTACGAATATCAGCTTGGCGGTTACGTGGTCTGTTTTCACCTGATGGAAAGCGCGCACGGCATGCAAGTGGCCTTTGGATGGGACGATACGCGCAACGTAGGTGATGAGGGGTGTTTCGGGATCGATACCGAGGGTTTTCTTGCCTGCCCCTCTTGTCGCTTCCGGGAGTGATGCTGCCCGTATGAAGGGACCCAAGCGTCGTCCGCCGTAGATGACCCTGGAGTTGTGCGGGTTGCAGACGCCGGCACGGAGATAACGGAGACGCAAATCCTGGCCCACGAATATGAACTTGTCGGTGACCTTGCCGGCAAGTTTTTCGAGCGACAGGAAGGTGAAGCGATTGAACGGCTTCAATGTGGGCGCAAAGGTCGGGCCGTACACTGTGTGGAATATGTGGGGCACGCCCGCCATTCGAGCCGCAGCTCGCCCGATTATGCCCGCCTTGGCAAGATGGGTGTGCACGATGTTGAATCGTCTGTTGCGAAAGAAACGGAACAATTGGAACAGCGCTTTCAGATCCAGGAGCGGGTGGACATACTTCGTAAGGCTGGGAATCTGAGTGACGGGGAAGCCGCGCTCCCGTGTTTGTTGAAGTAAGCCGCTGGAAGCGTTGCAGCCGGTGACGAATTCGACGTCCCATCCCTGGCGGACCTGATCCTCGGCAAGATGGAAAGTTCGAGACCAGGCCATGCCGGGGTAAAAGGTAGTCACCACATGAGCTATCCTGGGTTTGGTTGCCGCCACGTCGAAAGGATTGCAGTTCGCCGTGTCGGCGCCCCCCGGTGAACGGGATGCCCCGTTTGCGGCATCCATGGTTTCGGCGACACGGATCATTCTTGATCTGCGCTTCATAAAAGGCATCGGAAAACATCCACGTTATGGTGGTCAGGAAGCCCGGTCGAGCAGCGCTCCGGCCTTCAACCTGATCGCTTCCATCTGTTCCCAGTCGGCTACGGGCTGTATGCTGTTGATGTCGCGGCCCACCTGCGACACTTCTCTTTGGATTTGATTGAATTCAGCGTCGGCAATCTTCCTTTGTCTGGCGGCCTCTTTGAGCAAAACCAGGTATTGGTAGTCCTGGAAACCGCGGAGAAGCGCCTCCAAACGCAAGGTGGGCAAAGGCATGCCAGTCTTGGGGTCCGGATAATAAAACGTGCCTCTTCTGAATTTGTCGCCTTGCCCAGGCACCGTAATCCATGGGTCCTGGGGCCAGAAATTCACCGACCAGAAATAATACCCGGCAAAGTCATGACTATAGAGAAAATAAGCCAGCAGGCGTTGATGGGCCGGTGGGTGATCGATCCCATGCAACCTGTTGTCGTATAGCCAGATCTCCTGACCGTTTCGTCGGGCGGCTTCGATCTTGACGGGATCATAGCTCTGAGCGCCAGTGACCCAAATGTCCACGACCCGAGACAGTTGGTCATCGGGTGGCTTTCCAGTGCATATGGTGCGAATCTCGGGAACCGCCTTCTTGAAAAACAGATAGGCCTCGACGGCGCGCGGGAAAAAATCCGGCTTGGGTTCGTCCCACAACTTCACTGTGGCTTTGCCAAGCCAGCCCTTTTCTCGCAGGTACCTGACGACCTCGGGATAGACATTTTGGACATTTTGCCGTAGCGATTGGATATCCGCAGGTTGCCGATTCGATCCCATACTGCGCTCGTGGAGGCTGAAGTATCTGAAACCGGCCTTTGAGGAAAGAAATTCCAACCGACGGGTAATTTGCGGAAAATCGGTCAAGTGTTGCCCGCGAGCTATCTTGTCCACGGGAATAGCCAGATAGCCACTGATGGCATTGATCTTGTACTCTCTCATGGAGAGCAAGTAGGCGTCGGAGACGTTCTCTAAACCTTCATGAGAGCTGACACCATACCGTGCGAATGCATCTTTGTCTTGGCGAAAACTGGCCATAATGGTAATGGGAAGATCATCAGGCAAAGAAAACCGCCATACTCTCAGATCGATGGGTTGAACTATTTTCTTGTCTAAAGTGCTGAATACCAGATGATACTTGAATACGCCGCTTGGATGATCGGCTGGTGTCTTCAGCGTGATTGATAAAGCATAAGATACAGCAGGAAAAAGGATCTGGCTACCTAAAGGCGCAAGACCGTCGATTGTCATTCCATTGGGCAAATTGCCGGGAACCGGTCTGATTTGCCGGGCGTTGAGGTGGATACCGTCTTTCTCCTGGAGTTCAACCTGAATTTTATCAACTGGCGCTCCGGACAAGTTGAAAACCAGAATGAGCTTTTCATTTTTCGCACAGGAAAGAGCAAGTGGAGGCGGAGAAGGTTGGAAAGGATTTCCCTGGAACGACAATGGAATAGAGGGAATAGATCCCCCATCGGCTTGCACCCCGGAAAATCCTTGTCGACAATCAACGGCAACGAACATAAAGAAGACAAAGGTAAAACAAATCAGTCGTTTCAACGTGTGCCCTTTTTACGGAATGTTTGAATCGTTTCCAGAAATGTTCGATTGCCCTTGGTGACAAGGGTTAAACACATGATAAGGGCGATAAGCATCCAAAAGGATCTAAACCTGAAGCCATTGTGAAAAAAATTGTATAAGAAAAGGGCCATCGTTATGAAAATCCCGCCTTCCAGAAGGCATGACAGCAAAACGATACGCATGATCCATATGAAAAGAAGGACGAAACCGACTATTCCATAGACTCTGAAGGTTGATCCCCAGGCATTGTGAACTTCCAGCCCATCGGGAGCTGCCTCCGTTAAGCCACTACCGACGCCAACGACAATCTGCCAATCATGTTTGAATATCATCCTGTCGAATTGGCGATCAGTCCTCCCGAGCACATCCATCACGACTATACGATCTTGCATTCTGCTCACAATATCGATTACATCAGGCTTGATAATACAAACTATAAGGGATACCGCGATAGCCAGGAGCGCATACAATAACAATTTCTTCCAGCCTATCTTAAAGACATAATATGAATCGACTATCAGTATACCGCCAAGAGCTGCTCGCGAGCAGGAAAAAACAACAAATAAATGGGCACAAACAACCATCGCGTAAAGCATGATAGTAGTAAATTTGGTGGATTTAAGCTTTGGCTGCAAGGTTGTGGTCAGGACTAATACAAAAGACATGATGATAATGCCAAAATATCCCATTTGATTGGGATTATTGAAGGAAAAAACAAATCTGACACCTTGCATGTCCGCACTGCCTTTGATTGTAAAGGCAAATAATATCAAAAAAAGCGCGCCAATATAGAAATAGTTGAATTTATTGCTTGAAATGACAATGGAAAACAAAACCATCAAACTATAGGTCAGAACAAAAATGTAAATTGCTTCCAATGTCTTTTTAAGGAGCATGACATCGTGATAATTGCACGCAAAATATATTAAGTTAACGACAATTACCCATATCGTGTATGGGGCCAGATACATCATATTGTTTAGTGCGAGATCCTTAAATTTGTCATGTACAAAAGGTATAGAGATGACAACAATGATAAGAAATACATCTACCAGCTGCAGGCCACCAGATGGCAGCAGATATACTGGAAGAAATGCAAGTGAGAGTACCATCAAAACAGTAAAGTAAAATTCTTTAAGATTATTTCGTCTTGAAGAAACGGGTATATAAGTCTGTAAATTCATTCAAAATTTCCACTACATCAGAGTGAGGGGCAAAGTTTTCAAACAAAGAAGGGTCCGAATATGCTCAGGACATAAAATGACAATGTCAAAGTATGCCTCTGTCTCCCTGTAGATATGAAAAGCATGAGTTATGAGAACCTATCTGGTTCGACAAGTGAGAAGGTATTCTGATGAACTCATGTTGCATCCAGCCTGTGATGTCTGGAAGAGATGGAGGCGAGTGCAGAGCTGCTATGTCTCTGAAATGGTGGGGCAGCAGGATGCAACTGCACCGTAACTTGCGAGCATGCTCCAGAGCATGAGAAAGAAAGCGATCGAAACAAACGGAATCGGCCGTGGAACACCACATGTCTGCGCAAACCAAGATTTTCATGGCGCTGTACTTTCGATGGGTCTTCTCCAGGAAAACAGCGAAACCGATGAGCGTGTCCGCAAGATATGCCGCGTACAAATGTCTGCGGGTGCCCGTGGTTGGAGTGAGATACCACCGGAGCACTTCGGCCGTTCTGATGTTGGTATTGGAATAGTTGCTGCGGGTTCGTTCCCAAAGGACGTCGAATTCCTCGTCGGGATGCGTGACGTCTCGGATCTGGATGTCGGGCGAGGTGGAACCCAGCCAGGTGTTAAAGAAACGATTTGAAAAGCGGAAGACAATCGGCATGGCCGTCATGGTTGCTTTGAGGGCAGTCGTGGGGCTGAGTTTGTATGTCTGCGCAAAGAGAAATGCAAGTGTGCCCACCGGACTGACGGGAACCACGGCAGTCTGTCCGCCTGCCGATCCCGCCTTTCGAGGGATGGCCTGGAGTTTTAGGAATCTATTGAGTTTTTGACTGACAGCGTTCGGGGTCGTGGCAAATACTATGATGTTTTTGTCGAGGCGGAGTTGTCGCGATCTCAGTTGGAGCCCTAAACCGAGTTTCCTGTACTCCGGGTGTACCGCCAGGGACGTTGAATTGGACGCGAGCACTTCCTTGCCCGAGACCTGAAAGCGGGTGGGGAACTGCCCTATGAACCCTACGATGCGCGAACGGTCACGAGCCAATATGCCCCTGGTCCAATCCTGTGAAAACGCGGGATTGCTTTCCCACAGCAGGCCAAAACGCTCAAACCACAGGGCGGCGGGTCTGTTGAAGGAGCTCGATAGAAACGAAGAGAGCTCGCAGTAGTCGTATTTTTGTGCAGTCTCAAATTCGATCGGGGGCATGTTTGCGTGGTCCGTGAGAAGGGAGATCGGGCGGTGACGATCCGGGATTATCGATGGAATTCTGGATGAAAGCCATGGGCAAGAAAGTGCACCCCTTTGCGAAAGGCTAATTTGACGCCTTGAGGCAGAAAGGCTGTCGTCTTCGCATCGATAAGCGTCCAGTCTCCAACGGAGGAAATGGTATGAATGCCCATTGAATAAGGACTGTTCGGGTTCGGATGGAGAACCGCCGTCTCCTTTTCCTCGTAGTGTGCGGGAGTGAGGGTCAAGACCTCGTTGACCACGATTTGCGCCCCGTAGCTACGCGAGCAATCCTGCGCGGGACGGTAGAGTTTCCCATCGTGGACATAGGGCGTGCCGGCAGAACGACTGGATGAAACGGATGATTTGACGGGGTTTTTCGGGTGGGGCCGCCACCTGCCGGTGAGCTCTTCAGCATACCATAAATACAAGTCCCTGTTGGAATCTGACTCAGCATTAGTGAACCACATCCACCACATAGAGTTATACTTATATACGGTAACGTCAGCAGCATGTATTCCTTCGACAAGGTTGCCCACATGGTGCCACTTATCAGGAAAATCGAGCGCTTTGTACAATCTGACTTCAGCTGACCTGGATGTCTCAGGAATGCAAAAAATAGAATTTCGATCTTGAAGCAAGTATGGGTAAGCGATATGGAATGGACAATTTATGTCAATGGCCAACTCCTCAATATTGGTATCCTCAGAAATTCTGATAGATACAATTCTGCCCATGCCGCTCTGGTAGTCGAACTTCTCACACAGTATGAAAAGTTCACCGTTGTAGATGATGCCGAAGGGGTCTGCGAAAAAAACGTTCCTTTCGATAAGTGGCAACCATTGGATATTACAATCATATCCGGATTGAATAACCGCGTGTATCGGTTTGTGAATGATACCTACATTCCATATTTCATGTCGAAAGATGGAAGTAAGCTTGGATATGAATTTGCTTCTACTGATACGATATTTACTCAGGAATTGCATGATTATGTAAATGATCTCTCATTGATGAATGTAGTAGGTGATGTCGATTCAAATGAACACATGAATATATATCTATGTAAAAAACAATAACAATCGAAAAATATACTATCGTACAATAAACATGCTTAGGCGTTTAGTTGAAAGAGATAGCAAGTAGGAGACAAACAATAATAAAAATACAAAGGCTATAAAAGCAAAAACGAGTTGCGTTTTCTCGAAAAATGGAAATACAGGATTGTATTTAACTAGAAATGGCCCGTGCAAAAGAAAAAGCTCATATGAAAAAGTACCGGTGAGAAATAAAAAAGTGCTGTAGTAATTTCCGATTGATACTGATAACGCTATAAAGACAAAGAAAAAATACGGATTCAAATTCATCAGGACAAAGTTCACAGCGCGGTAACCGAAGCGAGAGGATGAATCGAAGTTGACTATAACATATTGGATGAAAATTACCAATGATATAGACGCGAAAAACACCATATAGCGATTTATTGGCCTCTCTAGATAAGCGCGCACTTGTGAAATGCAAGCAGCCAGAAAACATCCAATAGGAAACGCAAACAATTGATGTTGGCTAGACTCAGGAAAAACTCTGAAATATAAAGCAGCAATTGATAGTAGCAGTCCAAAAATGAGGAGTACGATTACTGACCTGGCAGCATCAAACAAATAATGAACGACATAAAATAGAAAATACCATAATAATAGTAATGAAACGAACCATCTGACAAAATCGATGTGACGCAACGCTTGCGTTAGATTACAGCCGAGAAATGTCAAAACAATATCTCGAGGCTGGTAAGTCCTGCCGAGAAAATACCAATCCATAAATATCCAAAGGCATGTGGCGATCCAGTAGGGTAGAAAAACCCGCTTAATGCGAGCGGTAAGGAAGCCGCGAAGGCCGTTCTTTTCAAAGGAAATGGAAAGTCCAAATCCCGATAGGATGAGAAAGGCGGTAACGGAGGAGGAGGCAACAGGGTAAATTGGAGGAATCTGACAGGCATGAACCCAAAAGTGCCCGACAATTACGAGCAAGATGGAAAGTCCTCGAATCTGGGTGGTCTGGGCGGCATCTAGAATGCATGTTGGCTTCTCGTGCCTGCGCGGGGTCAAAAGGGCGATAAGAATAATGACAAACAGGATGGCAAAGCTCAAAAAGATTGGGTGATCGATGTTGAGCTTCGAAGCTTCATAGTTGGCGAAAGCGATCATGGTTCACTCAAAGGCAGGTTGCAGGAGATGGACGGGGCCCCTGGACGCGCATGGGCTGTTCCATGCCTGCGCGGCGGTCGAAATTTGAAATCCAAATCGATCGGCGTCCTTGACCGTGCGTGTCATGGGAAGCTCTCAGACAGGAAATGAAGACTGGGTGGCTTCCAGGAAGGTGAAATGGGGCCTGGCATCAGCAAATGAGAGCACGGGCGTCATGGAGAAAAGGCGACTGACAAGACGTGGAAAAAGAGACTTCGCCTGTGTGTGGTAAATAAAAAAAGAGCACTCTTGGATGCGGGATCAAACCGGCAACCCTGGAGTACTCAAGCGCGGAAAAAAGAAAAATACCCTGCCAGGCGAATACAGAAATCGTGCAGATTGATCTGCGCGCATCTCAAGGAGCCTCGACCAATCTAACTTCAAAATCAAAACGACGGTGCGTTAGAAGAATTGAAGCGGAACACAAGCGTGAAACAACATACAAACATAAATGACACTGTAAAAACACATTAACAACGCTCATTAATATAATCAACAACAGCAATGATGGTGTTCAACTTATCAATGTCGTCCTCGGCGATTGCGATTGCATATTTCTCTTCAACTCCAAGGAAAAGATTTGCTCTATCCAGGGAATCGAGGCCAATATCTGAAAAATCCTTGTGGTAATCAACGTGAAATTTGTCGATATGTATGCCAAGTTCAATCATATAGCCTACAATATCGACTGCAGTGACACTCATAATCAGTCCTCCGTAGCATTTTCAGTTGCGATTCAATATAGAAGTAGCCCATGATAATCCAACGCCGAATCCACTAATGACAACGAGTCTGTATTGATACTGATCCAGGTATTGTTCAAAAAGTATAGGAATCGAAGATGAGACGGTGTTTCCCAAATTCTCTAGATTGGAAGGCACTCGTTTCCTATCTATATTGAGTCTCTTGGTGATAGTGTCGACAATAAATTTACTGCCTTGGTGAAAAATGAAAAGATCTATGTCATCAACGTGATATCCGGATAATGAAAGGAGATTCCTCACTTGCAGTGGAACGGCTGTTGCAGTAAAATTGAATATGGCACGACCATCCATGTGAAGATGATTGTTGTTACATATCAATCTGTGATGGTCCTTTCCCCTGGTGGCAAAAACGGAACGCTCGATCGTGAATACAGGGGATCTGCTGAGCAAAGTCGCTGCAGCTGCATCTCCGAAAAGAAGACTGGTGTCCTTATCCGTTCTGTCGACCACCTTTGAGTAGGGATCGGCTGTGAACAGGATGCCATTATTCATCCCATTGGCCTCCATAAAGGAGGTGAGCAGCGAGAGACCGTATACGAACCCTGAACATCCCAGAGAGATGTCGAACGCTGCAATGTTTTCTTTGAGGCCGAGTTTTCCATGCAAAATGGCCGAAGCATGAGGCAAACCGTGTCCGTCAGGATTCTGAGTGCATATGGCCATACAGTCAAGTTCTTGACCGATGCCGGGGACCTTGGCTTCGAGATTCCTGTAGGCTTTGACACACATATCAGAGGTGTCTTCATCATGAGGCTTTTGACGTTTATTGATAACGCCGATCTTCTCATGTATGAAAGTTTCAGAAATTGCGAAAAGATCGAGTTTGTCGAGATTGCTTTCCGTAGAACCGGGGATGTAGCTGGCAATGGCTTGGATTCCGATCATGCAGACCCCACTGAAAAATAGATGTGACCAATTAGCTCGCCGTCAGAAAAAATTACAGATTTAGTAAGTGAATTGTTAAAATTATGAATCATCTTGATTTGGATTCCCGTTGCGTCATTTAGTGTGAGCATCCTTAAGAGGTCAAGTTGGCTGAAAAGCCATTTGCCTGTTTTAAGTCGTATTAAAATGTTATGAAGTATTTTATTCATTGCTACGATAACTTCTATTGGTGAATATCCAGAGTGAGCAGATATAGAAATGGATTCTGCTGCAACAGTACAAAGGTCTTTAATCCTTTCTTCGTCGTATGGATATCGTTCTAAAACAGCTTTTGTGTGTTCGATAAGATAAGCATAAAGAAACTTATCTTCTAGCTTCGCATAGATATCTACGACTGCAGTTGATGGAACTGCGATATGCTCGTCGAGTTGGCCGAAACACAGATCGCATTGTCTCGTGATAAGTTTACGGAATTTGAAACGTAAGCGGCGAAGAAGCGACAAATCGTAATGTTCGGATAAACATTGAGCAACCGTTGTGTAGACGTCGGTGCCATGGACGTAATTGCGATCACCCTTGTAGCGATAATTGAGTGAAATTATCTGCATCATAGTACCTCCGAGAGCGTCATAGGAGAAAAACGTGATAACGCCTATAAATACCTACGACACCTGGAATTCGACTCCAGCAATATTCGAAATGCAACAGTTGGTAGTTGATGTGTTTCACGGAATAGAAACTATTGGTTATGAAACCTTGTGAGACGCATGGAATCTATTCAGGGCAAGCTCGAAAACAAGCCTGTCCTCTGTGTCGAGTTTGTTACGAACCAGAATCCAATACATTCCGAAGACAAATGCTACAATCGAAAAGTTGAACAATATTTGTATGATATAATGAAAATGAACTTTCATGACATATTGTTCGATAATGAAAAACGATATGGAAAACACGATCGGAAATGTATATCTTCCGATGCCCTGTGAGACAATGCGTATCTTGTACAATTTGTTCAATTCTAATATTCTGATTACATTTACAAGGGATAGAGCGAGGCAATTTGAGATAGCCGCGCCAAGAACAGAGTATCTCGGTATTAAAAAAATGTCGGCGAGAATACTCAGAAAAACAACACAGGTAGTATTGAAAAGTTCAAGTGATTGCCTTGATGTCATCATTAAGGTGAGTCCACAGCAGCCAGTCATACAGTTTATAAGTTGTCCTATGGAAAGTAAAATAAGAGCAGTCTGACCTGACGCAACGTATTGGGACCCGAAAATGAGCATGATTTCTTTAGAAGAAAAAACGAGGAATAGAAATATAGGGATGACTATGTAGGAGATCCATTTAGTTGTTAGTCTGAATATATTCGAAAATCTGGCAATCTCACCTTCGCTGTAACAACTAGCTGCCATGGATGAGTAGATGGAGCCGGTTGCTACAAGGAAAAGCATCATCATCTGTGGAAATTGAGACGCTGCACGAAAAACAGCAACGTCCTCAGGAGAACCGAAATAGCCGAGCATTAGAGTGTCGAGCCATGTTATGAAATACTGCAACAAAGTAACAAAGAGAAGGGGTGCCGAATAGGCCATGATCTCTTTAAAGGCAAAAACCGGTCGTACTGAAGAGTATCGCAAGCCTGGGAAAATTTTGATGAGAAAATAGATACCAAATAGGGATGCTATCCCGTAAGAGAAAATGAAAGCATATATCGCTCCGGACAACCCGAATCCAGAGAAGCAAAAGAAAATGAGAAATATAGAGTCCGCAACAGGCTGTATAAAATTCTTGATATATACGGTAAATCTTGTAGTCTGAAATCCTAATAATAGATTAGAAATAACATACAATAATGTATCGAATGGAAGTCCTAATGCAAACAGTTTAACAATCGAGTCTAAGTCAGGACGCTGAAAAAGCGTAGTGGTTACTAAATGACCGAAAAGAAGGACCGCCATTGCGATCAAAACACTGTTCAACACGGAGACAGAGAGCGTTGAAAAAATGGCTCCCTTGAGTCTTGCTGGATCCTTTCCCGCATATATGGAGACAAATCGCGTTCCACCCGTATTGAGCCCTCCGCTGGATAGGATTGCGGCAAGGCGGATCAGGGCCAGGCCAAGGGCGTAGAGGCCGAAGGATTCCGCACCGAGAACCCTGGCAATGATCACCTGGTTGAGAAAAAAGAGGCCTCTGCCTACGGCAATGCCAACCAGACTTGTGCCTGCGCCTTTGGCGACTTTCGAGACATCGCTTCTCTGTAGGTTGTTCATTGCTGCCTGTGGTCCGTCGATTGGGGCGGCCATGGAACCTGATAATGCAAAGGATGGTGCCGAGGGGGGGACATGGGGAGTCCGGCTGGAGAGCGATCAAGCCTGAACAGAACGCCCGGGGCACACTGACGAGAGGGACGGAACAGATAAGAATACAACGAAAATCGACGATGGCATATCAGAAAATATTCGAGTCGATATAGGACAGGATGTGGTTGTCTTCAAGATATGCCTTGATTTCCTCCAGAGTCATGGGGACTTCCGTAGAGGAAATGTAGGGACGCTGGTTATCTTTGTGTGGGAGCATATCCGGGTAGCGGTAGTCGATTTTGTGATAGAACGCGCGCAGAGCGGGGAAGATGACGAACATATTCGGCAATTCATTGACGCGGCTGACTTCTTCCTGGCTCATCAGTTCTTCATAAAGCTTTTCCCCCGGCTGAGATCCGATATATTTGATAGGGATCTTTTCGGGATCGATCCCGATTCGTGGCGCAAGCAGGTCGATCATTGCCCTGGCCAGATCGACAATGCGCATGACAGGCATTTTGGTGACGAAGACTTCACCCCCGCAGGCGAGCCGTGCACTCTGGAGAACCATGGCGGCTGCCTCCTGAACGGTCATCACGAAACGGGTCATCCGGGCGTCGGTGATGGTGATTGGGCTGCCTGTCAGAATCTGTTTGGCGAATATTGGAACCACCGATCCGCGGGAGCCTAGGACATTGCCGAAGCGCACGCTTGAGCAGACCTGATGGCCGTTATTGTTGACGATGTTGGCTGCAGTGACAATGCGTTCTCCCATGAGTTTGGACGTGCCCATAACATTGGTTGGATTGACCGCCTTGTCGGAACTCGTGAAGATAACCCTGGAGACATTGTTGTCCATCGATGCCTGCACGAGGTTTTTGACGCCGTTGATATTGGTCTGGACGGCATCGAACGGGTTGTATTCCGAGAGAATCACGTGCTTGAAGGCTGCGGTGTGAAAAACAATATCGACTTTCTTCGTGATATTCACAAGTTTCTGCTCGTCGCGAACATCCCCTAGATAAGACCTGACAAAACCGATAGATTGATACTTGTTGTTCAAAAAAAACAATTCGGACTCATTGTTATCCATCAAACGAATTTCACGAGGTTCGTGTTTTATCAACTGGCATACTAACTCTTTACCGATTGTCCCGGCTGCTCCTGTAACCAAAATGACCTTACCGCGAATGTAATCGATCATATAGTTTCCTCTTTCCCGGGAACGAAGCGTTTGTCTGACGGATTCAAATCGACGGCACCGCTACTCAAGGCCGACCGAAAGGAAACAGTCAGATTGGAGTGTAATGACCAGTAACCGAAGATGTGAAGCTGACAATTTCATATACATCGTTTCATTTCTTGAGAGCTCCAGATTCCTGCTGACTCTCTGTTGCAGCATCATGATATCCTTTATACTGTTTGTGGTAATAATGGTAGTATTGGTAATAGCCTCCGTACCCCATGAGATCCTTCCTGGCCATCGAAAGGACCGCTCCAAGAATGCGGCAGTTGTACTGAGACATGAGTTGGACGGTCAACCGCGCAGCTTCTCGTGTGGTGGAATGGTGCCTGAAAACGAGCACGACTCCATCTCCCTTCGATCCGAGGGACCGGGCATCAGCGAAACCAATAACGGGTGGCGAGTCGAGTATGATGTTATCGTATTCCTCGCGGAGCTGCTGCAAAAGTCTTTCAAAGCTTGAAGAATTCAGAAGATCGTTAGGGTTGGGCGGTGTCGGTCCTGCTGATATGAAGTATAGATTGGGGACGCTGGAAGGACGTACGACCTCGGCCAATGTGGCGTTTCCGGTGAGATGATTCGTCAGGCCCTTTCCGTTTGATTCCCCGAGAGTCTGGTGCACTTTCGGCTTCCTGAGATCGCAGTCCAGAATGACACATTTCCGTCCCGTGCCTGCAAGGGTGACGGCAATATTCGATGACGTCACGGTCTTGCCCTCCGAAGGGTTGGGGCTGGTGACCGTGATGACCTGCGGAGGTCCCTCCGAAGCAGAAAGCATGATGGATGAGCGGACGTGGAAGTAAGCCTCGCTGACCATAGAGGTAGGTTTGGTGTAACTGATGAGGCCAAGAAGGTTTCTCTGGTCTCCAGTGTCTTTGGAATCGGCCAGAGGAATTACGCCCAGTGCAGGGATTCCACAGAGCTTTTCCAGTTCCTCAGTGCTCTTGAGGGAACTGTCGAGATATTCGATAAAGAAAGCAGCTCCGGCGCCGAATAAGGAGCCCAGGACAGTGGCAATGGCCAGAAACAGGAGAGGTTTCGGTATCCATGGCTTGTATGGCATCTCTGCTGCGGAGACAACCGATACGTTACTGGACACCATGGTGCTGGCGATGCTGGCGTCTTTCACACGGGCCAATAAACCATCATACAATGCCATGTTCGTGTGCAGGTCGCGTTTCAAGATGTGGTGTTCGACGAGACCGTTCTGCATCTCAATGACTCTGGCTTTCGCCTGTTCGTACTCCTGTCGCAACAGGTTTTCCGCTCCCACGGACGCCTCGTAGTCGGATTTTATGCTGGTCTGAATGCGCTTGATTTCCTGTGCGAGGCGTTGTTCGAGTTCTTTCATTTTGCTGGTCTGAGCCTTCAGCTCGGGATAGTTGGAACCGAACGTACTGCTGGTTCCCGAGACCTGAGTCTGCATATCGATCAGCTGATTTCTAAGCGAAGAAATGAGACTGTTACCGGTTATCAGGGGCGCGTCAACACCTTTTTCGAGTATCTGTTTATATTGGGCCTCCTTGTTGGCCCTCTCCGCCTGGGCATTAGTCAATAACTTGCTCACGTCAATATACTTTACAACTATTACGTTGAGTTGAAGATAATTATTGTCTTCCATGGACAAAAAGTCGGTCTTTTGGCCATTGGTGTAAACCGCCTGTTCTGAAATCTCGAGTCTCTTGCCGTGGCGCGCCAGTTCGCCTTCGAGCCATTCCTGCAACATGCTGTAGGATTGCCGCCGCGTCGTCATACACACCTGCAGATATTCACGTTGCATGGCTTGAGGAATCTTCAAGGCAAGATCCGTGTAGGTCGACTGATAGGAGATATTGACCAGAAAAGAATTCTTGATCGGATCGACCTTCATGTGATCCAATAGATTATCAGCATATTTCTGCCGAATAACGTCAGCAGGAAGGTCGGTGTTGTCCTTTTCCATCTCCTTGTATGAAGGATGGTCCTTGAGGTTCAGCGCGTCCATGATTCCGTAAGCCATGGTGCGAGATTGAAGAATATTGTACTGAGTCTCATAGAATCGATCGATCTCACTCGACCCCGTTATGGCGCCCAAGGGATCGGAAGCGCTTCCGGCGAGAATGGACGAGGGTTTGTCCTGTATGATCTGGAGAGTGACGGTGACCTTGTAGATGGGCGGCATAAAAAATATTATAAGTAGGGTAATCCCGAGTATGGCAGACAATACGCTGAAAAACCACCACTTACGTTTTACGAGAATACGCCAGTAATCCCGTAGATGCTTGCCTTCTTCATCGTCCGGTGTGAAATACGTCACCTTTGTTGTGGGAAGAGATGCCGCAGGCGGCGCCATGATCTCAGTGGACTGATTGTTCTGCATAATGTGAATCCTGACGGGCTATACGGGTGTAAAGATCGTCCGTTGCATTCCGCACAGACGTAATTGCGACGCTGGCGGCCGAAAATCGTTCAAGTGCGGGTTGACTCAAAACCAGCCTGGGCCGATTGGAACGTTGAAAGGCACCATGAGCCTCAAATTGTAGAAAAATCTGCGAGCGGAATTCTCGCGCACATATACGATATCATTCGGCTGCAGGGGAATGTCGGCCTGAATACCCTTTGTGACGTTGCCGAGATCGACAAGGATGGTTTGAGCCTGGCCGGTCTCGTCCTGGCGGAGAATGGCAGCGTTATTAGAACCGAGTTGGAGGCTGATGCCGCCGGTCTGAGCTACGGCTTTTGTGACCGTCATGTTGTCCTGAAGGCGGACACCTCCCGGCCTGACGACGGCTCCAAGAACAAAGACGGTCTCCGCGAAAGGCACAAAAATCACATCCCCGTTTTGAACGGGGATGTTCAGTTCTACATCTCCCTTGAGCAACAATCGTCGCAAGTCTATGACAATTGTTTCGGCTTCGGCGAGGCCCGCCTGCTGTTGCAAACCATTTGTATTGCCAGAGACTTTATTCCTTTGCCGCATGACGTGGCAGGTTTCTCCGGCCTTCTCCGAAAGCCCGCCGGCCATGCCCAACATTTCAAGAAGACTGCGGGGGCCGATGAGCGGATAGCGATTCGGGATGTTGACCGCTCCCGAAATTTGAACGGCCTGGTGCCGGTATTCCTTGACACTGACGGTAATTTGGGGGTTTACGAGAAAACCGCCTTTTCGATATAATTCCGTGAGTCTGTCAGCAATTTCAGTAGGAGATAACCCTTCCACATGGACATTGCCGACAAGAAGGAGCCGGATCTCTCCCTGGCCGTTGACTCGCAACTCGGCTGTGAGCTTCTCCGCATCCAAGAAGCTGACAGCGAGCAAATCTTCTGTCCCTACCTTGTAATCATAGTAGCTTTTCACCGGGGTCAAAGCGGCCTGTTTTAGCAATTGCTCCTGGAGTTCCATCGGTTTGGCCGTGGGAGCCGACTGGGGCGAAACTTGCGGCGAGGATGCCTGGGCAACGGGCGAAGACGGACCGGATCGGATTTCATACACGGGCCCATTGCTTCCGGACACCATTCGTTGCTCCCACTGAGAACCAGCGCAGCCCGACAGAAATATCACCACACTCAACAACGCCAAGACATTCGGCCTCGACTTCATCACGGTTCCTTCTTGCCTTATCTTCAAGGATCTAGGTGTTTGGGTGGTTGGGGCAGCAAGACATGCGCTGCCGAAAAGAAGTGAATGAGAACTCGCGCCCTCGTTCTTGTCGGTGATCTCACGGAGAATCATGGCCTTCCCTCAAAGGGATTCATCTGGTTTTGCGAGCGGCTGGCAACCTCGCGGGGGGCGGGTGCGATCGGACCAGGGCCGGTTTGGATAGGATTCGCCTGCTGCCTTCCCGAGCATGTTCAAGGCCGAACGGCATGTTTCGTGAGGTGCCTTCCGAAGCTTCAATCATGCATCGAATGACGCGCCGAGACGAAAAAAGGCATAGCTCCGCCATCTCGGTTACATCTCGACCTCCACCGATCGCCTGTACTGTGCCCCTGGTATCATCCCCGATCACTCGATGTCCTCGCGGGCCAGTAATGCCTGTTGCCACTTTCCCCCGGCATCTTTCCGCAATGTCCGATTATCACTGCTTCAGAATGTTCCTGCAACAGGGTCTTTCTGCACCGTCAGGTCGCGTCGCTCCTCAGAAAACTGCCCTGCCGTTCCCGTGTTGATCCTCTGCCTTGCGGGATGCCCAACCCCGCGAACCTTTGCAGGCGCCATGGCGGTGGGAGGTAGATCGCTCTTGAAGTAAACGTGCCCCTCTGCAACCCATTTGTAATGATTTGTAATGAATCAATCAGCCCGTGCGGGAGAGAACCTCTTGACCCGCCCATTGTGCAGTATTATCAATAAATGTTATTCTTGAACACCATTGCTCGCCAATTCCTGCACACCGGGGCTTATAAACCATGCAACATCTCTTGTCAAGTCTGCATTGCGCCGCCTGAGTCGTCCTCTTGCCGTGGTCCGCGACAGTTGAGACGCACGTTCGAATTCAGTGAAAACCTCACGGGGGGAAGGGCGATATCTGTCGGAGGGCTCCGGGACAACATCCGGGTAGGGAAGAGCTGGAGAGGTACACCGTCATGAAGCGGCGGTGGCCTTCAAGAAGGAGAAGAATTTCTTGAAGATCGACGGATTGAGCGACTGTTTCCCGATCGGTATGGGGTCGGGAATCGAGATTGGTTCGCCGGCAATGATCTTGCGGGGTGTTTTATCCACCATTTGGCGGGCCGCATCGACACCCGCGATTTTCTCGGCCGCCCTGACGCCGGCCGAGAGGCGTGGCTGGCGCGACTTCAACCCGTGAGAGTCGGAGGCAAGAATATGGACCATATTGTGCTCCAGAAGCAAGGTTGAAAACCTCTGTGCTTCAGGGCCGAACCGTCCAAGAATGCTGCTGGTCGTGACCTGGAGAAGAACCCCCATTTCGACCCATGCCGAGAGCCTGGCCGGATCGCGCATCATCACGGCATTCCGCTCAGGGTGGGCAAGAATCGGCGTAACATCAATCAGTTGCATCTCCCAGAACAAATGTTCGATGTGATGAGGCACCATTGCCGCATGAAGTTCGACAAGAGCGAAACGCCCCGTGTCATTGAGCGTGAGGATCTCGCGGGATTCGATCTTTCCGGGCAAGTCGGAGTCCACGCGGAGTTCCGACCCGGGATAGACCTTAAGGGGGATGCCCTCTCGTTCCAGCAGTCGCCCGAAGTCAGCGACGGATTCCATCACCTTAAGTCTGGTGTTTTCGTATTGAGATGCCGTCCAATGCGGCGTGCAGACGACCTCTTTGATTCCGTCCGCCACAGCAAGGCGCGCCATGGCCAAGGCCTGCTCGTTATCGGCGGCTCCGTCGTCAAGGCCGGGAAGGATATGGCTGTGTAGGTCAAGCATCCCTGCGTCGTCTTCCAGACATCCACGAAAAGCGGAATGAGCTTCGGAGAACGCATCGAAGCAACCTGATCGGGTCTATCATTCGGTGGCTCCCCTCACGCGATCGTTCCAGCAAACGAAGAATGTAAAATCAAATAAGGGGCCAGCGGACCAGCCACCAACCCCTCGGGTTTCCTGGTGGAGCTACGGGGAGTCGAACCCCGGACCTCTTGAATGCCATTCAAGCGCTCTCCCAACTGAGCTACAGCCCCGGCGATTTGTATCAATACATAAAGACCCCCGGTGATGTCAACTCTTTTTCGCATGCGGCCCACAAGACGCGCACGCGGGTTTCGCCGCAGGCCCGGCTTCCCGTGAACGCGTCTTGCCAGCGACACGTGAAAAGAGGACTTGTGCGTTACTGGACGATCCCCTTCCTTTGGGATTTCAGATCGGAACCCCGGTGCAGATTCAAATCCGCTTGACACCTTGCGGGCCGTTTGTCTATAGTCTCCCCGTACCGCCGGAGTGGTGGAACAGGTAGACGCGCTGGACTCAAAATCCAGTGACCCTTGCGGTCGTGAGAGTTCGATTCTCTCCTCCGGCACCACGGATGAAGTCAGGGGGCTGGCCTTTCAGGTCGGCCCCTTTTGGCTTTGGGGCATCGCCCGCGGGATATGCCGTTTGCAGCCAATGTCTCACCGACGAAGACTCGATATAGGGGCAAAGGGCGTCTGCGGGTCGTGCAGCCCGGCCCGGGCAGAAGTCTCAGCCACAAAGAAGCTTCGCTCATTCTTCATCGATTTGTTCGGGGTTCAGCTCCCTTTCGGCATATGCCCTGTGCAGCTTTTTCTCCACGAGGAGTCTGAAAAGATCGGGGTCAATGTGGTTATCCCTCGTCATGTATCGCAGGATGTCGAGCGCCTGCGAGAGCCGCATGGGAGGTTTGTAGGGACGGTCTCTTGCGGTTAAGGCTTCAAAGACGTCCGCGATGGCCATGATCCTTGCCTGTAAGGGAAGTTGGTCTCCCTTCAATCCGCGGGGATACCCGGACCCGTCGAGCTTTTCGTGGTGCCCGCCTGCGAATTCCGGAACCCGTGCAAACTTCTTGGGAAACGGAAGCGCATGGAGGATCTTGATGGTCATCTCAGCATGGTTTTCGATTAAGTTCCTCTCTTCTGAGGTGAGATTTCCCCTTGGCACCGCAAGGTGATGCAATTCGTCAGGAGCGAGGTAAGGTAGCCGCTCACCGTTCAGTTCGTAGGACTTCCGGGCGATCTCATGGAGACGGGTAACCTTCTGAGGGTTCAGTGACTCTGCGGGAGCGTTGCACGCGGCGATAAAAAGTTTCTCGTCGTGCAGCACATCCAGGGCCTCCGCAAGGTCCCGGTCCAGAAGGCTCAAGCCCACTCTATCATCCGGATTGGCCGCGAGGAGACGCAGTTTCTCCTGTAAGTATTTGTTTTGAATAGTCTGGCCGATCAGATCGAAACGGGTTTCGATCAGGCTGATCCGATCGAAGATGGTCTCCAGCTTGGTGCTCTTATCGATCACATGCTCCGGGGTCGTGATCTTTCCGACATCGTGCATCCAGGCCGCCAGCCGCAATTCTTCGATTTCGTCCTCGTTGAAGCAGACGCCTGCAAAAGGCCCGTCATGAGTTTCGTTGATGCCCGCCGCCAGCATGAGGGCCAGATCGACCACTCGTCTGACATGACCTCCTGTATAAGGAGACTTTGCATCGATGGCCATCGCAATGCTCTTGATGAAAGAATAAAAGAGATCCTGCAAATCTTGTATCAATTGAGCGTTGGTCAAGGCCACGGCGGCTTGTGAAGCCAGAGATGCAATCAGGTCGACATACTCGCCGGAAAAAGGGATGATCTCGCGACATTCCGGGTCCAGTGCATTGAGGAGCTGTAGAACGCCGATGATGTCGTTTTCATGGTTTTTCATCGGCATGACGAGCATGGACTTGGATCGGTAGCCTGTCGAGACGTCATACGTCCGCGGACCGGTGAAGTCGAAGATGTCCGATTCATAGACGTCCGGTATGTTCACGGGCTGTCCCGTGAGAGCAACGTACGAAGCGACATTCGCATAATTGGGCTTCTCATCCTGTTCGAGCGGAATGGGGGGGAGTTTGACGGAGGTGATGCTGGTCCCCCCCCACCTCGTGTTCAATGTGTCGTTCTGCAGTATGGCAAATTTCAGGTTCTTCGCGCAGGGATCGACAATGTAGAGCGATCCTGCATCTGCTCGGGTGATTTTTCTCGCCTCTTCCACGATCATATCGAGAAGGCTGTTGACGTTCTTCTCCGCGGAAAGAGCGGTCCCGATCTGAGTGAGGCGCTTGATCTGCGAAATCTGATTCTCCGCGTACAGCTTCACTTCTGTGATGACCGTTTCGAGGAGATGATTCAGGCGTTTGTCCAGTGAGTATGCTCCGGATTCCAATGGCTTTTTTCCTCCTGATGCGTCGCAGCCATCTCCCTCGGCTGGACCCTGCCGGAAGGTTCAAACCTCATAAGAGTGCGTAAAAGAGTCCTCCTCTCCCCCCACCAGGCGGAAGAGAGGCTGGGTGAGAGGGGGCAAGAATCTTGATCTGCCGACCCCTCGCCTCGACCCTCTACCCTTGGAAATAGAGGGAGAGGAGGTTTCCAGACACGCTCCAATCGATGGGCGACGGGAAAAATACGCCGCCATGAAGAGGATGCGATGCCAGGCCGTTCCGTCCCGGCGGCTTTCATCCCCACGGGCGAGTCTCATCTCGGATGGGTTTCCGGCCATCAGCCATAGCGAAAAGGTTGCGGCCCGGATGCGTTCATCCGCTCCGGTCGATGTGGTGAACAAGGGGCAACCCTCCGGGCTCTCCAAACAATCGGCAGACCAAATATTACAGCAGGTTCATAGAGTCGCATAGGAGATTATTAAGAAGGGATGGATCTCTCGGCGATTGGTGCCGTAGGAGGAATGGTCTCGAACGATGTCTTCGCTCTTCTTTCGATCCCGAGGTGCACGCGCGCTCTCGACAATCCGAAAAGCAAACGGATTGAGAAGAAAATTAGGGCAATAGCCGAAATCGGACGGCACTCCGCCGCCAAGGGATGCTGAGACTCCGCCCTCATGTCTGCATGGCGATGTTTCTGCCATAGAGAGCGGCCCCGAGCGCCCCTACCGTGTCGGGATTCTCTGGGATCAGCAGTTGTCGCCCCATTTGTTCCGCCAGGATGCGCCTGATGCAGGGGTTGTGGGCCACGCCGCCCGCAAAAACAAGGTGAGGCGATGCACCGATCTTGCCGAGCATGGACATGGTGCGTTGCACGACCGAGAGATGAAGGCCGAGGGCGATGTTTTCCGGGCGCTCGCCGCGCGCCATAAGCGAAGTAGCCTCACTTTCGGCGAATACGGTGCACATGCTGCTGATCTGAATCCGCCTGTCGGAGCGGAGAGCAAACTCACCGAAGGATTCCAGGGGAATCTGCAGGGCGGTCGCCATGAATTCAAGAAACTTCCCCGTTCCCGCGGCGCATCGGTCGTTCATTTCAAACTTCGTTACCTTGCCGTCCGCCGCAAGGGATATGACCTTCGTGTCCTGACCCCCTATGTCGAGCACTGTCCGCGCTTCCGGGAAAAGCGATTTCGCGCCGAGAGCGTAGGCTTGAATCTCGGTTATGGCGACGGTGCGCCTGTCTTTGAAGGCATCGGCGAAAAGCCTCCGGCCATAACCGGTTGCAACTATCCCATCGAAGTCAACGTCAGCGATGAGCTTCCTGCACTGGGCCATGGGATCGAAAGTCGTGGCGGCCTTTGCCACGTGCGTCGGGCTGCCGTCGGTCAACACGACCAGTTCGATGGACCTGGACCCTATGTCGATGCCTGCGAAGTTCTTCATTTCATGTATCTTCTGTAGCCTGCAGAGGTGAAGTGGCCGTGGAGTCGCGGCGGCCCCCTGCGATCGCCGCGATCACCCACGGAATCTCGATTCGGCCAATCGTTCTAACGAATCATCTCGACAAATGCCTCCAGACGAGTCTTCAATTGCGCAACGTCCTCCATGCTGTAATCGGTTTCTATCGCAAGCATGGGGATACCGGCAGCCTCCAGGGCTTTCTCCACTTTATAGGCCTCTATGGCGTATGGCTGGCAAAACGAGAGAGCATAGTGGATCACGCCCTTGACATTGAGGTCGCGCGCCATTGCAACGATATGATCGAGCCGTTCGATGTTGGGTGTGAAGCAGGCACAGTCAATCTGCATGTAACGATCGACGATGGCGTCCAACATCGCCTCGGTGGTGTCGCCGCTTTCATCCACCAGATCCCGGATGTTGCGTGTGCCGATGCAGGATTCCTCTCCAACGATAACGGCTCCCGAAGATTCCACGATGTATGGAAGCTTCCAGTTGGGGACCGCCATCGGACACCCGGACAGCATGACGCGGGGCGTTTCCTTCCCAACGATTCCGAGTCCCGATTTCACCTTCTCTTCCATCTCGTCGCAGAGTTTTCCGATGTTTTCGGTAAACCGGACCGGATCGTCATAGAAGCTGATCTGGTTCACGAGCAACGCATCGCGTCCCGAGATGGGAACCGGCGAGGCTTTTCGCGAACGGTTGAGTCTCTGAAGAACCCGGCGCCTCTCGTTTACCAACCGGATGGCGTCTCGAAGCCGTTCGGGAGTGATCGTCCGCCCCGTAACCTCCTCGATCTTCCCCTTGAAGCGGAGGATTTCGGATTTCCAGAGATCCCGGTCGCAAGCGTTCTTCATCTGCGGGATCTCCATCACGTAGACCGGAGCGTAATCGGCAAAGATCTCATAGGCCTTCTTCTTGCCGTCGCAGGTGGTCTCTCCCACCACGAGATCGCAGGATTCGATGTAAGGGCAGAGCCTCGACAGTTTGAACCCGACGAAGGATTTGATGAGAGCGCAGGTGTTCCTTGGGAGGAGCTTTTCTGCGGCCTTTGCCCCAGCTTCAGCCCCCGCGCAAAGGCCCACCTGAACGGCCCCCGCTGCAAGGACGATCTCTTCGGGAACGAAAACGCAAAACGTTCCGACTATCTTCTTGCCGGCGGCTTTGGCGTCCTGGAGTTCCTTGATGCGGAGTCCATGGACTTCGGAAAGCACGAAGTCGAGGTATTCCATTCCGCGAAGCCGCCCCGACTGACTGAGGTAGATGTCGCCGTAAAATTTACCGAGGACCTCGAGCAGCCCGGAATGGGCATCCAGATCCAGGTTCAATTTCTCCCACATGGCGTCGTGTGCGTTGGCCATCGAGCATTCCTCCAGTGGATCGTGTGTGAGTACAGGCGCTCATGGAAATGGCAATCAAACGATTGGCTCATTTACAGCTTGATCTTATATAGTCAACTCTCCCATCCAACAAATCGCAAATTTCGACCAGAGTTCAAAACTGCATAGGAATTGCCTATGTATCGCGTGGACCGGTAAGATCGAACGAACCTCTGTGGAGGGAAGGGGGCGCAACGAGGAACGCCGCGAGCAAAGTGCAACCTGGGGCTACAGCCAGAGCCGGAACTAATTTACCGCTGTCATCCGTATCCTGTTGGGCCGATCGATCACACATCCTCGGGAGATGCTCTTTCCCGAGCGGAGAGCTTGGGGAATGCTGAGAGTGCATGCTGCCTGATACGACAACGCAGAATCCCAGCCATAATACCAGGGGGCTCAACGCCGGCGCTGCTCTGGAGTCACCGGAGGCTAAGCGCCTCCACGATATTCATCCGCGAAGCTCTTACGGCGGGCAACGCGCCTCCGAGAAAGCCCATAATGCTTGCGAATGAAAGGGCGTTGAGGACGATGGGGCGAGAGAGTGTGAAGCGGAAGGAGAGTTCGGAGAATGTCTGCCAGTTGATGGTGGATATGGTCAGTTTGTCCATGAAGGACGCAGCGGCCAGACCCAGACAGCCGCCAAAAAAGCCAAGGAGGATCGATTCCATGAGGAATGCGGCCAGTATGGTCGTGCGCCTGAATCCGAGGGCGCGCAGAACGCCGATTTCCGAAATGCGGTTGGCGACTGCCGCGTACATGGTGACCATGGAGCCGATGACGGCCCCTATGCTGAAGATCATGGTGAGCGTGATGCCGAGAATCCTGATGAAGCGGGCCATCAGTTCCGATTGGGAAGCGTAGTAGTCGATCTCTCGCCGCGCTTCCACGGTGAGGCGGGGGTCCTTCAGAGCGCGTTCTTTGATGGCCGCAAAATCCGAAGGGCTTCGAAGGCGCGCGAGCAGGGAGGAATAGACAGGTCTTCGGAAAGCAGTCATGATGAGATCTGCGTCACCCCAGATTTCAGAATCGAAGGCAGAACCGGCGGCGTCCATTATTCCCACTATGGTCCAGTTGCGCATCCCGAAGGCGAGCGTTTGCCCCACCCCTCCAACCTGGAACCGTTGCGCGATGCTTCTCCCGAGCACGATTTCCGAAGCCCCCGGGCGGAAGGCCCGGCCCTCGCTGATGCGAACCTGGGGGCGGAGATCGAAAGAAATCCCGGGTTTTGCTCCGCGGATCACAACGTTCGCTGTGCTACGCGCCCCGTGCTTCTTCAGACTGATGAGCACGATGAGTTCTCTTGCAGCCAACCTTTCGCCGCGATCGTTCGTTCCGATTTCCGGGAAGGCCTCCAGTATGGATGCGTCCTGGCGTGTGAGGATGCTTTGAACTTCTGTCTCCGAAGACCGGCGGATGAAGAGTGCGTTCCCTTTGCTTCCGGTGCTGACAAGGGTCTTTTCGAGCCCTTCCGCCAGCATCAGGACCGATGCAAACACAAATACGACGAGACCCATCCCCCCTGCGGTCAGGCAGGTCGTCAGACGGCGGACCCACAGGTTTCTGTAACTGTAACGCGCCAGGATGAACATAGTATTCAAGTGAAGCCGCGGAAACGCCGGCGGTTCAGCCGCAGAACTTTCCCTACGATCTTGGTTCCGTGGCGAGGGTCCTCTGCTTTTCTTCAACGATCTTCAACTGATTGTTGATCCGTTGAATCTTCCAGACGTTCTCGGTCCTTCCAGAGATTGATTTCCTGGAATTCCGGACGGAGAAGGTAGAGATGAACTTAACGATTCTTACGTCCTGTTGGTCCGTGACGATCGATACGACATCGCCATCGAGCGCGCAGGCGATCGTATCCCAGTTCTTGAAATAGTAGCCCATGTCTCTACGGATATAATCGAGGTCGACCAATCCCCTGTCGTAGTAGTTCACCCGGTCCGCGTAATACGGAAGAATGGAATTGAGGTCCTTTTTGGCTGTCAGGGCCAGGATGCGGCGAATGAACGCGGCGACGTCCTCCTTGGCGATGGGCAGTGGGGCCGTCGCTCTCAATTCCTCGGTTTCCTTCTCGGAATTTGCCACATCCCGTTGGGGTTTCTGAGGAACGCCTGCATCAGCCTGCGGTGTCCGTTCGCTCGCGGCAGGACGGGTGTTCTGCCGATCCATGGATGATGGTTTCGATCCGGAATCGGATTGTTCGGCGGCGGGAAGCTTATATTTGTCCGGAAGGGGGCGCAGTTCGGGCTGCCCTTGAGGGGAAGCCGGTGCAGAGGCTGTCTGCGCTGGTGCGCTCTTTTGCACGGCCTCGAGAGGTTTCGGATCGGCGGGCGGCCCCTTGACGTCCCGATTCAGATCCTCCCGGGTGTAGTCCTCCTTCACGGGTTTGCCCCCTTCCTTTGACGGTACCAGGTCAATCAGCAACGGCCTTCTGTCTTTCGGGATCTCCGCGACCGACGTATAGGTGATCACCGCCTTCCTGTTTCGCAGTTGTTCGGCCGTGTGGGTCAGTGCGGCAATCTTCTGTTTGTTCATTTCGGGAGGCCAGTAGAAAACGAGATTCGGGGCATATACGCCGTATTTGTCCACGTGAAGGATCGTCGCCTCTATCTGGCTTTGAGTGGCGGGTTGCTTCTCGGAGGCCGCATGACCGTGGCCACCCGCGAGCAGCGTCATCACGAGGAGGAGAGGCACTAAGAGCAGGAGGTTGAGAAATCTTGCCATAACCGTTCCTTCATGGCGATACGTCGGCATCTGGCTCCCTCCGGGCCGGCCCCGGGATGGTGCAGCCCCGGTCTGAAAAGGCTGGAGCCGAATTGTGGGGGCAATCCGGCTCCGCGTACAAGTAACTTAAACCAAAGGGTACGAAGGATTATAGGCCTTGGGATGAACTTGTCAACCCCTTTGGATGGCGTCTCAACAACCCTTCCTGCGTGACTTCGCGCGAAGTGGTTCGGAGCGAGAGAACTGAAACGCCGGGCACTTCACTCCAGAGAAATTGTTCCGCCTGCAACTCTGGAGGATTCTCTGTGTTACTAACCTCTAACTTATTGGCATCTTGGCAAGAAATACATGCAAGTAGTAGGTTCTGTGCGATCTCTGCGTTCTCTGTGGTGCATTCTTTCTCCTTATGGTTGCGGCTTTTCCGCTCTGTGGCGGCATCGCTAATGCATCAGCCCCAAAGCAGCGAAGAGTATGACGAGCACGCCCATGAGACTTTCCCCCGCGATGATTCCAGAAGCTACGGGGATGATGTGTCTTTCCGCGGCCTCTTTGGCGAAAATCCCTACCATCTGGGCTATCAGGGCGCCTGTGAACATTGCCAGGGTGTTCCAGAAGGGAATGACGAAGGCGAGTCCCAGGCCCATCGCCGACGGAACGAACCGTCGAATCCGGGCAGGCAGGACACGCTCCATGATGGGGAGTATGATCCCCGCCGCACCGCCGATTGCGAGAGCCCATCTGGCGCTCGCATCCAGGCTGCCGAAGCCTTTGGACAGAAGCTCTGCGACGCCTTTCCAGACCTGGGCCGACGGGGCGGGAAACCTGTCGCTTCCCAGTATTTCCGGAGATGACGCCAGGAGATAGAAGGCGGGCACTATTGCCGCGGCGCCCGAGAATATTCCCAGGAATTGCGCAATGAATTGCTTTCGAGGATTTGCGCCCAGGAGATAACCCGACTTCAAGTCGGTGAGCAGGTCCGCTGCGGATGCCGCGGCGCCCGCCGTGACGCAGGCCGTCATGAGGTTGGCGGTGATGTTGTTCGGTGCGATTATGCCGAACGTGAGTTGAGACATCTTGCCCATCGCCCCGATGGGCGTCACGTCGGTTTCACCCGTTGCCCTGCATGCGACGATGGCAAGGAAGAAAGTCATCAATACGGAGAGGCACCCCATCCACCAATGGATGGAAAATTGCACAACCTGGATGGCAACCACCCCTGCGGATGCAACGCCGAGACCGAGGACCACCCAGGACGTCGGGACTTGAATCGCCCGCGCAGCCAGGGACTCTTCCGAGGAAAGGCCGGATCTTTCTTCCCTCATGGATTTTGAGAGTCTTGAAACGGAGTGACTGATGGTTCGCCACTGCAAGGCGAAAATGAGCAGCCCCGATGCCACCATGACCGCTGTGCCGCCCCAGATGCTCCATGACACTATTCCCCGAAAACCCAGATGGCGTATGATGCCTGCTTCGTGCAACCTGGGAGCCAGCCACGCGTAGTTCAAAATAGCGCCGACGAGCATGCTGCATGTGACGCGCATTCCCATGATGGCGCCCGCCGCCGTCATGATCAGGCTCATTTCCCATGAAATGGTCCACTCGATGAGGCGGCGGCCCGAGATGGTCCCCCAGAATTCCAGCATACCCGGGATCTTCAAAGATTCAGGCCACCATGAGAACGTGTTGTCCCGAAGAAAGGCAATGAGTGCCCCTACCACGCCCGCTACTCCAAGGCTTCGGGCTTTTCCGGCGGCTTCTCCACCCGCGGCGTAAAGCGAACGCAGGGTCTCCGCTGCGGCCACGCCGCTCGGAAATTTGAGTTGTTCCACGTCGATCATCTGGCGTTTCATGGGGATCGCCATTACCACCCCGAGCACGGCGAGAAAAACCGTCCAGGGCAGGAGCGTCCAAAACGGTATGTGTTCCCCCCGGATCATGACGAGCGCCGCTACTGCGCTCACCATGACTCCTCCCGTCGAATAGCCCGCGGAACTGGCGGTCGACTGCATGCAGTTGTTTTCCAGAATGCTCAGATTCGATCCGAGCATTCCGATCTTCTTCATGACGGTTCCAACTGAGAAAGAGAGGATGCAGGCGGTAATGGCTATGCCGACAGCCCAGCCGGTCTTGAGGCCGATGTAGAGATTGGAAAGGCTCATGAGACCGCCAAGCACGGAACCGATGAGAACGGCGCGCACCGTCAACTGTGGCATGTCGCCCCGGTAATGCTCTTGGAACCACTCGAGTTCGATTTGGCCGGGAGTCTTTCCGGTGGGGTCTATCCCCAGGAAGTCGGAGGGGTCTCCTCGGTCCATTGTCTTGATGGGAGCCAAGTCAGCACTCCTGTTTACGGGAGCTTCGTTCACTCGATCCGGTAGAGAATCGAATGCCGGAGTGGACGCATGTTCATGCTCTATAATGGCGAAGCCGCCTATCGAAGAATGATTGCGGCTCGTCGCGACCTTATACTTCAAAGAAGGTGGCGCTTCAAGCGATTCCACTTTCGATCGTCTCGGCATGGCCACGGGTTTTATTTAGGGATATTGATTGGTTGGGAATAAGGGACCGGGTTTTTATCACAAGCCGGCAAAAGACCCTTGGATGGCTGACTCGGCGCCCGGGATACAAAATGTCGTGCGGACGGGATTCATGAGTGGCCGATGTGTTGAATTCCGTTGCCCGAATCGGGTGTGTGAGGATAATATAATGACATTCCGGGCATAATCCGGAACGTACAGATTCTTGACCGAAATGCTATGGGATGTTGCATTTGCGGCGGTATCTCTGGAATCTCGAAATCCTTTCACCATGGCGGTTCGGTGTGTCCTGACAGCGTCTGCTCCCCAACTCCCGAGGCAGAGGCGATGCTGCGGTCTGCGGGTTGTTGTTGCCGGCGTTTTTCGCCGCCCACTCTTGTCGACCCGGATTCCGGTAATGGAGGGGTGCGTTTGGGGAGATTGTAGAGGACAACCGCTAATGCCGTCAAGGGATGTGCCGAGCATCAGGACGTGGAGTCCCACCGGGATGAAAGAGGAAGGTTCGGTAGAGGCGCCCGGGTGGTTGCGAATTCTGCGGTAGTGTTCGGGAATCCGGGAGATGGAGATCAAAAACCCCGCCGCTGGCGACAGATTGCCGGGGGGAAAAATGGGCGGTTCGCGGATCAAACGTATTCTCGTTGTAGACGATGAAGATCTCTACAGAGCGATGCTCCAGAAGTTTCTGACCAAGAACGGCTATGTCTGCGATATTGCAGGCTCGGCTGTAGAAGCTCTGGACGTTCTTCAGCGAGAGGAATTCGACGTCGCCATAAGCGATATCATAATGGAGGGAATGGACGGCCTTCAGATGATGAAGCGAGCGAAAGAGGAATATCCTCAGCTTGATTTCATTATCATGACCGGCTACGCGGAAAGGTATTCCTACAGCAACATTGTCGATGCGGGCGCATCCGATTTCATCGCGAAACCTTTCGATCTTGGAGAGCTCAAGGCCAAGCTCGATCGAATCGGTCGAGAAAGGAGAATGCTGCGGAGGCTCGAGGAGGCGAACGAGGCGCTTCAATGGGAGGCGGGGGTGAATGGATCGTTGGCGGAACTCTCCAGGGCACTGCTGGCTTCCGTGCCCATGGAAAACATTTCGCGGCTCGTCCTTGAAGATGCGAAGATGCTGACGGAGAGCCCTTTTGCTTGTGCGGCCTACATCGACCGGAGCACTGGATGCGTGGTGTCTCTGTCTCTCAGAGGGGATGTCTTCGAGAGTCTCGAAAGTCCGAACCGGGAGGAGGTCCTCGATGCAGACAAGGACTTTTGGGGGTGGATGCTGGCGCACAAAAAGTCTTTGATCGGGAACGACATTCCAACGGACGGAGATTCTTCCGGAGGCGGTCCGGCGCCGATGCGACCGCGCCGGTTTCTATCCGTTCCGGCACTGGCCGGAGAGGAACTGATCGGGCAGGTGGCCGTAGCCGACTCGGAAAGGGACTATACCGAGAGGGACCAGGAATTGCTGGAACGTTTGGGTACGATTTATGCGCTTTCCATGCAGAGAAAATGGTCCGAAGACCAATTGAGAAAGGCCCATGACAAGCTGGAAGAATTGTTGAATGAACGGAGCGCGAAACTGGCCAGGGCTGGCGAACTCCTTCGAAAGAGCATGAAGAGCCTGGAGCAGATTCGTACCGAAGCAGATCAGACATGACAGCCGGGAGATCTCAGGATGGATGATACAAAAAAGGATTGGATCAAGCACATCCTGGGGCGATGGTTCAGTTCCGGGGATTTTCCGGAAGAAAAACCTCCGGACCCGTCCCTCGCTCCTCAAGAATCTTCTGTAACCAAAGATGCGGGCAGCGGCACTGAATCCAAATTGAAGGCTCCTCCCATCGCCATGGAAGTATCGAGGAAGCTGAGCGCCTTGAGAAACGCCGTGGAACTGGGGGGCGATGCAACGTCCAGGTTGTGCAATGTCCATTCCACCGAAGACCTGCTCCTTTACAGCTATGAAGTGATCTTTCGAAAGTTCATGAGTTTTCAGGAGATCGGTCTGGTCAGCGCGCAATCTTCCCTCGCACTGGATGCGATACATCGGAAGTATCAGAGCATACTCAAGAACCGGCAACCGGAGTCTTCGGGAATCGATCCCGCCGAGAAGAAAAGGCTCGAGGATGAAAACAAGGGGCTCAGGGATCAACTGAAGAAATTGAAGGCGGAATTCGTCAAGAAGGGCATCATCTCCGAGAGGGAGATCAAGCTCGATGAGGAGGTCAATTACCTCCAGAGAAGATTGAGGGAGCATGCGGTACAACTGGAAGTGAGCCGCAAGAAGAATGAAGTGGCTCTGGCCGGCGTCGAGATGGCGAATGCCTTGCTTGCAAAAAACGGCCTGTTGAATGCGCGGCTCGCGAACCAGGAGAGACTGCTCCGTGCACTGACTGCTCAGAGTCCCAAGCAGGAGGAAATGCTTTCGAAACTCGATGCGCTCCGCGAGGAAAACAGACGTCTGCGAGAGGTCGTTCAGGATCGTTCCGAATCCGAAACTGAATTGAAGGAGCTTTTTGGCGCCGACCCGGAGTCCAGCCAGATGCTGGACGGTCTTCTGGCTGCCAACAGGGACCTCAAGGAGGAACTGGCCCGGAATGACGGCAGGCTCGACGGCCTCGCGTCCGCCGAGCCGCAGACGGATGTGACCGAGACCATTGAGCGGTTGAGCAATGAGAACTTCGAGTTGACCACTATTTTCGAGACCGGTCGGGCCATAAGAGAGTGCGCTCAGAGTCGTGAGAGCGGGGATTTCGGTCACGAACGGATCGTGGATCTCTTGAAGGTCGAGAATCAGCGCCTGCAAACGGCGCTTTCCGCGAAAGAGGAACAACTGAAGGCCTTGTCGTCGAACCCGGCGCATCGATCCATGATGAAGGCGATCATCCGGATCAAGGATGAAAACAGGCGTCTTTCCAAAGCGCTCGAAGTCCGAGGCCGGTTGCACGAGCAGTGGGAGGAGGAGAAGAAACAGTTGCAGATTCAAAGCCGCCGCAGTGAAGAACTCATGAGAGAAAACCTGGCGATCAGAACCAAGCTCGAAAGTGGTGGACAGATCATAAAAAGCTTGCAGAAAACCGCTGCGCAATACCAGTCGCTGAAGAAAGAGTATTCGGTGGTGCTCTCCAAATATGATGCCGCGCAGGTGGAAATCCTCAACATGAAAAAGCAGTTGTCCAAGGTCACCGCTCAATATGAGATGATGATCAAAGAATACGAGAACATTTTCGGCCAGTTCAAATGACCTCGCGGGAACAGCTTGCCGGCCAAGAGTCCATATATGCGATCGATGCGTTTTCGGCCACACAGATTTCCGCCGGGCGTCTCGATCCCTCTGCGTGCATGCCAACGCTGTTCCCCTGGGCATTCACGCGGTTTGTGCGTCAATCCATCGAAGGCATGGGGGAGTCGCTCATGAATCTTCGGGCTATTTCCATTGCGATTAGTGGAGCATTGCCGCCCGCGCGGTTGTTGGCGATGACATTCACGGTTACGCCTTTCCTGACGGCTTCCCTCATCAGTTCGACGGTTTCATCCAGCATCGAGGACTGGAGCATGCCGGCGATTGTTCTGTCGAAAGGAAACGCCCTTGCATAGGCGTCTTCGTAACGCATTCCCAGGGGAGTCATGAGACGGACTGCCCTGAAACTCGCGCATAGCGTCTAGAAAATCCGCATTCATGCCGGAAGCCCAAAGAGCGGCGCATGGATACCCCAAGGCGGGCGGGCCGAAGCTCGCCCTCGGTGTGGCTCGTGGTAAGGCTGCAATCCACCGTGCAGCGGTTTGCGGGAAAGTGACGCTGCTATTTTGTGGCTTCGTAAATCCGTAGCGGGGGGATGTTCATGATTTCATAGCGAGAATGGACTTCTGAAAAAAAACGCTCGAGGTGGACTTTGAGGTGTCCGTTGGTCTGGAAGCAGGTTTGATAGACGAGGAATTTACCCCCCCTTTTCAATGCCCTATGGGTGTTCTTGAGAATCCGATGCTTCATCTCGCAGTCCAGGAGCAGAAAGGGAATGCCGGAGATCACGTAGTCCGCCTGGGATTCCTCGCAACGCCGGAGCGTCTCCAGGACATTCTCCGCGCTGTCGTTTACGATGACAACCCGAGGGTCTTGGATGGTGCTTTTCAATATCGAGTCGAAATTCTTGTTGCGCTCGATGAGGATCAACCGGGTGTCACTCTTCATTTTTGTCAGCAGATAGTTGGAAAATACGCCGGTTCCAGGTCCGTATTCCACAATCAAGTTACTGGAATCGAAATTGATTCGACTACATACGGTTTTCACCCCGATGCTGGATGTGGGTGTGATCGATGCAACATTCTTATCCCTGACGAAGTTCTTCAAATATGTAATCGTATCCATTTTTCTCATGGCTCCTGATGCTGAATCGTTTGTTGGCTCAGTCGCGCCAGGCGTCGCCAACCATTCGGATCCGTTGCCGTTCAGGTTGGTGCGCCGTTCGACTTTGCTGTGACCGGGCGATCACTTTAGAGGCGAAATGACCGTCATCCTCTTCCACCCAACGTCTCCGGAGGTTGCCGAACACCCTTCGCGTGCGGTGTTGCACTGCACAATTCGACCTTTTCAACGCGCCCGGGGTGCTCCGAGCGACCATGACGGAGTCTCCGGCTGCCAATCTCCCGGGCAACAGAGCGGCTGTGCGCTTGCCTTCGTTCCCGTTCCCCCATGGTGTTTGCACGGGAATTCGACCGACGTTCTTCTCATCTCCAGTAGAGGGAAAAAGCCGATTCGTGAGGCTTGTGGAAATCACCCCTCGCCTGGAAAATGGGTTTCCCGATCCATCGTTCCGTGTGGTCGCCGGAAATCCGTTCGTCCAACCATCTCAAACCCATTTTCATGGCTCAACCGGGTCGCCCATCGCGTGAAATTCAGGTCGAAGCTTTCATGAAAGGTCTTTTTGTCCCCAAACCTGAGAACCGAAAAAGGAACGTTGAATGGCGCAACGCTCCGGACTACTACACCATTACCGGCAATGCTCACCCGGCGGTCTATGGGAGGGAAACCTCCCCGTTGGCACTGATGTCCTGCCCATGGGACGGTGGCGCACGCCTGCGATATCCGTCCCTCCTGTAATTTGGGCGGGAGTATAATGCATGTGATGTGAAATTGCAAAAAAACTCCATAATTTTTCCTCGAGGGTCCTCCTCGATGCTCTTCATTCATCCATACAGCCGAAGGATGCTCGTTTCGAGGCCGGGTTTTCCGTCTCCACAATTCATCCAGGCGGTCTTGGACGTAGGGAGATGCCGTTGCGAGCAATGAGGATGATACAGGGGACCTTTTCCTGTATAGTGGGCGCTGTTGACGGGGGTCGCATGGAGGAACCCGGGATGGTCCTCAATGGACTCCGCCCGAGCGGATTTCACAGGAGCGTGAATGATTCAGCAGCGATGGTCTATAATCTCGAAGAGACGGCCTTCTTCCATCGAGGAAGTGAGGGAAATCCTTCTTGACAATCGACGCGCGGACGGATCGTTTCTCGACGGCGCTTTGGGGGACTTGGAGGCGTATCTCGTCATAAAGGGGATGGACGAGGGGGCTCGGACAATGGCCGAACAACTCGCTCGAAGGCGCCGGATCGTGCTGGTGGGAGACTACGATTGCGATGGCATTACTTCTGCGGCGCAGATGGCCCATTTCCTGACCGATATCGGTTACGGAGACTTCAGCGTGGTGATACCCAATCGTTCGGAAGGCTATGGAATTCCCAAAAGGGCTGTGACCGATAATCCCGATGCGGGCCTGCTCGTTGCCATGGACTGCGGAACGTTCGACGCGGAAGCTGTTGCATTGGCTCGCGAGCGTGGAACCGACTGTGTCGTCATCGATCATCATGAAGTGTCTGACAAGGAACCGGCGCCCGCGACCGTTCTGATCAATCCCAAACAACCCGGGTGTCCCTCGGTTTTCAAGGACTTCTGTTCCTCGGGCCTCACGCTCCTGTTCCTGACGCGGTTGCGGAAGGCTTTGGCGGGAGTCTTCCCTCCTCCGAGGCTTGGGGGAAAATTTCTTGGACTGGCTGCCATTGGCACCGTCGCGGACATGGTCCCGCTCGTCGGTGGCAACCGGATACTGGTTCGGTACGGCCTCCAGAGCATGAACGACGGGAACGATGCCTGCCTGGAACGGATCGCGGCCGTGGGCGGATTATCCCGCAAGCGGCTCACCGCGGGGCATCTCGGTTACTACATCGGTCCGCGCATCAATGCGGCGGGGAGGATGGCCGATCCCGCGATCGCTTTCAATTTTCTGTTCGAGCGAGACTCTCGGGAGGCGTGGAGGCTCGGGCAGGAACTCAACCGGTTGAACGGGCAGAGGCAAAAAGAGGAAGAACGAATTCTGGAGGGAGTTCGGGCGTGCTACACCACGCAGAATGCCTCCGACCGCACCTTTGTTACGGGAGAGGCCGGATGGTCCGCCGGAGTGATAGGGATCGTCGCGTCGCGGATTCAACAGGAAATCCATTACGGCCCGGTGGTCGTCTTCAGCCTCGATCCCGAAAACGGTTTGGCCAGGGGATCGGCAAGGAGCATTCCGGGGTTCGACATCCATCTCGCTCTGAGGCGTTGCGACGACCTGCTCCTGAGATGGGGAGGACACAAAATGGCTGCCGGCATGACGGTAGCTCTGGAGAAACTGGACGCCTTCGCCCATCGCTTTGAAACCGTAGCCCGGGAATGCTCCGCGGAGATCTTCGTCCCAAATGGCCGAGTCGATTCTGAACTGGATCTCCGCCTGGTCTGTCCGGAACTTCTGGACCTCCTGGGCGAGATGGAGCCTTACGGTCTGGGGAACCCGACGCCGACCTTCGTCGCCCGCAATGCCGTTGTGACTGTCGCCAAGGTATTCGGGAGGGAACGAAACCACCTTCGACTGATTTTAGACGATCGCGCCGAAGGAATCTTCTGGAGGGGAGACGCGCGGTATCATGCCGAAACCTGGGCAAGGACCGAGAAACTCGATGTGGTCTTCACTGTGGAATGGGATGCGTACTCCCGCAAGCCCGTCCTGAACGTGAAAGGAATAGGCCGCGAACTCTGAAAATCGAAAGGTTCTCGCAGACTCTCCTACGAAAATGAAGCGTGAGCCGTGCGTTCGAGCAGGGCGAGTTGCTTCATCCTCTGCTTTTTCATCTCCCAGATTTTCTCCTGAATCCCGACGGCCCTCTCTCCCCGGATGGCTTTCAGGATGCGTGCGGATGCGACGATGTCCTCAGGCCTGCCGCTTGCCGCCATCTCTTGGGCGAGTGTGCTGGTCAGTTTGAAACACTCGATCGCGTTCCACTCTTCTGCCGAGAGAAACGATTCCAACAGGACGTAAGCTATTCTGAGGCGGTTTCGCACTTCGATGTCAGGGTTCTCGACAATCTCCTCGCAGATGGCTTGCCCGATGAGGTCCTTGGGGCAGGGCAGGTCGGATTCTCGCGCCACCGAACACCCGCATTTTCCCAGTACCAAAGCGTAAGCCGAAATGATCTCTCGTCGACGCCTGTGACTGAGGGATGGAGCCGCGGGCATGCGGTTGGAAGCGGATTGGATCGCCTCGGCTCCCGCGCGCCGGTCCGGCCTTTCATCGCCGTTGACAGGTTTTTGACCCTGTTTTCCTCGCTTACGAAGACTCATCATAGGACCCCCTGCCACCACAAGAATGTCCATGCGCAGTTCCGGCCCGGCCGCCCCGCCGTGTGCCGAGTGTCCTCTCTCGGGTTTTCGCGGTCTTCCAAATCGTCGAGGTGAATGTTCGGAGATTCTATCGTAACAGAAAAGCGGCCGGTCGAAATACGGTGAGGACAGTATTTGAGTGGGAAAAAAGCAGTATTCGGAAATGGGTATCGGTAGCAGGGATAGGGGACATCCTCTCTATCAATTGTATAGGCGCGGCATTTTCATGGTTGCGCATAGATGTTACGTTCCCCGTCGAGGTTGAGCAACCTCGGAGGCGGTTCCCTGCACGGGAAGAGAGCAGCAGGGAACTCCTCCGTCATGACTCCTGCAATGCGACAACAAAAGGCGGGGGTCTTTTGATCGATTCCGGTCAGCCATGCCTTGCCGGGCATCGCTACGGGTTGCCCTCGCTCGGTCGTTTCTCCTCCATTCGAGTCATCTTGACAGGCTTATCGTACTGCCACTGGAAAAACACTTCTCCATTCTCCGTGAAAATCTTGATTCCCGTATCCGACTTGATTTCCTTCCCGTCTAGCACCCAGTTCCTCCAGCCCGCATAGATCTTTTCCCCACCTTCCTTGCTGCGGAAGAAAAGAAGGCCATACTGGTCGCCGTATTTGGCCAGATAGTATTCAATGGGAGTGGCGTCGGTTTCCGAAGTCTTCGACTTCCAGCGGTTCCACACGCATTTCCACTTGCCGAGAAGTTGCGGGTCGGGTTCCTTGAGAACCTTGCAGAAAACAGTCGGCTTTCCGACACGGTCCGACTGGACAAGCGTTTTCGGGGGGGGAGTTGAAGCGGCGCAGCCGGCAAGAAAGGTCAGCAAAAAGAGGATGGCGCCCAGTCTTTTCATCTTTGGTTCCTCCACTTTCAATTTGTTGTGTTCGGGCCGTCCGCTCGCGTTCGAAAGGAACCGCTTCTCACGTGCCCGATATCGATAACAAGAAGATCAACTTGCCTATCTATATCACGCACAACCCTCGACGCCGGAAAAAAATTCAAACATCCCTTGTGCGTCGTGCAAAGAATTCTTCTCATGTCCAGCCGCCGCACAGTCCCGCGGCTTTCTCGTGTTGAAAGAAACGGCGGATGCGCCCGGGGATCAGATGATTGTTCCCTTGATCCTCTTCACGATCGAGAGCGCCAGTTCAGAAGCCGTGGAAGTCCCGGAGTCCATCACGAGATCGGCCGTCTCCTCGTAATAAGGCCGACGCTCCCGGAGCGTGATCGCGATCTCATCCCGTAAAGAAAGGGACGTCAGCGCGGGGCGGTCCGAATGCGTCTTGGGATCGCGTGCGAGTCTTTCGAAAAGGATTTCAGGACTCGTATTGAGCCAGACGTTGAAGAAACGCTCCTTCAGAACGTTGCGGTTGGCTGCATCGAGTATCACGCCACCGCCCGTAGCGACCACGATTGCTTTTCGATTGGCCAGGGTTTCCAGGAGATGCGACTCTGCTTCCCGGAAAGACTCCCATCCGTGGTTCAGCACCCAGTCCCTGATGTCCCGGCCGAAGGACGACGCCAGTCGCTCGTCCATGTCGACAAAAGGCCATTCGATCTCTTCCGCCAGAATCCTCCCGACGGTGCTTTTCCCTGTTGCGCGAAAGCCAATGAGAGATATATTTGTCTTTCTCAATCTTTTCACCTTTCGAACACCCGCACCTAAGATGGTGTCCGGGGAGCGTTGTTTCGAGCCGCAGGCGAGAAGTCTCGAGGAGATCTAAATGTCGGCATTGCAGACTGCCGATTCCGATCGGCGCAGCCCGATCTGATAGGAAAGGACTTTGGAAAAACCCTTTCAAAAGTGCTCAATGGGACGTGCATGCTATGGATAAAACTGAAAAATCAGGCCTTTCCTCCAAGCGGGCCGGAGAAATCTGCACCGCCGATCGGCTGAGCTTCCTGCCTCCCCTGATTGCGGGAATGCATCGCCTGCTTCACCGGACCTGCAGGTTCACGGTTCTCGGAGGCGAGCACGACGAAGCCGCCAGGCGGATGGGAACGGCGATGCTTTATACAACCTGGCATTTCGCCTTTCCCGCCGTCATTTATCATTTCCGGGATCAAAATGGAATGCTTATGGTGAGCCGCAGCAGAGATGGCGAATGGGCCGCCCGGGTGGTGGAACGTCTTGGATACCAGAGCTTTCGAGGTTCCCCCGGCAAAGGCGGCAGTGCGGCCCTGCGGCAACTGATCGCGGCGATAAAATCGTCCCCGGGCGGAGGATTCATTGCCGACGGGTCTCAGGGGCCGCCGCGAGTTGCCCAGAAGGGCATTCTCCTTCTCGCTCGCTACACCCGGGCTCCGCTTGTCCCCGTAAGCATGGCTGCGAATCCTTGCTGGCGTTTCAATAGCTGGGACCGGACCGTGCTCGCAAAGCCTTTCGCGCACGTGGTCATTGCCATGGGGCGTCCATTGCTGGTGGAAAAGGATGTTTCTGCAGATCGTCTTGAAGAGATGAGGGAAGATCTCGAGCGGGTGCTGAATCGTCTGACGGAAGAGGCCGAGGAAGCGGTGGGATACGAAATCGGGACCGAGGATTCCCACAGAGGCAATCGATAAGAGGTAAAACGGCCGGCGATCCCCGGCAGGTAATTGGGATGGATTTGAAAGCGAACATCGAGAGGTTGCCCGTGGCGACAGATGGCGAGCCATTTTGTGCTGCCAGCCCGCAGGTTTTTGGAATCTTGCCAAGAAATACATGCAACCAGTTGTTTTCTCTGCGATCTCTGCGCTGCATTCTTTTTTTATTGGTTGCGGCCTTGCCGCGCTGTGATCCACGGGAGCACGGGGTGCAACCCCGTGAGACCAATCGAGACTTGCAAAGTCCGGGTGGCTTTGTTATGTGGTCCATTGAGTAAATGATTGTTTTTAGGTATTATTGTAAGCGGGTACGATTTGCGGGAAATCAGCGGCGGATTGCGCGATGGTGAGAACCCGGAAAACGGGGGAGTGTCGTGAAGCTCGGCCCCGATAGCACGCGCGCTGACTGCGCCGGTGGGTTGAAGGCAAGGGGTGATGGCTGCCTGCCGGTGCGGGCGTTCCGGGGGGTGAGCATTATGCAGCAGAATTACGGTTGGGGATTTGGAGCAGGACAGACGATCGCCGGTCTCCTGGCGGGATCGGAGGAAAGTCCGGGCTCCGCAGGGCAGGGAGCTGGGTAACGCCCAGTCTCGGCGACGAGAAGGAAAGCGCAACAGAAAGCAGACCGCCCCGCGAAGGCGGGGTAAGGGTGAAACGGTGAGGTAAGAGCTCACCAGTCCCGGTGGTGACATCGGGAGCTAGGCAAGCCCCTCCCGGAGCAAGACCACATAGGAGAGCGTTTGAGGGTTGCCCGTCCGAAGCTCTCGGGTAGGTTGCTCGACCCCTCTGGCAACAGTGGGGCTAGAGGAATGATCGTTGCCTTTCTTCCGTTCCATGAGGAACGGGAAAGGAACAGAACCCGGCTTACGGCCTGCTCCAAATCCCTTTTTTCTTGGATTTCTGGATTCTTGCGATATGACTGAGACCATTGTCGTTATCCCCGCAGCCGGGCGTGGTGTCAGAATGGGAAGGGACAAACCGAAACAGTTCCTCGAACTGGCCGGAAAACCCGTCCTTTCGCATACGTTGGCCACATTTTCTCAAGTTCCCTTCGTGAACGGCATCCTTCTGGTTGTTCCGGCCGATTTTATAGATAGAGCCGAAGTCGTGGCGCGAGCGTGTCAGGAGGAACTCGTTCGTGGCCTTCGTGCACGCGCAATGGCAGGGGAAGGAGGGAACCCGCCTGCGGTTGCGGGGAATATCCCGTCCATACGGGTGATTCCCGGCGGAGCGGAGCGCCAGGACAGCGTTTACAACGCATTGCAGAATCTTCCGGACGAGTGTGGATGGGTCATGATCCACGACGGAGTTCGCCCGTTTGCATCGTTGAAACTCATTGAAGAAACCTGGATGGCGGCACAAAAGACGGGAGCGTCCATAGCCGCCCTGCCTGCTACGGATACGATCAAGCGGGTTCTGGACGGGAAGGTGGCCGAAACCATTTCGAGAGATGAGATCTGGCTGGTCCAAACGCCTCAGGTGTTCCGGAAGGATCTCATCCTTGAAGCCTACAGGCAGGCGAGGGAACGAGGTTGGGCCGGTACGGACGACGCTTTTTTCGTGGAGCGGTTGGGTGTTTCCGTCGTGGCCGTCAAAGGGGAGGCCTCCAACATCAAAGTCACCACTCCGGGCGATCTGGAATGGGCGGAATGGCGTCTCGCTGGACAACCGGCCGCGAGAGGCGAAAGTCAAGAGCCAGGGGAGGATTGAAACGTTCATGAGGGTGGGCTTCGGATATGACGTCCATGCATTCGTTCCCGACAGGCCGCTTTTCCTCGGTGGGGTCAGGATACCTCACACAAGAGGTCTCCTCGGCCACTCCGATGCGGACGTACTGCTCCACGCCGTTTGCGACGCCCTTCTGGGTGCAGCCGCTCTGGGGGACATCGGCGTCCATTTCCCGGACAACGATCCCTCCTACAAGGGTATTTCAAGCCTGGTTCTGCTGAAGAGAACGGTCGATCTGATCGGAGAACGGGGCTTTCGTATAGGGAACATCGACGCCACAGTGGTGCTCGAAAAACCCAGGTTGGTCTCTCATATCCCGGAGATGATCCGGGAGATTTCCGGAACCGCCGGGATTCCTGCCGGTTCCGTCAATGTCAAGGCGACCACGACCGAGAAACTGGGTTTTGCAGGACGCGAAGAAGGCATTGCCGCATATGCAGTGGTTCTGCTCGAAGAGAGAGATCACTGACGACGAAGGATCGATTCCGATTTGCTCCGGGCTCTGCGGGCCATCCTCATTTCCGTGACGCCGGAGCAGCCCTCTTCACTTTTCTTATTATTTTCGGCTCCAGCCGTCGAATATCTGGCATCAGCGGAGAACATAGCTCATGGGACTGCACGTCTATAACACCCTGACGAGAAAGAAAGAGGAATTCGTTCCCCTGGAATCGGGAAGGGTCAGGTTGTATGTCTGCGGGGTGACCGTTTACGACCATTGCCACATCGGACATGCACGTTCGGCCATCGTTTTCGACGTCGTTTATCGTTACCTGTCTCACCTCGGATATGACGTCACCTACGCGCGGAATTTTACCGATATCGATGACAAGATCCTCCGCCGCGCCAGTGAGGAAGGCGCAGACTACCGCACCATTGCGGCGCGCTACGTCGCCGCTTTCTATGAGGATATGGATGCGCTCGGCGTGCTCCGCCCGACCGTCGAACCTTTTGCCACCGAACACATCCCGCAGATGATCGCCATCATAGAAATCCTTATGGCGAAGGGGGTTGCATACCAGTCGGGGACGGACGTCTATTTCGGAGTGGAACGGTTCCCCGAATACGGAAAATTGTCCGGGCGTCTCTTGGAAGACATGATGGCGGGAGCCCGCGTGGAACTGGACGTCAACAAGAAGAACCCGCTTGATTTCGTGCTTTGGAAGGGAAGCAAGCCCGGTGAACCCGCATGGGAGAGTCCATGGGGCCCCGGGCGGCCCGGATGGCACATTGAATGTTCCGCCATGGGGAGCAGCCACCTCGGGAAAACCATGGACGTTCACGGAGGAGGAAAAGACCTGATCTTTCCCCATCACGAGAATGAAATCGCTCAGAGCGAAGCGGCCTACGGTGTGCCGTTCGTGCGTTTCTGGCTCCACAACGGGTTCGTCAACATCCACAACGAAAAGATGTCCAAGTCTTTGGGAAATTTTCTGACCATCCGGGACGTGCTGAACAAGATGCACCCCGAGGCGCTCCGCCTCTTCGTCCTCAGCAAACACTACCGCAGTCCGGTGGATTTTTCCGATGAGACGGTCGGAGAAGCTGAACGAGGTCTGGAGAGACTCTACGGAACTTTGGCCGCGGGCAAGGATCGCGCTTCGGATCCGGTGGTTGCCGGGATTTCCGAAAAGGCCCTTCAGTCACAGGATAGCGAGCTCTACCAGGAGATCGCAGAGCTGTCGAACGCATTCCAAGAAGCAATGGATAACGATTTCAATACGGCCCAGGCAATCGGACATCTTTTCAGCCTTCAGCGCCACATTCAGCGGTTTCTCGATCGCCACGGTCAAAAGAAGCTCAAAGGCCCCGCCGCCGCTCTCGTGCAAAGAGGCGCGTCTGCACTCCTGCAACAAGCGAATATCCTTGGCCTCTTGGAAAAAAATCCCGAGACGTTTTTCGATGAACTGAAAGTGTTGAAATTGAAAGTTCTGGGTCTGAGCGCCGAGGAAGTGGAGGACCTCATCAGACTCCGCCACGAAGCCAGGCAGGCGAAGGACTTTGCCGAGGCCGACCGCCTGCGAACGGTCCTGGAAGAAATGAAAATCCAGTTGGAAGACTCGCCTCAGGGAACCCGCTGGCGTGTCATTTGCTGAGTACCACAGGTGTTGCCCGGAGCCGCGTTCTGTTTTCCCGGCAGGTGGTTTACGCCCCTGGTGTCTCCGACGAGGCTGCGGGTTGCGGGCGGCGCGTTCTTCATGAGGTGAGCGTCAAATGGACGGAAAGAGTGAAGAAAGAATTCGGGCAGAGAGAGATAAACTGGATATTTTGACAGCCAGGATCAGGTATGGGTCTGAAGTTGAAGCCGTATGGGAGAAGCGCGGCAATGTGCTGGTCGAAAACCATCCTTATCTCATTGGTTATATTTTTATTGTCGGGCTGGCTGTGCTTGTGTTTTCATCCCACTTGACCGCATTTTTCATGTCTTTTCTCTTCCTCTATTTCATCTCCGATTTCATGGCCAACGACGTTCGCCGTTACATACCGTTTGTGCCCAAGATGCTGCTGTTTTCGATTCTCTACATCCTGCTGGTGGCTCTCATTTTTCTGCTCACGTACAAGATCGTGCCCGGTATGGCGAAGCAATTTCCGGACATGGCAAATCAGCTGCAAACTCAGATCACCAGGCAACTGAAGGATGCGAATCAGCACTACAACCTCACGCGCTACGTCGATCTGGAAGACCTTCGAGCTGGCGTCGTCCAGGCGAGCACCGGCTTCCTGAAGTTTCTCATGAACGGCCTCTCGCCTTTGTATAAGGGAATCATCCAGTTTATCTTCGCCCTGGTGATCAATTCATTTCTCTATCTCGACATGGAAAAGATCGACGAGGTTTTCAGACGAAGGCCTCGGAGCATGATGGGTTTTCTGTACGATTTCATAGGCGTACGGCTCAGGATTTTCTACTTTTACTTCAAACGCGTGATGGGCGGCCAGGTCATCATTGCGACCATCAACACCGTCATTTCCTCGGTTGTGATCGTTGCTCTGGGTTTGCCTCATCCTTTCCTGCTGATCTTCATCGTTTTCTTTTGCGGACTTTTTCCCGTGGTGGGCAACCTCGTCTCCAATACAGTGCTCTGTATCAGCGCCTTCGTATCTCTCGGTCTCTGGGGAACCGGCGTCTGCTTGATCCTTCTCATCACGGTTCACAAGCTCGAGTATTTTCTGAATTCGAGAATAATCGGCGGGATCGTACGGCTTCCCATGACCATCTCGCTCGCGGCGCTCATATTTTGCGAGGTCCTCTTCGGGATTCCCGGACTGATCCTTGCCATCCCCCTGACGCTTTTCTTGAGACACGAACTGGAACATATTCCGGGCTTTTCGGGAGGCGGTCCGAAAGAGCCGGGCACGCTCCTGGAGGAGGGAAACAGGACGTAATTTCCGAAGCAATGCGCCTACCATTCCTCGATGGGGGCATCGCAGGAACTGCAAGCCAGCGCTCCGAAAACGATGTACAGCAACTGCCGGCTAATGACTTCGATGCAGACTCTCTGGCGGATGTCAAACCGGTTTTCCAGGAATGTCTCCACATCTTCCCCTCTCAGGTTCTTAACTGCCAGGTTGTGCAGGTCGCAAACCGAGAGGTTCACACGATCGAGTTCCTGCCGAAACAATTCCTCCGCCTTTTGTGTCAAATCGGCGCCGCAGACTTCACAATAGAATCTTACCGACTTTCCCAGTGCCACCCGAGTTCCTCGCTTTCTTGGGTCCGGTTCGTACGGACCCGCTGGAATTACCCTCCCACTGCCTCATAGTGCATCGCAGGAATTGTGAAAGACCTGCCCCTTACGGTCTTCCTGCACAAGCGGGCCGGATAATACCATCAAAAGGAGTCAAACCACAGCATTGAACCCATTTCATCTGCGCGCATTCTAAGGATAGAAGTCATTCTCTGGACGTCTGGAGTTCCCGGAACAACCACAGCACGCGGGCCAGGATGAAGCGATGGATCCCTTCGTCCGTGCTCAGGGTGAAACGGGTGATCCCATGGTTCCTCGTGTTATCCGGAAACAAGATGACTTCATAGCCCGTAGATATCCTCACCAACGCCACACGCTTGAGAGCCCTCTCTCCGTCCGGAAGCCTGACCAGGTAGACTTCTCCCTCCTTTGGTTCATCCCTGCACGAACGAGCCGTATCCACAAGGATGATGTCCCCTGGGTTGACGGTCGGAACCATGTAGTCTCGCCGGATTCTGGTCAGGAGAAACATGCGCAGCCGCTCTTCGCTGAGGTCGGGAACGGAATTCTCAAGCCACCTGCGCCGGATTGGAACGTATTCGAGAATTCCGTCGTGGATGATCTCGCCTTCGCGCCCTATGACCCATGTCTCGATGAGCGGGAGCAGGAGGTATTCCCTTCGCTGGAAATCCTTGGAGCTTTCACTGAAGAACTGGTCGTCCAGGTATTTCGGCCCCACCCCGAGGAGCAGCCAGTTGGGACTGATGCCGAATTTTTCGCACAATGCCGTCAAAAAATTGCTGTCGGGCGCATTGTGTCGTTTCACATAGTTGGAATAGGTGTTTTTGTGGATTCCAAGAGATTGGGCGAATTCGGCAATGGGGATGTGCCCTCTCATTTCCTCCAACCTGCTTCCAAGAGACATGCTCGCTCCCAAGTCTTCAGGTGATGTGACATACAATTTTAGTTGACAAACCACAATCGTGTAGTAGCATCCAGACTGGATAGTATAATACATATAAAAATATAATATACAACAGGATATGTAAACAAAATATTATGATTTCGTGGTATGGAATTTCTTCGAATTACATGATTCTCTCCATGAGGGGGACTCGTCTACGCTGCTTGTCGCTTTGTCCGGGGGGCGGTCTTCGCCGGACGGGCGAGTGGTGGTTGCTGGTGAAACGATGAAATCGAACGCGCTCGGGAATCGTGAGGGGCGGGATTTTACGGATTCCGCCGGAGACATCCCCACGCGGGAGGAGTGCCGCAATCTTCTTTCGCGCTTTGCCGTCTCAGAAGAGGTTGTCGCCCATTCCGAGATGGTGGCGGAATTTGCACGCATCCTTGCAATCTATCTCAACAGGGCCGGGCTCGACCTCCGCGTGGATCTCATAGTCTCCGCGGGTCTTCTCCACGGTATCGTCAGAGGAACATCTGACGATGCCGAAGCGGGCGCATGTCTGCTTCGGCAGTTGGGCTATGTGCGTGTAGCGAATATTTTGTCATTGATTGTGAAAGTCGGCGCAAATGGCCCTCGTTTACTGGATGAATCCGATCTGGTTTATTTCGCAGACAGATACATCGAGAAAGATCGACCGATGCCGTTAGGGGAGCAGTATCGGCTCGCTCTGGAACGGTTTGCTGCCTATCCCGAAATCCTCAACGCCGCGTGCAGGCGACTGAACCATGCGGTAATCATAAAGCGGCGCATAGAGAACATCCTGGGATGGAGCGTGGGCGAGATCGTTCGCAAGCACAGGAAGGGCCTGCAAGCGGCTGCATCGAACGGACCGCGCGACATCTATCTCTTGCGTCACGGGGCTATTCGGCAAGAGAGCGGGGGCGGGCGGCGCCCGGGGCAATCGGATCTTTCGCTGAGCCCGGCTGGAAGGAGACAGGCGGAAGAGTTGAGTCGTGATCTCGGAGCGGTCCGGTTTTCGGCCGTCTATTGCAGCGATCTGAGGCAATCCTTCGAAACGGCCGCAATCGTTGCGGAGCCACACTGCCTCCATCCAAGAAAGATGGAGGAATTGAGAGAGGTGAGCTTCGGTCTCTGGGAAGGCTTGTCCTCTGCTGAAGTCTCCTGTCGCTATCCCCGACTGATGAGTGAGAGGGAGAGCGACGTGTTTCGCTTCAGGCCTCCGGATGGGGAAAGCTACATGGATTGCGTCTTGAGGGTGATCTCGGCCCTCTATCGAATTCTCTGTGAGAATCGGGGCAACGTGCTCGTTGTGGGCCATGAGACGGTGAATCGTATCATTCTCTGCCAGGCGGCGGGGGTGTCCGCAGAGAGGCTCTTCGATTTCAAACAGGACTATGGCTGTTTGAACGTCATTGGTGTGGAGGATTCCGTTTTCACACTGAAGGTTCTGAATCGTTGGCGGAATTGGGTTGGAAACATCCAATAAGAGAGGTCGACGGATGGATGGAATGTGGCCAACAGAGTGTGCACGGGCGGATGTTCGGGCCGGTCCGCCCTTGAACCTGTCTGAATGATGACCGCCGCAGCGGTGTGCCGTTAACCTCCACTAAATAAGCCCCGTGCGCCCGAAAGCCTTCCGCCGTATCTTTTTGTATACTAAGACTTTCAAAAATGCTACTTTCCGCTCGAAAAACAGGTGGAACAGAGCTGGATTGCGATGCTTTATAATATTAGCAAAGCTAATGGATACGGGCAGAAAGGGGAAGTGAGATGCCAAGGCGCGAGGACATCAAAAAAGTGATGATAATCGGTTCGGGTCCCATCGTGATCGGTCAGGCTTGCGAGTTCGACTACTCCGGCACTCAGGCCTGCAAAGCCCTGAGAAAGTTGGGCTACGAGATCGTGCTGGTCAACTCCAATCCGGCGACCATCATGACCGATCCCGGGATGGCGGACGTGACTTACATCGAACCGCTCACGCTCGAATCGCTCACCAGGATCATCGAGAAAGAGCGTCCGGACGCCCTCTTGCCGAATCTTGGTGGACAGACGGGGCTGAATCTTTCCTCTGAACTTGCCCGGAAGGGAGTGCTGGAAAAATACGGCGTCAGGATCATCGGCGTGCAGGAGGATGCAATCGAACGAGGGGAAGACCGCATCGCTTTCAAGGAAACGATGATGCGGCTCGGCATTGACATGCCCCGAAGCGAACCTGCATTCACTGTTGACGAAGCCGAAGCAATCGCAGTGAAGCTTGGCTATCCGGTGGTCATCCGTCCCGCCTATACCATGGGAGGCACCGGGGGTGGACTGGTGTGCAATGTCGAGGAACTGAGAACGATCGCAAGCCGCGGAATCTCGGCAAGCATCATCGGCCAGATTCTTGTCGAGGAATCGGTTCTCGGCTGGGAGGAACTCGAACTGGAAGTGGTGCGCGATTCAAAGAACCAGCGCATCACGGTCTGTTTCATTGAAAATGTTGACGCAATGGGTGTGCACACCGGAGATTCCTTTTGCGTGGCGCCCATGCTCACTATAGATCCCGCGCTGCAGCAGCGGCTGCAAAAGTACTCCTACGACATCGTGGAGGCGATTGAAGTCATCGGGGGTACGAACATTCAGTTCGCTCACGACCCGCAAACCGGAAGGGTTGTGGTCATAGAAATCAATCCAAGGACGTCCCGTTCATCCGCACTTGCTTCCAAGGCCACGGGTTTCCCCATAGCGCTCATCTCCGCAAGTCTTGCAGGAGGGCTCACCCTCGACGAAATACCTTACTGGCGCGATGGAACCCTCGAGAAGTACACGCCCTGGGGGGATTACGTGGTGGTCAAGTTCTCCAGGTGGGCCTTCGAGAAATTCAAGGGGGTCGAAGACAGGCTGGGAACGCAAATGAGGGCCGTGGGAGAGGTGATGAGCATCGGGAAGAACTACAAGGAAGCGCTCCAGAAAGCCATCCGTTCCCTCGAAATCGGCCGCTCCGGACTTGGGTTTGCGCGGGATTTCAATGAAAAGTCCCTGGAAGAACTCATGGAGATGCTGGCGGACCCCACCAGCGAACGCCAGTTCATCATGTACGAGGCGTTGCGCAAGGGCGCGAGCGTGGACGAACTCTACCGGATCACCCACATCAAACCATGGTTCATCCAGCAAATGCGGGAACTCGTTCAACTGGAAGAAGAGATCCTTGGGTATAAAGGCGGGACCCTCCCCGAGCAACTGTTGATCAGCGCCAAGCGGGATGGATTTTCAGACAGGTACCTTTCCCGCCTCCTCGGCATCGAAGAAAAGAACGTGCGTTCGCGGCGGGAGTCTCTGGGGGTTCGTCAGGCCTGGGCAGCGGTGCCGGTGAGCGGCGTCGAGAGTGCGGCGTATTATTATTCCACCTACAATGCGGTCGATGAAGTGCCGAGCAGCGACCGGCGCAAAATCATAGTGATCGGCGGAGGACCGAACCGTATCGGGCAGGGGATTGAATTCGACTACTGCTGCGTTCATGCTGCGTTTGCCCTGAGGGATGAAGGGTTTGAGTCCATCATGATCAACTGCAATCCGGAAACGGTCTCGACCGATTATGACACATCGGACAAGCTCTATTTCGAACCCATCACGGTCGAGGACGTGCTGGCGATCTACCAGAAGGAAAAACCCGAAGGCGTCATCGTCCAATTCGGCGGTCAAACGCCGCTCAATATCGCTCGTGAACTGGCGGAAGCCGGAGTGAAGATCCTTGGCACGTCCCCTGAAACGATCGATCTCGCGGAAGACCGCGACCGTTTTCGTCAAAGGATGAAACGGCTTGGGATTCCCATGCCGGAATCCGGAATGGCGAGCACGTTGCCCGAGGCGCTCCAGGTTGCAAGGCAGATCGGGTACCCGCTCATGTTGAGGCCCTCGTATGTGCTCGGCGGTCGGGGAATGGAGGTCATACATGATGAAAGGATGCTTCGCGAGTATGTGCAGGCGGCCACGGGGGTGACGCCGGATCGGCCCATACTCATCGACAAGTTCCTTGAGAACGCCATTGAAGCGGAGGCTGACGCCATCGCTCAGGGGTCCGACGCCTTTGTGCCCGCGGTGATGGAACACATCGAACTCGCTGGTATCCACTCGGGCGATTCAGCCTGCGTGATACCCCCCATCAGCATCCCGGCCTGCCATATCGAAACCATCAACGATTACACCCGGAAGATCGCCGTCGAACTGGGCGTTGCCGGTCTGATGAACATGCAGTACGCCATCGCCAACGATATCGTCTACGTGCTCGAAGCCAATCCGAGAGCGTCGCGGACGGTGCCGCTCGTCTCCAAGGTCTGCAACATCCCCATGGCGCGTTTGGCGACACAGGTCATGCTCGGCAGGAAGCTCTCCGATCTGGGACTCAAAACCAGGCGCCTCAGCCATTTCGGAGTGAAGGAAGCCGTGTTCCCCTTCAATATGTTTCCCGAAGTGGACCCGGTGCTCGGCCCCGAGATGCGCTCCACGGGGGAGGTTCTCGGTATGGCGGGCAGTTTCGGACTCGCCTTTTACAAGGCCCAGGAATCCGCTCTGCAAAGGCTTCCGGTTCAAGGCGCCGTCCTCATCACCGTCTGCGACCGTGACAAGCATGCCGCCTTGCAGGTGGCGCGCCGATTTCACGAACTGGGGTTTACCGTCAAGGCCACCAGAGGCACCGCGCAGTTCTTCGCACGGGAGGGCCTGGATTGCGAATCCATGGACAAGATGCACGAAGGAAGGCCGAACGTCGTGGACGCCATCAAGAACGGGTGGATTCAACTCGTGATCAACACTCCCGACGGCAAACGCAGCAAGCACGATGATTCTTACATACGCAAAGCAGCCATCAAGTATAAAATTCCGTACATCACCACCACGGCGGCGGCCATCGCCGCGGCGCGCGGCATCGAAGCATATCGGAGTGGGGAAGAGGACAGCAGGTCTCTCCAGAGCTACCATGCCGACATTGGATAGAACCGCATCTACGGAGCACCGGGAGGGTGCCCAGCAGAGGTTCTTCACGCTCTCCCGGCTTCTCGCATGCCTGCGGGAGGACCGAATGTCTACCTTTTCTTGCGTTCGCGCGCCAGGGCCGAGGCCTCCGCAGCGCGTTCATAAATTGATTTTGACCAGGCTTCCGGAAGTTGAATGCCAGATGCGGCAAGGGCCTTATACAGTTTTGGCTTCAACCGCGTGTCAAATATGATGTGGCAGGAAGGGCAGAGCATCAGAATGTTGTCGGGGATGTCGTTCCTCCCGTCGAAAATATGCGACTTTTGTCTGACGGCCACGTAATGCCCACACATCTCGCAGATGCCTTCCGTCTTTTTCATATCGTGTTCCATTATTTTGCGATGGCTCTTTAAGGGTCAAGACCGCCAGTTTGTCTACAGCTTCACATCACAAACACGGTCGAGAATGCCGAAAAAATTGCCGGAGTGATTGCGTTGCCCGGTGGGGCTACTGGTTCGTTTCTCATGGAGATGGGGAATTTGCTGTGGCTGCACATCCCAGTCTTACCCGTCTCGATCATTCTTCCTTTGTCCCAAGTTGCTTTCGGATCAGGTCGCAGAGAGTCTCTCTGATTTCCGAGTGGCGGGGCACGGGAGCCATCTTCCCCGTTCTTGGATTCATGTAAATATCGTGGTTGCTGCCGTGACGTTTCAAGAAACATCCGGTCTTCATCAACTCGCGAACGAAGTCGTACCGCTTCACACCTCTACCGCCAGTTCTTTGGTGCGGGAGTCCGGCTGATGAGCCGTTTCACCTTCAGCCATCATCAGGCGATAGGCATCCCTTATGTTTTCTTCCAGTTCGGCGAGAGTGCCACCCTGGCTGAAGATGCCGGGAACCTCATTGAGACGGCCAACGTACCATCCGTCGTCAATCCAATATTCCAGGGTAAAATGTCTCAGCACGGTCAGGTCCTTTTCAAAACACATTTCCTCTTATGTGAATCCCGCTGCAGCAATCGACGCGGGGCGATAGCGCTTCAAAGTCGGGCAAATGATGATGGCCGCCGATTTCGCGGGGAACATGCCCGAGTAAGTCCGGAATCCCGCTCCTCTGCGCCGATGATTTACGTCTATCCTCGATTGCACAGATAGTCAAGGATAGACCGCTTACAGGGGATGATCGCAGGTGTGCGCACCTCGATTGACCGTGTGGCTTGGGACGTCCTGCAACCGATTCAATCGCCGTCCGGCCAAAGGGATCTGGCAGAACACTCACCGAGCCCGAAGGTAAGGTATGCTGCTTCGTAGTACTCAACTCCGTTGGACTCGCAACTTGCTTCCATCCTACGTCTATGGATGATGTCCCGATGCCTCATGCACCCTTCGCCCCGCCCATCGTGCCAAATGAGTGCTTTATCGCCTGGAGTTTGATCAGTCACCGGTGGATCTGGATTTCCCTGGCCACTGCGGCAGAGGGTTGTGGCGGGAATCAAATCGCGCCCGTTATGTCCAGATTGAACAGGATATCGTTTTCGCGGAAAGACTGCTCGAGCCTCTCCTGATGATCCCGCAGGCGCACCCCATTCCTGCTCGCAAGCTCGAAGGTGAAATAGTTGATGAGGCACGAAAGCGTGCTCGGGCTCCCCACCAGGGGGATGTGCTTCGATGGGGCTATCAGGCTCAGGTGAGCAAATGGAAGTAGCGGGCAGATGGGACCGTCGGCGATGACAACGAGCGTCTGGCCGAGTCGCCGGACCAGCTTGGCGACTCGGATGAGTTCATTGGGGTACCTGGTGGTCGCTATGATCACGACGAGGCTGTCGGATGGGGCTATGGTGAGCCAGTCGATGGTGGTGCTGTCGCTTCCCTTCAGGATCTGAACGTCCGGGCGGACCTTCATGAGCGACCAGCCCATATAGTATGCCAGCGTATAGGAAAGGCGGGAACCGACCACGTAGATGCGGGCGCTCTTCTCGATAAGATCGACCACTTGCCCGGTGGTCTCCCAGTCTATGGTTTCGTAGAGCTGCTTCAGGTTGTCCACTTCCTCGAAGACGATCTTTCGGAAGCGTTCCTTGTCCGGTCCACCTGTGTGTGCAAGCTCGACCCGATCCAGAAGAGTGAGTTCCGTATCGACGAAATCGCGCAGGGCCTGAATGAAATCCCCGTAGTTGTCGTAGCCCAACTGGCTCACGAAACGTACCACCGTCGATTCGCTGGTCTGGCAGACGGCAGCCAGTTCCTTCGTCCTCATAAAGACCACCTTCCGTGGATTCTGAAGGACGAAATCCGCCAATATCCGGCTTCTTGGCGTCAGGGATTCCCTGTGTTCCGAGATTCTTTTCAGCAACGGATGCCCGTCGGATCGTTCGGTCATGATTGCTCCACCCAGTGGAATTATGAAAACTTTCATTCATTTGCTCTATTTATCTTCACCAAGCCGCCCTGAGTGCACGGAATCGCACCAGGAAATCGTAAATGACAATATTGTTGAATTTCAGAAAAAAATCAAGTCATTTTCCATTATTTTCCAAAATCCCACGTGGCACATGAGAGAGAGTATGACGCTCATTTGCCCATGTTGCAGAACTTTTTGTGAGGTTCTCCCTTTGGAGGAGGATGTCAGGAGGATGCCTGTTTCAGATTTTATTTATTAATATTAGCTTGTTATGATGCTTTTGATGAAAATCTAATCATATATTTTTCTAATTGACATGATTACGGTCATTTGATATGGAATAATTCATCTGGTAAATGGATACACCCAAACAACGAAATGCTTGCGCTTGTTGACTCATTTGTGGGGTGGTTTTGCCAGGGAGGGGCAGGGATCGCCGGCTGCGTACATTCCATGGTGACCCGGCCGGTGGTGCCCTGTGGCACGGTGAAATTCGTTGTGGGCGTTCGGTGGTCCGGATTCCACGTTTGGCGCAAGCAGGCGCAATGCACAGCCTTCGGCGTGAGAGAATCATGGCAGCGATTTGCAGAGGCATCGATCCAAAGCGTCGTTCCATGTCTATGGCCTTCAGGGTGGGAGCACCATTCCGCCCCTTTCGGATTGTTTCTCGGGGAAAGCGATTTGTTGGCTTTTATCGGTACTCGGCTTGCCAGTGAGCAGGGGGAATTATGTTTCGCCGGATGAAGCGGTTATGGGGTAAAGCTCCGTTCAAGCCCAGCTACGACGTGGTAATCATAGGGGGTGGCCTTCATGGGATGGCGGCTGCCTATTTCCTCGCTCGGGACCACGGCTTGAAGGATGTAGCGGTAATCGAGAAGCGCTATATCGGTTTCGGAGGGGCAGGGAGAAATACCGCGATCGTGCGCGCGAATCAAAGGACCAAGGAGAATATCCCGTTATACGACGAGGGGCTGAAGCTCTGGCCGACGTTGATGGCCGAGCTTGATTTCAACATGATGTTTTTCAATTGCGGAAACCTCAACCTGGCGCATAGCGAGGCCGGGATGAGCGCTATGCGTATGCAGGTGGCGTCGGCGCAGTTCATGGGGGTCGAGAGCGAGTTGGTCGATGCGAGACAGTGCAAAGAACTGGTACCGATCCTCGACATATCGGACCGCCTGAAATACCCTATATTTGGCGGCATGTATCATCCTCCCGGAGGAACGCTCCGGCATGATGCGGTGCTCTGGGGGTTGGCCAAGGGCGCGGCGAAGCTCGGCGTTCATATTCATCAGGGAACCGAAGTCCGGGGGATCCGCACCGAGAAAGGGAAAGTCGTCTGCGTGGAGACCGACCAGGGGGGGATTTATACCTCGAAGGTGCTCAACGCGGCGGGCGGCTACTCCCCGCTGATTTCCTCCATGGTTGGTATCCGCCTGCCCGTCCACGTATTGCCCATTCAGGCGATGGTGACCGAGCCGGTGAAGCCATTTCTTCACCATGTAATCTCCTCTGGAATGTACCACTGCTACGCCAACCAAAGTCTCAAGGGGGAGATCGTCACCGGCGCTCACATGGATCAATGGCCGAGCTATACCACGAACGTCACCGGGTATTATATCAAGCACCAGGCCGAGGCCCTCACCGAACTCATGCCGTGCCTCAAAGGCCTCAAGTTCATGCGGATCTGGAGCGGGCTGACCGATATGACTCCGGACATGGCTCCGATCATCGACGGGAACGATCCCATCGAGGGATATTACATGGACTGCGGGTGGGGATATTTCGGATTCAAGTCCGGGCCGATTGCCGGCCGGTATATGGCCCGATTCATCGCTTCGGGGGAGTGTCCGGAAATACTCAAGCCTTTTGCCTTACGCCGTTATGAAGAGAATCGCCTTCTCGGCGAAATCGCCACCCCCGTCGAGTACGGACCGTGGAACTAGTACACGCGGGCGGAAATTCGGCACTCGTTTTGGTGGGCACGATAAAACCTTGCCCACCCTACCAAGCGGTTGGCACTGTAGGGTGGGCACGCCTTCTTGTGCCCACCGGAACTGGTCAGGGACTTCCGCCGTCCTGTACTAGGAAGGAGATCACCCCATGTCGTTCATTATCACATGTCCCGTATGCGGCAGGCGAAACGGTTACGAATTTCGTTTTGGAGGCGAAGAACGTGGCCCCAGACCGGATGGAGAAGGATTGACCCCTGCGGCCTGGTGCGAATACGTGCACAAGCGGTCCAACGTGGGGGGACCGCAGAAAGAATGGTGGCTTCACCGGGATGGATGCGGCATCTGGTTCACCATATGGCGTGATACTCTCACCAACCTGCAGGTAAACGGACCGGAGATGAAAGAATGAAGAGGCTTCCCCAAACGCCGACGCAGCGGATCGACCCGACGCGGGAGATCCTTTTCACCTACCGAGGCGACACCTGCCGGGGGCTGGCAGGCGACACGGTAGCAAGCGCCCTCTATGCAAACGACGTCCGCATATTTTCACGGAGCATCAAGTACCATCGCCCAAGAGGACTGTACAGCCTGGATGGCCAGTGCAGCAACTGCCTGATGGAGATCGACGGCATCCCCAATGTGCGGGCTGAAACCACTCTCCTGCGGGAGGGTATGAAAGTCGAGCCCCAGAATGTTCTGGGTTCTCCGGAAAGGGACTTTTGGGGCGTGCTCGACTGGCTGGACTGGGCCATGCCGGCGGGTTTCTATTACCGCTGGTTCCACAAGCCTTACCGATTCTGGCCCTTCTTTCAAAACAAAATACGGAAAATGGCGGGCATTGGGAAGCTGAACCCCTCCTGGAAGGGGGGCGATTACGACGAACTATTTCTCAACGCCGAAGTGTGCGTGATCGGGGGTGGCCCCGCGGGAATCTCTGCCGCTCTCGCTGCCGCCGAACAGGGTCTCCGCGTGATTCTTCTGGAAGCCCGGCCATGGCTGGGGGGCTTTTATGACTGGCGCTCGGTGGAGTACGCGCCGGAAGAACCTCTGCGCTCGCGGGGGGAGTGTCTTGCCCAGAGGCTCAGGGAATCTCCGAACGTACGGGTCTTCAGCCATGCCTTCATGAACGGCTTCTATAGCGACAACCTCATCACCGCTTTTCAGGTCCGCGGCGCAGGCGACGCTTTCGATGAGCGGTACCTCGAAATCAGGGCTGAAAGTGTTGTGGTGGCTACCGGCTGCGTCGAACGTCCGCTCATTTTTAACCACAACGAACGCCCCGGGGTCATGCAGGCTTCCTGTGCACACCGGATGGCCAGGACCTACGGGTTGCTTCCTGGCGAACGGGCCGTTTTCAGCGTTGGAGACGATCTGGGGTTGGAGGCGGCGATGGAACTCTCCCGGTTGGGCCTGGAAGTGCTCTGCGTTGCCGATTGCCGCTACGACGGACAGGACCCCGAACTGGTCCAGGCATTGGAGCAAATGGATATCCCGTTCATCCGGGGCTGGGTGGCGTCTGCTGCCCATGGATGTGGGATGGTCCGGGGAGGAACCCTCGCGAGCGTCGATGGGGTGAGGCGGAAGAAATTCGAATGCGATCTGCTGGTTGCTTCGGCTGGGCTCACACCCGCGGCCGGCCCTCTCTTCCTCGCCCACGCGGGAATGTCCTTCGACGTCCACACGGGGTTCTTTCTCCCGCACCTGCTTCCACCCAAGGTTCATGCGGCGGGGCGAATTCTGGGCTACCAGGATCCTGGATCGATCGAGATGTCGGGGACCGTGGCCGGTCTTTCGGCCGCGTCCGATTGCGGTGCCGATCCGGGTCCGCGCCTGAGGGAGGCGGTCGAAAGAATCCGGGATTTTGCGGGACCGGCGCGCGGGTCCAAGATCGTCATGGCTCCGGGCAAAGGACGGAAGCGCTTCGTATGCTTCGATGAAGACGTGACCATCAAGAACGTCGATCAGTCTTGCGAACTGGGTTTTGACGCGGCGGAACTCGTGAAGCGTTTTACGGCTGCCGGCACCGGTCCGGGGCAAGGGGGCATCCCGGGGCACAATCTTCCCATGGTGCTCTCTCAATACCACTGTGAACCGGCGGGATCGTGCAGGCCGACAACGGTTCGTCCCCCGCTGATTCCGACTCTTCTCGCAACCTATGCGGGCCATTCCCATGACGTTTTCAAGCGCACCCCGCTCCATGCTTCACAGGAGCGGGCGGGGGGGATCTTTCGGCGAGTGGGCGTCTGGAAGCGCGCACGCTTCTTCTCGCGGGATTTGAGCTGCAAGGCCGAAATCGAGAACGTCCGCCGGAACGTGGGGATGATCGACGTGTCCACGCTGGGAAAATTCAGAATTTTCGGTCCGGACGCGCTCAAGGTGCTGCAGCGGGTCTACGTGGGCGACATGTCCAAAATGACGGCGGGAAAGGTCAAGTATTCGGCGATGTGCAACGAAGACGGATGTCTCCTCGACGACGGCGTGGTCGTCAAAATGGGGGAGGAGGACTACTATTTCACGGCATCCACCGGCCGGACGGGTGGTACGATCCCGTGGCTCAGGTACCACACGCGGTACGACGGGTGGGATTTCAATGTCGTGAACGTGACCGATACCTTCGGGGCTATCAACCTGGCCGGGCCGCGGTCGCGCGAGGTGCTCGGGAAGATCACGGATGCGGACATCTCGAACGAGGCCTTCCCGTTCATGGGATTTCGGCAGATGACGTTGAAGGGGACTGTTCCCGCCAGGGTGATGAGGCTTGGATTCGTGGGGGAACTCTCCTACGAACTGCACGTCCCCTCATCTACCACGCAGGCGGTGTGGGACTGGCTTGTGGAAGCCGGTGCAGAATTCGAGATCCGGCCCTTTGGTCTGGAGGCTCAAAACATGCTTCGATTGGAAAAAGGCCATGTCATCATTGGTGTGGAGAGCGAGATTCGCACCACGCTGCATGACCTCGGCATGGGCTTTTTCTGGCACAGGGGAAAACCGGAAGCCAAAACGGTCGGTGCGCCGGCTCTGCGCTTTACGGAACATCAGGAAGGACGCATGAAGCTTGTCGGCTTCAAGATGGAAGATCAGGGGAAGACACCCAGGGACGGCTCCCTGGTGGTAGATGACGCCATTCGGGGACACGTGTGTACGGCGAGGTACAGCTTTACGTTGAATGAGTCTGTCGGACTCGCCCTGGTGGAATCCCAGCTTGCGAAGGAGGGCACACGGCTCCATATATTCCAGGATGGGGGCGGCACTGAACGGCTGCAGGCCCATGTGGTTCCCACTCCATTCTACGATCCCGAAGGAAAACGCCTCAAGATGTAAGGGAGAAGCGCATGGCGAATTATCAACGATATTCCCCGATTGTATTTGAGGGAAAACAGATTCGGACCGAGCGCCGGGATGGCTGGGAGGTTGTCCTCGAATATGGAAATGAGGGGCAGGGGCCGCATCTGATCGACCTCAGCCATCGGCCAAAATGGGATGTGCAAGACGGGGATCTCTCGCGAATTCGTCCCTTGGAACTGGCCATTCCCGAAGTTCCCGGCCAGGTTGCGCTCAAGGAAGGGCTTCTCATCAGCCGCATGAACCGGACTCAGGCGGCCATATGGCACCTCTTCGGCAAGCCCGTGCAAATCGGCCGGGAGCGGAGCTACACGGATACGACGGATGGTGTCGCTCTTATGGCTCTTATGGGGAAAGGGATATTTTCGATCCTGGAGAAGGCCTGCCCGCTCGATCTCGCCGCACCCGGCAGGACGGCGCCCTTCGTGTTTCAGGGGCCGATTTTCCACGTCCCGTGCCAGATAGTGGTTCTTCGGGATGGGTCGGATTTACAGATCGTGCTGATAGGGTGCTCCAGGGGGTACGGCCAATCCATGGCCGAAGCCCTGCTCGATGCGGGGTCCTCAGCCGGGTTGCGCCCGGCGGGGGAAGCGGCTTTCATCGAGTCCGCCAGGTAACCCGTGTTGCAGACGCGGTTTGGCGAAGTGGGACCGGCACCCGACGTGCTTTCATCGGCAGGGTGAAATAGACGGGCGTGAATTGACGGTCGGAAGCGATTCGCAAGACTTCGTGTTCTCAGTCCAAACATCAGGCAGCCCAAACATCGGGCGGCAAGGAGTCTGTAATGGATAGCAAGGGGCTTTTAGGGGTCCAATACCGCCCCCTGACGGATGAACAGGTAGAGACGATTCACGAGGCGTCGCTCACCATTCTTGAAACGACCGGATTCACCTTTGAATCCGGTCTGGATGAAACCCTCGAGATGCTGGAAAAGGCAGGCGCCGAGGTGGACCGCGAACGTGCCAGGATATGGTTTCCCCGCGATTTGATATCCATGGAGATTGCCAGGGCTCCGCAACGGGTGATCCTCTACAGCCAGGATGGAAGGAATGATCTGGACCTCACTGAACACCGGGTTCACCTGGGGACGGGAGGAGCAGCCATAAGGATACTCGACATCGAGACGGGCAAGGCGCGTTCCAGTACCCTCCGGGATCTGTATCAACTGGGAAGGCTGGTGGACCGGCTGGACCACGTCCATTTCTTCCTCCGTCCGTGTATCCCCACCGATATCCCCCAGGATGCCTATGATGTGAATGTCTTCTACGCGTGCCTCAAGGCCACTGCCAAGCACGTGATGGCAGGCGTGAACAACGTGGAAGAGTTCTACAAAGTGCTCGATCTGGCGTCCATCGTTGCGGGCGGAATGGACAAGATCAAGGCGAAGCCCTTCATTTCCATCATCACTTCCTTTGCCATCAGTCCTCTCAAGCTTTGCACCCAATCGACGCTCATCATGCGAGAAGCGGTGAAGAACCACATTCCGGTGGCATTGTCCTGCGCTCCCATGGCAGGTTCCACATCGCCGATCACCATGGCGGGCACCCTGGCGCAACTCCATGCGGAACAGCTTGCGGGCATCGCCATTTGCCAGTTGACGAGCCCCGGGGCTCCTCTGCTTTACGGCGGGATTCCCGGCATGGCGAACCTCAAGACCATGGGTTATCTGGGTGGCGCCGTCGAGTGCGGTATGATGAATGCCGCTGTGCATCAACTGTCGCACTTCATCAGAGTGCCGAACTATAATTCATCGGGGCTCACGGACGCCAAGATCCCGGACGCACAGGCCGGGTGGGAAAAGGGCCTGACGACCCTCATGGCAGCGATGGGTGGGTCCAATTTCGTGCATCATGCCGCCGGTATGCTGGAATCAATGCTGGCGGTGGCTTATGAACAATTTGTGATCGATGACGAAATCATCGGGATGTGTTGCAAGGCTCTTAAAGGGATTGAGGTGGACGCCGAACACCTGGCGCTCGATGTGATCGATGCGGCGGGGCCCGGTGCCAACTTCATGGCCGAGGAGCATACCCTGAAGCACATGCACGAGGAGTACTTCGTCGGAAACGGCGTCACCGATCGAAAGAGCCGGATCAAGTGGGAAAAGGAAGGCTGTGCCGACGTCTGGGGGAGAGCCCGGGCCATCGTGAAATGTATTCTTTCGGAAGACGAGAAATCTTATATCACTGATGATCAGGACAGAGCTATCCGGCAACAGTTTGAGATTCTGCTATAGGGACCGGGAATAAAGGGGCCGATCATGTTCGATTCCAAACCGATTATCGAAGCTTTAGTGGCAGGGGACGCGGGAAAGCTCACCGGACTGGTTCGCCGGGCTCTGGATGGTGGTATTTCCGCCAAGGAGATTCTGGACGAAGGGCTCATGGCGGGGATGCACGTCGTCGGCGCGAAGATGGAAAACGAAGATATGTTCATCCCGGAAGTCCTTATGGCGGCGAAGGCCATGAGTACAGTTCTGCTGATTTTGAGCCCGCTTCTGGCTGATGGGGATATGACCGTTGCCGGGCAGGTAATCATCGGGACGGTGAAAGGAGATCTACACGACATCGGAAAGAACCTCGTCGCCATGATGCTCGAGCTTTCCGGTTTCCAGGTTTTCAACCTCGGCGTGGATATACCTCCCAACAAATTCGTGGCGGAGATCACTGCCAGGCATGCGAATATAGTGTGCCTTTCAGCACTACTGACCACCACCATGCCCATGATGAAAAAGACCATCGATGCCATCGCGGCGGCCGGACTGCGGGACAAAGTGAAGATCCTGGTTGGCGGGGCGCCGGTGACCCAAAAGTACGCCGACGAGATCCGAGCGGACGGCTACGCGTCCGATGCGGGTTCTGCCGCGCGCCTGGCAAAGTCGATTTTGCTGTGAGTGGGGGGTGCCGGATCGGGTGAGGATAAGTAGCTCGTGTCTTCCGATATATGTTAAGCCATGAGGGTAGGGGCAATTTGCCAATTGCCCCTGTATTCCCCGGTATGTCGATTTCTTAAATGACTTCTATAAGGAGGAAACGTACGGATTTTCAGGCCGGGTTGTGTCGGCCTTATCGCAAAGAGTGGTCGTTCATTCTCGAATTCATTCTGAGTTCCGTTCAGGAATACGGTATTGTATCTTCCACGGTACGTGTTGTGCTGATTAGAGCGTGTCAACGTGTTTCTATCGACTTCATGCTTGCCGGCCTGATCTCCTGAAGATGGGAATCGGGGGTGGCATTGATGTTGACCTGGCGCAGATGAGGCCCTTACTGCCCCTTTTCAGGAGAGCCAGGGGGATTTTCGATAGGATCTGAAACCTCACTCCCCCGCGGCCTTCCTTTAGAAAGGGGGGAGAGGGCCTGTCCTTTCTCGACTTGCCCTTTAAGCCGAGAGGGGAAGGTGTTTTTAGACACGCTCTCAAACGTCTTTTGTTCCAAAAGAGTTGGTTCCATCGATTCCTCGAGTTGTTGAAATGGATACCCCTCAGTTCAATGGAGAACTGGACGGGCTGTTTCAGTGTTATCACAAAGGGATATGTGGCGAGGGGTTCCATCCGGTCGGGATGAAAAGCCCTTGATCCTCGCGTATCCGGAACATGGACAATCGGCTATGGGACTATGAGCACACTGAATTTCTTCATCGAGAATTGGGGTGAGACGATCCGTCTGGCTCAACAGCACGTGATCATCGTGGCCATTGCGGTTGTGATTGCCATCGTCACGGGAATACCGCTGGGCATATGGATCACGTTCCACAGGAATGCCGCCCGGGTGATCCTCTATTTTGCCAGTATCATGATGACCGTGCCGTCCATCGCACTCTTCGGCATTATGATTCCGATCCTTTCCATTTTTGGGCACGGCATAGGCACGGTTCCCGCCATCATCGCGCTCGTGCTCTATTCTCAACTGCCCATCGTGCAGAACACGTACGCCGCCATCAAGAACGTCGATCCCAGTATCATCGATGCGGGGTTGGGAATGGGAATGACGCGGGCGCAGGTGCTTCTCAAGGTACAGGTCCCCCTGGCGATGAGCGTTATTTTCGCGGGTGTGCGCGTGGCCGTAGTGATGTCCATCGGCATCGGCGCTATTTCCGCCTACATTGGAGCAGGAGGTCTCGGCCATTACATTTTTATGGGAATATCACAAAGTTACGGAGCGATGATCAATGCGGGTTCCATCGCCGTGGCGGTCATGGCCGTCGCCGCCGATTACGCCTTCCGAATCGTCGAGAACCGGATGGTCAGCAAAGGGTTGAGGACTGGGCTATGATCGAGTTGGAGCACGTTAGCAAAATCTATCCCGGGTCGAAGCTTCCCGCGGTGGACGACGTAAACCTGACGATACCCGAAGGAGAGATCTGTGTGCTCATCGGATCATCGGGGTGCGGAAAAACGACCGTCATGCGCATGGTGAACCGCCTGATACCCATCACCTCCGGTATCATCCGCATCGGCGGAAAAGACGTGATGGAAATGGACCTGATCGAACTCAGGCGAGGAATCGGTTACGTCATCCAGCAAATCGGACTTTTTCCGCACATGACGGTCCGCGACAACATCGCCACGGTCCCCAAATTGCTGGGTTGGGACAAGAGGCGGATAGACCAGCGCGTAGATGAACTTCTGGAGTTGGTGAACCTCGATCCGCCAGTGTTCCGGTGCCGCTATCCCCGCGAATTGAGCGGCGGGCAGGCGCAACGCATAGGGGTTGCACGTGCCATGGCGGCCGATCCCCCCGTGATGCTCATGGATGAACCCTTCGGTGCCATCGATCCCATCAACAGGGAGGTGCTCCAGGATGAATTCCTGAACATTCAGGAAAAATTGAGAAAAACCATTGTCTTTGTGACTCACGACATCCACGAAGCCATCAAGATGGGCCAGAGGATCGCTCTCCTCAAGGACGGTCAACTCGTCCAGTACGGTTCCCCGGGCGAGCTTTTGAGCAAACCCAGGAACGAATTCGTCAAAAGTTTCGTGGGGGCCGACCGCGCCTTGAAGAGATTGAACCTCCTCAAAGTCGAGGACGCCATGATGACCAACCCGGTCCATTGCTGCTCCGAGGACTTGAGCGGCAAAGTCCTGGAATACATGCTCATCCACGATCTCCAGTTCCTTCTGGTGACGGATAAGGATGAAAAGCTGCAGGGGTATGTGAATCTCTACGACCTGAGGGGGTATAGCGGCGCGGTCGGGGATGTCACCCGCCCGATGACCCTGACGCTTTCACTGAAGCAGAACCTGAAAGAAGCATTGAGCAAGATGCTGGCCTACGATCTCGGCATCGTCGTGGCAACCGACGAGGAAGGGGTGCTCAAGGGCATCCTGAACTCGAAAACCCTCATTTCCGTCGTGGGTGAAACGTATGACGAAAGAGGAGGGCACTGGGGCAACATCACCGCTCTCGGGAGAATCGAATGAAAGAGGCCGGCCGCAGCATCCTGGGAAACCGCAGGTGGATCATCCTGGTGATCCTGTTGGCCTATGTGGCCGGGGTCTTTTCTGAACACCAGGGGTTTCTAAAGTTTGCTCGAAAGCATCCGCTGGAGATTTGGCGGTTATTGCTGCAACACCTCCAACTGGTCGGCATATCGGGCATCATCGCCATCGGTCTGGGAGTGCCCGTCGGGATCTTCCTCACGCGCGGCTTCATGAGACTGTACAAAGACTGGCTTCTTACGTTTCTCGGGATCTTTCAAACGGTGCCGTCGCTTGCAGTCATTGCCATCAGCATGGCATATCTCGGGATCGGGAAGAAGACGGCAATTTTCGGCCTGATCGTCTACTCGATCACTTCGATCATCCGCAATACCGTTGCCGGCCTGGCCAACCTGGACCCCGTGGTCCTTGATGCCGGACGCGGAATGGGAATGACCCCGTTCCAACTCCTCTACAAGGTGGAGCTTCCTAACGCCATGTACATCATCCTCCGGGGGATCAGGACGGCCATGGTGATCAACGTCGGTTCCGCGGCCATGAGCTTTCTCGTCGGAGGTGGGGGGCTGGGGGACCTCATCTTTACGGGGATCGCCATGGTCGACGCCGGCTACATGTTTGCGGGGGCCGTGCCGACGGCCGCTCTGGCCGTGGCCATCAATTGGGTTCTCGAACGGTTCGAAAAAGGGCTCATCAGCCCCGGCCTGGTATACGACGATTGACGCCGTCAAGGGGCGCAGGGACGGTAGCGATGAAGGGGGTATTGTCGAACAATGGCTTCCGAGGTCGTGACAACCCATGCACATTGAAGGCGAGAACTGATACCAAAGAATACGGGCGAGGGATGGCGGCAGGGAACGGACATTTCCGGATCCTGCCAGTAGGGAGCAAATCTTGTGAAACACTACAGGGAGGTGGCGACATGGCAAGGTTGGTGCGTGCATTGGCAGGAATCGTTTGTGGTCTTCTAGTGGCTTTGTTTCTTATCGCGCCTGCCACGAGTTTTGCGGCCGATAAGAAGCTGGTGATCGGATCCAAGGCTTTTACGGAGCAGAGGATACTTGGCAACATACTGATGGCCCTTCTGGAGAAAAACGGTTTTCAATGTGAAGACAAAACCGGCCTTGGCGGAACAGTGGTTGTGCGTGAGGCCCTGATCAACAAACAAATCGATATGTACGTTGAATATACGGGTACCGCGCTATTGGCACTTCTTAAGCATGAGAAGGGTATATCGGACCCGCAGAAATGCTATGAGACGGTGAAGCAGGAAGATCTGGAGAAATACGGCCTTGTCTGGTACCCCTACATGGGATTTAATAATACCTATTGCCTGATGATGCGAGAAGCTGACGCAAAGAAACTCAACATAAAAAGCCTCTCTGACTTGTCGAAGTATGTCAAGGCCGATAAGAATGCCATCTTGCTCGGATTGAACGGGGAATTTTATGCCCGTGCCGATGGATATGGCCCTCTCAAGGAGGTCTACGGACTGGAAATTCCCGATGACAAGATCGTCAAAATGGACCCTGGTCTTCTTTACAGTGCACTGAAAGACGGACAGGTGCAGGTTGCCCTGGGGTTTGCGACGGACGGGCGTATCAAGGGGTTCAACCTCGTGGTGCTCGATGATGATAAGGGCTTCTTCCCGGTCTACAACGCTTCTCCGGTTGCAAGAAAGGAGACTGCCGACAAATACCCGGAGCTGCAGGCGATTTTTGCCGAACTCGGGAAGAAGATGGACACTCCCTCCATGACCGAACTGAACTATCAGGTGGACGTGGAGCATAAGCCGGTCAAAGATGTTGCTCGAGACTGGCTGAAGAAGGTGGGATTGCTTTAGATGGGTGTTGAGTGAGTCTTTAACAGTCATTGCCGTGAAAATCTCCCCAATCCCCCCTTTCAAAGGGGGAATTGGGGCCTCTCCGAGGGGATGGGATAGCCGGTTCTCCCAAGGTGGGGGATATGGGGGGGACCGAGGGGGAAAAGCCCGGGTTGCAGGAAGGAGATTTCAGGGAAGAGAGGCAGCGCGAAGTGCCGATGAATCATACCGATAGAGTCATCCAGTTTATCCGGGATGCCGAGTGGGACGGATTTCCACCTGATGTGCAGCGCCAGGCAAAGCGCTGCCTGATGGATACGCTCGGGGCGCTCATAGCCGGCTCACAAACTCCCGTCGGGCGTCTCATGAGCCAATTCGTGCAGAAGCAATTCCAGGGGGATGAAGCCAGCATTCTCGTTTCAGGGGAACGTGTGTCTTTCGTTGGGGCAGCGCTTGCCAACGGTTTTTCACAAAACGCTCTGGATATCGACGATGGCTACAGGCTCGTCAAGGGGCACCCCGGGGCCTGCGTGCTTCCGGTCCTTCTCGCGGCGTCCGAGATCCCGTCCGGTCTGTCGGGGACCGCATTCCTCGCGGGATTGGTGGTTGGGTACGAAGTGGGTATCCGCGCAGGCATAATACGGCATGCAGTCTATCAAACATATCATGCTTCGGGAAGTTGGGGAGCTCTTGCCGGTGTTGCCGCCTCGGGCAAGATTCTCGGCGTGGATGCGGGCATTCTCCGGGAGGCGATGGGAGCGGCGGAGTATCACGCTCCCATCGCCCCCATGATGAAGGGCATAGCAACTCCATCCATGGGCAAGGACGGCATAGGCTGGGGATGCATGGTTGCCGCCTCATCGCTGTTGATGGCCCAGAACGGTTTTACGGGAATCGAGCCGATATTCAGCGATGCAGCGGAGGCGGAATGGATCGAGAGCCTTGGGAACCGGTTCGAGATCCTCTCGCTCTATTTCAAACCCTATGCGGCTTGCAGATGGGCGCAGCCCGCCGTTGCCGGGGCGCTCAAGATCGCGGGCGAACACCGCCTGTCCCCCCTGGAGATAGAACTGGTTCGCGTAAGAACATTCGATGCGGCAGCGGCATTGAGTCGTCGCCATCCGTCCAACACCGAAGAAGCCCAGTACAACCTCTCATACCCCGTGGCCGCGGCATTGATCGATTCCGAAGTCGGACCCCGTCAAGTCTTGCCCCCGCGTATCCACGACACGGCCGTGCTCGAACTGGCGGACAAGGTGGAAGTGGAGGTGGAGGAGAAATACGAGCGCGCCTTTCCGGCGAAGGCCTATGCAGAGGTGATCGTTCACACGAAGGACGGAAGGAAGATGATTTCGGGAACGATGGAGGCCATCTGGGAACCCCCGGGGACTCTTCCCACGGATGGGGAACTGGAAAAGAAATTCAACTGGCTGGTCGAGCCGGTTCTTGGTTCAGGCAGGGCCAGGACTCTCCTGTCGATCATTTGGGAATTCGAGCATCTCGGTGATATTGGGCCGTTCATCGAGTGCTGCGTGGTCAAACCCGCGGGCAGTGCATCCGGCAAGGCACAAGGGCACGATGCGGCGGATCGCTTTCGCCGGAAGAGGAGTGGGCAAGGATGGAGGAGCAAAAAATCCCTGGTGCGGCGCTGAAGCGGAATGTCGCCTGGATCGAAGCGGTAGAGAAAGCCTTGGAGGAATCGGGGAATTGTGCCCTGGTCAGGGAAGTAATGAAAGCGGCGGGGCATATGTGCGCTCGACAGATCCTGGCAGACTGCGAGGAAATATTGGGCAGGAAGCCCGGGACCGTGGACGAACTCCTCGATGCCACAAACCGGCGGCGACGCCAAAGGCACAATCTTGCCAACCTTTGGGAAAAGGAGGGGAACAGAGCTCATCTTGTGATTCCCGAATGCGCCTGTACCCTTGTGAGAGCGGGGCTTGCAAAACCAAACCCGACTCATTGCCTGTGTTCCCAGGGAATGTGGGAGACTCTCTTCTCGGCAGTCAGCAAAGGACCCGTGAGTGTCGAAATAGTCAAGGCGGTGGGATTCGGCGATGAAGGCTGCGAGTTCACCGTGACTTTCGGCTAAATGGCATCCGGAATCATCGAGTTGCTTCAATGACTCACAGATCGTCACCCGGGTGAAAGCAGGGATACGGAAAAGGCTGAGAACGCAGCGCGGCAAGGCCGCAAGCAAAGAAAAGACAATCAACCGCAGAGAACGCAGAGATCACGGAAAAAACAATAAGTTGCATACATTTTTTGGCAAGGCTCCAAGAACCCGTGGGTTGGTAGCACAGGATTCAGACCTCTGGCGGAATGACGAGCGAGGCATCGTCTTGAGGCAGGTGGCGTGCGAGCAGTCCTTGCACGGGCGATCAGGGAGCCGCCAGAGGAAGATTGTAGCTCCGTGTGGGGTGCGTGGCGCTTCAAGGGAGTGACAGGTACTTGAATCATAAGGAGATATCCGGTTATGCTCATCGTGGGAGAACTCATCAATGCAACCCGCAAAGCCATCATGGAAGCCATAGAGGCCGGTGATTGGAGTGCGATCCAAAAGGTGGCGAAAGATCAGGCGGAAGCGGGCGCAGATTACATCGACGTCAACGCGGGCGGATTTGTCGGCAGGGAGCCCGAAATCCTGAAGCAGTTGGTGGCAACCGTGCAGGAAGCGGCGGAATCCCCTTGCTGCATCGACAGTTCCGATCCCAAAGCCTTAGAGACGGCCCTCTCAGTGCACAAAGGCGCGGCGATGATCAATTCGATCTCTTTTGAGAAGAGCCGATACGAGGAAATGCTCCCCCTTCTGGCGGGGACGGACCTCAAGATCGTAGCCCTGTGCATGAGTGACGAGGGAATGCCCCAGTCGTGCGCGGAACGCGTGGGCGTCGCCGAAAAGCTGATCAATGGATTGGTGCGAAATGGCATGCCCATCGGGAACATTTACGTTGACCTCCTGGTGCAGCCGGTCTCGACGAGGGACAGTTTTGGAGTTGAGTTCCTGGAGGCGGTCCATGAGATAATGACCAGGTTCGAGGGTGTGCACACCATCTGCGGGTTGTCCAACATCTCCTATGGCCTGCCGGAGCGGAAGTTCGTGAATCGTACGTTTGCCGCCATGGCCGTTGCCAAAGGGCTCGACAGCCTTATCGTGAACCCGCTGGACCGGCGAATGATGGCGAGCCTTCTCGCGGCGGAGATGCTGAGCGGCAAGGACGAGTACTGCAAGGAATACATTCGGGCCTACAGGGCGAAGAAACTGGAAGGCGTCTGAACTGAGCGCGGTACTCCCGCCTCTGCGCGGCAGGGTATGCCGGGATTTCATCTTGACCTTTCCGTGCGTTTGCGATAGGGAAATTCATCTGCACCGCTCTCGATACGGTACACAAGGAATGTGTACGGAGCGGACGTTGCGGCGCGCGGGTCCCATGTGGTGTAAGATTCGGTAAATAAAAAGAAAATTGGAAAATGAAGGCCGTGAAAGCCTTGCTCTCGCTCGAATGCGAAAGAAGGCTTTTTTGCGGCCTTTTTTGTTTGACGCTTCCAACGGGCCGCGGTTTTTCGACAGGAGCAGGCCCGCCTGCCCCAACGTCGCCAGGCAACTCGGGAAAGAGGGACTGGTGTTCCTGAGGGTGACCATTGACGAGCGAGGTCGCGCCAACGAAGTGGAACCCCTTTTGGGAGCGGGTTCGGGTTTTGATGGGGAAGCGGTGCTGGCGGTCAGAAGCTCCACGTACATTCCTGCGACGAGGGATGGAAGGCCCGTGACCTGCAAAGCGATTCTTCCCGTCAGGTTTGTTTTGAAGGACCACAGGATAGAGAGCGAATCGTTCCGAAGGGAGGTAAAGGCGCAAAAGGGAAATGCGAAAAGCTGAGGAGGGGCAGGATCTCCCCTGGCAAGGAAATTCGCCTGCCCCAAGAGACTGGTGCGAAACCGGGTCCCGGTTTCTTTCTATCATGCTTCGACAGGCGGGGCAATGGAGGGAAACAGAGCATGGAGATGTTCACCGTTCGATTCAACTGCTGGAATTGGATGAAGTTATGCTCGCGTGCGAGTGAGGCGAAGTTAGGAGTGGGATTCATCGTGGTGGTGATTGCGGCCGTCGTGTTGCTGGTTCCCGGAGCGTGGTCCCGGACAGCGCTCGCGGAGGAAGCAGCCGCTGTAGTCCCCGCCATCGATGGGGGGGAATCGGCGGCCGTGGCTGTAACGGCGGAAGGGGCGGGAAAGTCTTCGGGCGATAGAACGGAAGAGCATCTCCTCGACGAGATCGTGGTCACTGCCACGCGGACCGAGAAAAGCATTGCGGACGCCCCTGCCTCGGTTTCCGTGGTCACGCACGAGGATATCGAGAACAGGAACGTGCAATCGGCCGACACCGCCCTCAATCTCATACCGGGGTTGTTCAACAAACGGTCGAAAGAGCTGGATACGACGGCGAGCGTCACGTTGCACGGCATCCCCGATCAGAAGCGAACGCTCGTACTCATCGACGGGCAGCCAGTCAATGGCGGCTACTCGGGGGATGTGAACTGGAACGGGGTGGACCCGGACAGCATTGATCGGATAGAGGTCGCGAAGGGGCCGTTTTCCTCCCTTTATGGCGGCAATGCGATGGGAGGCGTCATCAACATCATCACGCGCATGCCCGAGAAAAGGGAAATCGTGGTGAAGGGCGGCTATGGCTCCAATGAGTTCTGGACGTCCTACGGTTCCTACGGGGACAAGTTTTCCGATAAGTTGAGCGTGTTCGCGGGCTACGGTTACAAGACGAGCGACGGCTACCCCTCGCAATACGTTGTGAAGAGTCCTTCTACAACGGGTTCGGGTCTGCCGGTCCACGGGGCGATCCCCACCACGACCGCCCAGGGCAATACCGCGTATATCGTCGGAGATCGCGGCGACAACAACTGGTGGAGGGATTCGGCTGATTTCAAAGTTGCCTACAATGTGAACGAAAGCTCCAAGGCGACGGTCTCCTTCATGAGGAACAATTATGAATACGGTTACGGCAATCCTCACAGCTATCTGACGGATGCGTCGGGCACCCCGGTGTTTTCCGGATCGGTTCTCGTCGACAACAATCAGAAGCTCCTGACGCTCTCGGAATCGAATTTTCTGGCAGGGGGAGGGTTCAGGACCGAGAACATCGGCAACGTGGGGTATGAGACGAAGATGTTCAGCGACGCTATCCTCAAGATCAACTGCGGCATCCTGAATCGGGAACGAGACGGGTACGTCACCCCTTCGTCGACCGCAACCACGAAGGGGGGTCTGGGCACCTACAGAGACACGCCCTCAGACTCGGTGAATTCCGACGTGCAGATGCTCCTGCCCGTTTTGGAAAAGCATCTCCTTACTTTTGGAGCGGCGTTCCGGTTCGACCAGGCGAACACCAGGCAGCACCTGCTCACCGATTGGAGCGACAACGGCTCGCAAACGGATCTCAACTACGAGGCCAAGGGAAAAGACGAGATTTTCTCCTTCTATACGCAGGCGGAAATCAACATCCTGAAGAACTTGACGGGCTATGTCGGGGTTCGCGGCGATTATTGGAAAACTTTCGACGGCTATGTCAGCCAGGATGGAACCACGGAGAGCGCACAGGAATTCAGCGGGTCGGATTCATTCTCGGCCAACCCGAAAGGGTCCCTCGTTTTCAAGCCCACCGATTCGACGACCCTCCGTGCCGAAGTGGGCACGTCCTTCAGACCTCCGAACATCTACGAACTCTATAGCACATGGTCGTATTACGGGGTGACTTACGCCAGCAATCCGAATTTGAAACCGGAGACGAGTGTTTCCTATGACTTTGGGTTGGATCAGAAGCTGGGTCAAGATACGATCGTGAGGACGACCTTCTTCTATAACGAACTGCACGATCTGATCTACTTGAAGACCATAACCTCCACCTATCAGCAACTCATAAACGCAGGCAAGGCGAGGACCTACGGGGCGGAACTGGAGATCGAGCGCAAGGTGTTCGGTTGTTTGACGCTTTTTGGAAATCTTACGGTGACCAAAAGTGAGATGCTGAGCAACCCCGCCAATCCCGATAGTGAAGGGAAGCAACTCGTTGGCGTGCCGTTGTTCCAGTATAGCGTGGGCGGAGAATACAAACGCGGACCGCTTTCACTCACCGTTACCGGACGGTACGCCAGCAAACAATACAACAACGACACCAATTCCGATACGGCATCGGGAGTCTATGGTTCCTACGACGCCTATTTCGTTGCGGACGTGTTTGCAAAATACCAGTTGACAAAATCCGCCGCGCTCACCTTTGCCGTGAACAACCTTTTCGACAAGGATTACTTCACCTACTACCAGGCCCCCGGCCGGCAATTCTTCGGGGGAGTGAGCTTTAAATTCTGAAAATGGTCTGCATGGCGGTATCGTGATGAAACGAAGCATTGTCTGTATGGCCTTACTGGTGGGGCTCCTGGGGACGACGGCACCCGCCGGGAGTTTCAGCGTCAAGGACAAACTTGGATGCGAGATGGAGATCGCGCCGCCGCTCCGAAGGGTGGTTTTCCTCTCGCTTTACGAACTGATACCGGTCTTGGATCTCTGGGACAGGGCCGTCGGCATCAACCGGTGGGCTTTCCAGTCCGAACTGCTGGAGGGTTTTCCCCAGCTTGCGGCCATACCATCGGTGGGGACCGCCGACCAGGTGAACGTCGAAACGCTCCTCGCCCTCAGGCCGGATCTCGTCGTGACCTGGCCCTACAAACCCGAAGGGGTCGAATTCATACGGAAGAAAGGGATCAAGACACTGGCCGTCGACCCGGAGAGCCTGGACGAACTGTACGAAGTCCTGGAGCTTTGCGGGCGGCTCTTCCAAAAGGAGGAAAGGGCGGCGGAAGTCCTGTCGCGCATGGAAGAAGTGTTTCAACTTGTCAAATCGAGAACCTCGGACATCCCCGCCGATCGGAAAAAGAAGGTTTTGTGGCTCTGGCGGAAGCCCGTCACCGTGAGCGGCAACGGCGGGATTCAGAGCGAACTCACTCACATGGCGGGGGCGGTCAACGCGGCCGAGAAGTTGCCGTTGAGGTATTCGGATGTCTCGATGGAGGTCATTCTAGCCTGGAACCCCGACGTGATTTTCATATGGGGAAGCGCCAAGTACGGGGCCGGGGATCTGAAAAACAACTCCCAGTGGCGCACGGTGAGGGCGGTGAGGGAGGGAAAGGTATTCAAAGCCCCCTCGTGGTCGACCTGGTCGCCTGCGGCCGCCGTGCTCGCGTTGTGGATGGCCCGGAATATCTACCCGGAACGCTTTGAGGGGATGCCGCTGGAAGATACGGCTGGCGAGTTCTTCTTGAAGTGTTACGGCATTTGTCTGAAGGAAAGGATATTCGACTGAGACATGGCGCCGGGGAGAAGAGCCACATTTTTGCTGATCGGGCTGTCGCCTTTCGTATTTGGAGGAATCGCCCTCTTCTGGGGGGCGTACAGCGTGTCGCCTTCCGCTGTGGCGAAGATCCTCATCTCGAAAATGTTCTTGACGGCTGTGGACGCGCCTGAATCGTCAATCGTCTGGGACATAAGGCTTCCGAGGATCATCCTGGCGGCCTTCGTCGGCGGGGCGCTCTCCATTTCCGGAGCGACGCTCCAGGGAATATTTCGGAATCCGTTGGTCGACCCCTTCATCCTGGGGCTCTCCGCCGGGGCGGCCTTCGGCTGTGCTCTCTCGGTGGCCGTTTTGCCCCGGATTCCGATTCAACCAGCAGCGTTCGCGTTCAGCGTGGCGGCGTCCTTCGCCGCTTATTCGCTCGCGAAATGCCAGGGGGAAGTGGCGCGCCTCCCTCTCGTGCTCTCCGGGGTTGTCGTCTCGGCCTTCTTCACCGCGCTCGTTTCGATCCTGAAATTCATCGTCGATCCCCACAAGCTCGCGAACATCGTCTACTGGTTGATGGGCAGTTTCGCTCTCGCCGACTGGCAGACGGTCTGTGCGGCTTGTGTCGGCATCACGGCGTCCTGCATTCCACTCCTGCTCATGAGGTGGCGGCTGAACGCGCTCTCGATGGGTGATGAAGAGGCCAGGTCCCTGGGAGTCCGCGTGGAACGGGACAGGCTGCTTCTGATCGGCGCTTCCTCTCTTGCGGTTGGCTGCGCCGTATCCGTCAGTGGAATCATCGGATGGGTCGGACTGATGGTCCCTCACTTGGTGAGAATTGTGGCCGGGCCGGACCACCGGGTGTTGCTGCCGTGTTCTCTGGCGGCCGGAGCCGCCTTCATGATTCTCGCCGACACTCTCGCGAGGAACCTCACATCGTTCGACATACCGGTGGGGATCATCACTACCTTGAGCGGCACACCCTTTTTCATCTACCTCATGAAAAAGGGCGGCAAGGAAAGCTGGGGCAGATGATCGAAGCGCGGAACCTCGGATTCATCCATAAGGGCATGACGGCGCCGACGCTCGAAGCCATCGATTTCAGGGCAAGGCGAGGCGAGGTTACGGCGGTGCTCGGCCCGAACGGCTCCGGCAAGACCACCCTTTTCCAATGCCTGCTCGGCGTTTGGAAGCAGTCGGCGGGCGAAGTCCTCATCGACGGGCGGTCCATAAAGGCCATGAAGAGGCCCGAGATCGCCAGGAAAGTGGCGGTTGTGCCCCAGGAACACGAATCGCCTTTTCCCTATTCGGTCCACGACATGGTGCTCATGGGAAGGGTCGCGCACGTGGGCCTCTTCTCCACCCCCGGAAAGAACGACGAGGATGCGGCCCTGCGCGCGCTCGCCGCCGTGGGAATCGAGCCTCTCGCCGAACGCCCCTGCACGGCGATAAGTGGAGGCGAACGGCAGATGGTTCTCATCGCGCGTTGCCTGGCCCAGGAGGCTCCGGCCATGTTGCTCGACGAACCCACGGCTCATCTCGATTTCAGGAACCAGGCCGCCGTCCTGGAAAAGGTCCGGACCATCGCGGACGAAAGGGGGCTGGCCGTCCTGATGAACATTCACGATCCGAACATGGCCCTGCTTTTCGCCCATCGCGCGATGCTCTTGAAAGGCGGAAAAATGCTCGCGTACGGGAAACCGGGAGACGTCATCAATGAAGAGAACATGAGGGCGATGTACGGAATGGAAGTGCAGTTCTTGACGGGGAAGGGCGTGAGAATGATCTGCCCGGACATTCGTGCGCGGGAATGACGGGTGGCGATTGGACACCCGATTATCCGGCGCAGTACTCAGTGGGAGACACAGACCGAACGGTCGGGGAGCAAAGGATGAACCTTCTTTCCATAATGTGGTCCAGCTACGTGCCCCTTCTCAAACAGGCGGCGGCGGGGACGGGATCGTTCCATCTCAAGGCATGGTCGATAAAACAACTTGCGATGGATATACGGGTCCTCGATGACGTGAAGAAGGAAATGAAAAGGGCGGACCTGATCCTTCTCTATCGGACGGCGGACGGCTTTTGGGATGCCATCATAGAGGAAGTGAAGAGCCTCGGGGGGAGAATACCGGTCGTGGCGGTTGGCCCCGACCCTTCCCACTGGCGGGTCTCCACCGTAAATCCGGAGATCGTCGCCGCTACCTACCGGTACATCCTCTATAACGGCCTCGATAACTTCGAAGAAATGTTGAAGTACCTCCTTTTTTCGATCTTTTCCCTGGATGTCCCCTTCAAGCTGCCAAAGGAGATTCAGTGGGAAGGCGTCCACCACCCAGAGTGGGGCGGTCCCTACGCCGATACCCGGAGCTTCCTCGACGTTTACCCCCTGGCCAGGCGGCCTCTTGTGGGGCTTCTCTATCCCAGGTCCAACTGGGTGACCGGAAACGCCGAAGTCGAACGCAGCCTGATCTCCGCCCTCGAACGCCGCGGCCTGGGCGTGGTCCCGGTATTCTACTATTCCTTGAAGGACAAGAACCTCGGGAACCTCGGCGGGGAGGACGCAGTTCGGAAATTCCTTCTTAAAGATGACGGCTCTCCCCTCGTGGAGGCGTTCGTCAAACTCAGCGTGTTCTTCCTCGGCCAGAAGAGCGGAGAAACGGGGGAATCGCAGGCCGATGCCGGCGTGAGGCTCCTCAAGAGCCTGAACGTCCTCCTCGTCAATCCGGTCATCTCCTACTATCGCGAAAAGGAGGAATGGCTTGCCGACCGCACGGGCCTGGGGCAGCAGATCGCATGGAGCATGGCCTTGCCCGAGTTCGAGGGGTCGATCGAACCGCTTATCGTCGGGGCGGCAAAAGGGATCAGCCGACCCGATGAGGAATCGTATGAACCCATTGAGGACCGTGTGGAGAGACTTGCGGCGAGAGTCAGGAGGTGGGTCGATCTCCGCCTGAAACCAAACAGTGAAAAGAAAATCGTCATCATCCTCCATAACAATCCCTGCGCTTCCGTCGAAGCCACGGTCGGGGCAGGGGCACACCTGGACACCCTCGAAAGCGTTGCGGACATCCTGAAGGCGATGCAAAGGGAGGGCTATGCCGTCGAACCGCCTTCGACGGGGAAGGAACTGATCGATGACATCCTCGAGCGGAAAGCCATTTCCGAATTCAGATGGACGACCACGGCCGAGATAGTCGGCAAGGGAGGTTGCCTCGCACAACTGAGCCCGGACGAATACGTTCGGTGGTTCCTGGAGTTGCCCGATGAAACCCGCCGGAAAATGACCGAGGCGTGGGGGGCTCCGCCCGGCGAGGAAAAGGATGGAGTCCCCGCGGCCATGGTCCACAACGGCAAGATACTGGTCACCGGAGTCCGGTACGGTAACGCGGTGGTCTGCGTGCAGCCGAAGCGGGGCTGCGCCGGGGCGCGGTGCGACGGACGGGTCTGCAAGATCCTTCACGATCCGGAGGTTCCTCCCCCGCACCAGTACATTGCGACCTACAAGTGGCTCTCCAGGGACTTTGGAGCGGATGCCGTCATTCACGTGGGCACGCACGGCAACCTGGAATTCCTGCCGGGGAAATCGACGGGCCTCTCGTGCGGCTGCTTCCCTGACGCTGCCATTGACGAGATGCCTCATCTCTATATCTACAACGCCGACAATGCGCCGGAGGGAACCACTGCAAAGCGGCGAAGCTACGCCACGCTTGTCGATCACCTCCAAACCGTGATGGTGCAGGGGGAACTCTACGGAGATCTCGACGAAATCGAAAGATTGCTCGCCGAATATGAAAAACTGAAAGACGTGGAGCGGGGAAAAGCCCACACTGTCTCTCACATGATCGAAGACAGGTTGAGGGCGGGAAACCTGCTTCCCCTCGTGAAGGCGCCGGAGGACGCGCCGTTTGCCCAAAAGGCCAGGGCAATCCACGAGGCGCTCGCGCTCCTGAGGGATACGTACATCCCGAGCGGAATGCACGTATTCGGAAGAATTCCGGAAGGAGACGCGCTCGAAGATTTCATCTACGCCGTCGTGCGCTACGAGAATGTGCCCGGCTCGCTGAGGGGGGTGGTTGGCGGCCTCGTCGCTTCGGACCCGTCGGTCTTCCAGATGGACGAATCGGCCCGGAAAGGGCTCGCCGACGAACGGGCGAAGGATGCGTGCAGGCGATTCCTGAGGGATGGCGTTCCCGTCGGCCGGAGCCTCAAGGAGTATTTCCGCGGTGCGGAAGTGGACGAGGCCGTTCTCGCCGGGATCGAAAAGCAGATATGCAACGTACGGGAAAAAACCCTCCTTTGCGACGAGGTCGGGTCCCTCCTGAACGGCATGAACGGTGGATACATCGCTCCGGGTCCATCCGGGCTCGTGACGAGGGGAGGGGTCGACATCCTTCCCACCGGCAGGAATTTCCATTCCATGGACCCGCGGAAGATCCCCTCGCGCCTGGGATGGGAAACGGGCGTCCAACTCGCGACGAAAACGCTCGAAAAGTTCGTCGCCGAAGAGGGAAGGCTCCCGGAAAGCATTGCGTTCTACTGGCAGTGCACCGACATCATGTGGGCCGATGGGGAGGGGATGGCCCAGATGCTTTTCCTCCTCGGGGTCAAACCCGCCTGGGAATCTAACGGGCGGACGAACGGATTCGAGATCATCCCGCTCGCGGAACTCGGAAGGCCGAGGATCGACGTCGCCATCAGGGTTTCGGGGATCACCAGGGACAATTTCGCTTCGTCCATCGAAACGATCGATGAAGCAGTTCTCACCGTGGCAAGTCTGGACGAACCCGTCGAGCACAACTTCGTGCGCAAGCACCTTCTCGAAGAACTCGGGAGAAACGCCGCGTCCGCAGCCGATGCGGAGGCTTTCCGAAAGGCTTCCTACCGGATCTTTTGCAGCATGCCGGGCGTCTACCAGGCCGGGACTCAACTCGCCGTCTACTCTTCCGCCTGGAAGGATGAAAAGGATCTTTCCGATGTTTTCCTCCAATGGAACGGCTACGCCTACGGGAAAGGAGTCTTCGGCGAACCCGCGCGCGGAGCTCTCGAAAGCGCCCTCGGCGCGGTGGACCTCACCTTCTGCAAAACCGTCACCGACGAATACGACCTCCTTGGCTGTTGCTGTCATTTCGGGACGCACGGCGGGATGATCAATGCGGCGAAAATGCTCTCCGGAAAGGAAGTGAAAACCTACTACGGGGATACGCGGGAGCAGGGCCAGGTTGCCGTTCGAGATCTCGCCGAGGAAATTCAACGGGTCGCCCGGACCAAACTGCTGAATCCCCGCTGGATCGAAGGAATGAAGGATCATGGTTACAAGGGGGCCGGAGAAATCAGCAAGAGGGTCGGCAGGGTATATGGGTGGGAGGCGACGACAAGGGAAGTCGACGATGGAATTTTCGACGACATTGCAGAGACGTTCCTCATGGATGAGAAAAACCGGGAGTTCTTCGAGGAACACAACCCCTACGCCCTGGAGGAGATTGCGCGGAGGCTCATCGAGGCTGCGGGGAGGGGACTTTGGAAACCTTCGCCGGAAGTACGGGACGTTCTGAAAGAGATCTATATCCTCATCGAGGGCTGGATCGAAGAAAGAGCGGGCGAGTTGGAAGGCAATTTCCAGGGCGGTTCCATCGACGTGATGACGTGGCGGGAAGTGGAAAGCTGGAAGGCGAAAATGATGAAGTCCATGGGTGGAGAGGATTGAGAGATGATTTTACCTTTCACCGCTGTCGTTGGGCAGGAGCAGATGAAGCTCGGCCTCATTCTGAACGTGATCGATCCCGCCGTCGGCGGGCTTCTCATCATGGGCGAAAAGGGAACGGGGAAGAGCACCGCGGTCCGGGCGCTCGCCGAACTCCTGCCCGAGATGGACGTGGCCGCCGGGTGTCCGTTCAACTGCGATCCCCGCGGGAAGCTCCTTTGCAGTTCGTGCGCGGACGAACTCGCCCGGACCGGCGTCCTGCGGCGCGAGAAAAAGAAAATGAAAGTGGTGGAACTCCCGCTTGGCGTCACCGAGGACAGGCTGGTGGGAACCCTCGATATAGAACACGCCTTGAGGCGCGGGGAAAAGCGGTTCGATCCGGGGATACTTGCCGATGCAAACAGGAATTTCCTCTACGTGGACGAGGTGAATCTGCTGGAGGATCACATCATCGATCTCCTGCTCGATTCCGCCGCAATGGGGAGAAACGTCGTGGAAAGGGAGGGGATTTCTTTCACCCATCCCGCGCGGTTCATCCTCGTGGGGACCATGAATCCGGAGGAAGGGGAACTCAGACCCCAGTTGCTGGACCGTTTCGGTCTTTCGGTCTGCGTCCTTTCCATAAAAGAGAAAGACTTGCGGGTGAGCATTCTCAAGAGGCGTTCGGAATTCGATCTCAACCCCGAAGGGTTCTTCATGGCGTGGAAAGGGGAACAGGATGCGCTGTCGAAGCGGATCTCGGATGCCATCGAGCGGCTCCCCGAGGTGGAGATTGCGGACGATCTTCTCGATGTGCTTGTGGAAATCACCCTCGCCATGAACGTCGACGGCCACCGCTCGGACATCGTCATGGTGAAGGCGGCGCGGGCGCTCGCGGCCATGAGAGGGATGAAGGGGGTGACGAGCCGCGAGATCGGAGACGTGGCGCGACTTGCTCTCAACCACAGGCTGAGGAGACTTCCCTTCGAGGAAATCGGCTCCGAGAGGCGAAAAATGGAGGAGGCGCTCGCGCGCTTCAATCTGTCTGGCGGGATGGGTAACTCCTGAGAGGACGTCCATAAAGTCGCTGGTACGCGTCACAGGCAAAGGCTGGAGGCCAATATGTCGTTTTGCAGGTTCGTCGGGGGGAAAGGAGCGAAGCTTGCCCTCATTTTGAACGCCATCGATCCCCGCATCGGCGGGGTCCTTTTCGTCGGCGCGAAGGGTACCGGCAAATCGACCCTTGCAAGATCCTTTGCGGCCCTGTTGCCCGCCGGCGTTCCTTTTGTGGAGGTTCCGCAAAACGCCACCGAGGATGCCGTGACGGGAGGCGTGGATATCGAGAAATCCGTCAGGACGGGAACCAGGCAGTTCGGACCCGGTCTCGTGTCTCGGGCGCGCGGCGGGGTCCTGCACGTGGACGACGTGAATGTCTTCAGTTCCGACCTGCTGAGCCTCATACTGAACGAACGGGACCGGATGGAGAACGAGCCGGAATCGAGCGCCGACTCCTCCGATGGTTTCATCCTTGTGGGCGGCATGAACCCCGAGGAGGGACCCCTTTCGCTGCATGTCCTCGACCGCTTTGGCCTTTGCTGTTTCTTTGAAGGGGCAACCGGCAAAGTGAACGGGCTGAGGGTGCTGAGGCGCTCGATCCGTGACGGGGAGAACGACGAGAGGTACGCCAGGCTGGACGAAAGGCTTCGGAAGCGAATAGCTGCGGCGAGGCTCGGCGTTGCCGGGATTGCGACGCCCGGAAACATCCTGGCGTTGGTGGTCGATGCGTCGATCGAGGCCAACGCGGCGGGCCACAGGGGCGATCTTGCGCTGCTTCGGGCCGCACGAGCCTATGCGGCGTTTTGCGGCGATCCCGTGGTGTCCCGAAAGCACGTGGAGAAAGTGCTCCCGCTGGCGTTGACCCACCGGGTTCTTTCAGTGGAGCGGGTTTCGAGATCGGAAGAACGGGTGGAGGAGACCGCCGGGTCCGAAGAGGCTCGGGACGAAGCGCAGGAACCTGGCGACCGAAAGGAAAACGAAAGAGATGATGAAGAGCCTTTCGGGGAGTCGGCGGGGAGTCCTGACGAGACGGGCGATTGGAGCCGGTCGTTGCCGCGCTCCCGGGTCGGAAGCCCGGAGGAAAAAAACTTCGCTCCGGGAGATCCTTTCAAAGTGAGGCGAATCGTCTTCGATGCCGACAGGATCGAACGGCGGGCGTCGGGCCGCCGGACTCGAACCAGGCATTCGGGGACGGGTGGGAGATATATAAGAAGCATCGAGCGGCCGAAGAAGAAGGACATCGCGGTGGATGCGACGCTCAGGGCCGCGGCGCCCTGGCAGAGCGCGAGAGGAAGATCGTCCAATATCCTCGTACGGGAGGAGGATTTGAGGTTCAAGCAGCGCGAGCGAAAGATGGGCCATCTGGCGATTTTCGTCGTGGATTGCTCGGGGTCCATGGGAGCGAGGGAAAGGATGGTCGAGACCAAGGGCGCGATACTGTCCCTCCTGGTCGATTGTTACGAGAAGAGGGACAAGGTTTCCATGATCGCATTCAGGAAGGATGGGGCGGAAATCGTCCTGCCTCCCACGAGCAGCGTGGAACTCGCTTCGAGCCGGCTGGGAGAGATGCCCGTGGGGGGCAAGACGCCGCTCGGGGCAGGCCTTCTCAAGGCCTTTGAACTCATAAGAAAAACCAGGGTGAAAGAACCTCATGCCAGGATCGTCGTCGCCATCGTAAGCGACGGGCGTGCGAACCATTCCATCAGCGATATGCCCATAAAAGAAGAGGTTCGTCGATGTGCGGGAATCCTCACGGGACAGAGGAACGTGGATTTCCTGGTGATCGATACTGAGGAAAAGACGGGGTTCATGCACGCGGACTTGGCGGTGGAATTGAGCGGTCTCCTGGGCGCGGGTTATTACACGATGAACGATCTCAAGGCGGAGCGCCTGGCTGCGATGGTCGACGAAGCAAAGCGGAGGCAGATGGCAGGCTCCGCGTCGTTCCTGTGAAGATAGGGGGTTCTTCCGGTCCGATACTCTCATGGCCCTTCAAATCCACATCCTCCCCGTTGAGCCGGGAGCGCTCCTCCTCGATCAAAGCCCTGCATAGACGCCCACATGCGGCACCATTCGGGTAGCCATCCAAATAAGATTGCCCCGCTATATCGTCGAGAAAATTGCAGCAGTTTTTGTTTCAAATGTGAAGAAAAATGCCATAGATTGGAAAAATGACACGTTGGCAAGATCTGCAAGTTGCACCGCTTTCTGTTTTTCAGGACAATTCGGAGAATGCGATTTGAACATTGACCAACGAAGGGTTCCAGCCGATGCCGGCCTCGGCGGGCATTTGTGCAGAGGAAGATCTGGCAAGAGGGAACGTTTGACAACGCGGATTCCATCTCAGGGAGGAGTATTATGAAAAAACTGATGATTCTGGTGTTGAGTTTTTTTCTGGTACCGAGCGCCTTTGCGGGCGATCCAGCCAGGGCCGTGAAGGAAGGCAAGGTGAACCTTTACGCCAACATCACCGCGATCGAACCGCTCATGGAGGCGTTTACCGCCACGAGCCACGTACAGGGCATCTACACCCGGGTGGATACTGCAAAGTTTCTGGCCATGGTGCTGACCGAGCATGACGCCGGCAAGCTCCAGGCTGACGTGCTCCAGGGGCCCCTGCCCATTCTCGAGATGCTGAAAGAGAAGGGGGTTCTCGTCCCCCACAAGTCACCTGCCGCCGCCGGATATCCCGCATGGGCGACTAAGGATGACACCATCGTGCAGTTCGGCATCGAGTACGTCGCACCGATCTACAACAAGGAACTGCTCAAGCCGCAGGACGTTCCCAAACGCTACGAAGATCTTGCCGACCCCAAATGGAAGGACAAGATCGTCATGCCGGACCCCTCCTCCCACGCAACCACCATCTGCTGGCTGGTCGGTCTGAAGGAAAATAAGGTATTCGGCACCGATGATGCCTGGATGAACTTCATCAAGGGGCTCGCGGCCAACAAACCGATGTTCGTCAAATCCTTCGGTCCCACCCCGGCTCCGGTGGAAAGCGGCGAAAAACTTCTGGCCATTTCCATGCCCAAGTACATTGTCACCAAGGCTCCCGCTCCCCTCGACTGGGTCCGCGTGGACACGCTGCTGGGCACCCCGCGCGCCATAGCCATCGCGGCCAAGGCACCGCATCCCGAAGCCGCCCGTGTGTTCCTGGATTACTGGCTGTCCAAAGACGCCATGAAACTGCTGGCGGAACAGGTGGGGGAATACGTCCTGGCTCCCGGGGTCTTTCCACCCATCGACGGCATCAGCAGCGCCAAGGTCCTGCCCATCCGGGAACTGTCGGATGAGGAAATCCGCAAATGGGGCGATGAGTTCAAAAAGATCTTCTTTGCCCAGTAGCAGGCGCTGTTCCTTCGCGCCTAAATTCAACCCCTCATGGGCTCTCACCCACAACGAAGGATGAAGAGCCCCCAAGGTTGCTTTTCAGGCAAACAACATCGCCGAGGCGGCTCGGCACCATGATCTTGCATCGGGGTATCATGGACATACGCATCAAGGGTCTCACCAAGGATTTCTATTCGGAAGGCAAGCAGATCAGAGCCCTGGATCATGTCGATCTCACCATTCCCGCCAATCAAATCTTTACCCTTCTCGGTCCGAGCGGCTGTGGCAAGACGACGCTCCTCAGGTGCATCGTGGGACTGGAAACGCCGGATGCGGGCGAAATCGCTATTGGGGGTGAGGTCGTCTGGTCCAGGGAGAGCAACATTTTTCTGCCGCCGGAAAAACGGGGGCTCGGGATGGTGTTCCAGACGTACGCCATCTGGCCGCACATGAATGTTTTCGACAACGTGGCCTACCCCCTGCAAAATCGGAAAGTGTCCCAGTCGGAGATCCGAAGCCGGGTGGCGAAGATTCTCGAGTTCGTGCAGCTCGAGGGGTTTGAAAAGCGCCCGGCAACCGACCTCAGCGGCGGCCAGCAGCAGCGCGTAGCGTTGGCTCGAGCGCTGGTGGCCGAGCCCAAGGTCATCCTGTTCGATGAACCCTTGAGCAATCTCGATGCGAAGCTGCGGGAGGCAACCAGAAAGGAGTTGCGGCGGTTTCTCACGGAGTTGAAGATCACGGCCGTTTACGTCACCCATGACCGGCTTGAAGCCCTGACGCTTTCAGATCTGATCGCAGTCATGCGAGCCGGCCGCATCGTCGAGATAGGCGATCCGAAGAAAATCTACTTCAACTCCGACCACCGGTTTGTCGCTGACTTCATCGGCCGCGCCAATCTGATCCCGGGGAAAGTGAGAGCCCTCGAGGACCTCCATGCCGTCGTCGATTCGGCCATCGGGCAGATTGTCGCATTGAACAGCCGGAAAATCGCCGCCGGCCGGGAGGCGATGGTGTGCGTGCGCCCCGAATTCATAAAAACCGTGCCAACCGGAGTGGCGGGAGGCCGCAACTGTTTCCGGGGAAAAGTTGAGAGTCTCGTGTTTGTCGGCGAAGCGTATGAGGGCGAGATCCGCATCGGCGAGACCCTGCTTACCCTGGTGATCGAACCAACCGTCAATATTGGCGAAGGCGACGAGATCGCAGTCACCTTCAATCCCGACCACTGCTTCCTGCTGTCCGCGTAGGCGCCGACATGTCGCAGAAATCCTTGCTTACCCCCACCCTCATTGTCATCGTCGGCTTGCTCACGGTGTGCCCCGTCGTCATGCTGGTAGTCGGGAGTTTTTCTTCCGGGTTCGGCACGTTCGGCGATTTCACGGTGGCCAGGTACGTTGCCGCCTATACCGATCCGGGGTTGGCCGACATGCTCTGGAATACGGTGCTTTTCACCTTCGGGTCGGCCGTCCTGGCCACGGCGCTGGCGCTCTTTCTGGCCTACCTCAACACCCGCACCAACTTACCCTGGAAATTTCTCTTTGGGATCATCTCCATCATTCCCATGATGATTCCCCACATTCTCTTCGCGGCGAGCTGGGTGCTGCTTCTGAATCCCAGCAACGGCATCCTGAACCGCCTGTTGATGGAAGTCTTCGGCCTGCAAAGCAGCCTTTTCAATATCTATTCCCTGTCTGGAATGATCCTGGTCGAGGGGCTGCTCGACCTGCCCATCGCCTATCTGATCATCGCGCCGGCCATGAGCGCCTTTGACGTATCGCTCGAGGAATCCTCCCGGGTGTGCGGGGCGTCAGGTCTGCGCACTCTGGCCCGAGTAACCCTGCCGGTGCTGCGGCCCGCCATCCTGGCTGCGTTGATCCTGGTCATCGTTCGCAGCCTTGCCTCCTTTGCCGTCCCGTCGGTCATCGGTATGCCCGGTCGAATTTATGTTCTCGCCAGCCACATCTACCGTATCGTCGCCACGGGATTTGTCGCCGACTACGGCCAGGCTGCCGCCGTGGGCATGAGTGCTCTCGCCGCCTCGATCGGCCTCATCTGCATCTACCGCTACCTGACCGCGGCGAGCGAACAATTCGTTACCGTATCCGGTCGGGGCTTCAAGCCCGCCATGATTGATCTCAAGCACTGGCGCTACCCCCTATACGCCGTGGTCGGAACCCTTTCCTTTGTGCTGATCATCCTGCCGGTGCTGGTGCTCTTCTATACGTCCCTGACCCCTTACGTCATGGCGCCCGGCGCCCGAGCTTTTTCACTGATGAGCTGGAAGAACTGGATCCTGGTGCTGAAGGACCCGATTTCGCTCCTGTCGCTCAAGAACAGCCTCATCCTCGGTCTCTCGGGGGCGACCCTGGGGGTGATTCTCTCTATTTTCGTCGCCTACGTGATTGTCAAAGTGCGCACGGTAGCGGCGGGCATCCTGGAGTCCTTGAGTTTTCTCTCCTTCTCCTTCCCCGGCATCGTGATCGGCGTCGGATTCATGCTGTTTTTCGTGCGCACGCCGCTCTACGGCACCTTGTGGGCGTTGTTGATCGGCTATATCGCCACGTACCTGCCCTATGGCATAAAGCCGCTCTCCAGCGCCTTCATCCAGATCCACAGCCACCTGGAGGAATCCTCGCGGGTTTGCGGTGCGCCCCCCTTCCGGACCTTGCGCCGCATCGTCATCCCGCTGCTGATCCCCGGCATGGTGTCCGGGTGGATCCTCATGGCAACCATGTTCGTGCGCGAGCTTACCCTTTCGGTGGTGCTCTCGCGTCCGGGGACGGAGGTGCTGGCAGTGCAGATCCTGCGTTTTGCCGAGGACGGCTTGTGGGGCAGACTCTCTGCTCTGGGCATCATCATGATCTTCATTTCATCGGCGCTGGTGGCGCTGGCCTCTCTGATCGGGCGCAAACTGACAAGAATGCAGCTCGCAGGCTGACGGGAAGTTTTCGCGGAACGAAAATGAGCGACGGCTCCCTGCTCCAGTCCCGTACTCAGGACTCAGGACTCAGGACTCAGGACTATTTTCCGGGCAATAACGCAGCATTTTGATGTACATCTTCCCGGAATTCCCGGAGGCTCCCTTGTTGTCTCGGAATGTCAATCAGTCCGGGTTGCGTTCATCAACGCGAGAAACTCTTGCGGCAGGCTTCAAGGCCATCCAGTCGCCACAGGCAAAACTCCGCCGGTAGCTTCTGAATTCGGGATGTTTTTCCGGATCGAGATGAATGATGAAGCTCATGTTGCCGTGCTCAAACTCTTCAAATGCGGCCACAACGGCCTTTTCAGGAGGCAAATGATAGTCGATCGCCCTGTTGTTCACGATATTGACCACTTTCGTTAACGCCATTTCCAGCTTGCTTCCTTCGTGTTTCTTTCCGGCGACCAGGGTATTCGATCCACGCCGGTCGGCGGGTATCCTTGAAAACGGAACACGCCACAGGCGCTCGCCTGTTCCGTCGAAATCCGGGACCTTTGAACTCCAGATTGCCCCGGGGCCAATCCCAGCCAGCAAACATCAATGAGCAAAATGTGGGCCAACACGCCTTTAAGACATTGAAAAACCTCGATTCCTGCTTTCGCAAGAATGACGTTCGTGCGTTTCCGGCATGGGGCCCTGTGGCTGCAAGAAACGAATTGTCTTCGTCGCAGTCCTTCAAGGGGTTCCGCCACGGTTTGTATCGCTAACTGGCAGGCACGTGTATCGCTATGACCCAATATTCGGATTATTGAGTCATTGTGACCTCTATCGGAGATCCGGTCAGGGTTTAACAGAAAAAGAGCGGTGCGGATCGACCTTCCGTGGTCGACTGAATTCCCGCGACGCTCTTTTCGTCCTTGACCGGGGTGTTCGATCTTGATAGAAGACACACTGCATGTGATCTATAAGTCGGAATGGTAAGAGAACGGCATCGACTGGAGAAATACAGTCTCGTTTGGATGATATGGCGTTGTGTTGCATCGTTCTGAAGTCCATGTTGCGAAATCCCATCAAATAGAGCCTTTTCGTTCCCTCTGTCCCTGACGCTGAAGACTCGCTCCCTTTACTTTCTCCCCCATCCCCATCGGGACACTGGCCCAGACGGGTGAACGCCCGGACGGCAAGGGCGGCGTTTGTCTGGACCCGTTGGTGAAAATCGATATGGGACGGTTGGGCAGCGAGTTTTTGAGAAGGAGTTTCTCCGTCAAAAATGATAAAAAAGTACGGCAAGTCCTGCGTTTTTCTGATAAAACCTACCGGTTGCAAGATCTCGGTTGATTGAGTATCGGTCTTGTGAGTGTGTTTCTTCAATGCTCATTGGAGAGCGGAACAACTACATGGAGTGAGCGGATGGCTGGCGTATCGGAAATAGAAGAGGTGGATGGCGTGCTGGCCGGGTATGGCCGGAGCCGGGAGAACCTCATTCCGATCTTGCAGGACGTGCAGGATCGGACGTCCTTCTTATCGGAGGTAGCGGTTGAACGGATAGCGGAGCATCTGGGGCTTTCGGAGAACGACGTATTCGGCGTGGCGACCTTTTACACGCAGTTCCGGTTCCACCCGCCGGGGAAGCATCACCTCAAGGTGTGCCAGGGGACCGCGTGCCACGTTCGGGGGAGTGGATTGATCCTCGAGGCCGTGATGCGGAAGCTCGGGATCGCGCCGGGCGAGACCACGGAGGACGGGAATTTCAGCCTCGAACGGGTGGCGTGTTTCGGCTCGTGCGCGCTGGCGCCGGTGGTGGTTGTCGATGAGAAGGTCTACGGCCGGATGACGTCGAGGAAGGCACAGAGACTGATCGAGGGCGATAAATGAACTACGATGAGATCCGGAAAGAGGCACAACGGGAGTGGGAACTTTTCACGCGGGCGGATCGGCCGCGCATCCTGGTGGGTTCGGCCACCTGTGGCCGGGCGGCGGGATCTCTTGAAGTGCTCGGCGCGTTCGAAGAGGAACTGAAGGGGAAGGGGGTTCCGGGCGAGGTCGCCATCAAGGAAGTCGGCTGCCTGGGTCTCTGCTACGCCGAGGTGCTCGTGGAGATGAGCGGCGCGGACGGAAGACGGGTTCTCTACCAGGGGGTGGAGCCGAAGATGGTGAAAGAGCTCGTGGAGTCTCACCTCATCGAGGGAAAACCCGTGCTGAAGCATGCTCTGGCCGTCATGGAGGGGGAACCGCTCGATGGGGTTCCCGCCTTTGGCGAGCTTCCCATGATACGTCACCAGAAGCGGATCGTATTGAGGAACTGCGGCGCGATCGATCCGGGGAACGTGAGTCACTATATCGCGCGCGGGGGATACGCGGGGCTGGGCCGCGCGCTTTCCATGGGACCGGAGGCGGTGATCGAGGAAATCAAGGCGTCGGGGCTTCGAGGCCGCGGAGGCGCGGGGTTCCCCACGGGCATGAAGTGGAGTTTTGCGAGGAGATCGCCGGGGGACGTCAAGTACGTCATCTGCAACGCCGACGAAGGAGACCCGGGCGCTTTCATGGACCGTTCGGTTCTGGAGGGAGACCCCCACGCGGTGCTGGAGGGCCTGGTGATCGCGGGCTACGCCATCGGGGCGACTCATGGCTACGTCTACTGCCGGGCGGAATATCCCCTGGCCATCGAACGGCTCCGGCACGCCATAGAGGAAATGAAGGAGAAGAGGTTCATAGGGGAAAAAATCCTCGGATCGGACTTCGACTTCGACATCAAGATCAAGAAAGGGGCGGGCGCCTTCGTCTGCGGCGAGGAGACGGCCCTCATGCAGAGCATCGAGGGGAAGAGGGGAATGCCCAAGTCTCGCCCACCCTTTCCCGCCGTGTCGGGTCTTTTCGCCAGGCCCACGAACATCAATAACGTCGAGACGCTCGCCGCGGTTTCAGCCATCCTGGAAAAGGGCGCTGCCTGGTACGCAGGTTTCGGAACCGAGAAGAGCCGCGGCACGAAGACCTTCGCTCTCGCGGGAAAAATCAACCGCACGGGTCTCATCGAAGTGCCCATGGGGATCCCTCTGCGAACCATCGTGGAGGAGATCGGGGGCGGAGTCCTCGGGGGGAAGGAATTCAAGGCGGTGCAGACGGGCGGGCCTTCGGGCGGCTGCATCCCGGCAAAGCACCTGGACCTTCCGGTGGACTACGAGCACCTGGCGGAAGTCGGCTCCATCATGGGGTCCGGCGGGATGATCGTCATAGACGAGGAATCGTGCATGGTGGACGTGGCCCGCTACTTCCTCACCTTCACGGAAAACGAGTCCTGCGGGAAATGCGTTCCCTGCCGCATGGGAACCCAGCATCTCCTGCGGATATTGACGGACATAAGCAAGGGGAAGGGGACGCTTCACCAGATCGAGACGTTGCGGCTCATAGGCGAGACCGTGAAGAAGGGGTCGCTCTGCGGTTTGGGGCAGACGGCGCCGAACCCCGTTTTGACGACTCTTCGCTACTTCGAGGATGAGTACAGGGCGCACGTGGAAATGAAAAAGTGCCCTGCCGGAGTTTGCAGGGAACTCATAGGCTTCAGCATCGAAGCCGAGAAATGCACCGGCTGCGGGGCCTGCGCGGTTCTCTGTCCGACTGGCGCTATTACCGGTGAGAAGAAACAGCCGCACAAGATAAGCGATGAACTCTGCATCCGTTGCGGATCGTGCCGGGAGGCCTGCAAGTTCGATTCGATCGTCGTCAAGTAGGTTTTCGGTTGCAAGCCCGTGGCGCATCACGGGTTTTCGCGACGGGGAGAGAAGACCTTACGACTCTGGCGGAACAAATAGCGAGGGAGATTGAATGGGCAAGATCAAGCTGACCATCGACGGCAGGGAGGTTGAGGCCGAGGAGGGGGCGACCGTACTCGATGCGGCAAGAGGGGCGGGGATAAAGATCCCCACCATCTGCGACCATAAAGACCTCACCCCGTACGGCGCGTGCCGGATGTGCATCGTAGAGATTGAAGGCGTGCGGGGGTACCCCACTTCCTGCACGACTCCGGCGGCGCAGGGCATGGTGGTGAGAACCGTTACGGCGGAGCTTCAGACGCTTCGGGATCGCATCCTCGAACTCATGCTTTCGGGCCATCCCAACACCTGCCTGGTTTGTCCTCACAGGGAGCCGTGCGAGAAGTACCGCCCGAGGCCGTCAAAGGCCGGAAGAACCACCCGGTGCGCCTTCTGCAGCAACCGCGATGAATGCTCCATACGCGAGATGGCCCTCGAAGCGAAGAGCCGGGATCTGGAACTTCCGGTGCTCTATTCGGCGCACAACCTCGAACGGGGCGATCCTTTCATGGACCGCGACTACAATCTATGCATCCTCTGCGGCCGCTGCTGGCGCATCTGCGAGAAGATACACGGCGCTCCGGCCATAAGCATCGTGAACAGGGGTAAATGGGCGAGGATAGGGACGTCCTTTAACAAGAGCCACGTCTATTCGGGGTGCACCTTCTGCGGGTCCTGCATCGACATCTGCCCGACGGGAACCCTCACGGACCGGTACGCCCGGTGGTACGGGAAGCCGGACATCGAGCTGCCGTCGAGTTGCACGCTCTGCTCCGAGGGGTGCTCCCTCCTGGTTCTCACGCAGGGAGGGCGGACCATCGCGACGCGCATGACCGCCTTCGATCCGGCGGCGAGCCTGTGCGCCATCGGGAGATTCGGCTACGCTCAAATCGTCAACGCACCCGAACGGCTGAGAAAAGCCATCGTGAAGGAAGACGGCGAGCAGATCCCGGTCGATTGGGAAAGCGCGGTCTCGGAGATCGCGGAGAAGCTGAAGAAGTATGCGGGATCTCTCGCCATCGTCGCAAACGAAGGCGGGCCGAGGGAAGACGCGTTCCTCTACGGGGAGTTGGCGAAGGCCCTGGGCGCGAAGATAGTCTTTGCCCCGCCCGCGGGATCGGGGGAGGACCTGAGGCCGGGCGGCCTGAGAGAGGACATTTTGTCGGGGAAGATCCGGGCGGCTCTCGTGACGGGGGATTTCCTGGATGAGGAAGCCCTGGCAAAGCTTGAGTACGTGGCGGCCGTCGACTGTCTTCCCTCTCCCGCAACGCGGATGGCGGATGCGGTCATCCCCGCTGCGGTGCTCTCCGAGGTCGGAGGGACCTATCGGAACGCCGCCGGAGAGATCAAGGAACTCGCTCAGGCTACTTTCCCTCCGGGCGACGCGAGGCCGGAGTGGATCTTTTTGAGAGATCTCGGGAAGGCCATGCGGCTCTTAGACTTTGGCTATGTCTCCCTTCGGGAGGTCTCGGCGAGAATTTCAAACGATCCGCCCCCCGCTCCTTTCCCTGGAAATCCGAGGCAGAGGCTCACGGATCTTCCTGCCCGCTTCAGAGGCCATTACATAGCCGATGCGGTCTGCGCGCTCGGCGCCGTGGGGCTGCCCGCATCGCCCGTCGAGGCCAGCCCCGAGGTATTGGAAGGCGGCTTCGAGGTCCTCGAAAAATGTGAACTGGTTCCCAACTTCCACCTGGTAAAAATCCTCGCGCCTCAGATTGCGAGGTACGCGCAACCGGGGCAGTTCGCCATCGTGATGGTGAAAGAGACGTCGGAACGGGTACCCTTCACGCTCATCGATTGGAACGAGCAGGAGGGATCCATCACCCTTGTGGTCGAGGAGGTCGGGCGATCCAGCCGTGAGATTGCAGCCCTTGTGAAGGGAGGGAGAATCGCGCACGTCACGGGTCCTCTCGGGCTTCCCATCCCCATAGAGAAGGTGGGAACGGTCGTTCTCGGGGGCGGCTGCTACGGGATCGGCTCCATTTACCCCATTGCCCGCGCCATGAAGAAGGCCGGGAACCGGGTGATCGGAGTCATCGAGGCTTCGAGCAGCTATCTTTTTTACATGGAAAAGGAACTCGAATCGGTTTGCGACGAACTGCTCTTTGCGACCAAAGACGGGAGCAAAGGGACGTGGGGGGGAGTCCAGGAGGTTTTCGTCGACCTGGTTCGGGGAGGGACCAGGGTTGACAGGTTCATCGTCATCGGGTGCACCTTCATGATGCGAATGGTTTCGGAGGCAACGAAGCCTCTCGGGGTTCCGACCTTCGTGGCGTTGAACCCGATCATGGTGGACGGAACGGGAATGTGCGGCGCGTGCAGGCTTTCGGTCGGCGGGGAAACGAAGTTCGCCTGCGTGGACGGTCCCACGTTCGACGGGCACGCCGTCGACTGGGATGAACTTTTCTCGCGTCGTGGGGCTTACGCCATTCAAGAGATCGAGGCGCTCCCGCAGGGGGCGGAAGTGGAGCCTCATGTCGGGGCCGGATGCGGCTTTGGCGGGCGCTGAACGGATCAGTTTCCCAGGATTTTCAGATGGATGGAGATATGAACGAGAAATCGAATGCCACGTCGGGCGAAAACGGAAAGCCGAAGAGGAAAAAGATCCCGCGGCAGCGCATGCCGGAGCAGGACCCGAGGCGGAGGCGCAGCAATTTTGAGGAGGTTCCCAAGGGGTATTCCGAGGAAGTCGCGGTGCTGGAGGCCTCGCGGTGCCTCGACTGCAAGAAGCCGGGCTGCGTCGCCGGGTGCCCCGTGAACATCAACATACCGGGGTTCGTGAAGCTGATCGCCCAGGGACGGTTCATCGACGGACTGGTGAAGCTGAACGAGCAGAACGCGCTCCCGGCGGTCTGCGGAAGGGTGTGTCCGCAGGAGAGCCAGTGTGAGGCTCAGTGCATCCTGGGAAAGAAGGGGGAGCCGGTCGCCATCGGGAGGTTGGAGCGCTTTGCGGCGGATTATGCGAGGAAACACGGCGGCGCCCCGGACCCGGAAGCGGCGCCCCCGAGCGGGAAGAGAGTCGCGGTGATCGGCGCGGGGCCAGCGGGAATCACCGTTGCCGGGGACCTCGCCCGGTGGGGGCACGAAGTGGTGATCTTCGAGGCGCTCCACCTTCCGGGCGGGGTGCTCATGTATGGAATCCCGCAATTCCGGCTGCCCAAAGAGATCGTGCAATACGAGATCGGGAAGCTCAAGAAGCTCGGCGTGAAGATCCATACCGATTACGTCATCGGGAAGACGGAAACGGTGGATCAGTTGCTCGGGATGGGCTTCGACGCGGTCTTTATCGGGACGGGGGCGGGGCTTCCCATGTTCCTGGGGATTCCGGGGGAGAACGCCATCGGGGTCTTTTCGGCAAACGAGTTCCTGACCCGTGCGAACCTCATGAAGGCCTATGAGTTCCCGAAGTACGCAACGGCGCCCATACGGCCGCGGCAGGCCGTGACCGTGGGGGGCGGAAACGTGGCTATGGATTCGGCGAGGACGGCTATGAGGCTCGGGGCCAAATCCACCATCGTCTACCGGCGGAGTCGAAAAGAGATGCCCGCGAGGAATGAAGAGATTCACCACGCGGAAGAAGAAGGCGTGGTGTTTCACCTCCTCACGAATCCCATTCGGATTCTCACCGACGAACACCGCAAGGTGACCGGCATGGAGTGCCTCAGCATGGAGTTGGGGGAACCGGACGCTTCGGGGCGCCGGAGACCCATACCCATCAAGGGGAGTGAATTCGTGGTGGAGGCCGACACGGTGATCATCGCCATCGGAAACAGTCCGAACCCGCTGGTGCCTCAGACCTCTCCCGAGATTCAGGTCTCGAAATGGGGGACCATCATCGCCGACATGGAAACCATGGCGACGTCGAAGCCCGGCGTCTACGCCGCGGGGGATATCGTCTCCGGGGCCGCCACGGTCATAAGCGCCATGGGCCAGGGAAAAAAGGCCGCTCAGTCCATCCACAGATATCTCACGGGTGAAAACCCGCCCGGAAGCGAGGCGGCAGAAGCGAAGAGGGAAGAGGCGCCTTGAGGGGGCGGCAAGATGGAAGAACTGGCGGCATACTGGGAAAACATAATGGATGTCCTGAACGATGGCGTCTACATTAGCGATCATACGGGCAAAACCATTATGATCAACCGGATGTACGAACAGTTGACCGGCCTGGATCGGAGGGATCTGCTGGGCAGGCTGGTTACGGAACTGGTGGACGAGGGCAAGTTCGATGTCGTGCTCAATCCGGCCATCGTCCGGAATGGAAAACCCAAGACCGTCATACAGACGACGAAGGTGGGGAATAGAGTTGTCCTGAGCGGATATCCGGTTTTTGATTCCGCCGGAAACGTGGCGCTCGTGGTCACGTTTGTCCGCGATGTCACTTCACTTTCCAAAATGAAGGAACAGCTCGCGTACCAGCAGGAACTGCTGGAGCGGCTGAGCGAGGTGCAGTTCTGCTCCAGGCGCGACATTTTCAGGGACCTCTTCGTCTTCGAGAGCCCCAGGATGCAAGGCCTGCTGAGGCTCATCGATGCGATAGCTGGCACCGATGCAACCGTTCTGCTGCTCGGGGAGACGGGAGTCGGCAAGGACGTCCTCGCGAGGTACATCCACCAGAGAAGCCTCAGGACCGACCAGGCTTTCTTTAAGGTGGACTGTGCCGCGATTCCTCCGAGCCTGGTGGAATCCGAACTGTTCGGCTACGATCCGGGCGCGTTCTCCGGGGCAAGCAGCCGGGGGAAGCCCGGATTCTTCGAGATGGCCCACAAGGGTACGTTGTTTCTCGATGAGATCGGTGAACTGCCGCTGGCCATGCAGGGTAAGCTCCTGAGGATCTTGCAGGACAAGGAGGTCATCCGTATCGGATCGACGAAGGTCAAGAAAACGGACGTCCGATTCATCGCCGCGTCCAACCGGGACCTGGAAGAGGCCGTGAAGGGCGGGACTTTCCGCCGGGATCTCTACTACCGGTTGCAGGTGGCAGTCGTGCAGATTCCGCCGCTGCGGGAGAGAAAGGACGACATTCTCCCCCTGGTCCGGCATTTCCTCAATCTTTTCAATGTAAAGTACAGGAAGAGCCTGACTATGACGCCGGAAACCGAGTCTTTCCTCAAGGGCTATCACTGGCCCGGAAACGTCCGGGAACTTGAAAACCTCATCCACGGGCTGGTGATCATGATCGAGAAAGAGTGGGTCGAGACGGCCGATCTGCCGCCCAATATGCTGGCGATGCCGAAGGATGTGAAGGAGAGGTCCCTGCAGGCAATCATGTCCAACATGGAGAAAGAACTGCTGCGCAATGCCATCGAAACGTACGGTTCGGTCCAGGAGGTGGCCAGACATTTCAAAGTGGACAGGGCAACCATATTCCGCAAGCTGAAGAAGCACGCCCTTAGGTAAAGGCCGTCCCATGGAGCCTCGCGCCCCGCTCGGTTTTCTCATCTCTTGTGGGGATGATCGTTTCGAATGCCGTCCAATTCGAGTGTGCCGGGTGGCCTGGACAACTTGTTGTCCGGGTGCGAAGCGCAAGAGGCGCACAGCGCACCCCCGAACGGGTGCCGCCTCTCAGATCGGCCCGAAACGAAGGGGGGCCGAGGTGAGAGATTTGTTGTTGCAAACATGCGACTGGCGTTGCGAAATTGCGTCAAGCCGCCATCGGTGCTGATTGGAATCCTGCCGCAAGCTTTGCCTGTCTCTTCTGGGTTCGGCGTGGCTTGCCGCTGCTGCAAAACTCGAAGGAAGCGATTTCCCCGTAAAGCCCATGCCCTCATGATTCCTCAGTGCGCCTCCACAGGGAAGGAAACCCGAAACCCAACCGTCATTCCCGCGAAAGCGAGCATCCAGGCAGTTTCTCTGGATGCTCGCTTTCGCGGGAATGACGTGTCCGGATCTGCCCGTATATGGATACGCTTCCTTGTCGAGTTGACCCTTGAATGCAAACGGCGCCGGACCTCGATGAGAAGCCGGAGACGTCAGCCATTGGATAGAGCGCCTCGATTCCTTTTCTTACCGTAACATCGATCGAGTCCTTCCTGCAGAGATTTCCATTCGATATTGCAGGAAGATTCAGGACTCTTCCCAAGCCCTTCGGAGGGTCAAGGCTTTGTTGCAATACTGCAACAAAGCCTTGACCCTCCGAAGGTTCCCGTTCCCTCGTCCAGGCTGCCGATGCCATCCACAGTCCTGCGTTTCGACGTGGGTGGACTATGAAAGGTGGAACGCAACCATGCGGATCGAGGATGGTGAATCAATCTATCTGATTGAATATAAATCATATTTTAGAGATTCTGGCTTCAAGCGTTTCTCAATGACGTTCGTGAAAATCCCCGTCGGGACGGGGGGCGCGGCCACTTTCCGGGCTTACGATAGAGGTGGCATCATGATTGCTTAATACAGATTCAGTAAGTGGAACGACCATAGTTGGGATGACCATCTGCCTCTATCGAGAAGGTTCTGGTGGGGGGTGAGTTGAAACCGGCCGCTGCATGCGCCGGAATCGCCGGGAAGGCAAGGAGCAAGCCATGGATATTTGCTGCGAAGTGCTGTCGCCTCAGGAACTGAGAATTCAGGAAGAGATACGGGGGATTCACAGCGTCTTGGGACGCGAGCGGGTTTACCGAATCCTCGACTCATTCAAAACCGGCAGGCCGGTGATAGACATCGAGCGGGCCAGGTATTTCACCGAGTCTTTCAAGAAGACGGAAGGTCAGCCGCTCATTTTGCGGTGGGCCAGGGCGCTCAAGCACATTGCCGAGAACATCACGGTCTATATAGACGAGGGGCAGCTTCTTGTGGGCCGGGCGGGGCGCCAGGGACGGTACGGCATCCTGTATCCGGAACTGGATGGCGATTTCCTCGACCTGGCTCTGGAACGTCTGCCCAGCCGCGTTGAGTCGCCGTTCAACATCTCCGCGGAAGATGCCCGGGTGGTGGTCGAGGATGTCGCCCCGTACTGGAAAGGGAAGACGTTCCACGAAGCCCTGGCCGTAAGCCTTCCGGAAGAAACGCTGAAGTTCACCTACGATCCCGCGGATCTGCTACGGTCGCGGTTCATCGTGAACGAAACGGCCTCGTTTCGTTCGTCGCTTCAGTGGGTGCACGATTATGAAAAAGTATTGACGCGGGGTTTCGGGGACATTCGGCGCGAAGCCGTCGAGAAAATGGAAGCTCTCGATCCGCTCAGCCCCGTGGACACTCTTGAGAAACGTCCGTTCCTGGAAGCCGCGATCACCGTGTGCGACGCCATTGTGTTGTGGGCCAAACGCCACGCCGCGCTGGCCGCCCGGATGGCCCTCTCCGAATCCGATCCCGTCCGTAAGGCGGAATTGCAGAGAATTGCCGAAATCTGCGAAAGGGTGCCCGAGAACCCTGCCAGAGACTTTCGCGAAGCGGTTCAAGCGCAGTGGTTCACGCAGATGTTTTCCCGGCTCGAACAAAAGACGGGGACCGTGGTCTCCAACGGACGGATGGACCAGTATCTCTATCCGTATTACGTGGCCGACTTGAGGGCAGGTCGCCTCACCGAGGAGGAAGCCACGGAACTCATCGAATGCATGTGGGTCGGCATGGCCCAGTTCATCGACCTGTACATTTCTCCGACCGGCGGCGCATTCAACGAGGGCTACGCGCACTGGGAGGCGGTGACGGTGGGTGGACAGACTCGTGACGGACGCGACGCGACGAACGAACTCACCTATCTTTTCCTGCGCTCGAAGCGCGAGTTCCCGCTCAATTATCCCGATCTTGCGGCGCGGATCCACGGCCGGTCCCCCGAGAGATATCTGTACGAAGTGGCGGAGACCATAAAGGAAGGTTCGGGATTCCCGAAGCTCATAAACGACGAAGAGATCATCCCGCTCCACCTGTCCAAGGGTGCAACCTTCGAAGAGATTTATGACTACGCCGTGTCAGGATGCGCTGAAGTCAGAATGCCAAATCGGGATACCTACACGAGCGGCTGCGCGTACATCAACTACGCCGCCGCCCTGGAAATGACTCTGTACAACGGCCGCATGAAGCTCTACGGGGATGATCCCATCGGCATCGAAACGGGCGACCCGCGCAGGTTCACTACCTGGGACGAGTTCTGGCGGGCTTACCTCACCCAGCAGACGAATTTCATACGGCAGGCCTTCATTCAGCAACGGATCATCATCGCTTTGAGGGCGAAGCATTTCGCCGCCCCGCTTGGTTCCGTGCTGCACGATCTCTGCATGAAGAATATGGTCGATCTCCATCAGCCCAAAATCGAAGGGGGCATCGACCTGGGCTATTTCGAGTGCATCGGGTACGGCACGGTGGTGGACTCGCTGGCTGCCATCAAGAAAAGGGTTTTCGAGGAAAAACGGCTGACCATGGCCGAGGTCATTGACGCGCTCGAATGCAATTTCGATGGCCGCGAGGCGACTCGGCAGATGCTGATGAATTCGCCGTGCTACGGAAACAGCGATCCATACGCCGACAGCATCGCCAGGGCAATCGACAAGGCTTCGCTGGAGTACACGAAGAATTACGCCGGGGAGATCGGCGTACACCTCGACCTGCGCTACGTGCCTTTCACCTCTCACGTGCCTTTCGGAAAAGTCGTGAGTGCGACTCCCAACGGGCGCAGATCGTGGACCCCTCTGGCCGACGGTTCTTCCGCTTCCCACGGCGCCGATATCAATGGTCCGACGGCGATTCTCCTGTCCAACTACAACTCGAAGAACTATGATTATCGGGAACGGGCCGCACGCCTCTTGAACATCAAGCTCTCGCCCAGGTGCGTTTCGGGTTCTGAGGGAACGCAGAAGCTGGTTTCGTTCATCCGTACATTTTGCGACCTGCGGCTTTGGCACATGCAATTCAACATCATCAACAAGGAGACCTTGCTGGCCGCGCAGCGCGAACCGGAGAAGTATCGCAGTCTCCTCGTTCGGGTGGCGGGCTACAGCGCGTATTTTGTGGATCTCTCGCCGGACCTGCAAAACGACATCATTGCTCGGACGGAACACGCGAGCATGTAGGGCGAGGATACGAAGGCGGGCGTGTGAACCTCCCGACGGGGGCCGTGCGGCTGTCCGCCGGGAGAATCCCGCGGGGTGCAGGCGGAGGAGGATCGGCAGTGACAGTGGAAAAACGAGCGTACAGTGGAAACGGTGTCGTCTTCAACATCCAGCGGTATTCGCTGCACGATGGTCCCGGCATCCGGACACTGGTATTCTTGAAAGGATGTCCGCTTCGGTGCGGATGGTGCAGCAACCCGGAATCGCAGAAGCCCGATCCCGAATTGGCTTACAATGCGGGCAAGTGCATCGGAGTGAATGAATGCGGGTTGTGTCTGGCGCAATGCCCGAACGGCGCGTTGCGCGAGGGAGTGGACGGCCGGGTGATCGTCGATCGGGATGCATGCCGGGAGCGCTTTGCCTGCGCCGACGTCTGCCCTTCGCACGCCTTGAATGTATTTGGAAAATGGATGAGTGTCCACGACGTGTTGCGGACCGTCGAAGCTGATGGCGTGTTCTATGCGCGTTCGGGGGGAGGGATCACCCTCAGTGGAGGGGAACCGCTGATGCAGGCTGACTTTGCCTGCGACCTGCTCCAGCAGGCAAGAGGATGGCGCATCAATACGTCCATGGAAACCTGCGGCATGGTGGAGTGGGAATCGCTCGAACGAGCCTGCCGGAACCTCGACAGCATTCTCTTCGACATAAAGTGCATGAGCGGCGAAAAGCACAAAAATTTTACCGGAGTCTCAAACGAGAGGATTTTGGAGAATTTCACTCGTCTCTGTGAGTGCTTTCCCGATCTCGAGAAGTATGTCCGGACACCCGTCGTTCCAGGCTTCAACGACACGGAAGAGGAAATCGGAGCCATCGTGGATTTCCTCATGGATAAACCGAACGTCGAATACGAACTGCTCGGTTATCACCGCCTCGGCCAACCGAAATACTGCTATCTGAACCGGGATTATCCGCTGGGCGATGTTGTCCTCAGTGAAAACAAGTTGAAATTGCTTGGAAAAATTGTAGAGACGCGCATGGCGAAAGGGGTGCCGGAGGGAAAAGGGAGAGGCTCCCTGATCCGGCTGGAAACCGTGGGCGCGTCCCGCTGGAATGGCGTCTTTGAAAGTCTTTGACCCGGACCCCGGAGATTCTCCGGGCGTCGCCGCTAACCAGGCATGAAGGAGTGCTTCCATGGCGTTTACTTCGTTCAATACCGTTTCGCGGATTGTGCACAACTGGGGTTCGATTCAGGCGCTGCCCGATGAGATCAAAAGGCTCGGTGTGAATGCGGCCAGAGTTCTCATCGTGAGCGATCCGGGGATCAAAGCCGTGGGGATCCTCGATCTCGCGGCATCCATCCTCGCCGGAGCCGGACTGGAATCCCACACCTTCTCCGGGGTCAAGAGCGACCCGGCCTTTGATGTCGCTCTGGCTGCCATAGCGGTTGCACGTGAATATCAGCCGGATATGGTTGTCGGGATTGGCGGGGGAAGCAGCCTCGATACGGCGAAGCTCACTGCCGCGATGCTTACGAATGCCGATCCCATAGATCGCTACGTGGGCATGGATCTCATCGAGAAGCCCGGGGTTCCCCTGATCCTCGTTCCAACTACGGCGGGAACGGGCAGCGAGGTGACGTCCATCTGCGTCCTCTCCGATACCAGGAGCCAGGTAAAGAAAGGAATCGTGAGCCCGTACCTGTATGCCCGTACAGTTCTGCTCGATCCGGAGCTGACGACCGGGATGCCTCCGCACATCACCGCGACGACGGGCATGGACGCCCTGGTGCACGCCATTGAGTCCTTTACGGGAAAGCGGGCCACAGTATTCACCGACGCGTTGAATATCCAGGCTATCGAGCTCGTTGGGGCGAATCTGCGCAAGGCGTATAGAGACGGAACCGATCGCACGGCCCGGGAGAACATGCTCTTCGCCAGTTGCATCACGGGCATGGCCTTTTCAAACACTCAGAACGGCCTCGACCACGCGCTCGCCCTGGCGCTGGGGGGCAAGTACCATCTTCCTCACGGGCTCTTGACGGCCTTCATCTGTCCGTGGATGATGGAATTCAACCTGGTGGGAGCGCCGGAAAAGTATGCCCGCATCGCTCGCGCGTTGGGGGAAGACACAACGGGGATGCCCGCGGTTGCGGCGGCAAAGCTGGCCGTGAAAGCGGTGCGATCCTTGCTGGTGGATTTGAATATTTCGCCAAGACTGAGCGCTCACGGAATTCCCAACGATGAATTCCCCGCGATAGCGAAGGCCACCGTGGGGGCGGCGAGGCTCATCAGCAACAATCCCAGGGACGTTACGGTGGAAGACGTGGTTGCGCTGCTGGAAGCCAACTATTGAAACAAGCCATCAAGGAGATTCTCATGATTGACCTGAAGAACATCCCCTCGACAAAGCAGGATCTGGACTCCTATGAAGTGGAAAACATCCTCCATTCGTGGTCCTATCAACCGTCGCAGGCGCCGTTGCGAGTGGTCTCTTCCAAAGGGGTGCGATTCGTGACGGAAGACGGCAGGGAGCGATTGGATTTTAGCTCGTGCTTCGTGAGCCACAACATCGGACACCAGGACCCGCGGGTTGTGGAAGCGATTTGCGAGCAAGCTAAGAGCATCTGCGGTTTTGCCCCGAACTTCTCGACGAAGCCGAGAGCCGTTCTGGCGAAAATGCTCGCCGAGGTCACTCCCGGGGACCTCTCCCGGTCGTTCATCTCACTCGGGGGTACGGAGGCGAACGAGGCGGCGGTGAAGATCTGCCATCAATATACGGGCCGCCGGAAAATCCTGGCGCGCTACAGGAGCTATCACGGTGCCACGGCCACGTCCATGACCCTTTCTGCGGGCGACGCGCGCCAGTGGGCCCAGGTGCTCGGCGGGACGGAATGGGTGTCGGTGCCTCAGCCGTACTGCTACCGGTGCATGTTCGGGCAGAAGTACCCCGAATGCGATCTGCGGTGTGTCAAATACGTGGACGAAGTGATCGAACTGGAGGGTGGTGCGGAAAAGGTCGGCGGGATCATCTTCGAGCCGGTCACGGGAGCCAATGGGATCATAGTGCCCCCGCCCGAGTATTTCCCCCGTCTCCGGGAAGTGTGCGACAAGTATGGCGTGCTGATGATAGCAGACGAGGTGATGTCCGGGTTCGGGCGCACCGGGAAATGGTTCGCAGTGGATCACTGGAACTTCGTGCCCGACATCATGACGGTTGCGAAGGGGGCTACCTGCGGATATCTACCGCTTGGGGTCACGATCATGCGCAAACACATAGGGGATCGCTTCAAAGAGCAGTTTTTCTCCCACGGCGCGACCTATGCGGGACATGCGCTCTGCTGCGCCGCGGCGGTGAGAGTCATTCAGATTTACGAAGAGGACAACCTCATCGAGAATTCCGCAAAGATGGGGAAATACCTGCTCGAAAAGGCCCTGGAGTTGAAGGAGAAGCATCCGTGCGTCGGCGACGTGCGCGGGCTCGGCCTTTTCGTGGGATTGGAACTGGTGAAAAACAAGAAAACGCGGGAACCCATCATGCCCGTCTCCGCCAAGATCCGGCCTGGCATGAATCCCAAGCTCGAGGTTGCCAAACGGCTCGGAGAACTGGGGATGATGGCCATGGCCGCAAATCCCGGCAATACGATCGCCATGGCGCCGCCTCTCATCATTACAAAAGATGAAATCGACGAAGGTGTGGCCAAGATGGATGAAGCCCTCAAGGTGGCGGATGCGCACGCCGAGAAGTAGCCGGCCAGTGCCTTCATCGATGGTTGCCCTCGGGTGACAGGCCTTGTTGAGACTGCCCGTTCTTCCTGGCGGCAACCGTCCGGATGCGACAACCCGTTCAAGAAATGCAAACACGAGGAAACAAAAGAATGAGTCGGCCTGAAAAGGCCGGCCCATTCATCAATCGTTTCTTTTCAATGGGGATTTATGCTTCTTGGATCTTGCAGGAAATGATCATCCGACCCGGTGTTTCACATCGAGATTGTCATCACCTCATCCCGCACACAATTCCGTCCCATCCCTGATAGAGAACCCGAGCGTTCAAATTCCCGATTAGCTCCTCCCTGCTGGGAAGATACCAACGCCAGGTGATCATATTGAAGTATACCAAAACAGCCTCCCCACTATTGATATATCGAATAACTTCAGCAAGTTCGGATGGAAATGTGTCGTTAGTCAGTAGAGTGGATGGATTAGATTTGGATGGAAGCATCTTGGAACTTTTTCCAGTAAGAATATCAATGGCGTCAGGCCCATTTGTATAAATGATGGAATTGTTGGGAAGAGATTTGACAATGCCAATCAAATTCGAGTATTTCCAATGTTTTCCTGTAAAACCAGTACCTTTGTAGTGAAGAGAGGAAATCAACGGGATGGTGGAGTTGAGTTGGCTGACAATGCATAATATGGAAATACAAACAAATGCTATTGATCTATGATCGTCCTTCATATGCGTAGTGGATAACCTATGGAATAAACATAGAACGCCAATAATAATGACAGGATAAAGAGGAGATAATATGCGATCGTCAAGAGGAGTATGCGCATCTATAAATGATATGGAGATGATTAAAAACAATATGTAAACTATTACAAACATTATTGACAAGGATGGGAAATATAATGTTCGATTATGTTGTATGCCATCCTTGGCTCTGACATGATCTCTCAAAAGAAAGGCATAGCCTGTTAAGCAAATGGCAACGAAACATATCAGTAAAGCCTCTCTGACGTATACAGGCCATTCTTGAGGCATAAAAAGCCACGAGGAAAATGTTGAAACAGCTTCATTGACATGTTCATGGGATACTGGATGGTTAGTCACTGCCCTATTAGTCAAAGTGCCGGCAAGTAGTCTGTTCCTGATAATCCAGATGGATATGGGAAGCAGGCTAATCGTGCAAAATACCGTAACTGCAATATACTTCTTAGATGAATCTAATCTCGACAATAGCAATATACATAAACAGCCAGAGACAACCGAACAAATTCCTATATATCTAGTCAAGAATGCAAAACCTATAAAAATCGACGAAGTCACTAGTATCGGGAATTTCGATTTTTCGATATATTCACCTAGCGCCAAAAATCCGGCAAGAGTGAAGAAAATGAACAATCCTTCCGACCATGCAAAGGAATAGATGTAAGTCATTGTGCTTGATGACAAGAGAAACAGGAGGCCGACAACCACAGCAATAGTAAGCCCTCCGGTCTCTCTATAGAGTATCAATCCGGAGAGCGACACAGTCATACCAAACAGAATCGCCTGGATCCATCTCGCGCCGTCCAGGGGATCCAGCCCAATAAGGTTACTCAGTGAGAGGGCAAAAGGGTAAAGAGGCGGGTAATGGGTCAAGGGGGCGCCGGGAGCATGGAAGAAACCGTACCCTTTGAGGAAGTTGCGTGCCACGCCAATGTAGACGGTTGAGTCAGTAGTCACTCCTATCCCCCATGGGGTGGCAAAAATTACAATCAGCGCACCGATGGAGCCGCATATGGCCGTGACTGAGAGAGTGAGCCACGCCGAGGTGTCTTCCTTGGCGGCACTCGAAAGACGCCGCGGGAAATTCACTCCGGCCGACTCGATAGCACCGCGCTCCTGCCTGGAAACGGTCCGAGCGTTCGCCTTCAATGCAGAGTTCTGACCTTGGTGGACAATTTCTTTTCGCATTCGTTTCTCGCTGGCGACAGATTCCCGGCTTGCGGAAAAACCCGCGCGAACTCGGAATAGAAGATGACCCGGCACAACAGTCTGCGGTCAATTTCCTCTCAACAAAACACAAAGGATATTCCTAAGAATATAGGCCTAGTACAGGACGGCGGAAGTCCCTGACCAGTTCCGGTGGGCACAAGAAGGCGTGCCCACCCTACAGTGCCAGCCGCTTGGTAGGGTGGGCACGGTTTTATCGTGCCCACCAAAACGAGTGCCGAATTTCCGCCCGCGTGTACTAGTTACATGTAAATCTTTCTCTGCGCTCTGGAAAGACCAGGTATCGTCTTCCCGCAAAGTTCACAACTAATCCGACAACTGTAGCAGTGGCCGTAGAGAGCCATGCAGGGGCTCCAGTCACTGCAAGTATTTTCGTTATGGAAGCAACAATGCCGACTGAGACAAGCACGACCATGGAATACCATAATATTTCTAATGTTGAATTCCACCTGGCTTTATGGCGAAATAGAAACAGTATACATAATACGTAATTTACAATTGCGTCAAATAAAAAGGCGCATCCTGCTGATAAAATATGCGCAATTCCTGCATGTAACAGTAGAAAAAACAGAGTAATATTTACAAGTGAAGCAATACCTTCAATTGCTAGATAAATAATAAATTGGAGTGGCAGCAATGCTTTACTGGCATTGTAATGGAATATACAATAAATGGCTCGAAAACCGTCCCGCGCACTGATCTTTTTTCCATCAGCATAGGTTCTGCCGTGATAGGATATACCAATCTCATATATGCGAACTCCGATGTGAGCTATTTTTGCTATGATTTCTGGTTCAAATCCAAACCTGTTTTCTTCTATCTCGATTCTATCAATTATGTCTTTGCGGAATACTTTATAGCAACTCTCTATGTCGGTTAGATTCAAATCGGTGAATATATTGGAAAGCAGAGTCAAGAATGCATTACCAAGGTAATGCCAGAAATATAGAACTCTATGTTCCCCATAGGAAAGAAATCGAGATCCAATGACAACATCGGCTCGATCCTTTACTAGTGGACGTATAAGGCGTTTTAAATCAATGGGGTCATATTCCAGGTCTGCGTCTTGAATGGCAATGAATTGCCCAGTAGCATTTTTGAATCCCGTCCGAAGGGCTGCCCCTTTTCCTGTATTGGAGATATGTGCAACGACCCTCACTTCGGGATACTTTCGTTCAAGCTCTTTTGCCAATACTAGACTATTATCACTTGAACAATCATCGACTATGATGATCTCCAGAGTGAGCTTTTCGTCTTTGATAGCAAGAACCTTGTCTATGCATGCTACCAGTGTTCGCTCCTCGTTATAGCACGGTACTACGACTGATAATATTGGCATCGTCACCCCAATGTTGCTGAATACCCGGAATCCTCACCTTTTCATTCGTCGTGCCTGTCCATCCCGGCGTGGGCTGCAGCGTACACTTCCGTGAATTTCTTGTGTCGTGCCCCTGCGTCGAATCATGTTCTAACCGCACAGTGCCCAGTATGCCAGGCGTTTTTGAGTATTCGGAAGGGAAGAATCGGTTTCTGCAATCGTAACGACTATTATATTTCAAAACAGCAGTTGAGCGCCATGGCAAAGCGCATGCGACTACAACAAAAACCGGCTTTTGCCACTCCTTCCCTTCCGCTCCGCGTTCTGTGAAGGTTGTATGGAGCGATTTGCTGGCCACAACATACCGATGGTCTGAACGCTCGCCTCATCCCTGAATTCCTGAGTTCTCCAGGGCAACTGGCGACACGAAGAAAATCTCTCGATGGTTTTCTGATCCCGGGAAAGCGGCAAATTTGGATGGCATGCGGGGAGGACTGCCCTGGCCAAGAGGATAGAATGAATAAAGAAGAGGGATTAACCTCAAAGGTCAATCCCTCGTGTTTGCTGGCGGGGTCGAAGGGACTTGAACCCTCGGCCTCCGGCGTGACAGGCCGGCGTTATAACCAGCTTAACTACGACCCCTATTGTGAAACCTTTGATGGGCGGAACAGGGATCGAACCTGTGACCCCCGGCTTGTAAGGCCGATGCTCTCCCAGCTGAGCTATCCGCCCTCATGTACTCATCCGGGGCAGGCATCCTGCGCTACAGCCCAAACGAGACTCCCTATCTATTCGTTGCGGGCAAGAATGTCAAGAGAATTTTGCATGCCTCAATGCGTGCGAATCTCTTTCCCTTCCGGCGGCGGCGCTCCGGTTCCGAAAGGTACCTGCGGCTTATGCGGCGGCTCGGGTTCCCGGAAAAGGCCGCGATCGTCGTCCGGAACGAGAGCCTTCTTCAATACGTCGTCCATGTGGTCGACACATACGACCTGGATCTCGTCAAGGATTTTTGCGGGAATCTCTTTGAGGTCCTTCTGATTCTCTCCGGGGATCAGGACCTCTCTTATCATGGCCCGGTGAGCCGCAAGAATTTTCTCCTTGAGACCGCCAATGGGAAGGATGCGGCCCCGCAAGGTGATCTCGCCGGTCATGGCCACGTCGTTTCTCACGGGGATTCTGGTGATCGCCGAGACGATGGAAGTCGCCATGGTGATCCCTGCGGATGGTCCGTCTTTGGGTATGGCGCCCTCCGGGACGTGAACGTGAATGTCGAGGTTCTGGTAGAAGTCCGGTTCCACACCCAACCGCGCGGCCCGAGACCGCACGTAGCTCAGGGCCGCCTGTGCGGATTCCTGCATGACCTCGCCCAGTTTGCCCGTTATGGTGATCTTGCCCTTTCCGGGCATCACCACCGTTTCAATTCCCAAGATGTCTCCACCGAACTCGGTCCACGCAAGCCCGACGGCGAGTCCAATTTCGTCTTTTTCTTCTGCGCGTCCGTATCGAAACTTAGGAATCCCGAGGAACTCCTGAACGATTTCTTCTGTCAATCCTACCTTGGTCTTAGATCCCTGACGGACGACCTCCTTGGCTACTTTCCGGCAGACGGTCGCGATTTCGCGTTCGAGGTTCCGCACACCGGCTTCCTTGGTGTAATGACGTATGATGTAGAGGAGGATCTCATCGGAAAAGGATACGTTGTCCAGACTCACGCCGTTGGCCTTGCACTGCTTGCCAACCAGGAAATTCCTGCCGATGTTGAGCTTGTCGTACTCGGTGTATCCGGCGATCTGAATGATCTCCATCCGGTCCCGCAAAGGAGGCGGAATGGCGTGGAGGGTGTTGGCCGTCGTGATAAAAAAGACCTCCGAGAGATCGTAATCCAGATCCAGGTAATGGTCGTTGAAAGCGAAATTCTGTTCCGGGTCCAGGACTTCCAGAAGAGCCGCCGACGGATCGCCCCGGAAGTCCATGCTCATCTTATCGACTTCATCGAGGCAGAAAACCGGATTGTTGCTCTTGACCTTCCGCAGGGACTGAATGATCTTGCCCGGCATGGCGCCAATGTAGGTTCGCCGATGTCCGCGGATTTCCGCCTCGTCTCGAACCCCGCCCAGGGAGAGGCGGATGAAGTTGCGGTTCATGGACCTCGCAATGGATCGAGCGAGGGAGGTCTTCCCGACGCCCGGGGGACCGACGAAGCAAAGAATCGGACCTTTGATCTTTTTTACAAGCGACTGGACCGCGAGGTATTCCAGGATGCGTTCCTTGGGTTTTTCGAGGCTGTAGTGATCCTCGTCCAGAACGCGCGCCGCTTCCTCAATGTCGATTTTGTCCTTCGTCTTTTCATACCACGGGAGCGACAGGATCCAGTCGATGTAGTTCCTGACCACCGTGGCCTCGGCGCTCATGGGAGACATGAACTTCAGTTTCTTGAACTCTCCACGGACTTTGGTGGCGGCCTCGGGGCTGAGCCTTTTCCGTTTGATGCGTTTTTCCAGGTCTTCGAGTTCGGATTTGAAATCGTCCTTCTCGCCCATTTCCTTCTGGATGGCGCGCATCTGTTCGTTGAGGTAGTACTCGCGTTGGGTCTTCTCCATCTGGCGCTTGACCCTGCCCTTGATGCGCTCTTCAGTCTGGTTGATCTCTATCTCGCTACGCACGTGTCCGAAGAGCTTCTCGAGTCGGCTGTGGATCTCCAACGTCTCCAGAAGCCTCTGTTTGGTCTCGATGCCGAGCGGCATGTAGGCGGCGATGGTGTCAGCAAGACGCGAAGGATCGTCCACGGCGGCGACTGCGTCCAGAATCTCTTGTGTGATCTTCTTGTTGATCTTTGCATAGGCGTCGAAGGCCGACCGCAGTCCGCGTTTCAGCGCCTCCATCTCGACGCTTGGACCGGGCGTATCCTCGATGAATTCGACATTCACGTAAAAGAAATCAGGATGTGGGAGAAAATTGAGGATCTTCGCGCGGAAATCCCCTTCCACGAGAACCTTGACCGTGCCGTCGGGGAGTCTCAATATCTGGAGAATGTTTCCCACCGTGCCCACACGATAGATATCGGATTCGCCCGGCGTGTCCGTCTTGGCCTTCGTCTGAGCCGAGAGAAAGATCTTTTTGTCAGACGCCATGGCTTTTTCCAAGGCGTTCACGGACTTGTCCCGTCCTACGAAAAGAGGCGCCACCATGCCCGGGAAAACGACGATATCCCTGAGTGGCAGAAGCGGCAGTGCGAACGACCCGCCAGCGTTCCGATGCTCGTCTTTGCTTCGCGTCAATTTGAACATGTCTTGCATTATCTCCCGCTTGAGCCGAAGCTTTCTCTCAAATGGATCCCCTGGATCTCGAATGGACGTCGAATTCCGTCGCATGCTTCCAGGCCGTCAGGGGCAGCACCTGTTTTTCATGCAGATTCCTGGTTCTGGCCGCGATACAACAGCAGGGGCACAACCTGCTTCAGCAATACGTCTTCGTTGATGATGCACTCCTGAATCTCCGGGTGCGAGGGCAGGTCGTACATGATATCCAACATGATGTTCTCCATAATGGAACGGAGTCCTCTCGCCCCGGATTTTCTCCTGATGGCTTCCTTGGCGATGGCGCGCAAAACCCCTTCGGTGAAACGCAACCTCACGTCTTCCAGTTCGAAGAGCTTCTTGTACTGTTTTGTGAGGGCGTTTCTGGGTTCCGTCAGGATGCTCACCAGTTCATCCTCGGTCAGTTCGTTCAGAGTGGCAATAACCGGCAGACGGCCTACAAACTCGGGAATCATTCCGAACTTCAGGAGATCCTCGGGTTGTATCTGGATAAGGATCTCTCCGATGCTCTTCTCTTCCCTGCTCTTCAGTTCGGCCTTGAAACCCATCCCCTTCACTCCGATGCGGGAATGGATGATGGTCTCGAGATAATTGAAGGCGCCTCCGCAAATGAACAGGATGTTGGTGGTGTCGATCTTGATGAACTCCTGCTGCGGATGCTTTCTTCCTCCCTTGGGCGGCACGTTGGCGACGGTGCCCTCGAGGATCTTGAGGAGCGCCTGCTGCACGCCTTCCCCCGACACGTCGCGGGTGATCGATGGACTGTCGGATTTCTTGGCGATCTTGTCGATTTCATCGATGTAGACAATGCCTCGGGATGCCTTCTCGATGTCATAGTCCGCGGCCTGGATGAGGCTCACAAGGATGTTTTCGACGTCTTCGCCGACGTAGCCCGCTTCTGTGAGCGTGGTTGCGTCGGCAATGGTGAAGGGAACATTCAAGATGCGCGCGAGGGTCTGGGCGAGGAGCGTCTTGCCCGAGCCGGTCGGTCCGATCATCAGGATATTGCTCTTCTGCAACTCGACGTCGTTTTTGTCGAGTTTCAATTCGATGCGCTTGTAATGGTTGTGCACGGCGACCGAGAGAATTTTCTTGGCGCGTTCCTGGCCGATGACATACTGGTCCAATACGTTCTTGATTTCGACAGGCTTCGGGATCTGAGTGGCCCTTGCGGCTTCCTCCCTCTCATATTCTTCGGCGATGATATCGTTGCAGAGTTCCACGCATTCATCACAGATGTACACCGTGGGCCCGGCAATGAGTTTCTTGACCTCATCCTGCCCCTTGCCGCAGAAAGAGCATCTCAGTTCTCCGCTCCGCTCGTCTCGTTTCCTAGCCATTAAAATCCTCCTTGGCCGTTCTTATGGTTCACACCGAAGGACAAACCGTTCATCCCGGCGTCTTTTCTACCGGTCGTGCCATACGCAGCCTGGCGTCGGCAACCTCCGAAAAAGCAATGTTATTATAACCATCGACATTTCTTTTAGCCACCTTTAAATACATTTTCGTACATCATTCGTTACCTTACGACATGCCACAAAACTTGGCTCCCAAACGTCCGGTTCCATTGGCCGATGGCCGAACGAACCGCCGAAGGAGTCACCACCGGGCGACCTGGTCCCGAAGCCTCGACCGCCTCGACGGCGGAGTCGACCGTGGTCCCTGGCACGAAGACTTTCCGGCAACCGGGGCAGGATCTAAAAATCGTTGACACCTTTTACCCTTTATGACAACAAGTAATCGACAAGTCAAAGATTTCCTCGATTGGAATCGAATCCTGAAGGGTGATGGCTTATGGAAACACATTCCAGGGGACACCAGACTCCATGCGGCGCTTCGGGCGGCGATGTCGGCAAGAACGCCGGCAAACCGGTCCTGAGCGTCATCATCCCGGCCTTCAACGAGGCCGGAACGATTGGGAGAGTCGTCGGCAGCGTGTTCGAGGTCGCTCGAAACCTCCACGTGCCGTGCGAGGTCATCGTCGTTGACGATGGGTCGGTCGATGGAACCGGCTCTGAAGCAGTCTCGGCGGGAGCGAAGCTCATTCAGCACCCTTACAATATCGGCAATGGGGCCGCGATAAAGTCGGGCATCAGAAACGCCAGGGGGAGAATACTGGTCATGATGGATGGGGACGGCCAGCACTCGGCTGAGGAAATCCCCGCCATCATCGGTCTGCTCGACAAATATGACATGGCAGTCGCCGCCCGCACTCAGGACGTCCACGAGGCGGCTGTCCACCGGAATTTGGCGAATAATATCTATAACCGCTTTGCGAGCTATGTGTGCGGAAGGAAAATCCCGGACCTCACGTCCGGATTCAGGGCAGTCAAGGCCCCCATCGCCAAGGAAATTCTTCCATTGCTGCCAAACACCTTTTCATATCCCACCACCATGACCATCGCCTTGATTCGGTCCGGGTACAGCGTGGCTTATCATCCTATAAAGACGTTGGGGAGATCGGGTCCGAACAAGAGCAAGATAAAGCTGTTCAGAGACGGCACGCGTTTCTTGCTAATCATATTCAAGATTTCGACCCTGTTTTCGCCGATGAAGATATTTTTGCCCTTCAGCCTGATGACTTTTTCTGTGGGATTGACATATGGGTTATACAGGATATTTGTATGGAAGCTCAGGTATGGTCCTACATCGTCTTTCCTTATTGGGATCTCTGCGCTCATGTTTCTGATCGGGCTCGTCTCAGAACAAATAGCTCAGCAAAGATATGAGAATATCATCTTTTTCAAGCAGGCCGCATCATCCAGGGACTCCGGCAATGAACCGGAATCCAACGGCATGTGAGGCGTTGAGATGAAGTGCACGATCGTCATTTCTGCACACAGTAGCGGGGAGACCCCGGCGCCCTGAGACGCTTTGCGGGACGCTGAGGAACGAGAAGGTCGGCCGGACACCTCATAGACTGTTATAAATTCGGATGATTTGCCGGGCTGAGGCTCCCCAATCGAAGCGCTTCACGTTTTCCATGCCCTTGCCGATGTTTTCTTCGCGGCAGGTTTTGTCCTTCAATATTCTCAACGCTTTCTCCACGATTTCTTCGACGTTCGTCGGGTCGAACATCATTTCTTCATTGCCAACCACCTCTGGAAGCGACGACGTGTTGGAAGTCAGGGTGGGGCATCCGCACGCCATGGCTTCCAACGGAGGAATGCCGAAACCCTCCATGAGACTCGGGTACACAAACAATCTCGCTTTCTGATAGAATGACGGCAAATCGGCCTTCGGGACAAAACCGAGCATCCTGATAGCGTCCCTGTATCTGGATGCGCCGATATATTTCAGGGTCTTCCGAGAATCCCATCCTTCCTTGCCCACAATGACAAGGTCTTCAACGATGTGGTGCCTCTCCTTCATGATTTCGAAAGCCTTCACCAAGGCGATCAGATTCTTGCGCGGCTCGATGGTGCTGACAAAAAGTATGTACTCATGGTCGACGCCATAGGCATTCGCCAGAGCCCGAGATGCTCTTTCCCCGTCTGTCGGGACAATGCCGGGGGCGCAATGGACGACGTGGACTTTGTTCTTCGCAAACTCGAAAGCCTCCAAGATCTCGCGTCTGGTAAAATCGGAATCGGCGACAATGGCGTGAGCTTTTCTCAAAGACGACCGGATGGAAAAATTCGCCAGGACATTTCGGGTATGTCGGTTGAAAGGGTATCGCTTGTACAGGAACAGATCGTGCACGGTGATGACAATCTTCGCATCAGTCTTAAAGATAAAGCCGCCGGGCGAAAAGCGGTGGACAATGTCAAAGCGGCTGGAGTTGGAGCGCAAATACACGCTGTCGGAGAACATAACGGGAAGCCACTTGTGGCGTCTGTATAGAATTTCATTCCGAGCGTAGAGAGGGTTCGAACTCGGAGTAAAGTGAAGCAAATGGTAGGAATTCCGATCATCGATCTCGGTGAGGTTTCGAGCGATATGCTGCGCATAAACCCCTATGCCGGCGGGATTCGTCTCAATCGGGTAGGTGATCAGAGCAATGTTCATATCAGCCAGACCTCATGCCGGCAATTCACCACCAGGTACATTTGCAGATGGCTGCGGGAACCGAAAAGCCGACCGGCATCGGTAGAGAAGACGTACCTGGAGCGGGACGCTCCCACGTCCCGCCACCTGGGTGAAACCGCCGAGGGACGTCGCCTTCGAGTAAATCAGACCCTCTGAGCAGGTGAAAGCAAAGCGAAGTCTGCTTTCACCATTTCTTCTACCAATTCATTGAACAAAACCGTTGGCTTCCATCCCAACTTCATTCTAGCCTTACTTGCGTCTCCCTGGAGAAAAATCACTTCTGCAGGACGATACAATTGCGGATCTACTTCAACATGATCTCTATAGTCAATTTCCAGGACATCGAAGGTATGTTGGAGAAACTCTTCCACAGAATGAGTTTCTCCAGTGGCCAAAACATAATCTTCAGGTTCGGGTTGTTGTAATATCAACCACATCCCAAGTACATAATCTTTCGCGTGCCCCCAGTCTCTTTTTGCACTAATATTTCCCAATTGTAATTTATCCATCATACCTAACTTAATCTTTGCTGCGCTGGACGTTATTTTTCTAGTGACAAATTCAAATCCGCGGCGTGGCGATTCATGATTGAAAAGGATACCCGAAGCACAATACAGGCCATAAGCTTCTCGATAGTTACGTGTTAAATCAAATCCAGCTACTTTTGAAATGGCATATGGTGAACGAGGATGGAATGGAGTATCTTCGTTCTGGGGAGTACATCTGACTTTTCCAAACATCTCACTAGTGCCTGCGAAGTAAAATCGGCATTTTGGCGCCCGCTGTCTGACAGCAGAAAGAATGTTGTGGGTACCATTTATATTCGTTTTCAAAGTCGAAAATTCATCTTCGAAAGAGTATGAAACAAAACTCTGAGCGGCCAGGTGATAACACTCATCCGGCTTGACTGATTCTACGATGCTGAACATACATGCATAATTGTCGATAGATCCACCATGGAGGCATATCTTGTCGAGCAAGTGTGATATCCGACTCATCCGATAGTGGGGATCTTCGATTGCTACGCGTCTGACAATCCCATGAACTTCATAGCCCTTCTGCAAGAGCAGTTCAGCAAGATAGCTGCCGTCCTGCCCGGTAATTCCTGTGATTAGCGCACGTTTCTTGTTCATCCAACCCTCCTGTTTCTCACGATCGACAAGGCATCAAGATCCCTCAACTCGGACAAGGCAGCTTGCAAGATCTTTAGCGATCATCCGGCAGGCTCATTTTGGGGCCGTTTTGATCGGAACGCGCAAGGATCTTGCCTGGATGTCTCACCATTTTTGCACTGCCGGGGGAAAGGCGTCCGGTGGCGAGGTCCGCTATTCATTCAGAACAGATTGATAGACAGCCAGGACTTGTTGCGATATGTTCTCCCAGTTGAACATGGTTTTTGCTCTATGCTTGCCGTTTTCTGCAAGTCGTTGCCTCTCCGCGTCATCTGTCAACAGAGAAAGGATGCTCTCACTCAAGGCGTTCATATCGTTGAATGGCACCAATCGTCCGCTGACGCCGTCTTCAACCACGTCCCGGAGGCCGTCGACATCGGTAGCGACAACCGGCGTTCCACAGGCCATCGCCTCCGCGGCGTTGAGGCCGAATCCCTCGAAAATGGATGGAACAACGACAAGCGACACCTTGTTGTACCATTCGTTCACGGCGTCGTCCGGGAGAACGCCAAGGAAAGACACATTTCGGTCCAGACCGTAACCCTCGACCATCCGTTCCAGTTGTGGCCGCAGGATTCCACTGCCGGCGATGTAAAGGCGGACATTTTCGCATCGCGCCTTCACCAGCGGGAGGGATTTTACCAGAAAATCGATTCCTTTCCGGGTTTCCAAACGCCCCATGAAAAAGATGCTGTTTGGGGTCCTGGACATATCCAGCCCACGGAACTGCGCCTGGTCGACGCCGCAAAAAATCACGGCGGTCGGGGTCCTCAGGTCATACCGACTGTCAAGCGCCCGTTGAGTTGACGGCGAATCACAGATGAGGAAATCAGAATTTCGATAGCTGAACTTTTCCCAGAAGAACAGAAGCTTCTTCCAACTCTGGCTGTTGATGTATGTCGCTTGCTGGTAGTAGGTATGATGGACCGTATATACAACGGGAACCGGCGGTTTCCGGGTCAGGAATATGCCGCCTGCGCCCCCTTGACAATGGATCAGCCCAAGATCGTATTTCTCGATCAAGTCTTCCAAAATGAGGCCTAATTTCAAGGAAAAAGTAATGTTCTTGCCTGCAGAGGCATGCGAACCACTAAATACTTCGACGTGATGTGGATCGTCGATGCCGGGGGAGGGTGAGAAAATGAGAATTTTTCCCGGGTAGCGCAGGCGCATGTGCCTGCTCAGGTCGTAGACATACCGCCCCTGTCCCCACGGCTTGTAAGGGTAGAGGTCGTGGGTGAATATTCCGATGTTTTTCAGCATTGCTGCAATCTTAATGGATTGTAGGATTTCATGGAGAGAAAGACTCTCTTGATCCAATCAATGCCGGTTATGTTGAAAAGAGCGTGTATCAAAAGCTCTTGTATGCAGCCACTGTCTGTCAACATGACTGATGCAGCCGGATAGTCTTAACGAGACTCTGCATAGAACGCAGCACCCTGTTGATCTCATCCATATCGGTCATATTAAAAAGAGTCTGGATAACATAAGCAGGTCTGAAGTAATATTCTCTATATGCTCTTGCAAGTATATGTTTCAGTTCGTGTCTTTCCATATCCAGCGTTTTGACAACTGGACCATACGTCATATCGAATTCTCTAAAACTATCAGCAAGAAGCAGATCATTCGCTTTTGCGTATTCATATAAAGATGTTCCAGGGTAGCACATAGCTATGGAGAACTGAACCTGGTCTGGAGAAACCTTCTTGGCAAACCGTATCGTTTCCTCAATGGTTTTTCTTGAATCGTAAGGAAATCCAAACATGAACCCGCCAATCGTTTGGATTCTATGACGTTTCACCATGCGGACGCCATCTTCTATCTGTTTTAAAGTCAATCCTTTTTTGATCTTATCAAGCACCTCCTGGGAGCCGCTTTCGATTCCCAGCCTGATCATCTTGCAGCCGCTTCGCTTCATTTCGGAAAGCATCTCGTCGTCAACATTGTCCACGCGCCCGTTGCAGGTCCAGATAAGGTTGATCTTCTCTTGCCGCAGTCTTCGGCAGAATTCGATCACTCTCGTTCTGTTCGTCGTGAATGTGCCGTCATCAACGTTGAGCTCCTTGACCCCATAAGTATCGACAAGGTATCTGATTTCTGAAATTACATTGTCGATGCTGCGGAAACGCTGCTTGTGGCCGTACATGTTCTGAGGCCACAAACAGAAGCTGCATTGGTAGGGACATCCGCGGGCGGTCATAATGTTCATGAAGGGTTGACGGGAATACCACGCCTCGAGGTACCACTTCCACGGAATGGTCTCTCGATCGGGAAATGGCAACATATCCAGGTCCGCGGTCAGCTCGCCGTCGCCGTTGTCGACAATCGAAGCACCGTCCCGGTACGTGATGCCGGCCACGTCTGCGAGATTGTGCAGGTTGGCGGCAACTCTTGCTATTTTAGTGTCAAATTCATGGCGGATGGCAACATCGATTGCCGGACACTCCTCGATCACCGCCCTGTGGAAGTATGTCGCATGCGGTCCGCCCACCACGATCCTGGCGCCTGTGGCGTTTTTCAAAGCGGTAAGATTTTGATAATCCGCCTCTATGGAGGGCGTCGTTGTCTCCATGAAGATCACATCGGGCTGAGCCTGTTTGGCCTCCGAGAGAGTACGGGGCAAATCATAGTCCTGGATGACGGAGTCGATGTACGATACGCTGTGCCCCTCCTTTTGCAGTTGGGATGCGCTATAAGCGAGGAAGAGCGGATATTGAAGGAACTTGTCGCTCCGGTGCTTGATGATCCTGTTCTGAGATCTCGTACCGTATCCCTTCCCCGGCCAGGGGGGGTTGATGATCAGCACTCGCATAGAACGTTACCTTTTGAATTTAGCGTAAAAAAAACCGACGGTTTGCACGAGGAAACTCGTCGCCAATAGTGAAAGCACCAGGGGGAATTTCCTGTCGGAACGATAGGTCCGGATCACGTTTCGAGCGGACCACAGCCGCAACGAAATAAAATCGCCCTTGCGGGTCACTTTTTTTGAAAAGATGTAGCTGCTGATTCCTCTGCGAAACTGCCAGATCAAAAAGCCAACAAGGGACTCGCGCGCTCCGTGGTAAGCGACCACTTCCGGACAATATCTGATCGTGCATCCAGACTGCGTCAGCCTGTACGCGAGGTAGCTGTCTTCACCTCCCGCATACGGAAAAGACTCATCGAATCCACCGGCTCCCTCGAAATCAACCCTCCTGATGCCGCAATTGCAGGAACTCAGAGAATTGGTATAACCTTCTTCGGATACTCTCCACACTTTTTCAAACCCCAGGGCGCCGCCCGCGGGAAATCCCAGAGCGGAGATCGAATCACCCACAAGGGTTGAGGGAAGAAGCACGAGCTTCCCCATAACCGCCGCTGCATCGTCTTGTGTGAAGAATCGGTCAAACTGCTCGATCCAGTCGGGAGCAACCGTGCAATCGCTATCCGTGAAGATCAGGATATCGCCCGCACTATGCCTCGACCCCAGGTTCCTGCAACAGGCCGGGCCCCGGTTCACCGGCAACCGCACAACCATGCAGCCGAATCCGCGACAAATTTCAGAGGTGGCATCCAGTGAACAATCATCCACGACGATGATCTCAAAATCCTCCCCGTACGTCTGCCGGGACAAAGAGCGCAATAGCGCCGGCAAGGTGGCTTCAGCATTAAAGGCTGGAATGATGACCGAGTATCTCACTCTTCACCGTCTTTCTTCAAGGCTGTGCGAAAACAAACAGAAGGCAAACAACGGGTTGAGGCAAAAAATGATCCCGGCGGTGCCGGAGACTACAATTATGCTCTTTCCAGCCAGATTTGCGGACATGGGCATCGCCTTGCATGGATGAATCCCGGCAGACCTCCCATGCACTGAATTTCTTGGATAAATTCGATCGTCGCCGAGGCCACAAACCGCTCATCATTTTATCCGAAAGATTGCGGAAGTCAAGGCAAGTGTCGCAGTGACCTGGAACTCCGATATGAGATTGTGGTATAATAATAAGCGAGTTCAAGTTATTATATCTAACTGGCGTATATAATTAAATAAAAAATAGGTCTGAACGTCTTGATTCTTTCTTTTCCTGATAGGCTGGATTTGTCTATGGAACCATCAACTCGTTCAGTTCATCAGGATGGTATTGAGGGCACGTCCCCTCGACAGGCAATGCAATTGCTGCGATCTCGATGAGTGTTCTATTGGATCGCGAGGACGCGATCGGCGAGGGCCAGAATCGCCTGCGCCGCTTTGCTGTTCGGAGCTCCCTTGAGGAAGGGGGATTGGTCTCGGACCGCCTTCGTAACAGCCCTGTCCTGGGGAATTGCCCCCAGATACGATGGATCCAGGTCGAGGAATTTCTTGGCGACCCTGGCGAGGGTTTGATAGGTCTGGAGGCCTTCTTGCTCGCTGGAGACAAAATTGAGCAAGAGATGAATGTGGTTGCGGCCGTAGTCTCTGGTAAGAATCTTGATGAGCGCATAGGCGTCGGTGATGGAAGTTGGGTCGGGGGTGAAGATGATGATGTTGTGGTCGGCAAAGGTATTGAACCAGATCACCGACGATCCGATGCCTGCCGCCGTGTCCAGGAGGACATAATCGAAATGAATACTGATGTTCTGGAGGATCTCCCCGAGTTGGGTCTGATCGTCCGGGCCGAGGGCGACCATGTCGGGCACCCCCGAACTTGCGGGGAGAACCGCATAATTCGGAGTCAGATAAATGAGAGCTTCGAGGGGATCGCCTTCGTGCTGGAGGATGTCCCGGATGGTCTTTTGAACGGACAATCCGAGAAGGATGTCGATGTTTGCCAGCCCGAGGTCGCCGTCTACGAGCAGCACCCGCCGGCCATTCTGCGCGAGAGCCCAGCCGAGGTTCACGGTGACGCTCGTCTTGCCCACGCCGCCTTTGCCGCTGCTCAGGCATAATGTCACAGGGTTCGTTTCACTTCCCATTTTTCCCTACCTCTCGGGGTACACTATCGAGTTGTCGGCAAGCCTAATGCTTCGGCCACCTGGTTATGAACAGCGCAGCACGCTCATCGGTGGTGACCCCTGAGGGTGCGGGGGCTGGAACATTCTCCTCGTAGCAGACACGGTTCCGCCCCTGCATCTTGGCCTGGAGGAGAAACCGATCGGCGCGTTCGATGAATTCATTCGGTGTGAGGACCTGGCCGGATTTGTACACCTCAACACCGAAGCTCGCCGTCAACTTGAGCGAAACGCCGTTGAGATGCAGAGGGTTCTCTTCCATTGTCCGTCTCAAACGTTCGGCCGTGCGCACCGCGTGGGGAAGAGATGTCCCCGGCAATATGAGAGTGAACTCCTCGCCTCCATACCTGCAAGGGATGTCGATGAGCCGAATCCTCGTGCGCAGTATTTGACTGGTCCATCGCAGGGCTTCGTTGCCGGATTGATGGCCGTACAAGTCGTTGATGGACTTGAAGTGGTCCATGTCGAGCATGATCAGGCCCGTAGGCATTGCCGTTCTGCGGGTCCTCTCCAGCTCGAGCTCCAGGGCCTGCATCAGATAGTAGAAGTTGAACAAGCCGGTCAGGGGATCGACCTGTGACTGTTCCGACAACTGGTCGCATTGCTCCTTCAGCCGCTTCGCTTCAGCGGTGACGGGGCATGCGTCTATCCCCGCAGGGCATGCAAGAACAATATCTTCAAGCTCTGACACTCTGTATGGCCTCCCGCATCGAGACAGTGAAAAGGGGTCCACCCGCAATGGGATGACTCAATCGTAAACTGAGGGACGAGGATATTTCAAGAGCGATTTCCATGTCCTTTGGATCAAATCGTCGTTTTATACAGAAAATCGCATCTGACGCAATTTTATATTATGTAAACCCATTCATGCAACTAACCGTATTAAATGTGTTAATGTGCATGGGAAGGAGCGGTTTTCGACAAAAACAATCAGGAGATTCCTGATTTACACATCCCCGCCACCTATGCTTATATTCACCCTCAGAGGGCCGTAGTGACTAGACTACCCCATACTTTCGGTCAGGGAGAGGGTGATGGAAGACAAGGAATCCCTCCCAAGCCCCTTGTCTTCCCAACCCTCTCTCATCTCTCCCAAGGGTGTCAAACGTGTTTTTCATCCAACTCTGAACCGTGCGCTGAGATCCTTCCGCCGTCTCGACCAACGTTGGGGCAGATCAGCATTTTTGCCCCCCAGCCTCTCAATGTTATTGAATTGAGGCCTGTGATGCGTTCCCTCTCCCTCGTTTCAGGAGAGAGGAGGACTTATGTGGTCCGTGCTTGCTGAGGCGGATGTGTGAGGTCCGGTTGAGGCGCAAGGTCGCAGTCCTGCCTTCGTGTTCCCGGCGCATGGCGTGTCCGTCCGATTTCAGCATTGCAGAAATGGGGTCCACCGTGTATCTCATCTTGACGGAGGCTGGAGCGGGAAACGCCCGTGGCCGTCTGCACTGCCATGGTGAGCGCCTCGACGCGCCTTCCTCTCATGTGCCGTCAAAATGCATCTTTGCCCACGGCCGCGAAGGGATGTGTCACGATCGTTTCATGCCGGGCGTTACGAAGTCGGAATTCTGACGCTCAGTTCGCTTCCAATGAGATTTTTCGGGTGCGGTTCGAATGGGCGTCCAGACGCGCTTCTCCGAGTGTCTCTGGACGTCGCATGCCCGCTCGTGCAACGCTGAACCGCCGGTTGCAGCGCGTCGAACCGACGGGAAAGGGGTTATGGTGGCGCCATGAAACGGTCGATTCTGTCAGCATTGGAGGACCGGGTCCTCAACATCGCTCATCGAGGAGCGCGTTCATTGGCTCCCGAGAACACCATCGCGGCAGCTCGGAAGGCTCTGGCCGTGGGCGCCGACGCCTGGGAACTGGACGTGGGCGTGTCCTCCGACGGCGAATTGGTTGTTATCCACGACAAGTTGCTGACGAGAACATCCAACGTGAAGGAGGTGTTTTCTCGCAAGATTTCCATGAGGGTCCGCGACCATACGCTCGACGAACTCCGTCGGCTCGACTTCGGGTCCTGGTTTTGCCGGGACGATCCGTTCGGGACCATCCAGGCGGGTTTCGTCTCAAGGGAAGATGCTCTTGCTTATACGGGCGAGAGGATTCCGACCCTCAGGGAAGCCCTTGTGTTTACCAGGGAATCCGAGTGGTTGGTCAATGTGGAGATAAAGGACTTGGGGCGTGTTCCAGGTTGCAGGAACGCCATCGAGAAGGTATTGGCCGCTATCGAAGAAGAGCAGATGGGGGATCGTGTTCTCATCTCGTCTTTCAACCACGGGTATCTCGTGCAAGTGCGGAATTTGAATCCCCACATCCCCACCGGCGCCCTTGTAGAGACTGCACATCCCGATCCGGTGCGACTGTTGCGCCGTCTGGGAGCGCAGACCTATCATCCGGCGAGTACGGCCTTTCGCGTGCCCGATGTTGGGGCGCTGCACGATGCGGGCTATAAGGTTTTGGTCTGGGTGGCGAACGATGAAAAGCAGATGCGAACCCTTGTGGGGGCCGGCGTCGACGGCGTCTTCACTGACTTTCCCCACGTGTTGAAGGCCGTGATGATTTCGGCGACGGATTCGACGGGGATCTGATCCCCCGTCCGGTGCGGAGGAGACCCAGAGACACAATTCCCACTCCGGATTTCGATGGCGCTCGTATCCGGGGACCGGGTAAACGGAGGCGTCCCGATGCTGATTTTGCTGCTTGCCGCCCTTCCACAGGAATACGGGTCATTCAAGAGACGATGCGGACCCTGGACGCTTCTCGCGCGACGGCCCTTCCGCTGGTTCTCCGGTGATTTTTCAGGGAAGCAACTCTTCCTCGTCGAAACCGGCATGGGGGGGAGCCGGATGGCGGAGGCCATGGAATGGGCTTACGGAAAGTGCCGCCCGGACCTTATTCTGGCAATGGGATTTGCCGGCAGCCTTTGCGGCGATCTGGCGGTGGGGGACGTGCTGCTGGGCCGGGAATCGGTGCTGTACGATCACCTGACCGGTTCAGCAGAGGCTGAAAGATTCTTGCTGACCGTTCCGGAGACTCTCATTCGCTGCTTCAAGGCACGGGGCGTGACGGCAGGAATGATAGTTACGGTGAGGCAGCCGCAGTCCAAAGCGGCTATGGCGGGATGTTTTGCCGGGTCGCCCGCGGTGACGGATATGGAGACTCATGTGGCTGCGCGATTTGCATGGGCTGCGGGGGCGCCTTTCTTGTGCTTTCGCAGTGTCTCCGATGGCCTGAACCATGAAATCGACTACGATCTGAACGCCATCACGGATTCCGAAGGGAGAGTGCAAGTACTGAAGGTTATGGGCGCCGTTCTGAGGAGGCCGGGACTCTTGAGATCCTTTGCCCTTTCATGGCGTCGTTCGCTCAAGGCGGCGAACAGGCTGGGGGAGGCTCTATGTGATTTCCTGAATCTTCCCTTGCCGACCCTCTTGAATGTGGCCGGAGAGTGCCGGGTTGGATGCCGGAGAGGGGATGGGAATTCTTGATTCCGGGTACGGGAAATCTTCTAAGTGACGTTCCATGGCGCCCTGGGCGACATGCGCCAGTTTATACATGGTGAAGAAAAGGGTGTAGAGCGTTGGGAAGAAGAGGATGAGGCATCCCACCATTCCGAGGAGTGTTTCGCCTATAAGGAATGTGACCGTCAGGTTGAACATCAGAATGGAAACGTAGAGCACCGGGCCGAGAAACCGCAAAGCCGCCAAACGGTGATAGGCGACAGGGTTGAACCGGCGCATGGCGGGAACGCGGTCGAGCAGTTGAAGGGCGCCTATCATGGCGAAGCCCACCAGAAGCCATCCTCCGAAATTGCTCATGGGAATTCCAAAATAGAGACCCTCAGTGCGATAGCCGTAGATTTGGCCCAGGAACCAGCGGCTGCCTTGCAGGGCGACCGGATCGATGATGATGTCCAGGAGGACGAATAGAAAGGCTCCGAGAGTGAGCGTTTGCCAGGAGCGGCGCAGACGGTGAGTTTCCAGGATATAGACCGGCCTCGAGAGGGACAGGGGACTCAAGAGGAAAATCGCCATGGAATAGCTGCAGTAGGAGAGAAAGACATAGGAGAGCGAATCCATGAACGGTACGCCGAAAACCCACAGCTCCCGGTCCACGGTAGCCGGTATATAGAAGTAATCTCCATAAGGAAAACCCCAGTGGATGGAGGAGAATTCCGAAAGCCACGCGATGCCGTACCCCAGGGGAAGGAAGAGGATGGTCCTCCGCCATCCCAGGTGAACGCACGAAGCCGCCAGATAGACCGCCAGGAAAACGAATACGTAGGGGCGAAGCAGAACGGTACCCAGAAGGAGCCTCAGGATCTCATCCATTGATGCTCCACCTGGCCATACGCAGAAGATCCTTCCCGCTCATCTGGAGGGCGACTGTAGGTTCGTAACCGCAGTGGACCATGCACTGACTGCATCGCTCGTCCTGCCCGGAGACGTAATAGTCCCAGTCGGTCTTCCCCATCAGCTCTGAAAACGCCGGGTAGTGAGCGTCAGTGATGAGATAGCACGGCGACTTCCAACCCTGAGTGTTTCGAGTGGGATTGCCCCACGGGGTGCATCGCAACGGGCGATCGCCACAGAGAAAATCGAGATAGAGCGGGTTGCTGATGATGGGGAATCGGTGCGCCCACGCCCGAATATGCTGGAACTTGTCCATGATTTGATGGCGGGTGAGGAAAACGTCCCGAATCACCTCCTCATAGCTGAAGCCGGGCGCCACGAGAATTCCATCCACTCCTGCACGGGTGAGTTGGGTGAAAAGTTTTTCCAGATCGTCGACGTCGGTCTCGCGGTAGACCGTCGTATTGGTGCTGACCCTGAAACCTCTCTTCTTGGCGGCGCGGACTCCCGCCAGAGCCTTGTTGAATCCTCCCGGCCTGCAGATGATCTTGTCGTGGATTTCTTCTGTTCCATCGAAGTGGACGTTCCAGGTGAAGCGGGCATCCGGCCGGAAATCCTGAAGGGATTCTTCCAGGAGGAGACCGTTGGTGCAAAAATAAATGTGCTTTTTACGAACGAGCAACTCGCTCACGAGATCCCGAACGCGGGAGTAGAGGAGGGGTTCTCCGCCGGTTACGGTCACGACAGGCGCGCCCGCTTCGTCCACGGCCTGCAAACACTCGTCCAGGGTCATCTCGAGGTGCAGAGTGTTGTGGTACTCCACGATCCTGCCGCAACCCGAGCAGGTGAGGTTGCATCGATGTGTGGGTTCGAGCATCAGGACGAGCGGAAAACGTTCCTCTTTTTGAATTCGCTTCCCGAGCAGATAACCCGCCATGGAGACGTACAGGCTTAAAGGAAAACGCATGGAGTCTTCGACCTTCCTTTTCTTATTGGCGCACGTAATCGTTTTGCCGAAACCATGCAACCGCTTCGCGCAAAGCTACCTCCACCGGGGTTTGTGGCAGTCCAAGCTCGCGCCTCGCCTTGCCGGCGTCGAAAAACATGCGGCGGTGAGCCATCCTGACACCCTCGAGGGGAATGAGCGGAGGCTTTCCCGTCAAGGACGAAAGCATTTCACAAAAATGTCCAAGATACAAGACCGGCGTGTGGGGAAGTCGAAGGCGCGGCGCCCGGACCCCCGAGATTCGCTCCAGGAGGAGGAAAATTTCAGCAAGGGTGAGGTCTTGGTTTCCGAGAATGTATTTTTCCCCGACGCGCCCACGTTCCATGGCGAGCAGATGCCCCATCGCGACATCCTTTACATGGACGAGGTTGAGGCCGGTGTCGAGATAAGCGGGCATGCGCCGGTTGAGAAAATCCACGATGATCTTGCCCGTCGGGGTTGGCTTGCGGTCGCCCGGTCCTACTGGTGTGCTGGGGTTGACTATGGTGAGGGGCAACCCTTGCGCCAGGAATCTCTCTGCTTCCCGCTCCGCCAGATATTTCGACCTTTTGTAATGACCGATCATGTCGGCGAGGCACACTTTGGTTGTCTCGTCCGCCGGAGAACCGTCTTCGGTGAGTCCGAGCGCGCCGACGCTGCTGGTGTAGATCGCTCGTTCCACTCCGGTTTGCAGGGCCGCCCCCAGGACGTTCGCCGTACCCTTGACGTTGCTCTCGTATATTTCCTCCGGATTTTTCGCCCAGAGCCGGTAGTCCGCGGCCACATGAAAAACGGCCCGGCAGCCCTCCACGACCTGGCGAACGCGTAGGAAGTTCCGAATGTCGCCTGTTACCCACTCAACGGATGAACCGGGAAATGACGACGGGACCGGGGACGATTCGCGTCTCAAGGCGCGGACTCTCCAGCCACGTTCCACCAGCGCATGCGCCACGTGGTAACCGATAAAACCGGTTGCTCCGGTAACAAAGGCAATCTTCATGGTTCGCGCCTCCAAATCGTTTCAACGATGCGCCGTGGCTGAGTTGTCCTCATATAGCACAGATTGGACGCCATTTTCAAACCCCGCAGAAAGATAGGGCACCCCCGCCGAATCAATCCTGCCCCCAGTTGAGCTTGTTTCGAAGGATCTCGAAGTAATCGATGGAAGGCGTCATGATAAGGCGAAGCGGGTTATCGGCCTCTGAAACCAAAACCTTGTCCGAAGGCGTCAATTCGCAGCCCACCTGGCCATCGCATGTGAGGGTCACGTCCTTGTTGTGTTCGCTGAGTTCCACCTCGATGATGACGTTGGAGGGGAGGATGATGGGACGGTTGGCGAGGGTGAACGGGCATATGGGCGTAAGGATGATCGTTTTCGCCGTGGGGTAGACGATTGGGCCGCCTGCGGACAGATTGTATGCTGTCGATCCCGTGGGAGTGGCGATGATCAGGCCGTCACCGCGGTAGTGAGTCAGGTGACGGCCTGCGATGGCGGTTTTGATGCCCACGATCCGCGCAATGGCGCTCTTATTTATCACGGCGTCGTTCAGCACTCTGTAACGATGCGTCATCACGTTCTCGCGCATCACGGAAACGTCGAGGCGCATGCGCTCTTCGCATTCATACCCACCATCGAGGATGGCTTTGAAATCCCGATAGCAGGCTTCTTTCTGGATCTGGGTCAAGAAGCCGAGGGCTCCGAGGTTGACGCCGATAATGGGCGTGAGACGCTCTTCCAGAACGCGGGCCACGCTCAGCAAGGTCCCGTCCCCCCCAAGCACGACCACTGCATCGGCGGTTTCGGGGATGCTGATTCGGCAGCGATCGGATGTCGAGGAGTATCTACCGACGTTTTCCTGGGAATCGACTGTCAGCCCGTATTCCCGTTGGAGCCACATTTTGAGCTCTTCGGCCAGCCTGGCGGCTTCCGGCCGGCCGTGTTTGTAGACCAATGCAATCTGACGCATGGTTTCACCCTCCTGTATGCATCAGTACCAAATTATTAACGGCAGACTCCAAATATCGGCCGAAAACAGTTTGAAAAATTGAAATATTTGAATTATCCTGAGTAACTTACACAGGGACATCGTTTTCTCTTGAGAATTTTGTTCGCCCGTTTCGCTCCGAACGGGAGCAGCAGATGGCGCTCAATGTCCTGCAGGGCGAATCGAAGAATATGACGCCGATCGGATAGTTCTTGACGTTCTCCGCCCTCGATCGGAGAACCGTTCGATTCTGCTTGAGAATTTCACCCGCAGGTTTCAGGGTGGTCCAAAAGGAATCGTCGCGCTTGAGTCGCCCACGGGACGCACTTTGCCATGGCGAATGCAACCGCCGTCTCACGAGCGGCACTTGAGACGAACGCTTTGGAAGGATGAGCCGCGATGGACTCTCGCTTATGCGCCTCCATCGTGAAATTCCCTGCTGTCGCCCGAAACGGCGTGCGCTGATTTCCTTTTCGTCATCTCCGCAGGCGGAATGCACGTTGCCCGTATAGCACATGGGAAACGAAGTTGCTAGAACAACGGGAAGATTACTCAGATGATTCTCTCGACAATTTCTTTGCCGAAACCACCTTCTCAAAGAATACTGGTTGTAGACGACGAGCAGCAGGTCTGTGAGGTCCTGGTGGAGGCCTTGACCTATATGGGGCATGATCCCGACACCGCCAGGGACGGCCGGGACGCGATGGAGAAAATTGAACGCGCGCCATTCGGCGTTGTCATAACTGACATGGATATGCCGCGCATGGATGGCATGGAGTTGATCAGACGCCTGGTCGAGAGAAAAAACGGGGTCGACATCATTGCCATTACCGGCCACACGATGAAATACAAGTATACCGACGTGGTTGCTGCGGGAGCTGCCGACTTTATCACGAAGCCCTTTACGTTGAACGAACTGGAGGCAAAGCTCAACCGGGTGATCAGAGAACGGCAGCTTGTGGAAGAGTTGGAGCGGCTCGCCATTCGGGACCACCTGACGGGGCTCTATAACCGCCGGTATTTCCAAAAAGCGGTGAGAATGGAGGCCATTCGGGCCTTGAGGTATAATCATCCGCTGTTCCTGTTCTTTTATGATGTGGATCTTTTTAAGGAGTACAATGACTGGAAAGGACACCAGGCGGGAGATGAACTGCTGATCCAACTGGGGAGGGTTCTGGAGGCGTCGATTCGCGAAGATGTTGATTCAGCCTACCGATACGGGGGCGACGAATTTTTGGTGCTTCTGCCCTATTTGCCTGAAGGACAGGCGGCAGTGGTGGCGGAGAGGATACGGGAAAATTACGGCCGTCTCCGATTTGCCCCGACTACTCTCTCGGCGGGGGTTGCGCAGTTCAGACAGGCCGGGACCAGCATCGATGACGATGTGAACGATTTTATCCGGCGCGCCGATGCGGCCCTCTATCATGCTAAACACGATTTAGGACGCAATTGCGTGCATTTTGACGAGTAATTGTGCGTCAGAATCCGATTTTGCGACATATTTCCCGAGGGCTTCCGCTTTTTTCCTGCCTTATTTCCGTGCGTGACTTCTTTGCATGAGGTTTTTTCTTGACACGGGTCACCCCGTCCTTTATATAGTGCACAACTTCCGTGAAGAGACGGATAAACGATGGAGAACGCTCCGAAATCGAGAGAATTTGAATCAAGTGCGGAGCGGAGCGTGGGTGGGTTTTTGGAAAAGGGAATCTGGTGCGTTGACATAAATTTCGTTCTTGCGTAACCTGCATGATTGATGAGCCATTTGGCATGAAAATGGAAACTGGCCCGCCCTAAAAGTTTGGTTAGTGCGTCCATCAGGCATGATGGCTGGAAACGCGAAGCCCTGAAGCGTTTTCGGAAGTCGCGCGGTGGCATCTCCGGTAATTGGGCGGCAGAAAGATCAAGTGTGTTATGGCGGGACCCCGAGGGATCTCGCAATAAACAGGGAGGTGACTGCCATGGGCATGGGCAAACCCGAGTTTGGTTTTGGGGTTCACTTGATGGTGGATGGGTATGGTTGTGATCCGTCTGTGCTTGAGGATATGGGCCTCATTTATAATTTTTTGGATGACTATCCCGCGCAAATGGACATGACCAAAATCATGCCGCCATATGTTTTCCGTTACAACGGCTCCGTCCCGGAGGACTGGGGCGTCTCCGGATTTGTGCTCATCGCTGAAAGCCATATCAGCGTCCACACTTTTCCGGACAAGCGGTACCTCAGCCTGGATATGTTTTCCTGCAAACCCTTCGATACGCAGCAAGCGGTGGAGACTATTCAGCGATACTTCAAGATCCAGAAGTATGAAATGAAGGTCATGGATCGGGGGCAGGAGTTCCCGAATTCCATCCACGAGTCCGCCCAGGTTGTCCGAATGGATCGGATGCTCAAGCAACGTTCGAGGTAGGAGTCGACTGAATCCGCGCAAAATGCTGGGGCTCGGACTGAGGGAAGGTCCGAGCCCCATTTTTCTTTTCGACGTCTGCATTCTTGCTTTCGCCTCGGCTTCGCTCTGGTGAAGAAACGGCATAGTCGCCTGCGCTTCCCTGGTTCGTCGAGGTACGTGAGTTTGTCGGGACCCCCGCTGGTCCGAAGATTTTGTTGGACACCCCGAGTTCATGTTGTTAAATTAACACGATACGGGTGAGAGACGCCTGGGGGGCGGTGCGCTTCGATGGAGCGTCGGGAACTGTCGTTGGAGAGTTCGGCGTAAGGGTTTCAAATCATAACGAGAGGTGGGGATCAGACGTTGGCAGAGGAATCGGGAAGAGGATTCCAGGATTGGCTCAGGATGTGTTTCCGCCGTCTTGCTCGCGTCAAGGAATCTGAGGATATTGAAAAAGAGATCGAACAACTGATCGAGGAAGGGGAACAGCGGGGCATCATATCTGAAGACGAGGGAGAAATGATCCAGGGGATCTTCTCCTTTCGAGATACGATTGCACGTGAAATCATGGTTCCTCGAACGGACACGGTCTGTGCGCACTCGGAGATGAATATCAAGGATATCATTCAGTTGATCATCCAGAGCGGGCATTCTCGAATTCCCGTGTATCAGGACAACGTGGACAATGTGATCGGAACCCTTCATGCCAAGGATCTCCTCGGCTACTGGGGAACCGAGAAGTTCGATGTTCGGAGCATCTTGCGGATTCCCTATTTCATTCCCGAAACGAAAAAGATAAGCGAAGTCCTCAAGGACCTCCGGGACAATAAGTCCCATATGGCGGTCGTGATCGACGAATATGGCGGAACGGCGGGCATTCTCACTCTCGAAGACATTATAGAGGAAATCATCGGTGAGGTCATGGATGAGTACGATGCCGATGAGAAGCTCATCGTGGAGCACGAAGACGGATCCATCTCCGTCAATGCACGCCTGGACATCGAGGAATTGGAAGACTATCTGAACGTGGAGTTGCCGGAGGGAAAGTTCGAGTCGGTCGGCGGTTTCGTTATGAGCCTCCTGGGAAAAGTTCCCGTTACCAATGAGAAATTGGTTTTCGAAGATCTCGAAATGGTGATTGAGGCTGCAAACAGCAGGAAAATAGACAAAATCCGTATTCGCAAGATCGGTTCTCCTGGCGCCGGGCCGCTATCTGCGGCGGAGATTTCCCGATGAGAACGGGTCATTCATCTTCGGTCGCGGGCAGGGATGGCTCCAGTCTTCCGGCCGTTGCGGCGTGCTGCTTCGTCCTTCCCTTTTTGTGAGTCACGAGGGCTCGCGGCCTCCTCCTTTTCGACCCCTGTCCCGAACATCATTGAGAAACGCAGAGTCGCGTATGTCGCCTGTAGACGTTTTGTTGAGCATCCTGAGCGGAGTGTTGTTGACGGCCGGATTCCCGAGCTTCGACCTGTTTTTCCTTTCCTGGATCGCCTGGGTTCCACTGTTGGTCGCTCTACGCGGAAAGCGCACGGGAGAAGCCTTCAGGCTCGGGTATGTTTGTGGTTTGGTTCATTATGGCACTTCCCTCTATTGGGTTCGGTATGTCGTCGACCACTACGGAGGACTCGGTTTTCCGCTGGCCATGGTCGTTCTCCTCATCCTCTGTGTTTATCTCGGGGTTTATCCCGCCCTCTTCGCCGTCGCTGCGAAGAGGCTGGAACGACGGCCTTTGCTATGGGTTTTCGTCCTTCCTGCGGTTTGGGTTACGATCGAATGGATCAAAGCACACGCTGTGACCGGATTCCCCTGGGGAAATCTCGGCTATACACAAACGGCTTTCAGACCGCTCATCCAAATTGCCGACGTCACGGGAACTTACGGTGTCAGTTGGCTGGTGGTCCTGGGCAACACATCCATCGCAGCCTGGTTCATGCGGCCTCGCGTCCGGTCGGGCATCCTCGTCTCCGCGCTCCTCATCGGCGCGACGGTGGTCTACGGGTACTTTCGCCTCGAAACAATCGAACAGCTCCAGGATCGCGCGAATCCGTGGACGGTTGGCGTCGTACAGGGGAATATCGACCAGAGTCAAAAGTGGGACCCGGCTTTTCAACAGGAGACTCTCACTCGCTACCGGGAACTCTCGCTCAAAGCTATGGAAAACACGCCACGGCCGGATCTCCTGGTGTGGCCGGAAACGGCCGTTCCTTTTCTGTATGGGATTGAAGAGAAACTGAGCGTTCAGGTGAATGGCATGGCGAAAGAGGCCGGCGCGCCTCTTCTTTTCGGGAGCCCAGGGGTGACGTGGGTGGACGGAAAGACGCGTCTTCTCAACAGGGCCTACCTGGCGGACATTGGGAATCATCGGGTTGCCGCCTACGCAAAACAGCACCTGGTGCCGTTTGGAGAATACGTTCCATACCAGAAGATCCTGTTTTTCGTGCATCGTCTGGTGGCGGCGGCGGGGGATTTCGTTGCGGGGACGGACGCCTCGCCGATGAGGCTGGACGGCCGCTCCTTCGGGGTTTTGATCTGTTACGAGGGCGTTTTCCCCGATTTGTCCAGAAAGACGGTGGAACTTGGCGCCACGTCTCTGGTCAACATCACGAACGACGCCTGGTACGGGAGAACCAGCGCGCCCTATCAACTACTCCAGATGGCCAGATGGCGCGCGATCGAATTCCGCGTGCCTCTGATTCGAGCGGCCAATACCGGCGTGAGCGCGATAGTCGATGCGACGGGTGCGGTCCTGGGGAGCATTCCCTTGGACGAACGGGGCTTCCTGGTGCGGGCGGTCAGGCCCTTCCGAACGCTTACGTTGTACGCCCGATGGGGCGATTTTTTCGCCTGGTTTTGTGTTCTGGTTGCTGGCTGCGGGATTGGTTATGATGCCCTGCGGCGGGACTCTACATAATGAATATTTCAAGGAAGGAACAGTCATGACAATCGACATCGGAGAAATCAGAGCTGCCCACAAGGATCTTTCTCAAAGACATCATATTATTGGAGGGCATCTTTGACATCGAAGGCAAGAGGAAACGTCTGGCGGAACTCGAAAAGATTCTTCTGAAACCGGGCTTCTGGGACACCCCGGAAGACGGGAAGCAGGTGTTGAAAGAGCGGTCTGACCTTACGGGTATCGTCAACATCTGGCAGCAGTTCTTGGACGATCTTGAAGAATGCGGAATCCTACTTGAAATGGCTGTCGAGGAGGGAGACGAGGAGACATTCGTGGAGGTCCACGAGAAGACGAAGGCTCTTCGCAAGCGGTTGAGGGACCTCGAACTTCGTCAGATGTTGTCTGAAGAAAACGACGATAAGGATGCGATCGTGAGCATCAACGCGGGCGCTGGGGGCACGGAGGCTCAGGATTGGGCCGAGATGCTCCTCCGTATGTATCTCCGTTGGTGCGAAAAAAGGAACTTCAACGTGGAGGTGGTCGATCTCCTCGACGGAGAGGAGGCGGGAATCAAAAGTACTACGTTCACCGTCGCAGGGTCCTGCGCCTACGGTTTCCTGAAGGCGGAATCCGGGATTCACAGGTTGGTCAGGATTTCGCCATTTGATGCCAGCGGCAGGAGGCACACTTCATTTGCCGCGGTTTTTGTTTACCCGGAGATCGACGACAGGATCGAAATCGATGTGAAACAGTCGGATCTCAGGATCGATACCTTTCGTGCAAGCGGCGCAGGCGGGCAGCATGTGAACAAGACGAGTTCCGCCGTGCGAATCACTCATCTGCCGACGGGCATCGTGGTTCAGTGCCAGAACGAAAAATCCCAGCACCGCAACCGGGATATCGCCATGAAGATTCTGAGAAGCAGACTGTATGAGCGCGAAAAGCGCCAGCATCAGGAAAAACTGCAGGAGGTTCATGACAACCTGGAAGATATTGCCTGGGGCAATCAGATCCGTTCGTATGTTCTGCAACCCTATCGATTGGTGAAGGACCACAGGACCGGAATGGAAAAAGGGGACGTAGAGAGCGTGCTCGATGGCGAGTTGGATGAATTCATAGAAGCCTATCTCATGAGCCGCCTGAATACGCGGGAGCGCGCTGTAGTTGCATGACCGTCCGCTTCGCTCTTTGCCGCCATTCGGGGCTTTGGCGCCGAATGGCGGCAAGTTGGAGACGACCGTTTGTCAGATATTGTTGTAACCCACTTCGCCGTGGAGTTCCTTATCCAGCCCGGCCCACTCCTCTTCTTCCGTTACCCTGAGTCCCATGGTTTTATCGAGGACATAGGCGATGATGTACGTGAGGACGATACAGTAGACCCCGACGGAGACGATTCCAACGATCTGAATGCCCACCTGAGCCGCATGCCCGTAGAAGAGCCCCTGGCCTCCCACGGAGGCGAACAGGCCGGTTGCGAGGGTCCCCCATACGCCGCCGACCCCGTGGACGCCCACAACGTCCAGTGAATCGTCATACCCCAGTTTGTATTTGATCCTCACCCCGTAGTAACAGGCCACACCCGCGACCAGCCCGAGGAGGAGCGCCCACCCTGGAGTGATAAAGCCTGAAGCCGGTGTCACGGAACCCAGGCCCGCCACGATTCCGGATGCGAGGCCCAGGGCGCTGGGCCTCTTCAATAGCCACCATTCCATCATCATCCACGCGAATGCGGCGGCGCATGCCGCAACCATGGTAGTGGTGAAAGCCAGGGCTGCATTGGCGTTGGCTGCGAGGGCGCTTCCCGCGTTGAAGCCGAACCAGCCGAACCACAGGAGGCCAACCCCGAGGAGGGTCATGGTGAGGTTGTGCGGAACGAACATCTCGGAGGGGTACCCGTGGCGCTTGCCGATCAGAAAAGCGATGGCCAGAGAAGAGACTCCGGCGGAGAGGTGCACGACCATGCCGCCCGCAAAATCCATCACCCCAAGCTTAGCCAGCCATCCGCCGCCCCAGATCCAGTGAGTGATGGGGTCGTAGACGAGGAAAGACCAGAGCAGGACAAAAACGAGATAAGTGCTGAATTTCATTCTCTCAGCGATGGCGCCGCTTATGAGGGCCGGAGTGATGATGGCGAACATGCCCTGAAACATGACGAAGATATAGGTCGGGATGGACCCGGTTTGCGACTCAACGCCGGTCCCGGCCAGGAAAAGCTGAGTGAAATCCCCGATGAACCAGTTGCCGCCTCCAAAAGAGAGGGAATAGCCGATTGCGATCCACTGCAAGCCCACGACTGCCAGAGGGCCGAAGGAATGCATGAGAGAGCTCAGGACGTTTTTCCTCTGAACCATTCCACCGTAGAACAGGGCGAGTCCAGGGAGCATGAGCATGACCAATGCCGAGGAGACCATCATCCACGCGGTGTCCGCTCCGTTCAACGGAGGCTGGTCTGCGGCGAAAGCGACCCCGCCAACGATGGTGATCCCCAATGATGTCCCCTGCAGAATCGCCTTGGCCAAGAGACGCCTCCAGGGGGACCGATGTTTTTGCTCCCGGAAAAGAATACGACGCATAAAGAAATCTCCATGGTTGGAAAGGCTGGAAGACTGCGGGCAGTTCGCTTCCGAAGCCGCAGAGTGCACAAAATGAGTTGATTGCCGCGAATTGTCCGGAGCATTTTGTCCGGAAGCGCTGCTTCTTCTCTGTTCCCACGCTCGTGTGCGTGAAAGCACGCCGGGGCACACGAGCGTTGAACGCGAACGATCAGCGCCCAGTGCTGGTTTCCCGTTGTCTCTGGCACCTCTGCGCGGCAAAATGACAAGCCGCCGGAGGCAAGAGAGCAAGTTGTATACCAAATTTTGGAAACCTCGCATGCCGTGGCCGAATCAGGGCCGGAGGTCTGAGTTGCGCCGCTTCCGTCCCGTCGAGGATTACAAATTTGTTGACCAAAGGCTGATTTGCACGTCTGTGTTAACAATATTGTTGCATCTTCCGTTGAGTACGAGCTTCTTTTGGCGCCGGGCGAAGCGCACGAAGCGCGGCAAGGGAAAGAAATGTCGTTATGCCCCGTGCCAATTCCGTGTGGACCGGCTGCAAATCCGGTGATGCCTGCCGCCGTGATGAAGACCGGTTGTGAGAACGTTTTTGTACCTCCGGGAACGAGCGCCTGGACGGCATGGCTCGGATGGTTGCCGCAGTTTTCCTGCAACTCTTTTGTATAGTTTGAGATTTTCCGTATGCGCAAAAGGAGTGCATACGCCTGGAATCTGTCAGCCGAACCGGCTGCGTTTCATGTCGGCACAGTTTTGTCGAGATGGAAGAGAGGTTGAGGCGAGAAGCATGGACGACGCCCATTGATTATCTCATGGAGTGGTAGTAAGGGTAAGAGGGTGTCAAAAAAGTCCTCCTCTCCCCCCGACAATTGAGGGAGAGGAGGTTTTGGATACGCCCCAAGAATGGCGAGCGTTGCGGGTCGGTTTCGGGTGCGAGTGTGAAGAAGCGGGCTCGTTTTGGGCGATTGCGGGATGTCCCGGTGGAATATGCGAGAGGCGAACGGTAAGGGGTGCAGGTGATTCCGAAAACGAAGATGCAGAAGGTCGGGAGTCTGTTCTCCAGTCTGCGTATCCGCCTCGGCTTTCTCATCCTTTTGGCGGTGCTGCCTGCCATGGGGATGACTATTTACACCGACATGGAAGAACGGGAACTGGCCATTTCGAATGTTGAGGGGGACGTTCAGCAGATGGTGCAGTTTCTCTCCATGACCGAGGAGCAGTTCATCGAAGGGACTCGGCAGCTTCTCATCTCGCTTGCAAACCATCCCGAGGTTCGCGGGCAGGAGGAATCGTTTTGTGCGAGGCACTTCGCTGAGATGATAGAAGAATATCCGCGATATGTGAATCTCGGGGCGGCTGGAGTCGACGGAGAGGTGTTTTGCAGTGCGTTCACGGAGCCATCCCCGCCAAACCTCTTGACCCAAAGCTGGTTCATACGAACGCTCGACAGCTACGATTTCACGATGGGCATGGGTTCCATGGGCCAATCCGGAGGGAAGACGACACTCAACTTCGGATATCCGGTCATCGATGATTTTGGCGTGTTGCAGGGGGTGGTTTTTGCTGCGGTGGGACTAGACCAGATCAACCAAATCACTGGAGAACTCCGACTGCAGGAAGAAACGGAACTGATACTTGTGACGCAGAATGGAACGATACTGGCGTACGTTCCGAACTCGGAAAAATGGGTGGGACAGTCCCTTCCCAAGGCTCCACTAATCAAAGCGATCCTCTCCAAAGGGACGGACGTGGGGGAATACGACGGATTGGATGGTTCACCCAGGCTGTATGCCTTTACTCCCGTCCGGAGCACGGTGGAAACCGGAGTGTACATCTGCATCGGCATTCCTACCTCGATTGCGTACAGCGAAGCCAACAAGATCCTCGCCTATCATGTCGCGGGACTGGGGCTCGTTACCTTTCTGGCTCTTATGCTGGTTTGGGTTGGAGGGGACGTGTTCATCATCCGGCGGGTCAACGCCCTGGTTGATGCCGCTCAGCGCCTGTCGGGAGGGGATATGAAGGCCCGCACGGGGCTTCGCTACGGCGCCGGTGAACTGGACCAACTCGCCCGTGGTTTTGACGAAATGGCGGAGACTCTCGAACTGAGGGCCATGGAGATCCGGCAGGCGGAATCGAGGTATCGGACGCTGGTGGAACAGTTGCCGGTGATCACATACACTGCGAAGTTGGATCATTTCAGATGCCCGCTCTACGTTAGCCCCCAAGTCGAGACGGTGCTCGGATTCACGCCCGAAGAATATATGGCTGATGCAAGTCTGTGGTTTCGGCGGATTCATCCCGATGATCTGGATCGGGTCCGGGCAGCGCTTCTGGGAAGTTGCCGCAACGGTGAAACGTTCAGGTCGGAGTATCGGATATATGCGCGGGATGGGAGGCTGTTGTGGTTCAACGACGATGCCGTGGTGATTCACGACGAGGTCGACGGTTTCAGGTATCTGCAAGGCATCATGGGGGATGTCACTGATCACCGGAAGGCGCAGGAAGCTCTGAAGGAAAGCGAAGAACGATTCCGGTTGCTGGTGGAGCGGGTCAAGGACTACGGCATTTTCATGCTCGATCCGGCAGGCCGTGTGGTCAGTTGGAATGCCGGCACCGAGCGTCTCAAAGGCTACGAGGCCGAGGAGATCGTGGGAGAGCCCTTCTCCATCTTCTATGCTGCGGAAGACATGCAGGGCGGGATGCCTGAACGAGAACTGGAAACGGCGAGGGTGGAGGGTTGGTTTGAAGGTGAAGGATGGCGTGTCCGGAAAGATGGATCGAGGTTCTGGGCGAGCGTCATCATCACGGCGCTTCATGACAAAGCCGGTGGCCTCATCGGTTTCTCCCATATCACTCGCGATCTGACCGAATACAAACGGGCGGAGGAGAAGCTCATCGCTTATCAGGACCAACTGCGTTCGCTGGCTTCGGAACTCTCGCTGACGGAGGAACGTCAACGACGGCGCATAGCCACTGAACTCCACGACCGGGTCGGGCAGGCCCTGGCCATCTCCAAGATCAAGCTCGGGGTCCTGAAATCCACGGGGGAGTGCGAGGATTTCGATCTCTTGATCGATGAAATACGAAAACTGATCGAACAGGCGATTCAGGATACCAGGTCGTTGATATTCGAAATCAGTTCTCCCATACTCTACGAACTGGGTTTTGAAGCTGCACTGGAATGGCTCGTGGAAAGGGTCCAGAAGCAGCATGGAATCCATTCGACATATGAAGACGATGAAGCCCCGAAGCCTCTGGATGATGATATCCGAGCGCTCTTGTTCCAGGCGGCCGGAGAGCTTCTCATGAACGCTGCAAAGCATGCCCAGCCGAAGCATATCAAAGTGGGAAGCCGAAGAAATCGCGATTGCATCAATGTGAGTGTCGAGGATGATGGAATCGGGTTCGAGATGTCTGAGTCAAGGTTGGTCCGCGGCGAGGGTATGGGCTTCGGACTGTTCAGCATCCGAGAGAGACTGAACTACGTTGGAGGATGCCTTGAGATATCATCCGTTCGAGGGATGGGAACGCGCGTCACATTGGTGGCGCCGCTGAAAAGCGATTGAACCAATCGGGAAATGCCGGGACCTGTTTGCTTTCCGGTGCGAATAGTACATTGCGCAGGAAAGAATCAGTCAATTCGAAGTGAAAAATAGGGTATTTCCCCATGGCGTTTGTCGTCGGTGTATTGTAAACAGACCTATAAGGGATGAATGCTGGAATCCAGTGAGTCTCCGGGGGCTTTCTTTGTCAGGATGGACCGCAACGAACGAGTTGGGGGATGAAGGGGAGAACTTTCAAAAGGCAGGAAAGAGCGCGGCAGAAGGGCTTGTAAAAGAGAAGTTGTTAAAATCGTTTACTTTTATTCGAGGAGGAAAAGCTATGAAGAGGAAAAGTGGAATCATCAGTGTAATCATTCTTGCAATGGTGTTTGCCTTCACGTTCACCTCGGTCGGTGCGCCTGCTTTTGCAGCAAAGGCCAAATCGGGAGTCGTCCTGGGAACGCTCGACAAGGCTGCTGACGGCTATGTCATCGTTAGCTCCGGCAAGGGTGGAAAGATGACGGTTACGGTGATTGGCCAGGATTTCTCGAGCTTCGTCGGCAAGAAGGTGAAGGCGACCGGCACTTTCGAGGACACGAAGGACAAAAAGACCTTGAATGTCACCAAGATCGAAGAAATCACCGGCAAGAAGGGTAGCAAGAAGTAATTGATTGCCGGACGATCGCAATGAGGGAGCCGGAAGGCGCTTCCGCCTCCCTCATTCCCCGGAGTGATTGTTCCTCGTTGTCATTGCGCCTCTGTGGCTTCCTGTGACTCATTATTTCAGTCCAATCCCGCGTATTGCGAGAGGAAACGGCTTCAAAAGCTCGTGCAGGCGAATGATCCCGATATGAGTGCCAGAATCATCATAGCCGACGACCACAAGATCGTTCGGGACGGTTTGCGCGCCCTTCTTGAGAAGGATGCGGGCATCGAAGTCATTGCCGAGGCGGAGGACGGGCGGATGGCCGTTCGCATTGCCCGGCAACTGGTTCCCGACGTGGTGATCATGGATATCGGCATGCCGGATTTGAATGGAATCGACGCCACGCGGCAGATCGTATCCGAAGTTCCAGGCGTGAAGGTCATCGCCCTTTCGATGCATTCGGACAGACGGTTCGTAGCGCAGATGTTCAAGGCCGGGGCTTCGGCTTATCTGCTGAAAGACTGCGCCTTTGAAGAACTGTCTCGCGCCGTCAAAGCTGTTCTCGCCAATCAGACCTACCTGAGCCCGGAGATCACCGGACCCGTCATGGAAGATTATGTCCGACATCTGGCGAAGGCCGACGTTTCGGGGTTCTCGATTCTCACACCCCGCGAGCGAGAAATCATCCAGCTCCTGGCCGAAGGCAAGACGTCTCGCCAGATTGCCGCTGCTCTCAATGTCAGCGTCAAGACGGTCGAAACACATCGCCAGCAGATCATGAGCAAACTGAACGTGCACAGTGTGGCGGATCTTATCAAGTACGCCATCCGTGAAGGATTGACGTCCCTCGAATCATGATGGCCTTGGATCATGTCAGGCGACGTGCGCGAAACGACGGGATAAGGGCGGCGGTACAGCGCGCGGGAACGATTTCCTCGTTACGGCGAACGGGTCCATCGGTCATGGCGCATCCGATGGGGATCGAGCTTGATCCTTCGGGATCGCGAGGGGTCTCTTCTCGATCCAGTAGGTCTGCTTGTGCTGAGAGGACTCGAACTTCTCCACTCTGGCGAGCGCCTCGTCACGATCCTTGTAGCGGGCGACAAGGACCTTGACGCCGTTGTCGTCCTGCCGCCACAGTTCCCAGGATGGCTGCCCGCTTTCCGTTTCCAGGTCCTCAGACATTGCGGTCTCCCATCGTCATTCGCTGAAGGGTTAAGATGGTGTCCCAGCGCCACCGCCCACCATGGAGAACGTCCAGTATCCTTTCATACGGCTTCGACAATATCTCAACAATTACAGCATGAAAAGCACACGGCATACCTTTTTTGTTCTCCGTTGTGACCTGACAGGGGCGTGGATGCTGAAGAAGGTGCTGAGATCTGCGCCGAAATTTTGACGCGGTATCGAGAGCCGGGGTGATGCAGGAGAATGATTAAAGAATTTTTTCGGGTCGACCGATTTCTATATTGTAAGCAGGATAAGGCATTGAAAGAGGCAGCTAGATGGGTTTTGAGGGGTTCATTATTTGCGATTCGTTGATGAGAGGAGCAGGCGAGGTATGAGAATGTCGGCACGGATTGTGCTTAACCCAAAAGGGAACGCCATGACGGACTGGAAACGATGCTCCGGCTCCTGAGGTGAACGAAGGCGCGGTGAGGTTTTTCCAGGCATGGCGGCAAAGAAGGGAAGGTGTGTCATGCCTCAATGCGTAATTTGCTACAGTGCTTGCCGCTTGTCGGATGACGGCAGGTTTTATGTCTGCCCCAATGAGTGCAGTCGCTTCAGAGTATCCGCGGTCGAACGCGTCGAGAGAATGTGCCGGGAGAATGCAAGAGGCAGCAGCAGACTCCCGCTGCCGGACGTCGGCGATGTGGGGGGACGCCTTGACTTTCCCGTTCCCTATGGAGAAGTTCAGGCCTATGTCGTGGTGGCAGGCTGATGGTCTGCTGAAAGGCCTTTGCAGCAGGATCTTCTACCATAGTCTCTTCTTGGCCCGAAGGGCATACCTGCCATGACGGCCAATCCGCATTGAATTTTTCCTGTAAACCTCCTGGAATTCTACTCGCCGGATGCAACCGGCAAGGCTCCTGATGAGCGGGATGCGTTGTGTGGGCGCTCGTGAGGGGGAGATGCGTTCTCGTCGCATGCAGTGCGTTCTGCACCTCGCTCCTCCTCCCCGCTTCGGGAGAGGAGGAGCGCTTCTCAAACTTTGCATCAACCCCTCAAAGGCTGTCGCCCGCAATCGAGGATGAAAAGCGGCGGCCACTTTTCAGGCAAACAATATTGTCCCCCGGCGTCTCTCGGAGGATTGCGCGGGAAACGTCATTTCGTTTCGCAGGAGAGAGGTCTTTCTGGACGGAAGACCGGTATCTCAGATGCCTCTCCTGGCTGCGTTTCGATCGAGCCGACAGGAACGGGTCTTCGGGACAGCCTCTCAACGAGGTTTCGACACGGCAAGCCAACGCTCCATAGCATTCTGTAAATGGAAAATGGTGAAAGGTTTGCCGAGCAAATCGTCCATGCCGACCTGGAGGCACCGGGCCTTTTCCTCTGCCGTGGCAAAACCGGTGAGAGCGATAATCGGAACGCGGCCCGGCGGGTGCGGGGCGTACGATATGGACTGCGACGCCTCTATCTCCCTTATGAACCTGGTCGCTTCGTATCCATCCACTTCGGGCATCTGACAGTCCATGAGAATCAGAACGTAAGAATTCCTCGAGAACGCCTCGACAGCTGCACGCCCATCGGGTGCCACGTCGACCTCATAGCCCAGGCTCTCCAATATGCACCTGGCGACCTCCTGGTTCACGGGATTGTCCTCCGCAAGAAGGACTCGTTTTGGACTTTCGGTCATCTGCATCTGTTCCCCCCCCTTACTCCTCCAAACAGGATATTGTCCGAAAAGTCAGGTAAAACCTGTTGAGCCTTTTCCTCCTGCCCCTTTGGGCAAAAGATGTTTTTCCAGCCTGAAGGATACACAAATCTTAGCTGTACGGTTTGGTCTTGATCGAGGGACGGAGATCGCTTCCCCCGGGGTCTTCATCGTTCAACCGCGCCGTGCAATTCGTTCCTCAGGGCCTTCATGGTTTCCGCATATTCGTTTTCGAATTTCTGAACGAGCGACTCGGCAATGTTGACGGCGCCCGAACGACCCAGTTGTTCGAATTCCAGGCAAGACGCTGCCAGCTTCAGCGCTCCAACGTTGGCGCTGGCCGATTTGAGGCTGTGAGCCGCTTTTTGCATCCCCGACGGGTCGCCCAGATCTATGGCTCGACGCATCGTTCCCACGAGTTCCGGGGCGCTCTTCAGATAGGCTTGAACGACTCTTTCGAGAAAGGATGGTTGTTTGTTTGTCTGCAACGCTCTCAAATTGTCGATCGTTGTGCGGTCCAGGACCTCGGTTCCGGAACCCGGAAGTGCAGTTCCAGTTTCCGGCGTGATGGTTCGTGTGCCAGTCGGTGGAAAAATGGTGGAGGTTCCGGGTTGTGATCCTTCAGTTTCTCCTTTCGAGACGGATTCCTCGGGGGAATCGCTCCCCATGATCCGTTCAGGCGTCATGCCGGCAGGCAGCCAGCGTTGAAGGATCTCGAACAACTTTTCTCTTCTGAAAGGCTTGCTAAGGTAGTCGTCCATGCCTGCATGAAGGCACTGCTCGCGGTCTCCAGGCATGGCATGGGCCGTCAGCGCAATAATGGGAACCCTACGGTCGGCTGCACCGGCCGTTCTTCCCGTTGCAGCCGGATCCGCCCCCTGTCGCCTGATAATCCGCGTGGCTTCGTAACCATCCATTTCAGGCATCTGGCAGTCCATGAAAAGAAGGTCGTACCGCGTTCTGGAGCATGCGGCGACAGCTTGTCTTCCATCGGCTGCCACGTCGACCCGGCATCCCAAGTCTTCGAGGAGAAGACGTGCAACGTCCTGATTTACAGGATTGTCCTCAACAAGCAGCACGCGGGCCCGAGGCGCCGCCTTGCGTCTCTTGCGGTCTCGGTCGTCGAGTGCACAGGGGTCATCTTCGACCATGGACGGTTCCACGATACGGAGGAAGGCTTCGTAGAGTCTGGACTGGCGGACGGGCTTGCTGAGATGGCACCAGATGCCGACGCTGCGTGCAGTTGTTGTGTCTCCATATTCGGTGAAGGACGTCAGCATGATGGGGCGCACGCCGGAGAAGGCCGGGTCGGCCTTGATGGCTGCGGCCAGGTCGATGCCGTTGATTCCGGGCATCACCATGTCCACTATGGCGATGTCGAACGGTTCGCTTCGTCGATTGGCCTCGCGCAGCAAGTCGAGCGCATCGCCGCCGTCCTCCACGGTGACTCCATACATTCCCCAGGAAGTGATCTGGCGGTAGAGAATGCCGCGACTAGTCGAATTGTCGTCGACGATGAGTACGCGCAAGCCCTGCATGCTGTGAGGGGGAACGATGTCCGGAACCGACTTTTCGTGCTGGAGCTCAAAGCGGACGGTGAAACGAAAGGTGCTGCCCTCGCCCGGCCGGCTATCCACCCATATTTCTCCTCCCATCATTTCACAGAGTTGCCTGCAGATGGCCAAACCCAATCCGGTTCCCCCATACTTGCGCGTTGTGGAACCGTCCGCCTGAGAGAACGCCTCGAAGATGTGGCCTTGCACCTCGGGTGCGATTCCTATTCCGGTATCCCTCACCTCGAAACGCAAAAGAACTGAGGTCTCATCTTCTTCGACCACTCCTCCCCGTACTGATACCTCTCCTGATTCGGTGAACTTGACGGCATTCCCGATGAGGTTCGCCAGAATCTGCTTCAATCGGCCCGGGTCTCCCTGCAATGCGACGGGAACTCTCCGGTCGAGTTCAAAAAGCAACTCGAGGCGTTTTTGATGAGCCTGTTCCGCGAAAAGCCTGGTTACTTCCTCGACGGACTCCCGGAGGTTGAAATCGATGGTCTCCAGTTCCAGCCTGCCCGCTTCAATCTTGGAAAAATCCAGGACACTGTTGATAACCGTCACCAGTATTTCGCCGGACTGCAGAATGGTTTCTGATATGTAGCGCTGCCTGTGAGTGAGTTCGGTTTCCAGGAGCAGTTCGGCCATGCCGAGAATCCCGTTCATCGGGGTGCGAATCTCGTGGCTCATATTAGCGAGAAACTGGGATTTGGCGCGGCTGGCGGCTTCTGCTGCCTCTCTTGCCAGGTTCATTTGGACCACGGTGTGTTCCAGTTCGCGGTTGGACCTTGAGAGTTCCGCGGTTCGCGCAGCAACCTGCCGTTCGAGGACTTCGTGGTGTTTCTTTAACTTTTTATCCCTCATCTCGATTTGAGCCAGCATGTCGTTGAATCCGTCGGTCAAAACGCCAAGTTCATCATTGCCATGCTTTTCGACTCGGATGGAGCAATCTTTTCCATCGGAAACGGTCTTCATCGATTGAACCAGGTCCGCTATCGGTTTGGAGATGACACGCTGGAACAGGGAGGACAAAAAATAGGAGACAAAGGCGAAGACAATCATCATGGCCGCTACGATGAGTGTGTACCATCTGATTCTGAGGCGCATTTCCTTGAGATCGCCCCTCACCTGAACCATACCGATGGCGTCGCCATCAAGATCGATTCTGCTGCATACCTCGAGGTAGTCCCCCCAAAAGGGCTGCGGGACTTCCGTCGTCTTGGCGTCACGGGCGCCGTAAGCGCTCACGCCGCATGTTTCCCATGATGGCTGCGTTTGCGGGGCATCCCCGTGGTTCCTGTCGTACTCCGCAAAGAGGTTGCCCTGTTTCCCGTAGATCCGGACGGAAATAACGTTTGGTGCAGCACTGAGCGACTTCAGCATCTCTTCGGCGGATTTCCGGTCATTGAAGGTGAGGGCGGCAGCAGAGTTGATGCCGATGACTTCCGCAACCGTAATGGCGCTCTGTCTGAGAGTGCGGCGGAAGGTTATGAGTTCGTTGGCGACAAAGGCCATGGATGCCAGCAGCAGCACTATTGCACTCGTAAGCATGATAATAGCCGTGAGCTTCCGCTTTATGGAGAGGTCACGTATGATTCGCATTGCCAGTTTCCCTAATTGCGATTTTCGCAGACGGACTCTGCAAGTCCCAAAAGCTTAGAGCTGATCTCCAGTCCGCACGCTTGCGCCGCTGCCAAATTGATCTGGAACCGGATTTTATTCCCCACGGTGATGAAACCGATCGTTCCACCCAAACGCACGAATTCGGCCATATCGCTGATTGTGAGAACGCTGCTGCATGCGAGCGCCTTCAAAATCTGCACGGCGGATTCCCTCTCCGTCGAACAGAGATATAGAATATGACAACCTTCGCATCCTTCAAGTCTATTTACTTGCCGGATGGTGAATTTTCGTCCGCCGACGAGTCTGCCCCCGATGGAATCGCAGGCCGTTCCGAAAGGGTTGTCTCCGAAGATGCAGAGAACTATGGGAGAATCGGCTTCGGGGAAGGAAGTGGCGGGCCATTGAACGAACTTGGCGAAATTGTAGATGAAAGCCATTTTGACGCTGTACTCTTCAGCAAGGTCGGCGTGTACGCGGCTCGCTCCCATCACCGGAAGGAGCAGAGCGATCGAGATGATTTGCCGGGTGAGTCTCGTCATCGTGCGAATGCCGTCGAATTGGGTCTAAAGGGTGAAAGAAGCAAACGGTGCAATCAGCCGGGCCGGTGGCCATGTGTGATTCGCTCTCGGTCGCTCGGGGCGAGTACGGGGCGGTGCGCCGGGCAATACGCGCCGAGTGTGACGGGATTTCAGTCCATGGGTTTGACGTCTCCCGGGCTTTCTCGCGGAAACCGTCGAAAGCATCATGGCAGCGAGGCGCGCGGATTCCTCGGGACAGTTTGAACATCTGGAGATTACACACAAAGTAATGCCGCTCCTCAAAAGCGCCATGTGATTTTTCCATATACACCGCGTGGGACCTCAGTGGGAATTGACCACATGAAGTCGGGCACAAACTCGTAGTGACGATCGTCGAGCAGGTTCTGGCCCACAATCGATATTTCGATATTTTTCAGCGGTTTCCAACCCAAGCGGGCCTCGATTGTCGAATAGCTCGAGACGTTGCCCGTTTCGAGACTGTCTACAAAACGGAACCACAAATCGAACTCCCAGTGGTGCGGGAGATCCAGGTTGGAGCGAAGTGAGAATTGATGACGCGGGCTCCTCCCTTCAATGAGAACTGCGCTGGTTGTCTTCGTGCGGGTTGATTGAGGGCTGAGATTCATCTGCAAGAAGGTGTAGGCTCCCTGCAATTTCCACCGTTTCACCGGTTGCCACTCGGAAGAAATTTCGACCTCGCAGGTGTTCCCGTCCATGAGATTCTCGGACAGGATCGAGGTTACGTAATGGGGCAAAGGGGTCAGCACGAGACGTGTTTTGCCGACCTCGCCTGCGATGAGGTTGTTGTAGATATTGTAGAAAGCAGCGATATCCAGGGACAAACGTTCCGTGGGCTGGAAGCGGTATCCCAGTTCAAAGGCGGTCAGTTCCTCGGCTTCGAGTTCCGCGTTCCCGAGGATGGAGACCGCCACGGGAAAGGGGGAAGGATTTATGATGGTTCCCGGCGGAATGACCCTGTCCAGATAAGAGACGTCCGTCTCGCCGATAGATGGTGTGTGAACGGCTCTCGATATGGCGGTCCAGACGGTATGGCGCCTGTCCGGCGTCCAAAGAAGCCTGCCGTTGGGTTGTATCTGAAAGCCGCTGATATCGTCATGTTCTAGTTTCGATCCCAGGATGAGCTTCAGTTGATCGCCGTCCAGCTTTATCTCGTCCTGGAGAAATGTGCTGAAGAGGTCGTTATTCCTGCTCGAAGGATTGAGGCTGAGAAGATAGGTGTTTCGAGTGGATTCTTGCGTGAAACGGTAGCCAAGCCCCCAAAGGATCTGCTGGCGCTCATTCATCTTGAATTGATGCTGGAAATCCAGGTCGAACGTATCCAGTGAAGCGTCGAAGCTGATGTCCTCCGAGGCCATTCGGTTGTAATAGAATTGGAGTGTCATATCGGAAGTCGTCGAGAAGGTGCGTTTCCAGCGGGCCAGGACATTGCCGCCGTTGAAAAGCGTGTCGGAACGATACTCCTGGGAATAGGGCGGGAAAAGGGAAGGCGTCTGATAGTCCACGCCGTCCGTTGAATCGAACATATCGCCCTGGAGGGTCAGAGAATCACGATCCGATGGCACGGAGTCAATCCGGAGGCCTCCACGAGAAGCGCGCCAGTCATCCGCCCCGTTCCTGCCGGACGCCTCCACAAAGCTGCCGCGATTGAAGTACTTCCCGTAAACGCGGTAGGTCGTGTTCTCGTCGATTCTTCCCCCGTATCGAGCACCCCCAAAGCCCTGCTCCTCGGTTCCGTAACCGGCGGTAACCAACCCGCCCTGAGTGTCCCTGGAATGCTTTGTGATAATGTTGATCACTCCATTTACCGCATTGGCCCCCCAGAGAGCGGCGCCCGGACCGCGGATAACCTCGATCCGGTCTATGTCCTCCAGCATGAGGTCCTGTATCTCCCAAAATACGCCGGAGAAGAGCGGTGAATAAATGGTCCGGCCGTCGATGAGCACGAGGAGTTTGTTGGCGAATCGTCCTGCAAACCCTCGGGAGGTTATGGCCCATTTGTTGGCGTCTATATGTGCCACCTGTAATCCCGGCGCCATTCGCAGGGCTTCGGGAATGGTGGTCACTCCCGAGCGTCGTATGTCTTCCTGAGTGATGACGAAGATGGCCGCTGCTGTATCCGACAATTTTTGGTTGGTTCTGGACGCGGTGATGACCTCGATATTCATCAGGTCTTCCAATCCGAGAGCAGTGAGGTCGCCCGGGGTGCTGTCCAGGGCATCGAGGGAGGAGGGAGCGGATGCGATGCATGTCGCGGTCGAGAAAGCGAGAAAGAGAGTGCACAGAATCATTGTCCACAGGATGGAAGCGGGCGAATGAATCCCAATCTCCCGGCGCCGCTCGCACAAATCCCCGAAATCTTCTTTGAAGGCAGCAGAGCAGGGGCGACCGGTGGCGTTCCAAAATGTGGCAGAATTACCGCACGACTTCATCGACCACTATCTCCGAAACATCGCTTGCGAAGACCGGAAAGATATCGCGAAACGTCAACGCACGCTGCACTCGGGGCGGATGCACGGGGTGAATAGATCGCAAAATGCATTCCGCCTGGAACGAGTGAAATCCAATTCTCATGTCAGGTAAAGCATTCTCATGATTCGTAACGATACTCGGAGAAGAAATAACTATCCAAAAAAACTACCATGACGTCTATTTGCTGTCAATACTGCTTTCTTCTGGGGAGCCATTTTGGCGCCTGCGCGCGTTGGGCGGCTCGATGAGACCGATTCGCACGATCACCAAATCCCTTGCATCTCCATGACGAAGGCTGGTATCAATGAATCGGCTCACCGACTGAGATGCAGATAGCCCGTCAGCGGTTGCCGTTAGCGCATTCGGCGGTTTTTTCCGGTCATTTCCGGGGGGCGCGGTCGAACGTATTCCATCCGTCATTCCTTTGCAGCATGACGGACCCCGTGTTCGCCCTGGTTCGCGGGCAATGTCGAAGGTCTGTCCGAATGCCTTTGCAACGCAGGAAATCAAATCAACACTCAGGCCTTCGGCAAAGAGGGGCAGGGGTTCCGGGATGCCCCCCGACATTGGACGGATACGTGAAAAAATTCCATGCAAATATCGGTAAGCTCTACGTTTTTTCTGCTCTCCAGAAAACGCTCTTCCCCATGGCGATCATCACGCTCTTCTGGAAAGACCATATCGGATTGAATCTAACCGAAATCCTGCTGCTGCAGAGCATCTTCTCCGCCGCTGCCGTCATTCTTGAGTATCCCTCGGGATATATCAGCGACCGGCTCGGTTATCGTAGCGCACTCACAGTCGCCACTGTTCTCGGCACAGCCGGGTGGGGAATCTACACAGTAGCGGACTCCTTCAGCGACGTCCTGGTCGCCGAGATTTTCCTCGGCACCGCCATGTCATTCATCAGCGGTTCCGACAGCGCTCTCCTCTATGAGTCGCTGCGGGCCGAAGGATCCGAGGGCCTTTACTCCCGCTACGAAGGGCGCATGAACGGTTTCGCCCAGACGGGCGAAGCCTTGGGGGCGCTGTTTGCAGGGGTGCTCTACGCTTCTGCTCCCCTTCTCCCTTTTTTCCTTCAGATCGGCGTCTGGGTCATGGCATTCTCCGTGACTCGCACCATGAAGGAGCCTCCCCGGGAGGAGGCGATCTTTTCCCGCACGCATCTTGCCGAGGCGATCCGGATCACGCGATTCGCTTTCGTTGAAAACGGGCATCTCCGCGCCACAATACTGCTCAACACGCTCCTTGGGCTTGCCTCTTTCTACCCGGTCTGGCTCATCCAGCCGTACATGCAGCAGCACGGCGTTCCTCTGGCCTGGTTCGGTCCGGTTTGGGCGGGGGCCAACCTGACGGTGGCGTTCTTCGCTCTTGCGAGCCACCGGGTTCACGCATCCCTCGGGGACCGGAACATGATCCTGCTCTTCATCGGCCTGATTCTGGCGGGGTATCTGGGGCTCGGGATCGTCGGGGGCGCCTTCGGCTTCCTGTTCTACTATTTGCTGACCGGCATGCGGGGATTGCGGGGACCGATGTTTCTAAACCATACCCAGGCTGAAAGCCCTTCGGCCAACCGCGCAAGCATCCTCTCGCTCCAGACCCTGACGTTCCGCGTCGCCTTCATCATTACCGGCCCTCTTGCGGGGATGCTGGCCGACCGGTTGGAGGTGCAACAGGCCTTCCACCTCCTCCTCTATGGCTTCCTGATCCTCCTCCCGCCGCTTTCCTGGCTGTTCCTCAGGAATCTTCCCCCCGCGAGAATGAATGCAGAGCAATGATCGGCAGGGAGCACCATGAGGCGCCGGCCGGTTGAATTGCCAGCAGGCCTACGAACCAAGCGGCGAGGCTGTGCCGGCGCTCTGCCGCTCGATCGTTGCGACGATTCCCTGAATGGTCCTCCGCTCGGGACAGCCGGGGAAAAGTTCGATGCTTTTCCGAAAGGAGGAGATCGCCTCTTCTCGCCGGTTCAGGCTGTCTTGGAAAAAAGCGACGCCGACCCATGCCTTCGCCGATTCGGGGTCCAACTCGATAGCACGCGTCCCTTCCGCAAGAGCTTCCTGAAATTCGCCCCTGGCACGGTGATACCATCCTTTCAACAGATGCGCATCTGAGGAATCGGGTTTCAATCGCATGGCGCGATCGAGACATGCTTCTCCAAGTGTTGAAAGGGGAGCGGGCAGATGGTATTCACAGATCAAAAGAGCCACGGCCATGTTCAGGTTGTAAAGAGAAAAGGGGTGGGCCAGGTACTTGCGGTGAAACCCCCACTTCTCGCTCTGCGCCAGCCCCGCTTCGTCCCATTTTTTGGCTGCATCGAGAATCAGGGCCGCCTCGATATCATCCGGGTGGGTTGCCGTGTGGCTCGCGAGGAGTGCCTCCCCGATAGCTCTGTCGCCAAGATCGATCAGAAATCTGCTCGTCCATGCTTCGGCGGAGAGATTGCCGGGGTCGGGGACGCCGTCGCCGTCGAGGTCGATGTCCGCGTAGTTCGTCTCCATAAGAATCTGCCTGAGGACCTTCGCTCCCGCTCTTCCAAGATCGGGATTGATGACGCCGGAAGTCAGATAAAGGTTGTGCTCCATCCCTCTCTTGCACGTTTGGAACGCCTTGATATATTCCTTCTTTGCCAGGTAGATCGACGAGAGGTTCAGGTAGAAGAGCGGCAAAGCGCCGACGTCGCGATCCGGCGGCAGTTCACTCAGCAATTTTTCCCCTTCCTCGATGGCTTTTTCCGGCAACCCCAGCCCCTGGTAGGCCATTATAATGGTATTGGCCCCCACGCAGTACTGCTCGAAGTGCTTCCTTCCCGAATCAATGGTGAGGCGGGCTTCCGCGAGCGCGGATAGAAACATCTTTCGATGCAGCATTGCCGCTGCCAGGTTGGCGTGCGCCCGCGGGTTCAAGGGCGCCTTTGAAACGTTGTCCCGGTTCAGGGTCAGCGGGTCCCGCCACGCCTCGTTACGCTGAAAGGTAGCCAGCGTGGAGGCTGAAACCAGGATGGCGACCATACACCAGACCGTTGTCGCCAGTTCCTTCCCGTCAAGTCTATTGCCCAGCGCCTTGCGCAGGAGGCCGTGGATGACGACGACGGCGCTCATGACAATGCCGATCGACGGCAAGTAGAGGCGGTGCTCGAAGACGAGTTCGAGTGGAAGCACGGTGGATTCTATCGACAGGTTCAGGAGGAACCAAAGAATGCCATATGTCGTCAGTGGAAATTGCTTACGGAACCGGATGGTGAGTATGGCCAAAACGAGCAATGCAAAGATGCTGGGGAGGGTCGTGACGGGTTGGAGAATTGAAGTGGAAACGTCAATGTCATGTTCCAGGGAAAGCCTGTGCGGCGAGGGGTAGAAGAAGAGCGACAGATACCATACCACCACCCGGGCTTCCGTCATGAGGCGCTCGCCGAGGGTGAAGTGACGGACGCCGTAACCGCCCAAAACGTCGGGGAGACTCTGGATGATAACCAGGCACGCGACCGCCAACGCCGCCGGCAACAACAGGTAGTGTCTGAAAAAACAACGGGCGATCCGCGAAAGGACGTCTTGCTGGAAGAACCAGGCTTCGGTGAGCAGCAGCATGAGGGGAAGCATGGCCCAATTCTCCTTGCAGAGAGCTGATGCCGCCACTCCGAGAAAGCAAAACACATATGCGACCGCCGCCTTCGCGTTCAAGCGGCCGCTCCGCCTGTGATGGGACCTGCCGCAGATGTAGGCTGCAACGCTGAATACGTAGAACAGGGTCAGGAGGGACGCCATCCGCTGAACGAGGTAAGTGACCGTATTGGCCTGAACGGGATTTAGCGCCCATGCGGCGCCGACCCAGACCCCAAGCGCCCAGGGTGAAGGAAGAAGCTCTCTTGTCTGCAAACCGCGGCCGGCAACTTGCCCTATTTGGAACACCAGGAAGAAAACCATGAAAAAACAGAGGATATGAATCGCAAGGCTGGTTGCGTGGAGATATGTCAGTTGGCCTTCGCCAAACAGGAGGTCCCATTTGAAAGTGACCATTGGAATGAGACGGGTCCGCCCGAATTTGCCATGAAAAATCGCCGCGAAGTCGGTAGCGGACACGGAGGCGTCTCGGAGCACGGGGTTTTCAACGATTGCGTGATAGTCATCCAGGGCTACGGGGGAGGTGAACGTATTGGAATATGCTGCAAACAACAAGGCCAATGCGATGAGGAAAGCGCCCGCGATCCCGCAGGCTTTATGCCTTGTTGGAATGTTCATTGCATCCTCACAGGGGGCTGCGCTTTCAACACACGCAACCCCCTGTTCCTCTTCTCCGTCAAACGGAATGTCTCTTACTGCAGCCCAAGTTGACTGGAAAGAGAGCCTGAGAGATCCCAGCCCATGATTTTCTTGCCACTGGTCTTTGCGGTAGCGATGATCGTTTTCCCATGGAGTTGGGCCAGGGGACCGGTGGAGGAGGTGCAGCTCACCGCGAACGCAATCTCGTTAAGACTGGGGGCGGAGGTCATCGTGACGACGACGTATTTCGTGCTGGCGTCGGCCGTGAAATCGCTGAGGGTTGTCGGGAACTTAGTGCGCATGCTGTAGTAGGCTCCGACGTTGGTTTCGACGGAGTGAACCGTGGGAAACACGAGGGCTGTCAATCTGGCCTTCTGGACGTACCGTTGATAAAAGGGAACGGCCACGGCGGCCAGAATGCCGATGATCGCCACGACGATCATGAGTTCCACCAGGGTAAAACCTTTGCTTTCACGCATCTTGATTAACATGTAGTCCTCCTGTCTAGAATTGATGTGTTAGTCCTGCCTTGAATCCAAAAAACCAACCCCTCGAACCAATATTTCCGGCAGATTCCAGGCGTCCCCATCCCCTCTCCCGACCGTGTCCGAGATACTTGAGGCGGCAAAGAGCCGGGACCCCCCTCCCGTTTCTTACACTCAAGCAACGAGTGTGCCACGACCGGAACTCTGTACCGGCAGGGTCTGTCCCCTCCGCCGCACCGTGGCGTGGTCCGGCGAAACCCGTTCAGTCTTCCTTGCGGTCCACGCTCGCTTTGCGGACATCTCGGGTCCAAGAGATGGTGCCGCATCCTATGCTTCGCATCAGGGGAAACGATGCTTCATCCGACTTGCAATCGTTTATATAGCCCGCCGGAAATCTTCACAAGGGCAAAACACTGACAAAATTTGTCACTAAGCGGACGAAAAATGTGCCTGCCACTTGCGATTGGCCTGGCTCTACAGGACATTGCCAGGGAGTGGATAAGTCGGGCGGGGAGGGAAGCGCGGGCGGGGGCGGTCGACTCGAAGCCCTTTGAGACCGAACTCGAATCCGGATTATTCCATGCAGTGGCTGGAGTGTCTTTCCGGGCGGTTCGTCCCCGCCGGGACAGCCGAAGTGTGAAAGGCGGGGGCAAGAGGCGTCGGCGTTACGACCGGAAGCAGGGTGGTTGCGGACTCAAACCTTGTAGGAGAATCAAAGAGTTGAAGGGGGTGAAGGGTTGCGCTCACGGTTGCCACAGAGTCCTGACAATTTTGGGCACATCTCGAAAGGCGTTCCGCCTTCCTTGCCACGGTGGGTTCGGTTCAAAACCGTAAGCAAGGACTTTCGGGATGGGTAATCATGGGTTTTCGACCGGGACAGCCTGCGGCAAAGCGATGCTGCCTGGAAAGGGTGTGGAACCCAAACGCGTAAGAAAATCAGGATATCAACCCTGTGAAAGCGGGAGGCGGAAGTCTTTCAAGGATACAGCGCCTCCCGCCACTGCGAAAACGACATGCCGATGGCCGGGTTGTGTTTTCCATTCTGCCGCTCATCATTATAAGATATGACAGTACCCGTAGGGTGGACAAGAGCGGAAGCGTTGCCCACCGGGAAAGGCCGGCTTGTCGTTTCGGTGGGCAGGGCAAAACCCCTGCCCACCCTACCCGCCTTCGCGGACATGACGGGGAGTGATTGGTCATCCAAATATATAGCGCGGTACTAAGGAGCGGCGAGCGAACTTACACGGTACCCGCGCCTCGGCAGGATTTTACGCGAGGAATTTCTTCTTCAGATCCTCCCATGGTGCGAAGAGCGTGACGAGCACTGCGCCGATCAGGTACACCGCCACCAGGGAGGCGGGAAAAGTCACGAATAAAATCATGTAGACTGGAAAGAGAGCGGCGAGAGACAGCGCCAATTTGATGCCCGTTTGTATCCAATTCCTGTTCTGTTCCTGTTTTTCATCCATTGCAGTACTCCATTTTTCAATGTTCGATTCATCCAGAATCCCGCCAGAACTCGGCAAGCAGCCGTGAATTTGACACTCGACCGCTTGCCTGGGCTCTTCTGCGGCAGCCTTCAAGCATGTCTCCCTCCCCCAAGCTCACATTGGGCGCCGTCCGCTGGTGAATCGATTTCTGGCGCTGGCCGTAACGAGAGGTCTTTCCCGCACGGCAGGGAAGCATGGCGAACCCTGGTGTCCGAATTACCTGCTCGTGGGTTAGGGTGTCTTCCGGGATAATAAGAAACCGGGTAGGGTTTTGCAAGGGACGGGGACTCGCGAGATTCAGTTTTCATTTCAGAGAGGAAAGGTTTGGATTAAATGCGGGCAATTGCAGGAAGACTGTGCTACATTGTATAAAACCGGATTGTCCTTATATAGTAGTTGGTTATAGAATAAGAAGCTTTTGTTGAAAGGTAGAATTCAGGTATGGGCCGTTTCCTTGCCGGACAAACCGTTCTCCCGGCGGGGTTCCGGTATCGGCTTTTGTTCCGCGGCATGCTTGGAATCGTTCTCCTTCGGTGCGGACGATAGGGGATGGGTTTGATGGTTGCTTTTCCAAGGGGCGGAGGCGGGAGCCGGGGAGGAAAGGAGAGGATATGGGGAATTCGGCTCGGAAAAGGATTCTTCTGGCGGTCGACGGGTCCGAACAATCCTTCGAGGCGGTTCGGTATGTGAGCCGTGCGCTCCCGGCCGAACGGATGGAGATCGTTCTCTTTCACGTCGTGACGAGGGTGCCCGAATCGTTCTGGGATCTGGAGAAAGAGCCCGCGTACCACTACCGGCTGGTGAACGTCGGGCCATGGGAGCGGGAGCATTCCAGACTGATTCAGGAATTCATGGAGCAGGCGCGCCTCCTCCTCCTGGATGCGGGCGTTCCGCAAGATGCCGTGACCGTGAGAGTCCAGGACAGGAAAGCGGGCATAGTGCAGGATATCGTTTCTGAATCCCGGGGCGGCTACCATGCGGTGGTGGTTGGACGGAGGGGACTGAGCGAGCTGAAGGACTTCGTGCTGGGCAGCGTTGCCAATCGGCTCGTGGAGAAGCTCGATCACGTGCCCGTCTGGGTGGTGGGCGGAAAGCCTTCCCCCGCGCGGATACTCCTTTGTGCCGATGGCTCCGAGAACGCCAGGGTAGCGGTGGAATACACGGGCTCCATGCTTGGAGACGGTTCGACATTCGAGGTGACCGTTTTCCATGTGATAAGAGGGTTGTCCGTTTTCCAGCAGATGTTCGGGAAACCGTTTGTTTTGGATTCCCAGAAGGCCTGGACCGAAAAGGCGGAAAGAGAATTGGCCGGCGCTCGGAAGGAGATGGCGGCGGTCCTCGATGATCTGTGCGTGAAGCTCGTGAACGCCGGCCTGGACCCGAGCCGCGTGACGCAGAAGATTGCAGCGGGGGCTACAAGCCGCGCGGCTGCTATCCTGGAGGAAGCCGAACGGGGCAAGTACGACACGATCGTGGTCGGCAGGCGGGGAATCTCGATGATACAGGAGTTCTTCATCGGGCGGGTCAGCAACAAGGTGATTCACCAGGCAAGGGAGAAAGCCGTCTGGGTGGTGAGTTAAGGGGCCTTCAACGACTGCTTGGCTTTTTCCCGGCTCGCGGGGAAGTATGCCGGGATGAGGCGGCAGCCTTGCCGCTTCAGCGATTATCGTGGGAAGCCGTAATGGAATCAGGGTGTGGACCTTCGAGCGACGGAGGGCGTCCCCGGCTCTCGGGCTTCGGCGGGTCCGTTCGAATAAGCTTGCAAGGATGGAGGGATATACTTCATGGGACATCTTGAAAAACTCATCGATCGCATCATCGACCGCACCAACGTCAACCTCAGGGGGAGAGACTTCGATGTCGCCCCTTTCGCTCGCGACATCATACCAGTGGATCAGTTCGCCAGATTCTATGCGTTTTATGGGTTTACGCCCCATCATCCCATTCGCTTCCATTTTGAAAATTCGAGCATTGCCGGGAGCTATTTCCTGGGAAAGTGTTTTGTCGACCATTCGGTTCTTTACAAGAGCGACGTTCGGGGAGACGAACTCAAGACTGCAGGAGGGGTATTCAAACACGGAGGCGTGTCGGTTCCTCTCCACGATGATGAAGTGATTCGCATCAAGGACAGCTTTCTCATCAAGAACCTGGTGCACAGCAATTCTCACGATCTTGAAAGGCCCGAGGAGTTCCTGATTCGGAATACGGTCTCGATGCACTATGCCAACATCCATGGTTCTTCGGTGGAGGGGAGCTTTCTCGCGCCGTTCGCTACGGTGGATCTGACCTCGCTGCATGATTGCGTCGTGGGAAAATACGCCTATGTGCAGACGGGGGAACTCGCACACAGCACGGTCGAGCCGGGGAGGATCTGCGTGAGAGCCGGGGGCGCTTTCGACTTCGAATATTGCTTTCCTGCCGAAGTTCTGGACCGCTATATCACGTTTGAAGCGGGCAGTTCGCCCGGGGGAGTCCTGATCGAGTTCGTGGAAGGGCGCCAGAAAGACTTCGAGAAGGTCTTCGAGACGGTTCGCTCTCGGGATGACGTTTGCGTCCCTCCCACAACGGCCCTCAGCCGCTACGCCGTGGTCAAAGGAGACGTGCATCTCGACGAGAACGTTCTGATCGCTCAACGGGCGTACGTCGAAGATTCCTGGTTGGGACCGCGCTCGAACGTCCAGGAGAACTGCTACATCATCCATTCGCGTCTCGAAGGAAGCAACGTGACGGCCCATGGGGGCAAGGTGATCCATGCCTGCCTGGGCGAGAGCATTTTCGTGGGATTCAATGCTTTTCTGCAGGGGAATCGTGACTGCAAACTGAAGATCGGGCGGGAGAGCATCGTCATGCCTCATACCATTGTCGATCTGCAGGAGCCCCTGGATATTCCTCCGCGCCATCTCGTCTGGGGCTGCATCCGAAACAAGGCGGATCTCGCCCGGCACAGCGTTTCCCTCGATCGGCTTTGTGAGGTCGACGGCGTTGTCGAGATTGGCGATATGCGGTTCAGAGGGAGCGGCTCGCAGTTCGTCGCAGGGTTTCGCAAGCGGATTCAAAGTATCCTCGAAGCGAACGGCGCGTTTTTTGACGGCGAAGGACGGTACGGCCATGCCCAGAAGGACAGGGATATCGCTTTCAATATCATCCAACCCTATCCACAGGGAAGCCGGCAAGGGATTTGTCCGACGGTAGACATTCGGCCATAGGGCGCGTGGGGCAGCTTTATGAACTTCATGGCTGCCCTCGTTCGGATAGCTGACTCCATAGGGGAGTGCAAATCGGGTCGAGCGCCGGGGGCCATGAACGTAAAATGGGTTAAGGAAACGCACGAGGTCTTTGCCAACATCTGCCTGACGCTCTCTGTTATCCATGTGTGCGGGGTGCTGCTGGTCGATTTTCAGACGCGTGAGAACCTGGATCGGGGGATGATTTCAGGACGAAAAAAAACCCTGGATGGTCGCCAGGGAAAGAGTCCGCGCATCGTCTGCGGGATGGGCCGGGATTGGAACTATCAGCCGATTTCTCCTTGATAGGCCTTGTGCCATTTGTTATGGTCTCCAAATTCTATAAAGGCGAAGTGCGGGGTCCCGCCGTGCGGGTTGCCCGTGGTGTCGGGGGCGCGCCCGAAGAAGCAGGGTGTATGTTGCGGCGCCGGTGATCATCTTTATTCAACGGGGAGGGTTCTATGAGTGGGAAGTCCGTGTGGAGTCTTGTTCTGGTGCTGTCGGTTCTGCTCCTTTGTGGCGCGGGTCCCGGCATGGCTGAGGAGAAAGTCTTGATCAACGGCATAGACGCCAATTTCCCGCCGTTCGCTTTCGTGGACAAGACGGGGAATCCCGACGGCTTTGACGTGGCCTCTCTCAACTGGATCGCCAAAGAGATGGGATTCCAGGTCAAGCATCAACCGATGGACTGGGATGGCATCGTCCCGAGTCTCAACGCCAAGAAGATCGACATCATTGCTTCGGGTTTGAGCGTGAGCGAGCAGCGGAAGAAGGAAATCAATTTTACTTTGGCCTACTGGAAGATCGCGCAGGTTTTGGTGGCGAAGAAGGACTCCACGCTCACCCCGGAAACGGCGATGGCCGGTGGAAACAAAATAGGCATCCAGCGGGGAACCACGGAAGCCAAGTGGATCGAGGAAAACCTCATCAAGGGGCAGGGCAAGAAGTTCGAGTTGGTCTATTATGATTCCGCGCCCCTTGCCGTCGAGGACGTGGTGAACGGCCGCATCGTGGCTGCCGGCATGGACGATTCGCCTGCGAAGGATGCGGTTAAGAAGAAACCGGTCAAGATCATCGGTGGATTCGGTATGCCGGATGAAGAATTCGGATACGGGGTCCGGAAAGATGATGCCGAACTCCTGAATAAGCTGAACGAAGGATTGAAGCGCCTCATGGCGTCTCCCTATTGGGGAGAGTTGAAGAAGAAATACGAACTGGAGTGATTGAGAGATCCCAAAAGCGGCATCTCGCCTTGTTCTTCGCCTCGGCGGAAGCCGGGGTGAAGAACTGGCGTGGTGCACGGGGTTCCCGGGATACTGCCGGATGGGGTATGGAATGCGCTGTTATCTCAGCGGAATGCTTCGGGAACGACGTTGAAGCATTCCGGCGTTTCAGTATCAGGGCTTTTAGAGAGCGTTCGTCGATAGTGTTCCTCCCTTGTCGAGAGCTGAGTGGTGGAGTCGAGGATTTCCCTTCCCGTTTTTTTGCGGCGAACTGTGCGATTCCTGAAGCGTCAAGAATGAATGTGGGGATTGATCTCCCGGTGTCTCGTCTCTCAATGGGAGGCACGGGTGGCGGCAGGGGAAGTTCCGCAACCCGCTGTATGTTGAACGAAAGGGTGTGCTGGTAGAATGCCTGAAGGCCTGACCGCTGTGATCAATGCTCTGCCATATATGCTGCAGGGCGCTTTCATAACGGTTGCCGTCGTCATCGGGGCGATGGCGGTGGGGCTCTTCCTGGGGATTCCTTTTGCCGTGGGACAGGTTTACGGAGGCCGGGGACTTCGGCGGCTGATAGGAATTTACGCATGGTTTTTCAGGGGCATTCCCCTCCTCGTTCTCCTTTTCCTGTTTTATTTCGGCCTTTGTTCTCTGCTGGATATCAATCTGTCCGCCTTTACGGTGGCTGTGATCGTTCTGGGATTGATCAGCGCGGCCTACCAGTCACAAATCTTCCGGGGAGCGATCCTGTCCCTGCCGGAAGGGCAGTTGAGAGCGGCGCGCGCCCTCGGAATGAGCGATGGGAGCGCGATCGCGTTCATTATTCTGCCCCAGGCCCTTCGCCTCGCCATTCCCGCATGGTCCAATGAATACTCCATCGTTTTGAAGGATTCCGCGGTCACCTATGCGCTCGGCGTCGCTGAAATCATGGCCCGGACTCATTTTGTGGCCACTCGGACCTATCAACATCTCCCGCTCTATATCGCCGCGGGTGTGGTCTACCTCGTCCTGACCTATGCCGGGATCAGGGGGCTCCGGGCGCTCGAAGAAAAGGTCAGAATTCCGGGTTATTCCCACTGAGAGATACGTGAGAAATATGCAGGAAGAACCTGTCTTGAGACTGGAAAACATCAGGAAAGCCTTCGGGACGCGAGAGATCCTCCGGGGGATTTCCCTCTCCGTTCGGAAGGGCGAACTCAAGGTGCTCATCGGCCCTTCGGGAACCGGCAAGAGCACGCTGCTTCAGTGCGTGAACTACCTGGTGGTTCCCGACGAAGGAGTAGTCTTCCTGGACGGCGTGAAGGTGAACCACTCCCGCAAGAAGGACCTCTACGCGTATCGGCAGCAGGTTGGAATGATCTTCCAGGATTTCAACCTGTTCGACCATCTCTCGACCGTTGAGAACGTTCAGATCGCACTGGTGCGGGTGAAGGGGGTCAAGAGGAAGGACGCGAAGGATCGAGCCATGGTTGAACTGGAAAGGGTCGGCCTGCGGGAACATGCGGACCACTACCCGGCCCAGTTGTCGGGGGGACAGAAACAACGGGTTTCCATTGCCCGGGCGCTTGCCATGGACCCCAAGGTCATGCTGCTCGATGAACCGACGTCGTCTCTCGACCCCGAACTCATCGGCGAAGTGCTTGCCGTGATCAGAGATCTTGCGGCAAACGGCATGACGATGCTTATGGCTACCCATCAGATCGGTTTTTCCAGTGCATTCGCCACGGAAATCATCTTCATGGAAGGTGGGCGGATAGTGGAACAGGGGCCTCCCGCCAAGATTCTCTGTGCGCCGGAGTGCGAGAGGACGAGGGAGTTTTGCGCGAAAATCACCGAACTCTACGGGGAGACATCTTAGGGAAAGCATGCAGGAATTCATATTTCTCCAGGAGGAAGTTCTCCCGGCCCTCATGAAAGGTCTTGGGGTCAGCGTCCGTCTGATTGTGCCGTCGGCCGTCATCGGTCTGTGTTTCGGGGTGCTCGTCGGTGCGTTGCGGGTGTACGGGAACCGTGCCCTCAGGATGGCGTCCGACCTTTTTGTGACCTTCTTTCGTGGCGTGCCCCTGGTCGTCCAGTTGTTCATCTGGTATTTCGGGCTTCCTTACTTCGGAGTGTATCTATCCCCTTTTATCGCGTCCGTGGTGGGTTTTTCTCTTTGCAGCGCAGCCTATCATTCGGAATACGTGCGGGGGGCGCTCCAGTCCATAAAGAGGGGGCAACTTCTGGCGGCCGAGGCGCTTGGTTTCAGCAAGGCGAAGATGGTCATCTCCGTCATTCTCCCCCAAGCCATGCGCAGGGCGCTTCCGGGTTGCGGCAATGAAATAATCTATCTCATCAAGTATTCTTCCCTTGCGTACATGGTCACCTGTATCGAATTGACGGGTGAAGCGAAGATCATCGCATCTCACACCTTCAGATACACAGAGGTCTTTCTGGCGACGGGTTTTCTCTACCTTGTCGTGGTATCGTTTGCAACATGGCTCCTCAACTGGATCGAAGACCGCGTGAGCCTCCCCGGTTTCGAACGCCACAGGATATGATCTTTGGAATCTTCTGCACCAAATTACCTGCCCATTACAGAGGAAGTCGCAGCCATCATTCGGGATGCCGTCGGCGAGAAAGCCGTAATCCGAGACGCGGAAAAGATGGAACCCTTCGGAAAGGACGCCACGGAACGATGTCGCATGCCTGAACTTGTGGTGGAAGCGGAATGTCCCGAACAGGTTCAGGCATTGCTTCGCCTGGCCAACAGGCATCGGTTTCCCGTGACCCCGCGTGGTACGGGTACGGGGCTCGCGGGTGGCGCGGTGCCCGTCGAGGGCGGAGTGGTCCTCTCTCTGGCGGCCATGAACCGCATCCTCTCCATAGATCCCGATAACCTCGTAGCGGTGGTGGAGCCGGGCGTCATCAATGCCGATCTCAAGCAGGCCGCACGGGAAAAGGGCCTCTACTATCCGCCCGATCCCGCGAGTTACGATACGTGCACGCTGGGGGGGAATGCGGCGACGAACGCCGGCGGCCCTTCCTGCGTCAAGTACGGGACGACCCGAGACTACGTGCTGGGACTCGATGCGGTCCTGGCGTCCGGCGAATTGATCCGTGCCGGAGTCCAGACGCGTAAGGGAGTCGTCGGGTACGATCTCGCCCGGTTGCTCGTGGGGTCTGAAGGAACGCTCGGGGTCATCACCCGGCTCATGCTAAAACTCATCCCGGCCCCTCCCGCCGTGACGACGCTCGTGGCCCTCTTCCCCGATCTCCCCGCCGCGATGCGCTCGGTCTCGGCGACGTTGGCGCGCGGGCACGTGCCATGCGCCCTCGAGTTTCTGGATCGGCATTGCCTGGAACTGGTGGGGGATCTGCTTCCCTTTGAGGGAGTGGCTGAAGCGGGGGCCTTCCTGCTCGTCGAACTGGACGGGCCGCCGGCGTTGATCGACCGTGAAATCGAGGACGTCGGAGAAATCTGCATGGAATGCGATGCCGTGGACGCGCTTCTTGCGCCCGATTCCTACAAAAGGGCCAGAATGTGGGAGGTTCGGAAAGAGGTCTCGCTTCGCGTCGAAAGGGATTCCCCACTCTACATTCCGGAGGACGTGGCGGTCCCCATAGCGAGAATCGCCGACTTGGTGAGCGGCCTCCCCGAATTTGAAACCCGTTACGGAATGAAGATCTACTCCTTCGGACACGCCGGGGATGGGAATATCCACTTGAACATCACGGCGGAGAGCCCGGAGGCGGGCGAACGGGTGGAGGAGGGGATAAACGCCCTTTTGAAGGAAGTTGTCTCCATGGGTGGAACCATCTCAGGGGAACACGGAATCGGTCTGACCAAGAAGCGGTTCCTGTCGCTGGAACTTTCGCCGGCAAGCATTCGTCTTCAGCGTGGCATAAAGCGGCTTTTCGATCCGAACCTCATCCTCAATCCGGGGAAGATTTTTGAGTGAAATCTGGTGCCGGCGCGTCCCTGGCGCCGGCGTCGGGAAACTTACTTCAGGAGATTCGCATGGGGTCCACCCGATCGGCTCTGGCGGCTTCAGGCAAGACTTTCAGGACGAAGGGCATAAGCCGGAGGGTCAGCCAGATCAACATATCCGCCATCAAGGAGATGCCTCTCATCGCCAGTAAGGTTCCGGGGTGCGTCTCGCTGGGACAGGGCATTCCTTCTTTTGCGACTCCGCCGCACATTGTGGAAGCTGTTTCGAAGGCGATGAGGGACCTGCCCGAGAGTGGAAAGTACACCCTGGGGCCCGGCATGCCGGAGTTGAGGGAAGCCATTGCCCGCCGTTTCCAGAGCGAGCGGGGAATGAGCGTTGACCCCGACAGGGAGATTTGCATCACCGTGGGCGCTATGGAAGCTCTCTCCGCGGCCATTCTCACCGTCGTGGACCGCGGGGATGAGGTGATTCTGCCCTCGCCCAATTATGCTTCGCACATCGAACAGGTATTGCTGGCGGAAGGGATTCCAGTGTTCGCGCCGCTTGTGGAAGCCGACTGGCGGTTGGACCCGGAGGCCGTGCGGCGGGCCATAACGCCGAAAACAAAGGCCATCGTTCTCTGCAACCCTCACAATCCCACCGGCGCCAATTTCTCTGAAACTGCTCTCCGTTCCATTGCCGAGATGGCCGTACAACATGATTTTTTCGTTATCTGCGACGACACTTACGACTTCCTCGTCTATGACGGCCAGAGTCATTTCAGCCTGACGGGGATTCCCGGACTGAAGGACCGCATCGTTGCGGCGTTCAGCTTTTCCAAGAAATACGCGATGACGGGCTGGCGGGCCGGGTATGCGTACGCCTCGGAAGGACTGCTCGATCAGATCATGAAGGTACACGATGCCGTGGCCATCTGCGCGCCCACCCTCTCGCAGCACGCTGCCCTGGCAGCGCTGGATGGCCCGCAGGACTGCGTCGGCGCGATGAGGTCGACGCTCCAGAAACGGCGCGACCTCGTGTGCGAACGGCTCGAACGGCTGGAAGAATTCTTCGGCCATGTGAAGCCCCGCGGAGCGTATTACCTGATGCTCAAGTACAGGGAACGCAACGTGGATTCCATGACCTTCGCACTGCGGCTGCTTCACGAGGCCCGCGTCATAACCATCCCCGGGGCGGCTTTCGGCCCCACGGGAGAAAACCATATCAGGATATCGTTCGGAGGGACCGAAGCTGAACTGGAAGAAGCTTTCGACAGGATCGAGAGCTGGATCGAGAGCCGTCCGTTTCGAAGTTGACCGCATCCACTCGGCTGAATCCTCCCGTTCGTGCCGAAATGACGCATTCCCTGATATCCTCCCGGGCTGGGCGCGACAGGGTGGCAATGGTTTGCGGAGGCTATGGATCCAATCCGTTAGAATCGGCTGGACTGCGGTGACGGGGTGACGATGGAAAAAAGATGGATTTGCGTTGAAGTGACGATCGGCGCCGATCTCGCCGACGATCTGGCGGCGGAAGTAGCGTATGCATTCAACGTGGGCGTTGAAATCACGGGGATCGGCATCCGGTTCTATCTGGGAGGCAACTCGACGCTTGACGGATGGGAGGAGAAGCTTCGGGGCATCCTCGATGACGCCGGAAGAATCTGGCGGCTGGAGGCGCCCATGACCTACGAGTGCTCGCGTGTCCTGGAAGACGATTGGGCGGAGCGGTGGAAGGTCCATTTCAAGCCCTTGCGGATCGGGAAACGCCTTCTCGTCGTTCCCACGTGGGAGGATGCCCGTCCCGCGCCCGGGGACCTGGTCATCCGGATGGACCCGGGCAGGGCCTTCGGAACCGGGCATCATGAGACGACCCGGCTCTGTCTAGTTTGGCTGGAGGGATGGGTTGAAAGCTGGCGCGATTCACGCGCCCGTTCGCTTCTGGACGTCGGTACGGGATCGGGTATTCTCGCTGTTGCGGCGGTTCTGCTCGGCGCCGAGCACGTGATGGCCGTAGACAACGATCCCGAAGCCATCGAAGTGGCGAAAGAAAATATCGAGCTAAACGGACTTTCGGAGCGGGTGCAAACGATCGAAGGTTCCGCATCCAATGTCAGTGGACGCTTCGACGCAGTCATTTCAAACATCCAGGCCAATCCGCTCATAGAGATGGCGAAGACGCTGGCCGAAAGGGTTGCGGCGGGCGGCAGGCTGGTACTCAGCGGCATACTGCTCGAACAGCGGGAAAGCGTTCGAGCCGCCTACGAAAAGGAGGGGCTGAGGTTCCTCGATTCGAAGGCGGAGGGCGAATGGTGCCTGCTGGTTTTGGGCTGATGCCGGGATGATAGAAAAGGCAATCGAGCGGACGATTCTCGAAAAAATCGTGACATACGATCTGGCGCGCCAGATGAGTGGGGCCAAAGAGGTCAGGTGCTCTGAATTCGCCCGTGCAATTGTGGACCGCATGGGAGCATAGCCGGGGCGCGGGGGGAGGGGATGGACGATGCGCCGGGCGGTTGCTCGCCTTTCGGGCGGTTTCGCGGAACTGGGGGCTTCATTCCTGGATCTTTGCTTTCCGAGGCGGTGCGCCGGCTGCGAGAAGACGTGGCTCTTCTCCGCCGAAGGTTTTTGGTGCAAAGCATGCGTCGATGATATTCCCTGGATACGGTCCCCTTTTTGTACGAAGTGCGGCCGTCCATTTCACAAGAGCGCTCCGTGCGACGACCATCCATGCGGGGATTGCATCCGCTCCACTTTTTCCTTCGATAGCGCACGGTCTGCAACGGACCATTCGGGCATCGTGCGCGACCGCATCCATCAACTGAAGTTCGGAGGTCAACTTCGCTTCGTGCCGCCCCTTGTGGAACTTCTGGAGAGAATTCTTCGGGAAAAGGGGTGCGTGGGCGAGGTGGATTTCCTGGCGCCGGTCCCCCTGCACGTGGAGCGACTCGGACAGAGGGGGTTCAATCAGTCGGGGGTCCTGGCCCGGGCGCTTGGCGGAAAGCTCGGCCGACCGGTGCGTTTCGATGCACTGGTGCGAAAGCAGTGGACGGATCCCCAGACTCGGCTCAACCGCCAGGAGAGGCTGGAAAACGTGAAGGGGGCTTTCGACGTTCCGGACAAGTCCTCCGTAAAGGGGCGGAACATCCTCTTAATAGACGATGTCTTCACCACCGGGACGACCCTCAGCGAATGCGCCAGGACCTTGAAGGCGGGTGGCGCTGCGGAAGTGCACGCCCTTACGGTGACGCGTGCCATTCCGGACTCGAGGGAGGGGCGTGAGGTGGAAACCGCGCAAGGGGACAAGAAACTCGGGTAAGGCGATCGATGCTCGCGATGCGTTGGATGGCCTTCTACCGGGCAGAAAAAAAACCCTGTTTGCCGACCTCAAACAGGGCATGGAAAAACCATTGATTATCTCGAGCTCATGGTGCTGACGGCAGCTAAAACCATGCCTTGCCCACCGGCAACTTGATGCCGGATTCCGCGAAAACCGTCGCGGCCATGAGATACCAGGCCAGCAGAGCGCAAACGATGAGATCCCATGCGGCAAAGGTGCCGAGCGCTTCGTTGCCGGCGAGTTCCTTGAAATCAAGCCCGATGAAGCCGAGCAGCAGAGTGAGAAACGTCAATGCGAGACCGGTATGGTGTTTCATCGATCCGATAAAGAGGATAGCCGTGAAAAAGGTCCAGACCAGCAGGAAAATCCCCAGGTCGTGGTTTGTCATTTTCAGGACGGGATAGAGATTCACGAGATCCTTGTTCGTCCCGAATATCAGGTAGAGGCAAAGCGAGATCCAGAATGCGCCGTACCCTGTGAAGGCGCAGAATCCGAAATTGTTGCCCGTCCTGAATTCCAGCAGCCCCGCAATCAGTTGCGCGGTGCCCCCGAAAAGAAGCCCAATCCAGAGCACCGGGCCAAGTCCCACCCATCCCAGGTTGTGAAACTGTAAAATCAACGTCGTCATGCCGAATCCTGCAAGACCCACCACCGCCGGATTTCCCAATTTTGCTTCAGCCATCTCGAACCTCCTCATGAAGTTGGAAAAATGCGAACTTTGAAAACTGCTTGTGCGCGTGTATAAAATGCCGTGGTTACACCTCCTTACGGCTGGTCGGCGATTCGCAGAAAATCTTGGCCCCTATCCGCTCTCTTTCCTCCTTGCCGAGGCTGCATGGCTGGAAGAAGAGCAAGAACGGCTTGTCGACTCGCTCCGGAGATCCTCCGTCCTTCTCGCATTCCTCGCAGAGCTTCGTTTCGCCGTCAATGAATTGCCCGAGATGAACGACGGGTCCGGCTTGGTCTCCGCCTGGGTCGAAAGGACCGGCCTGCAGGCAGCCGCAGTCGAAAGGAAGAACCGCAAGGCCGATCGCATCCGGGTTGGAACTCCTCACGTGGCCCACCCATTTGTTCACAACGTTCCATTGCTGCTCGTTCAACGTCATCGCTCTCGACTCACTCAACTTTGTGTTTGAATCGTCGCTCGGGGTAAAGGTGCATACTAGCACATCCTGCCCGTTCGTGCAAATAAGTGCAAAGGGTCTTTTCCACCTGCTCCGATCCGGGTCCGGCTGAGTTCGATCGTCACCCGACGTCGAGCGATCGAGCCGTTTCCAAAATGCCCGTCTTCTCAAGCCAGTCGAGGCTCGGCGCGACGAAATAAGGCCCGTTGAGGAGAGTCGGCTTGTTGTAGCGCAGCGGTTCGCCCGTGGAATCGACCATGACGCCGCCCGCCGCAACGACGAGAGCCTGTCCGGCCGCGGTGTCCCATTCCCATGTATGGCCCAGGCGGGGATAGAAATCTGCTTCCCCCGCGGCCATTTTGCAGAACTTGATGGCGCTTCCCATGGCGATGAGTTCGTGAGATGGCATGAGAGCGAGAATGGCTTCCATATTGGGAGACGGATGGGAGCGGCTCTTGGTGATGCGAACGGGACGGCCCTCTGGAGGATCGCCGGTTTTCACTTCGCGTCGGCCGTCCCCTCCTATTTTCCAGCATCCTTCCCCCACACGAGCTGAAAAAACGACCCCGGTCATCGGTATGGCGATGACCCCGAGAACGGGCGTATGGCCGTCAATCAAGGCGATGCTGATGGCGAACTCTCCGTTCTTCTTGACAAATTCCTTGGTGCCGTCGAGAGGGTCCACGAGCCAGAACCGCTGCCAGTCTTTTCGGACATGGTGCGGGATGGTCATGCCTTCTTCGGAAAGCACCGGAATGCGGGGATATCTGGCTTTGAGACCCCGGCTGATGATCTCGTGAGATCGTCTGTCCGCGAGGGTCACCGGGGAGTGGTCTTCCTTGTGCTCCACGGAGAAGTCGGTCTCATAGACATCGAGGATGGCTTCGGCTGCTTCTGCGGTCAATCCCCGCAGGAAATCAAGATCGATCACGTTTGCTCCCTGTTATACGCTTGAACCTGCAACAGCTTCTTGCTTCCGGTTATCTCCCGCGAAATCCGGCGCTCCCGGTTCCCTCCAGGGCGGAATGAGAGTGTCCAACATATATACGAAGTCGTCCGGACACCGCAAGAGGCGATACGGACAAAACGAAAGCGTACGCCATTCGCGAGAGGCCGCGGGTGGTTAGAACTCCTTGTCGCATGGGGCCGGGTCATCGCCCGGGGCCGAACCCGTTCAGCTTTCTTCTTTGCGTCTCCTGACAAGCTACGTACGAATGAAGGAAAAAGAAAGGTCTCGCCTGCTAAGGGGACTTTTGCCAGGTTACCGTCCATTGCTTGTTGATAGCGGCTCGCCCGCACCAGCGGGAACCGGAGATGGTTGGATGACATCTTGGGGGGAATCGCACGCCGGGCTGCCCATTTCCTTGAGACGCTCGATAGCTCGTCCCGTCGCTATTTGCCCATGGGAATTCGACCGCACCCTGCCACTTCGCCGGAAATGAAAGGAAAGGGACTGAACACCCTCCAGCCTTTGAGGCCAGACAATGCGATTGCACCTGGCCCCGAGGAGAAATCGCGGCTTCGGGTTTAATGCCGTTGACAATTAGGATAAAATGTCGTTTATATCAAAAGTTCGTTTGCCGGGAATTGAGGGTGCTTCTGAGGGAATATCAATCCCTTGGGCGCAGCCGCGTCCGGTGGAGCGAACGGCAATCTTCTTGGGTGGATCTGCGGGGAGCACGCGGGCGGCAGGTCCGCTCCAATGGACGGTCGTCGTGGGGTGTGTTCGTTTGTATCCGCAGTGCGTGTCCGATTCCCGCCATGCGCTTGAGGGCGGACCGGCGGGAGGACCGGAAACAGCAGGATTCATACTTTGATGGCGTCGGGACGGTTGAAGGTCGAGCTACCCGTGGGCAAGGCATAACATCAACGGAGGAATGGATGGATTGGGCGAGTGTTGCGTATGCGATGGGAACCACCGGGCAGGGCGCCGGCGGAGGGGCGAGCAGCGGACTGGCTGCCTTTGGTCCGCTGGTCATAATGGTGGTGATTTTCTATTTTCTCCTCATCCGGCCTCAGCAGAAAAAGCAGAAGGACCACCGGGGGATGCTCGCCAATCTGCAAAAGGGCGATGAAGTCCTCACTCAGGGTGGCCTGCAGGGCAAGATCACGGGAATCACCGATACGGTGGTGACCCTGGAGATAGCCGAAAGAGTGCGGGTAAAGATCCAACGGGGTTATATCGCGGCGTTGGTGTCCAAGGGCGAAAAAACCGAATAAACTTGAAATGGGTTGTATTTGATTGCTGCCGTGAAAATCCCTCTCGATCTCCTCCTGCAAAAGGGGGAAAGCCAATGAAATCCTGCTGTTTCCTGGAGGATGAGCGGAGGTCCTTCCAGTGCTGAACGGCAAAGGGAGCCTCCCCGGTTATGAGCGGGGCTGAGTGCCGCCTTTGCAACCATTCTCCGCTCCCACTGAGTCTCCCTGGTTGTGAGCGGGGCTGAGGGATTCACTGAATCGGCGGCAGTTTCTCGTGTCGTTATTCCACTTTTTAGCAGAATCTGTCCGCTGCGAAGGTTTGGTCTCATCAGTGAAATGGGATACCTTCGGACGGATTCCCATAAGGATCAGGAGGAGTCGGTTTGAAGAACCTGCAATGGCGTGCACTCTTGGTTGGAGTGGTCTCCCTCGCGGCGATCGTCTTTCTTGTCCCGACGTTGAGCACCTCTCTGCCCCCGTGGTGGAGCAAGCTCTTCCCGAAAGAACGGATCCATCTGGGATTGGACCTCCAGGGAGGCATGCACCTCGTGCTGGAAGTGGAAGCGGACAAGGCCGTCATCAATGCGGCCGAGCGCCTTGTTGAAGAACTCAAAGAATCGATGCGCACCCAGCATGTCGCATTCAACAAGGTGGAGAGAACCGGCGAGTGGGACATCAACCTCCAGTTGCCTGGTGTGGAGCAGCAAAATGAGCTGAAGTCCCTCCTGGAAAAAAGCTTTCCGATACTCAAATGGCTGAGCGGGGAGACCCTGGCGGACGGGGTCAAGGTCGTCCTGACCCTGCAAGATTCGGAAGTTCAGCGCATCAGGAAGATGGCCATAGATCAGGGCCTGGAGACCATTCGCAATCGTATCGATCAGTTTGGAGTGAGTGAACCGGATATCAGGCCGGAAGGAGAGGACCGTATTCTGATCCAACTGCCGGGTATCCAGGATCCCCAACGTGCGGTGGCCCTGATCGGGAAGACCGCATTGCTGGAATTCAAGCTGGTAGCCGAAGGAGTAAGTCCCCAGAATATGAAGGACGAAAAGCTGCCCCCCGGAGTGAAGGTCTATCCCATGAAGCGGACGGAGCGCCTTCGCGGCCAGGGCGGAGAATCCCAAATCGCGCTCCAGGACCGTACCCTTATGACCGGTGAGTACATCACCGACGCCAAGGTCGCCATAGACCACCAGTACAACACTCCATATGTATCCCTCGAATTCGATCCCCAGGGAGCGCGCATTTTCGAGCGGGTCACGGAAGCGAATGTCAAGAAGCAACTCGCTATCGTTCTCGACGGAGCGGTCTACTCGGCACCCGTGATCCAGGAGAAAATCGGAGGGGGAAGGGCGAGCATCACCGGATCGTTTTCGATGGAAGAAGCCCGCGATCTCGCCATCGTGCTCAGGGCGGGCGCTCTTCCCGCACCCGTGAAAGTCCTGGAAGAACGGACCGTGGGTCCCGCCCTCGGTCAGGACTCCATTCACAAGGGCATACTAGCGTCTCTTGTTGGCGGCATCGGCATCATCATTTTCATGATAGTCTACTACCGGCTGTCCGGATTCATCGCCGACGCGGCTCTCATTCTCAACGTGATGCTCGTGCTGGCCGGAATGGCCGCCTTTGGGGCGACCCTGACGCTTCCCGGAATCGCGGGCATTGCGCTCACCATTGGCATAGCCGTGGATGCCAACGTGCTCATCTACGAGCGAATACGGGAAGAACTCAGGCTCGGGAAAACTCCACGGGCAGCCGTCGATGCGGGGTACAGCAGGGCGACGACGACCATTCTGGACTCGAACCTGACCAGCCTCATTGCCGCTCTGGTGCTCTTCCAGTTCGGGACGGGGCCTGTGAAGGGCTTCGCGGTCACGCTCTCCATCGGACTTTTGGCGAATCTGTACACCGCCATTATGATGACCCGGGTTGTCTTCGATTATCTGTTGACGAAGCAGAGAATGCGTACTTTGAGCATCTAGGGAACCAGCATCTCAAGAAGAAGGGATAACGGCATGCAACTGGTCAGGCCCGATATCAATATCGATTTCGTTGGAATGCGCTACAAAGCCTTCCTGCTTTCCGGCCTTGTCATCCTGCTTGGTTTGATTGCCATCGCCTTTCGCGGCGGACTGAACATGGGGATCGATTTCACCGGTGGAACGTTGATCCAGGTCAAGTTCAACAAGGCGACTACACCGGATGCGATTCGGAATGCGATTGGGGATTTGGCGGCGCAAAGCACCATTCAGCAGATAGGCGCCGCTGGAGACAATGAGTTTCTGGTCCGGACGGACACCATCACTAGCGAACTCCAGAGTCTTTCCAAGAAAGTCGAGGAAGAACTCAACAAGGCATACGGCGATGGCCAGGCTTCCGTCAGGCGGGTTGAAATGGTCGGGCCGAAGGTGGGACAGGATCTCAGGCAGAAAGCGTTTTTCGCAATCTATTATGCGCTCCTTTTTATCGGCATCTATATTTCCGGGAGATTCGAGTTCAAATGGGTCGTGAGCGCCATCATGGGCGGAGTCCTGATTCTGGGGATCTATCTCTTACAGGCCATTGGCGTCAACCCCATTGTCCTGATCAGTATAGCCCTCCTTGTGACGCTGGCGCTCTGTTGGATTCTCAAGTTGCCTTACGCGTTGGGAGCTCTCCTGTCGTTGGTGCATGATATCGTCATTACTGTGGGCATGTTCGCCGTTACCAACAAGGAGTTTAGCCTGGAGGTCGTTGCTGCGCTCCTCACACTCGCCGGTTACTCCCTGAACGACACGATCATTGTCTACGACCGCATCCGCGAGAATCGGAACAAAGACCGGAAAGTGCCGTTCGCACAGATGATCAACGGGGCCATCAACCAGACTCTCAGCCGCACCATACTCACGTCCAGTACGGTTTTCTTCGTGATACTCTGCCTGTTTTTCTTTGGAGGCACCGTGATCCACGATTTTGCCTTCGCCTTGCTCGTAGGCATCGTGGCGGGAACCTATTCCTCGATCTTTGTGGCAAGTCCGATCCTGATATTGTATGAGGATTTGACGAAAGGGAGAGGGAGGCCGAAGCGCGCGGTGGTTCAGTCGGCCTGAAGTCGGGTCCGGGTCCGGGAAGTCAAATCGCCCAGTCACCCCGACCCTCAATGGAGTCTGTATGAAAAGTGGCTGCCGTCACTTTTCATGCTCCTTTGTGTAAGAGGGTGTCCAAAAAGACGCTCCAGGGTAGGGTGGGCAGGGTTTTTTTTCTGCCCACCGCGATGGGGCGAGCGGTTTATCCGGTGGGCAACGCTCTCGCTTTTGCCCACCCTACCGCCCCCGCCTGTGGGGCGGGCGATGGTACAGGAGGCTTTTTAGACACGCTCTAAGTTAAGGTCCCCTCTCGCCCGGAACGAGGGTGCGTTCTTCCTGTCTTGATTCCGTAGCATTGACCCTGCCCGTCTCTTCCCCGTGTCTGCTTCAGCAGATCCACCGGGGCAAGAAGGACGAGGTCCGTGGCGGTCGAGGGGGGTGGCGCGACAAAACGAAGGGGATCTGACGCCGAGGGGGCTATTGATTGACCCAAATGGCCATGTCTTGGAATTCGTTCATGATTTCTCGTGTGATCGACCGCTTGAGAAACCCCCATGTGCCGCCCGGGTCTGAATGTCCCAAGGACACGATACCGATTCCCTCCTGCTTGCAGTAAGCCAGTATTTCCCGCCTCACCTTTCCTCTGGATGGAATCAGGGTAATGTGGATTCGTTCGTCGCCGATGCCCGCCGTTTTGACGATTTCGATGGCCTGAGCGAGGAAGGATGCGATTTCTTTGCCGGCATCGGCGGCGAGCCAGCGTTGAAGCTCTGCTGAATACGGGGAAACGGGGCTGGATATGGGCGAAGAAACAGACCTGGACGCGTGGAGGATGGTGATGCGGGCGCTCGTTTCCGCCAGCATGAAGGCAGTGTGATCGGCGCTCCGCAGGGATGCTTCTTCGTTCAGAAGGCAAATTGCGGCCTGAGATGGGTCGATGTCCCCGGAGGTAAGCCAGACTGGACTGTTGCGACAATGCTCGATCATGAGCGAAGCGGGGTCGTCCGTCAGGAATCCCTCCAGGCCGCTGCTGGTGCGTTTTCGGATGAGTACTGCGTCCACCTTTTTGACGTTGGCCAGGAGGCAGGCGTGTTTGGCCACCGTCAGACTTCTTTCCTGGATGTGTTCCTGGATGGAGTCTCGTGGAAAACCTGCTCCGACGATCTCGCTCTTGATCTTCTCCATGACGCTGCGGATCTCCTTTTCGCGCGACATAAGGAGTTCGCTTCTCTTCTTGTTCGTAGCCTGGGAATCCGATGCTCCCTGGTAGAGCGGCGGGAGCGGGGGAGGGAAATAGCAGACGATGATGCCGATATGAGTGGGGTCGGGAAAGAGCCGCTGGAGGAACTTCACCGGTTTGAGGGATTCCCGGGTGTCGTCGATGAGAAGAAGAATGCACTTCGGCAAGGGTTGCATTGGGCCTCCTCGGTAGACTTCAAAATAATTGGATGGTCCTGGTTGCTTCCGACTGCTTTCCAATTTCAAAGCGGACGTCGCCCCACGCGGGATCGTGCTGCAATTGCCTGAAAGTGTTCTCGACCAGTTCCGGCGTGTTGTTCACTTCGCTCAGATGGGCGAAGACGACGGACTGAAGGCCGGTGTGCAGGAGACCTTTGAGGAGTTCGCACGTGTCGGAATTGGAGAGATGTCCATGCCTGCTGCGGATGCGCTGCTTGAGATGAGGCGGGTAGGGGCCGCTCAGCAGTTGTGCAGTGTCGTGGTTTGCTTCGAGGATCAGCCCCTGGCACCCCTGGAGCCTCGTTCTCACCAGGTTGGTCGCCACTCCCAGATCTGTACAGATTCCAAGTCTCACTCCGTCGTTCTCGAACACGAAACCGGAAGGTTCCTGGGCGTCGTGAGGAATTGCGAATGGTTGAATCTTGATGTCGCCGATGGTGAAAGATGCGCCCAATTGAAAGATCTGAGTGCGGGCGAGCTTTCCTGTTTGGGGCGGTAGTCCTTCGAGCGTCCCGCGGCTAAGATAAACGGGCAGGTCGAAACGGCGGCTCAAGGGTCCCAGGCCCCTCACGTGGTCCTGATGTTCGTGGCTCACGACCAGCGCGTCGAGCTTTTCCGCCTCCACCGGTGTGCTGTCGAGGCGCCGCGTCAGTTCCTTTCCGCTCAAACCGGCATCCACTAGAATCCTGGTCCCGGCGCTGCATACCAGAATGGAGTTCCCCTTGGAACCACTGGCGAGCAATTGAAAGAACATGCCCATGGGGGCTCAACCCTCCAGAATCGCCTTTTCTGCTTCGGCTGCCTCCATTTCGGTCGGGCCGAAGAGCATCAGCGAAACTCGGGAAGGATGGTATGCTTCCCGGAACCAGGTCAATACGGCTTCAGGTGTCACCTGCCTGATCCTGATCTCGACCTCTTCAAAGGGAACATGACGGCCGAACAGGTATTCGTTTTTGGCCAGACGGTTCATTCGGGAATCGGTGCTTTCCGCATTGAGGTACATGCTGCCTCTGAGATATTCCTTGGCGGCATTCAGTTCGGCGTCGGGAATCGGTTGAGATGCGAGGAGGGAGAGTTGTTCGCGTAGCAGTTTCAGGGTCTCTTGAACGTTCTCAGGGGCGATCCCCGCATAGATGCCGAGCATCCCAGTGTCGACGTGACTGTTCACAAAGGAGTAAACCGAATAGGCCAGTCCGCGCTTCTCGCGAACCTCCTGGAACAGACGGCTGCTCATGCTGCTTCCCAGAATGACGTTCAAGAGGTGGCACGCCAACCTGTTTTCATCCACGAGGGACGTGCCCTGAAACCCCAGGCAAAGGTGGACCTGTTCAAGGTCCTTGGCGATGATGCCAATGTGCCTGTGGTCTGAGGGCGTCTCACGACGAACGGGCTCTCCGGAATGGTTCAGCACCTCCATATGCGGTGCTATCAGGTCGATGAATCGTTCGTGTTCCAGGTTCCCCGCGGCGGCGATGACGATACGTTCGGGACGGAAGGCCCTGCCGAGGTATCGCAGCATGCGCTCGCGGTCGATGCTCTCGACCGATTCGGCAGACCCGTATATGGGAAGACCCAGGGGGTTGTTCTTCCAGAAAGCCTCCTGGAAGAGAATGTGAACGTATTCATCGGGCGTATCTTCGATCATCCTGATTTCCTGGAGGATGACCTGCTGCTCCCTTTCGATCTCCTCGGGGGCGAACACGGAATTGAGGAAGATGTCGGTCAGGATGTCCGTGACCAGGGGGAGGTGAGTATCAAGGATTTTTGCATGGAAACAGACGTGTTCCTTTGAAGTAAAGGCGTTGGCGAAGCCACCCACGGAATCGAACTCTTTTGCGATATCGAGAGCGCTCCGGCGCTGAGTACCCTTGAAAAGCATGTGCTCGATGAAATGAGTGACCCCCCGCTCGTTTTCGCATTCATCCCGAGACCCCGCTCCAACCCATATCCCCGTGGCCACTGAGTGGACGTAGGGAATCTTCTCGGTCAAAACACGAATACCATTGCTCAGTACTGTTTTCTGGTACAATCTATTCCCTTTTTGAACGCGGTCCGGAGCGCCCGGCCCGCGAAAGTCGTTAGATATAGCGATCGCACGAAGGAGACCACTGGAAGCCAACCGTCCGCACCCCCGATTCGGGGCGGATGTTGTCACGTTCCGACCGTTCCGGGCGCCGATCGAGCGCCGTGCGATCTTGCCGGCCGTTATTCTCCTTCGGGTTTTTCCAGTGCTGCCTTGCGGCTCAGACGTATACGACCATCCTTGTCGATCTCGATGACTTTGACAAGTACTTCGTCGCCTTCGTTCACCACGTCGGTGACCTTGCGAACGCGCTTATGCTCGAGTTGAGAGATGTGGATGAGCCCTTCGATGTTGGGCAGAATCTCTGCAAACGCTCCAAAGTCCGTGACCCTCACGACTCGAGACATATAAAGCTGGCCCACTTCGGGTTCCTGCGTCAGCCTCCGAATCTTATCGATCGCCCTGTCGCAAGCGTCCTTGTCGGGACTCATGACAACCACCCGGCCGCTGTCGTCGATGTCGATCTTGGCGCCGGTTTCGGCTACGATGGCGCGGATGACTTTTCCTCCCGGTCCGATCACGTCGCGGATCTTCTCGGGATTGATCTGAATGGCCACCACGCGCGGGGCGTATGGAGAAAGTTCGGCCCTTGGAGCCTTGAGCGCTTCGTTCATCTTCCCGAGGATGAAAAGGCGGGCTTCCTTCGCCTGATTCAGCGCGCGCTGCATGATTTCGCGGTCAATCCCGCGAATCTTGACATCCATCTGGATGGCCGTGATTCCGATTTCGTTTCCGGTGACCTTGAAATCCATATCCCCCAGGTGGTCTTCGTCACCGAGAATATCGGAGAGAACAACGATGTCGCTGCCTTCCTTGACAAGGCCCATGGCAATGCCCGCAACCGGTGTGGTGACCGGCGCCCCCGCGTCCATGAGAGCAAGGGAGGCGCCGCAGACCGTGGCCATGGAACTGGACCCGTTGGATTCGAGGATTTCCGAAACGACCCGAATGGTATATGGAAATTCGCCGTTTCCTGGAAGAATGGCCTTCACGGAGCGTTCCGCGAGAGCCCCGTGTCCGATTTCTCTGCGGCCGGGTCCCCTCAAGGGACGCACTTCTCCCACCGAGAAGGGAGGAAAATTGTAGTGAAGCATGAAGGACTTGAATGTTTCGCCCGCCAGGGCTTCAATCTTCTGTTCGTCGGAGGAAGACCCCAGAGTCACGACCACCAGAGCCTGTGTCTCCCCGCGGGTGAAGAGCGCCGAGCCGTGAGTTCGCGGGAGCAGGCCGACTTCTATATGGATGGGGCGGATTTCATCGAACCGTCGTCCATCTATCCGCTTGCCTTCCTCAACCATCATGCGGCGAACGACCTCTTTTTCGAGGTCGTGGAGGATCTCTTCTATCGCTTTATCCCTGTCGGGGAAGTCGACGGCGAGCGTCTCTTTAACCCGTGATCTGAGGTCCTTTTTCTTCTCCTTTCGGAGTAGTTTTTCGGAGGTGGCCATGACGGCGCGCATTTCGGCCGCCGCGAGATTGCGCACGGCCGCATCGAGCGCCGGGTCAACGATGATCACGGGTGGCGCTTCCTTGGGCGCTCCGATCATTTCGCGGAGCCTATCCTGCGCGTCGAGGATGGGCAAAATGGCGCGGTGAGCTGCATCGATGGCCTCGGCGATATCCGCTTCCGAAACGAACCTGGCGCCGCCCTCCACCATGACCACTGCGTCGCGGCTGCCTGCCACCACCATATTGATATCGCTCTGCTCGAGCTGTTTGGCGCTGGGATTGATGACGTGGTTCCCATCGATGCGTCCGATGCGCACAGCGGCAACGGGTCCCATGAAGGGGACGGGCGAAATGTGAAGGGCGGCTGATGCGCCCGTCAGCGCTACCACGTCCGGTTCGTTTTCCTGATCGACGGAGAGGACCGTGGCGATCACCTGGGTCTCAAGAAAGTATTTCTTGGGAAACAGGGGCCGGATGGGACGGTCGATCAAGCGGGAGGTGAGGGTCTCTTTTTCGCTGGGCCGACCGATCTCTCGACGGAAGAAACCGCCCGGAATTCGACCCGCGGCGTAGCTCATCTCGTGGTAATCAACCATGAGGGGCAGAAAATCGATGCCCTCTCGCGTCCGATCTTCCTTCGTTGCTGCAACGAGGACAACGGTGTCTCCATAACGCATCACTACGGACCCGCTGGCCTGACGGGCCATGCGTCCGGATTCGATGGTGAGGAGACGGCCGCCAACCTCAACTTCCACTGATTGTTTCATAGACGATTCCCTTCGGAGTCAATGATGAGCCCGCATGGAGGTCGAAAGCCGACCGAGATGCGGACGAAATGGATTCTAACGGCGCAACCCGAGCCGTTCGATCACTGTATTATAACGGTCAACGTTCTTCTTCTTCAAATAGTTGAGCAACTGTCTGCGTTGTCCCACCAGTTTCAGAAGCCCACGGCGGGAATGATGATCTTTCTTGTGGATCTTGAAATGCTCGGTCAGGTAGTTGATCCTTTCACTCAAAAGGGCTATCTGCACCTCCGGTGAACCGGTATCGGAAGTGTGCAGTTTGAAGTCTTCAATGATTTCCGTTTTCTTTTCAGGGGTCATTACCACGACTGTTCCTCCTTCGTGCCGAAAATACTTTTGGCGAAAGTTAGTGTGTAAAGAACATCAGGGGTCGGATGTCTATCGACCGTTTCTCGCTTCGGCATCCGAATCGAATGCTCGATCACCATTCAGAACACGCGCATTCGACGCTGAGATGGGGTTTCCGGAAAAGGCCACCAGAGGGCGACCAACCGATCGTCCTTGTCCAGAAGGCGTACCGGCTTTCCGTATCCTGAAAATCGTTCCCTGTGGGCGGCTTCCCATTCACGACTGATTTGCCCGTCCTGCATACGCTTCAGGACCGTTCCGTCTTCCACCAGGACGGCGGGTAGATGGGCAAGGGCGTCATTCATGGGGATGAGCCTCTGTTCCCAACGATTCATTTCCGATTCACTTTCAACTTCGCTGAACGAAACGGCCTGTTCGATGCGAAAAGGACCGCTCGCAAGACGCCTCAGTTCGCTGACGAAGGCTCCGCATCCCAGGAGGTGCCCGATATCCGAGGCCAGTTGCCTTACATAGGTTCCCTTCGAGCACCAGGTTTCGAGCGTTGCGTCCGGCCACCGATAAGAAAGAAGTTCCAACCTCCGGATGCAGACCTGCCGTTCAGGGCGGTCCACTTCCACTCCTTTCCTGCTCAGTTCATAGAGCCGTCTTCCCTCGACTCTCACGGCGGCGTATCTCGGGACTTTCTGGAGACAGACACCGCGAAAGGATTCCAGTACGGCGTTCAGTTGCCTCTCAGATGGGGGAAGACCATCATAAGTCCGTGTGATTCTGCCCGTCTTGTCCAACGTCTCGGTTTCCTGTCCCAGCCGGATACCGAATCGATAGACCTTGTCCTGATCCAAAAGCTGGTCGGAAATTCGGGTGGCCTGGTTGATGCAAACCAGGAGCAATCCGGTTGCGAAAGGGTCCAGCGTGCCGCAATGTCCGGCCTTTTTCAGACACAATCGCTTCTTGATTCTGTTCACCACGGCAAAGGACGTCGGACCTTCCGGCTTGTCGATAGCCAGGACGCCACCCGCCTGCCAGCCTCCGGCGGGGTTGACGGGCGGGGCTATGGCGCTCCCAACCTCGGGACCTCCGGCACATTGCATGGTCATGAAAAACGGCTCGGTCATCTGATGCAATCCATGGCTTGCCGGGTCAATCGGGTGCGAACGTCGTTCAAAGGGCCGGCAACCCGGCATGCAGCGGCGTTTCGGTGTCCTCCGCCACCGTGTTGTCGGGCGAAGAGGGACACGTCGGCCTCTCCTTTAGACCGGAGACTCACGTGCACCAGGGAATCGCTTTCTTCGCGAAACAGCACGGCGATTTCAACGGATCTTACAGAGCGCAGGTGATTGATGAAACCCTCGGCGTCGGAAGGGGAAGCAGCCGTTTCGGCAAACATGGCTAGAGAGATTTCAGCGGTCGCGATCCGATTCTCCGAATGAAACAAGAGGGTTGACAAAACCCTGGCGAGGAGATGCAACTTCTGAGGGGGGACAGAATCGTACACCTGTTGTGCGATGTAGTCGGGTTTCGCTCCGGCAGTCGCGAGACGGGCCGCAATCTCCAATACCCGCTGGTTGGTGTTCGAGAAACGGAAGGAGCCGGTATCGGTCAGCATCCCCGTGTAGATCTGAGTCGCGATGTCAGAGTCGAAAAGAAGCGGGATGCCCGCGCACAGATGGTAGAGCATCTCACAGGTGCTGCTCGCCGAAACCTCGAGCCAGAAGACATCCCCAAAAGGCCTGCTTGTGGCGTGGTGATCGATATTGATCAGAAACGGGATCTCCGAGATGGCGTCCGCCAGGGTCGTCCCCACTCGCGAAAGCTCGCCGCAGTCCACCATGACGGCGGCATCGTAAAGGGAAGGGTTGGGACGTTCCTGCAAAACCCCTTGAGCTCCAGGGAGGAAAAGACAGTCGGGTGGAACCGGATCTTCGATGAACGGGTCGGCCCGTTTGCCCAAGGCCCGGAGTATGAAGGTGATCGCGAGAAGGGACCCGACGGCGTCTCCGTCTGGACGTATGTGAGTGGCGATCAGAAAACGGTCTCGTTCCCGGATGGCTTCCACAAGTCTTGCGATGATCTGGCTCTGCACCTTATTCATCCCCGTGCAACTCTTTGAACAGGCGCTCCATCTTGTCGCCGTATTCAAACGATGTGTCGTACTCGAAGGCGAATTGCGGGAGATACCTGATGTGAAGTCTCTTTCCCATCTCCTGCCTGATGAAACCTTTTGCGTTGTTCAAACCGGCCTCCGCATCCTTTTCGCCGTGGGCGGCTCCCCCCATGACACAGTAGTATACTCTTGCGTGTTGCAGATCCGCCGTCACCTTCACACCCGTTATGGTGATTCCCTGCACGCGGGGATCCTTCACCCGTCGGAGGAGCAGGTCGGCGATCTCCTTCTGAAGGAGGTCGGCAATGCGGTCGGAACGTTTATATTCCATATCTTCTGCTTTCCGGGTCCGGCATTCAGTCCCCCAGCGGAATGATCTCGATCTCGCGATCGATCAATTCCGCAAGTCCGAGCGAATCCATAAAATCAATAATGCGGTCCAAAAGAGAATTCAGTACACGGCCGTCGTTTCCTATGGCGGAGACCCCGATAACGGCTTTCTGGTGCACGTCCTGGTCTGCCACCTCCGCGACGGAGACGTTGAACCTGTGACGGCTTTTCTCCACCAAGCTTTTCACAACCCTGCGCTTGTCTTTAAGAGATTGATTCCCCTGCAATCTGAAAGTGATGAGCGCGATTCCAACAGTCATGGTCTTGCTATGATCCCGCCTTCTTCTCTCCGTCAGTCTCCAGGGTCGGCTTCATTTCCTGGAGTTCGTAGGCTTCCAGTATGTCATTCACCTTGATGTCATTGAAGTTGTCGATGCCGATACCGCACTCGAAGCCTGCTTTGACCTCCTTCGCATCGTCCTTGAAGCGCCTGAGAGAACTGATCTTGCCGTCGTAGATAACCACCTGGTCCCGCAGAACCCTGGCCCTGGCTCCTCTTTCTATGCGTCCGTCCAGGACGGAGCAGCCTGCGATCATTCCCACTTTGGGAACGTGAAAAGTCTGGCGAACTTCCGCTCTCCCCATCACGCTTTCACGATAGACCGGTTCGAGCAGACCCACCATGGCGTCCTTCACGTCACTCAATAATTGGTAGATGATATCGTAGTACCTGAGATCCACGTGCTCCTGCTCGGCCAGTTCCAGAACCTTGGCCTCTGCGCGCACGTTGAACCCTATGATGATCGCGTTGGAAGCGGACGCGAGCATGACGTCCGTTTCGGTTGCGGCGCCGGTTGCGGTATGGATCAGGTTGATCTTGACCTCCGGAGTGGACAGCTTGACGAGAGAGTCGGAAATGGCCTCGAGGGAGCCGTGTACGTCGGTCTTGAGGATGATCTTGAGTTCCTTGATTTCGCCTTCCTGGATTTGCTCGAAGAGGCTTTCCAGGGTGACCTTGCTGGTACGGGTCAGTTCCTTTTCGCGGAGCTTGATATGCCTGTGTTCGGCGACCATCTTGGTTTGTTTCTCATCCGCCAGAACGATGAAATCAGCTCCAGCGTTGGGCACCCCGGAGAGGCCGAGGACTTCGACGGGAGTTGAAGGTCCGGCTGTCTCGAGTTTCTGTCCCCGATCGTTGAACATGTTTCGCACGCGCCCGGAGTTCACTCCGCAAAGGTAAAAGTCGCCGGTCTTGAGAGTCCCTTCCTGGATGAGGATCGTTGCGACGGGCCCCCTGCCTTTATCGAGCTTGGCTTCGATAACGCGGCCTCGAGCGGGCTTCTTGGGGTTGGCCTTGAGCTCCAGAATTTCGGACTGTAACAGCACCATTTCCAGAAGCTCTTCGATGCCCACGCGCTTTTTGGCGGAGATCTCGACCATCGTTACGTCGCCGCCCCATTCCTCAGGAATCAGGCCTTGTTCGGCGAGTTCGCGTTTGACCCTGTCGATGTTCGCATTGGGTTTGTCGATCTTGTTGATCGCGACGACGATGGGAACCTGGGCTGCCTTGGCGTGATTGATCGCTTCGATCGTCTGTTGCATGACGCCGTCGTCCGCCGCGACCACGAGGATGACCAAATCGGTGACCTTGGCGCCTCGGGCGCGCATGGACGTAAAGGCCTCGTGGCCGGGCGTGTCCAGAAAGACCACGTCACCGGTTTTGAGCTTCACGTAGTAGGCACCGATGTGTTGGGTGATGCCGCCGGCTTCTCCGCCGATGACGTTGGTGTCGCGGATGGCGTCGAGGAGAGACGTCTTGCCGTGGTCCACGTGGCCCATGACCGTGACGACCGGCGGTCTGAAAACGCGATCCTCCGGGCTGTCCTCCTGGATCTGGAGGATATCGTCTTCCTCGAATCCGACCTTTTCCACCTCGAACTCGAACTCGGACGAAAGAAGGCTGGCGGTGTCGAAGTCGAGGGCCTGATTGATGTTGGCCGGAAGCCCCAAAAGGAGGAGCTTCTTAATCAGTTCGCTTGCCTTGATGCCCATTTGCCGCGCAAGGTTGGCTACGGTGATTGCCTCGTCGATTCGAATCCGGCGTCTTCCGACTTTGGCGACAACGGGTTCGGGCCTGGGAACCTCCCTGAGCATCTGGGGCCGGTCCTTCGATCGTCCGCGATCCGCCTGGGCGGCAAGTTCCTTTTTGGAATAGAGGTCTTCCCGTTCGAAAACTTCCTTCCTGGGCGCGGCCCGGCGTTTTCTCTCAGCCGCTTCCTTCTCGAATTCCTCGGTGCGGGGCCGTCTCTTTCGAGCTTGCTCCTTGGTTTCCGTGTCTTCGGTTTTCACCTGCAGACGAGGTGCCAGGTGCTGGAGGATTTCGACCTCTTCTTCAGGTTCTTCCGGAATGATTTCAGGCAATTTAATGATGCGGGCGGGTTCTTCCTTCCGGACTTTCTTCCGCCGCCTTTTCTTGGCTCTCCGGGGTTTGGCCTTGCCGTCCTCCTCCTCTTCTTCTTCGGCAGTGGAATCGGCCCCGGGAACTGCTTCAGCCGCGGGGGGGGCGACTCCAACGGGCGAAGGCGGCGGGAGCGGCTTCGCCGGCTTAGCCACGGTTTCCGCACTGGCCGGCGATTCGATCGCCGCTTCGGCGGGCTTCGGCGGCGGTTCGACGGGTGGGGGCTCCACGGGCTGAACTGCTACGGGCCCGGGTTCGATCGGTACGGGCATGACCGGCGGAGGTGGGGGCTCAACGGGTCGAGGCGTTTCCAAGACGTGAGGAAGAGGCTTCGGAGGCGGCTCGGTGGCGGCTTCGGGGGCTAGCTCGCCTTCCGGCAGCACTTCCTGTTCTGCGACTGCGCTCACTCCGGGTAACTCCTCGGGCTCCGGCGCCTGTAGAGCCGGAGCGGGTCCCTCGACAGGCTGCTCGGCAACTTCGGCAACGGCTTCGGGTTCGCCCGCTTCAACCTCAAGGGGCGGTCGCGCCGCCTCGGCAGATTCCGCTGCTTCAGCCGATTCTGCGGCAGCCGCCAACTCCTCCTCGGGTGTCCGCTTGCGCCTGCGAATAACAGCCCTGCCGATCCGCTTCTCCTCGAAAGTCTCGGCCCGAGCTTCTGCAAACTGCTGCCGAATCTTCTGCACCGCCGGATCGGTCAGCGTGCTCATGTGGTTCTTGACCTGAATGCCCATCTTGACGATACGGTCTATCAGATCTTTGTGGTCCATGTTGAGTTCCTTTGCAAGCTCGTGCACCCTCATTCGCGTCATCAAACCCTTCCCCCTTGTAGAACTCCGGCTCTTCGCCCCGCCTTTTTCAACCGTTTCCCGTTTACTCTCATATCCTTGCGAAAGCAAGGGAGGATCAAATCCGGTATGGTGGCGAGACTTTCACAGATCTCCGGCACCCTCCCGCAGCCATTTTCAGAAGGTTCCGACAGGAACTCCACGGTGTCTCGCAATTCCCCATTTGCAGCTATCCAAAGGGCTTTTCGCGCCATAACCCCTCGGCTTTGTCCCGGAATGCTTTTTGGACTCGTTTGGTGAGACGTAACCGCGGCAGACAATCCGGGCAAACATAGGCTCCGCGGCCCGCAAGACGCCGGTCCCGGTCGGGAACGATGCATTTCGTTTCCGGGTCGAGGCCCATCCGCAGCAGAGCCTCCCCGGGCTTCCGTTCGCCACATACAACACAGCTCCGAACAGGTATGTGTCCTCGACAGACCAGCCTCATTCTCCTGTCAGATGATCGTCCGAAGCGGCAACCGCCTCGCGATCGGCATTCGCGGAATCAACCGGTTGCTCTGTCTGCGCCTCCGGGTCCGAGGTTTCCGCGGTCTCGGTCTCGGTCTCGGTCTCGGTCTCGGTCTCGGTCTCGGTCTCGGTCTCGGTCTCGGTCTCGGTCGCTTCGGCGAGCAAGCTCTTCGCTTCTTCCTGCATCGTCGTCAAGGTCGCCTCGGAAAGCCTGCACAGGTCCTCCAGCTCCGTCATGCTCGCTTCGCAGAAGTCCTGTATGGAGGTGATCCCCGCCTCGTAGATACGGTCAGCCAGTTCTTCGGTCAGCCCTTCGATTCTTAAAAGCGACTGGTAGCCGACCTGCTTCTGGCGTTCGTGCCGGCTTTCATTTTTTACGTCGATTCGCCAGTTGGTGAGCTTTGAAGCGAGTCGTACGTTCTGGCCGCGCTTCCCGATAGCCAGGGAAAGCTGGTCGTCCGGAACGATGACTTCCATGCTACGATTGGCCTGATCGATGATGACCTTCGATATTATGGCCGGTGCCAGGGCGTTGACCACAAATTTGGCGGGGTCCATATTCCATGGCACGATGTCTATCTTTTCGCCCCGGAGTTCCTGCACGACGTTCTGCACGCGCGTGCCCTTCATGCCGACGCAGGCGCCAACCGGATCGACGTCCGAATCTTTGGAAATCACGGCGATCTTCGCCCTCGAACCCGGCTCGCGAGCCGCACTGATGATGCTCACGATTCCCTCGGCAATCTCAGGCACTTCGCCCAGAAACAATTGTATCAGGAAATGCGGGTGCGTGCGGCTCAAAATGACCTGGGGACCTTTGCTGATCTTCTTCACATCCAGAACGTACGCGCGGATACGATCCCCCTGTCTGAAGACTTCTCTCGGGATTTGCTCCTTGGATGGCAGTATCGCCTCGGCCGGCCCCACGTTCACAACTATGCCATTCTTGTCGACCCTCTGAACGATCCCGTGTGCGATTTCTCCCTTTCGGCTCTTGAATCCCTCGTAAACGACCTCTCGCTCGGCGTCTTTCATCTTCTGGATGATGACTTGTTTGGCGGATTGAGCGGCGATGCGCCCGAGCGCCTCGGTTTCCATACGGATTCCGAGTTCGTCGCCGACTTCGCTCTCGCCATCCAGTGCCAGGGCTTCTATCAAAGAAACCTGCTTGTCAGGGTCGGTGACCTCGAGAACCACTTCCTTGAACTGGAATGCTTCGATTTCCCCGAACTCTTCGTTGAAGGTCACATCGAGATCGAGCCTGCTGCCGTATTTCTTCTTGATAGCCGATTTGATGGCCTCTTCGAGGGTACCTATCAAAGTCTGACGGTCAATACCCTTTTCCCGGCTGACCTGGTCGATCAACCGCTTGAGTTCGCTGGCCATGGTTATGGTCTCCTCACAAGGTATTCAGAATAGAAGCATATTCGAACAAGAGCGCTATTTCTCCGGGATTCCGGCTTTCTCCAGGGATTCGAAGTAACGCAGCCGCGCTCGTTCCAGGAGGGACATTTGGATCTCAAAGACCTGTCCGTCACAATTCAATGCAATCCGTTCAGTGGACGCCTCCAATAGGATCCCCTTAAAATTTCGGCGGTTTTCCATGGGGGCGAGCGTACGCACTTCAATGACGTTCCCCAGTTGTCCCATAAAATGTTCAGGTTTTCGGAGAGGGCGATTCAAGCCGGGTGAGGAAACCTCCAGGTGATAAGGGTTGGGGATCACGTCGGCCACGTCCAGTAAATCTCCCTCGACCTGACTGATCCGCGCGCAGTCATCCACGGTAATGCCCCGCTCCTGGTCGATATAGAGCCGCAATACCCATCCATGAGGTTCGCGGCGATACTCCACTTCGACGAGTTCCATTCCTTCGGCATGGATCACCGGCTCCGCCAGCTCCCAAACACGGCTGACGATGACTTCAAGCCTTGACCTGTCTTCGGTTTCCAATATGGTCCCTCACGACGTGCCATAGCGCCAAAGGACAAAAAAAAAGCGGGTAACCCACCCACTTCTCTTAGTAGACGCGACAATAATCCAAATCTAGTTAGACTAGGGCTGCTCTTAACTGAGAATCCAGAGGTCTTGTCATCCACTAATCAAAGTAAGCATGCTGCCTCATACCAACTGGCGTGCAGCCACCTCAACAAGGGAAGCCTTCCCGGTAAGGAAAGGAAAAACTTACACATTGGAGCGGGCAACGGGATTCGAACCCGCGACCCCAAGCTTGGGAAGCTTGTGCTCTACCAACTGAGCTACACCCGCTCAAAACCCTTTAAACAGAGAAATACTAGTCGATGAAGGTCCGCGAAGTCAAGCCTAAATCGAAGGCATGACGCCATCAATGGAAAAGTTCGGCTCGAAGGACGAGGAGACGTCCCGATAGTCGAGCCGACTTCATGCGGGCGCGGAAGGCACTCACGCGCGGCAGTCATCCAATGATCCTGTCGCCCGATCCTCCGGGAATCCGCGCCAGGGGATAATCCTTCTATACATAGAATATCACAAGAGGTTGTTTCCCGCGAACCGCTGGACTTGGGTGATCGGGCGTGTCGGAGGCATTCTTGCCAGCCAAATTGTCAGCAGGTCAACTTCCTGAAAATAAAGGAAAAACTCCAATAGCGAAAGATTTGTGACCGATGGATGCGAAAGAAGAAGTATAATTCATATATGCGGGGAGAATGCTCCATGTGTCGCCCGCTGCGCCGGAATACGGCATCATGAATTCCGGGGTGAAGGGAGTATCATGATACGTTCGTTATCGTTCGGCCGGAGGCATGCTGCCCGGCTTCAGGCTGCAACTGAATGCATGAGATTTGGCGCAGAGGGCGCCGAGACCGCACAGAGGGTAGCGAAAGAAGGATCTTCCTGTAGAGACGGTCGATGAGAGTTCCCGTGGATCTAATTTCCGCAGGCACATGACGGGGAGCGGGAATCCCGGTTTGCGCGGCGTTCTCCACGGACGGGCCCTGCATGCCGGAAATCTTGTCTCCGGACCGCACGGGCCGGGCAACACGAGCCTGCTTGACGGCCCGCGCGAGGAATCTTCGGAGCCGAGGGAAGCGGTCCTTTTCGGACCTTGCGGAGCGTCATTCGGCGGATGTCAAAGCAGTTCTTGCTCGTTCAAAGGGAGTAGTTCCAAATGTCTTCATTCGTTCATCTGCACGTCCACACTCAATACAGTCTGCTCGACGGCGCCATCCGTTTGGAGGATCTCATCTCCACGGTGCGGAGCTACAACATGGGGGCGGTGGCCATGACCGACCACGGCAACATGTCCGGCGCCCTCGAATTTTACGGCATGGCCCGGAAGGCGGGGATAAAGCCCATAATAGGCTGTGAGGTCTATCTTGCTCCCAAGAGCCGGTTAGACCGGCAGGTTCGGGTCGATGGGGACGCAGCGGGAAATGGAGACGACGACCGCAGCCATCATCTGGTTCTGCTTGCTCGGGATCTCACCGGATACCGAAACCTCATGAAGCTCGTGAGCATCGGGCATCTCGAAGGATTCTATTACAAGCCCCGGATCGACAAAGAGGTCCTGAGACAGCACCGGGAAGGGCTCATCGGACTTTCGGCGTGTCTCAAAGGGGAGATCGCCTCTTTTCTTCGGCGGGGTCAGTTGGCGCAGGCGCGCAAGTCGGCTTTGGAATATGCGGAAATCTTCGGTCCCGAGCACTTTTACCTCGAACTGCAGGCGAACGGGATTCCCGAGCAAACGAAGGTCAATGAAGCCTTGATCGTTATGGGGCGGGAGTTGGGGCTGCCGCTGGTCGCTACCAACGACTGCCATTACCTTCGGCGGAGCGACGCGAGGGCGCAGGAAATTCTGCTCTGCATCCAGACGGGAAAGACCATCCTGGACGAGAAGCGGATGAAATTCCAGACGGAAGATCTCTACTTTAAGTCTCCGGATGAAATGGCCCGGGAGTTTGCCCACGTGCCCGACGCCCTGGCAAACACGCTTGCGATCTCGGAACGGTGCAACCTTACGCTCGAACTCGGCAAGTACCATTTCCCGGTTTTCCCGCTGGAGAGCGGCGAGAGCATCGAAGAACGGTTCGAGAAGGCCGTGTGGGACGGCTTCAAGGAGCGGCTCGCACTCATTTGCAGGAGACGGAACGATTTTACCGAAGCGGATCGGGCGGATTATGAAAGGAGGCTCCTATACGAGATCGAGGTCATACGTAAGATGGGATTTGCGGCCTACTTTCTCATCGTGGCCGATTTCATCAACTACGCCAAAGATCACAGCATACCCGTGGGGCCGGGCCGCGGCTCCGCTGCGGGCAGCCTCGTGGCCTATGTCATGAAAATCACGGATCTCGATCCCATCGAGCACGGCCTCATCTTCGAGCGTTTCCTCAACGTCGAGCGAATCAGCATGCCGGATATCGACGTGGACTTTTGCGTCCATGGAAGGGAAGAAGTGCTGAGGTACGTGTCGGAAAAATACGGCAAGGACCGGGTGGCGCAAATCGCAACTTTCGGCACCATGCAGGCGCGGGCGGTGATACGGGACGTCGGACGGGCGCTCGCCATGGCTTATAACGACGTGGATCGCATTGCGAAGTTGATCCCCTCATCGCCTGGCATGACTCTTCAGAAAGCTTTCCAGATCGAACCCCGCCTGGGCGAACAGCAGCGCGACAACCCTCAGATTCGCGAGCTTTTCGAAATTGCGCTTGCACTGGAAGGTCTGACTCGCCACTCTTCCACCCATGCCGCCGGCGTCGTGATAGGCGACAAGCCCATCGTCGAGTACGTGCCGCTCTTCCGGGGGCAGAACGGCGAGATGGTCACCCAATACGCCATGAAGTACGTGGAGAAAGCCGGGCTGATCAAGTTCGATTTCCTGGGTCTGAGAAACCTCACCGTCATCGAGAACGCCGTGCAACTCATCCATGAGAACCACGGAATACTTTTGGACATTCCTGCTCTGCCCCTGGACGATCCGGATGCTTACGCGCTGCTGAGCCGGGCGGAGACGACCGGGATTTTCCAACTGGAAAGCTCAGGGATGCGGGACATTCTGGTACGGCTCCGCCCTGAGAATTTTGCCGACATCGTCGCCCTGGTGGCGCTCTACCGGCCAGGTCCCATCGAAAGCGGGATGGTGGAAAACTACATCCAGGGAAAGCACGGCCAGATTGAAGCAACCTACGACCTCGAAGAACTGCGCCCAATTCTCGAACCCACCCATGGGGTCATCCTCTACCAGGAGCAGGTGATGAAAATCGCCAACGTCCTCTCCAATTACAGTCTCGGTGAGGCGGACATCCTGCGGCGGGCCATGGGAAAAAAGCTGCACGAGGAGATGGAAAAGGAGCGAGTTCCGTTTGTCACCCGTGCAAAAGAGAACGGTGTGGATCCGTCCAAGGCGAACCGGATTTTCGACCAGATGGTGAAGTTCGCAGGCTACGGTTTCAATAAATCCCACAGCGCCGCATACGCGCTCATCGCCTATCAGACGGCCTACCTCAAGGCTCACTACCCGGTGGAATTCATGGCTGCGCTCCTCAACAGCTTTCTCAGCAGCACCGACCAGGTGGTCAAACTCATCAACGAATGCGCGGAAAAGCACATCGAGATCCTTCCGCCCGACGTCAACGCGAGCAGCAAGGATTTCACGGTGGTGGAAGGCAAGATCCGGTTCGGGATGGGCGCGGTCAAGAACGTGGGCGAGGGTGCTATCGAAGTGATCCTCAATGCACGCCGGGAGAAAGGTCCGTTCCTATCTCTCTACGATTTCTGCATGCGGTTGGACACTCAGAAGGTCAATCGACGCGTCCTGGAACAACTCATCAAGTGCGGGGCCTTCGATTCGCTCCACCCCGGGCGTTCTCGCGTCCTTGCGGCCCTGGATGACGCTCTGGAGAAAGCGCAGGTGGTTCAGAGGGACCGGCAGTCGGGCCAGATCAATATGTTCGATCAACTCCGTTCGAGGAAGAAAGCGCCCGTGCCCGTCCTTCCCGACGTTCCCGACTGGGATGCGCGGATGCTCCTTCAATTTGAAAAAGAAGCCATCGGGTTCTACATCTCCGGGCATCCGCTGGATTTTTACGGGAAGGAACTCGCCGCGCTCTGCACGGCGACCACCCAGGCAGTCAAGGAAAAGAGGGAAGGGGCGGAAGTGGTCCTGTGCGGGTTGTTGAGCGTCACCAAGGAGTTGACGACCAAGAAGGGCGAAAGAATGGCCTTTCTCACCCTGGAGGACCGCGAGGGGACGATCGAGGTGGTCTCGTTTTCAGACACCTTCGGCCAGGCCAGGCCTCTTTTCGAAGACGATGCGCCCCTCGCGGTGTTCGGAAAGGTGCAACACGACGAGAAAGGCAGCAAAGTGGTGGCCAACGGCATTTCGACCCTCGATGATGCGCAGTTGCAGATGGTGGATTCGGTTCGCATTCACCTCGATGCCGATAAGCTCGATCGCGACGGGCTGATGCGCCTGCGGCATCTCCTCATGACCCATCCCGGGGAGTGCAAGACGTTCCTGCATCTCGCGGTGGAAGGGAAGGGCGAGGCGGTCATCGCTCTCAACTCCAAGCTGCAAGTCAATCCGACCAGTTCTTTTTTCCAAGAAATGGACCGGCACTTCGGAGCGGATTGTACGGAGCCGGTTTACAAGTCGTGCGCGCAATGAACGTTGTGGCCCGATCTGAAGCTACTGTGATAGCTCCCTGCTCCTCCGATTTATGTAGGGGAAACGGGATGTGGCTGGGAATGACTTGCCGGGAGGCATGCCGCTTATGCAGATCTTTTTTGTAGAGACGCTCGCCGGTGAACAAAGACAGCTCCTGTGCCGGTGGGTCGAATACTTCTATGAAGACGGCCGAAGGGTCCACATCATGACGGAATCCACCCTGGCGGCACAGCACCTCGACGAACTGCTCTGGACGTTTTCCCAGCCAAGCTTCGTACCCCATCGCATCCTGTCTTCGGCGCACGCCGGTCAGGTCGCAGAGCCCGTCATCATCACGACGGGCGAAGCCCCCATGGATGGATTCGATATCCTGGTCTTCGACGGGCCATTGAAACTGGATCTCCTGGCGGGCTACGCCGCCGCGGTGCATTTCGTTGTCCGGGACGATTCGGAGCGGCTCCAGGAGAGCCGTCTCATGTGGCAGACGGCGCGGGATGGAGGCTTCCGGACGCACCACGTTTCCTACTCCTCCAATACGAGATTTCCATCTCTTGCAGTGTAAACGGCGTACACATTTTCGGAGGGGAGCGGCGGCCATCGGGTCCTCCGCAACGCTTCGATTTCGGAGAAGTTGCGGTTGGACCTCTTGGCGGCAGGCCGGAGCGGCCTGTCAGGTCGTCGGGCTAAGCGAGAGAAGTTCGTATATAATGATTGCTCTCATTTGTGGAACGTAAAGAAGACAACTTCGTTTTGGACATCGACACATTGGCGGCAGGTCTGCCGATGAGGTCCTCTTCTTAATGAATTCAACCATGTGGCGGTTTTTTCATGACGCTCGATTCATTCATGTTTGCTGCGGGAAGAGGCGCTCGATGAATCCCGTATGGAGATCGCCTTCCGCGTATTCCCTGCTGTTCAGAATGAGCAGATTTGCAGGGATCGTCGTTTTTATTCCCTCCACGTGAAAATGGGCCAGCGTCGTCTTCAAGCGTTCGATTGCCGCCTCACGCGTCTCACCATGAGCGATGACTTTGGCCAGGAGCGGATCATAATAGGGCGGGACCACGCCGCCTTCGTCCATCGCGTGATCTATGCGCAGGCCTGGGCTGTCAGTCGCGGGCAGTCGAAGGCGAGTGATGGTTCCCGGGGAAGGGCAGAAGGAGACGGGATCTTCCGCGTAAATGCGAGCCTCGATGGCGTGCCCCTCGAACGTTACGTCCTCTTGCCGACATCCCAGCCGTTCTCCCGCCGCAATGCGCAATTGCTTTTCCACGATGTCGATGCCGGTGAGGAACTCCGTCACGGGGTGTTCGACCTGGAGCCGCGCGTTCACTTCCATGAAGAAGTATTCCCCGCGTTCTGAGCGAAGGAATTCCATGGTTCCAGCACCCACGTAGCCCATGGCTTTCGCCAGGCAGGTCGTGTGAAGGAAGAGCGCTTTCCGGTCGGCTTCCGTTACTGCCGGTGATGGCGACTCCTCAATGATCTTTTGGTATCGCCTCTGGATGGAGCATTCCCTCTCGCCGAGGCAGACGCAATCGCCGAAGCTGTCCGCAAGGAACTGGACTTCTATGTGCCTCGGGTTGAGTATCCGTTTCTCCACGTAGCTCTCGGGATGGCCGAACGCCATGAGACCAATCCTCGATAGCTTCTCGAAAGCATCCTTCACCTGGCCTTCGTGGTTTACCTGCTCGATCCCCTTCCCGCCGCCACCCTTGTCCAGCTTCAGGACCACCGGATATCCGTGTTCCGAAGCAAAAAGGAGGATGGTCTCGACGTCCCGAACGATATCGACGGTCCCGGGTACAGCGGGAACCCCCGCGTCGCCCGCGATTTTCCGGCAGGCAGACTTGGAATCTATCGCCTTCAGGACGGCGGGGGGCGGCCCCACCCAGGTGACGCCCCCCGCAACGACCGCTTCGGCAAAATGGGAATTTTCGGAAAGAAAGCCATATCCCGGATGAACGGCGTCGGCGCCGGAGGCCTTCACGGCGTCCAGAATCGCTTCCACGTTGAGATAACTTTTGATCGGGTTCGACGGTCCGATGTGGAGAGCCTCATCCGCATGCTTCAGGTAAGAAAAATTCCTGTCGGCATCGGAATACACTGCCACGGTCTTGATGCGGAGCTTTTGGCAGGTTCGAATGACCCTGGCCACAATTTCCCCACGGTTGGCTACCAAGAGTTTTCCGATCACTTTTTCGCCTTCCCTATTACCGGAGTCTGCCTGCCTAAACGTCGAGAACGATCATGGGACTGTTGATTTCCATCTCGTCCCATTCCTTGACGAGAATACTCTTGACGACACCCTCATCCGCCGATCGGACCGATAGTTCAGTTTTCATACAATTGATCACGGCGACTTCCTGACCTTTGGAAACCTTTTCGCCTTCGTTCACGACAACGCGAGCGACAAGACCCGGCATATGTGCTTTTACGGTAACTTCCATAAGTGATCCTCCATAAATTGTATTGTACGAATAATCACCGCGGAGAGCCCGGAGTGCATAGGGACAAAAGCAGTTGCAGGATTTCCCGATCCCGCACGCCTGAAGCAATCCACGGGGATTGCGTGGATTTCCCGTGAAGTTTGTCCGCTGTACTCCTTCCGCTCCGAAATGAAAGGTCGTCCTTGCAGTGTCAGTCCCTGGAAGCGCTGATTTTCCTCAAAGGAATGCCTGCCTGTTCCAATTTCTCCTTGACCTTACTCACGACATCGGCTGCGTTGGGCGAATCTCCGTGGCAGCAAATGGTGTCAGCCTCCGCCTCGATCATCTTTCCGCTGATTGTCGGTATCTTCTTATCCTTCGCCACCATAAGGGCTCTCTCGGCCACTTCTTCGGGAGAACGCGCTTTTTTCGCGCGCTCCAGGACCCAGTTTCCCTCGTCGTCGTAGCTCAGATCCACGAGGATCTCCGCGGCCATCCTGAACCCCTCGGCCACACCGCGCTGCCAGATGAGAGTTCCCCGCGGAATCAGGATGAAAAGTTCGCGGTTGAAGAGCGACACCGCGTCGAGATAGGCAGCGGCATAGCGCTCATGGTCGGAAACCATCCGGTAAAGGATGCCGTGCGGTTTCACATGCTGCATGCGCATGCCGCTCGCTTTGAGTACAGCGTCGAGCGCTCCCAGTTGATACAGCGTGTCGCACCTCAGTTCGTCGGGAGTGATGTCCATCCGTCGCCGCCCGAAACCCCTCAGGTCTTCAAGGCCGGTATGAGCGCCTACGGCCACGTCGTATTCGGCGGCAAGTTGGACAGTCTGGCGCATCACGAGAGGGTCGCCTGCATGAAAGCCGCAGGCGACGTTGGCTGAAGTGATGTATTTCATCACTTCCTCGTCGTTCCCCAGCTTGTATCTGCCGAAGCTTTCCCCCATATCGACATTCAGATCCATAATCATTGTCCCCTTTTCGTCCCGGGTTGCGCCCGTTGTGCGGAAGGAGTGTCCCCAGACCATTTCCCTGGCATTTGCTGTGAAAAGGAACGTTCGTTTTCAGGGGTGAAACGGTATTGTGCGCCCCTTCCGACCGGAACGGGTTGAGAAATCACCGAACCAGCAAGATCCATCGGCGAGTCTTCTCGCCTCCGGCTCAAATTGACAATTCTCGGACAGGCTCGAGATCCCTCTGAACCAGCTAAGCCAACGCCCCTTCCGAAAGCCATTGTCGTTGTTCCGTGCGCGCTTGTACCGCCTGGTTCTGGTCGCAAAAGGCGAACTTGATGAAGTCACGGCCCGGCGTTCCCTGGCCTATCTTCCACAGGTCCGCGCAGATGACGTTGAGAGCGACCATGTAGCCGCCGAGGGTGGGACCGTCCGCGATGAGGAGGATGGGGGTGTTGCCGCATATATTCAACGCTCCGCGAATGGGATAGGCGTGATCCAAAACGTTGGACGGATGGCTTCCCGCCACTCCGCCGTCCTTTCTTGCAAAGGCGAGGTCTTTCGCCTCGGCGAGACGGCATGCCGATCGATTCGAGCTGTGTTGAACTTTGAAGGAATTCTCGAAAAGGTAGTCCATTCCTTCTTTTGTAAGGTAGTCCGGCGACGCGTTGGGGCCGGGTATGGCTCTCAACACCCATTCCCTGGAATAGTTCGGCAGAGCGGCCGGTTTGACCTTTCGGCCCACGAGCCCCGTCAGTTCCCTGGAAGGCTTCCCGAAGGCCAGAATGTCCCCTTCCTGGAGCTTTCTCCCCTCGAAGCCGCCGTAGCTTCCGAAGAGGCACGTCGACTTGCTCCCGAGGTAAACGGGGACGTCTATGCCTCCGGCTACACCGATGTAGGATCGAAAGCCGAATTCTCCGAAGTGGGAGAGTTTGATGGAATCGCCTTTTCGTACCTCGATGGATTCCCATAGCGGGATGGACTGGCCGTTGAGCGTTGGCTTCATATCCGTCCCCGTCACGCTGACAATACAATCGACACCGAATTCCGCTTCGAAATACCCGCCGGCAATTTCGATTCCCGCTTCGCCGGGTGGGTTTCCGACCAGCACATTGGCAAGCCCGAGGGCGACATTGTCGAAAGCGCCGGATGATGCCATTCCATTATCGAGGTAGCCTATTCTTCCCGGCCAGTCTTCAACCACCGTTTCAATTCCGCCGTTTATGACTTTCAGCATGGCTGTCTGCTCCTGACATGTATACGTTCAAACCCTGGGGGCTATCTTTGTCCCAGCTTCCTGCCTGGCGAGAAGCTCTGCTACACCCTTCTGGATTTCTGACGAATTGTAAAAGGCCAGCCACTCCTTCACGTGAAATTTTGCCGGTTGAATGTCGTACACGTAATCGGTTTCCTCGTGAACGTGACGGTATATTTCCAGGATCTCCTCTTCCGACACTTCGTGGAATTTGATCCTGTCGCCTGCTTTGAAGAAGGTGGGACTTTCCTTGAAGAGAGGGTGCTTCTGGGCAAACTGAAAAATCGGGATGGTTCTGCCGAAGAGTTGATAGCCGCCGCCGGTAGGAGTTGGGTAGACGTAGAGGCAGGGGCCGCCGATGCCGACCGTGCCTTCCGGAGTCCATGTCCTCGGGGGATTGTACTTCGGAACCACAATGGCGCATGTGGGATCGAGCGGCCAGAAAAAGCCGCCTCCGGGCCAGAAGCCGTTGCCGCTGTTGTACCATTCGGTTTCGCAGACCATACGCTTGATTTCGGCGACGGATGCCCCGTTGCAAAGCGCCATGTATTCGATGTTATAATCGTCGATCACGTTGGGCGCGCCGGGCCGGACTTCCTTAACGTACTTCGCTACAGCCTTCTTGGTTTCACTGTCCTCAAAAGCAATGGGCAAGGAAATAATGCGCGAGTCGAATACGATATCCTCGACGTGGGCCAGACTATTCTCAGCCTCCTCGATCTCCTTGACCAACTTCTCAATGGAAAGGACCTCCGGATCAAAATGAAACAAATTCGTCCGGATGCCGGGGACTGTCTCGAACAAACCCTTGATGTTTCTAGCCTTGACAGCCTCGTTGATGGTAAGGGTCCGGAAGGAATCAACCAGGTTGAAACGCGGGATTGAGCCGTATTCGACCTGGAGGAAGCCGTCGCCCGCCTGCCTGAAGAGCACCTCGGGCCTCGACTCGGCTTCAGGGAGCCTGTCTAAAATGACGTCATAGTCTCTTTGATCCATATGTCATCCTACTCCTTTTCGCCTTTGTCGTGTGTTTTCGATCTCCAGTACGTTCAAACTCCTGACATACTCAAATACAACATTTCTGCAGTGTGCGCCAATGAAGAATGCGCGGATCCCCGGTGAATATTTGCGCCGGAGCGCCCGGGCTGTGCTGCTGAGAGTCTGGACAGCATTCGTTGCATGACTTCTCAGGAAACGGTTTTCAACAGGGGTTTTCCCATGGGGAACTTCATGCCTGCGCTCTCGATGATTCCTCCAGCCGCCATGACGATGCCGAACAGTCCGGCAACAAAGAAGCTCCAGCCACTGAGCTGCAACATGAACGAGCCATTGAATCCAAAATAAATAAGGGACAGGGTTGCGATTCCCACATCGGCCCCGAGAACGGATATGGTGGCGGCCGCAGGTGCATACCTGACAAATATCGGGGTTGTCAGGATCAGAACGATTCCCAGAACCCCCCACTCGACCCCCAGGATGCGGGAATCCAGTTCCCAATGATAAATTGGAGCAAAGTAACTCACTCCGTAGTTCATGGCAGAAGCGAAAGCAAAGAAAGACCCGAAGTAAAGCCACGTGACGCCGCCTGCCACATTTCCCAGCTTTAACTGTGTGATTGCCGCGCCCAGGTAGGGGATCGTACAGGCAAGAGAAACGCAGGCCATGAAGAGCAGGGCCTTGCTGTTCACAAAGCCGCAAAGAAAGACCCAAGCCATCCACGTGGCAATGGAATAGGCAATCCATCCCGCAGGCCCTGCATCCGCTATTTTGGCTGTTGCCGCTGGCACATTAGCACTTTCGCCCATCGCAGGACTTCCTTTCTTTAATAAGTTGATGATTTATTCGTGAAATTAGTCGCATGCGCTGATACAGGAGTCTTCGCCGGACGTCATGGCGAAATTTCCACTGAACGCCGGTCAATTTCCGGCCGGTTCCAGCGTCCGCATCGAGAACTGGCATGCAGCGCCCTTCAGGATATTGCGCTCCCTTCGGCAGGGGGTTCCCTGAGTCGCTGCAACACCCGCACGGGCGTGAAACCGTGAGCAAGAAGCGAACCAACCGGGCAGACACCGGGCGGAGGAGGGAACTGAATCACCTTCACGCGCATGAAGTCAAAATCGTGGATATCTCAATTCCATCGATAACATATGGAGTGTGCTACGATTCTTGTGCCTGTATGGCTGTGTCGCCAGCAGAGATCATGCTCATCGGATGATCGGACGATAAGGTGCGTGTGTGCAAAGCACACTTCCCGCTGTATAACAATTTTGTTCGTGCTGAGCCCGCTGGAGGCCGAATGGTAACAATTTTGTACACAATCCTCGGGTTCCTCCATTGAGAGGCAAAAGTGTCAGGAGTGCGGTCGAATTGGGGCAAAATTGAAATGAAGGGAGTCCGTGAACTCAACAGCAGTGTCTCGCCGGTCATCTCGCTACGCGTGAGCGGGTGAGATCTTTGAAGTTCCTGTTGCTGCCTGGAGGCGGGCTCGGCCGCCCGAAGGTCATCCAAACCCGGGACGGACGCTTATGAGACCCGTGGGATGCGCCATGGAATCAGCATGGGGACTCTGCGCCGGTAGTCCCGATATGTTTCGCCGAAATCCGCCACGAGGTCCGCTTCTTCAAGAAGAGTGCCGACATAGATCCACGTGGTCCACAGGATGTTGAAGAGCAGCCGATCGGTACTCAGCTCCGGGCACGACCATATCAACAGGAGCATGGAAGAATAGAGGGGATGGCGAACCCACAGGTACGGCCCGCGCACGACAAATTGCGGAGGCCGAACCTGCCTTCCCTTCAGATGGCACCTGATGGCGATGCGGCCAAACGGGTCGAACGACCGCATCGTGTATACACCCCAACCAAGCCCTGCGATCGACAAGAAAGTGAAAAATCGCATCAGCCAACGGGGAAAGCCGCGGAGATCATACAGCAAGGTCGTGGACGATTGCCAGGCAACCATCAGTATTGTCAAGACAATACCGGACAGAATCGAGAAGAGCGCTCCATGGTAGTATTGCGGGATGACATTCGCCATGCGGGCGCGAAGGCCTCTGCGCACCATGCCGCTGTGTTGAAGGAAGAAAACGACTGAAAGCAATCCGTCCCAGACAAGCGCAGCACGTTCCGAGAATCCCAGTTGAACGAGGTGTAGCGACCCGTTGAACAGAAAAACCACGAACGCGATCAGCGATATTCTGCCAATGAAAGTCGCCGACGTCATGATCGTGATCGATAGGCGATGTGACGGTTCAATCATTTTTCACCCCTTTGGAGGCATCTGGGCGATGCACTGAAGATCTGAGCGTTGGCGGGATTTTGAATTTTCCGCCCAGCTTTTCTTTTCTTCAGAGAGCGTGCATTCTGCATCTCCCTCCGGCGAGTGTCCTGCCGATGTGATTGGACTCAATCCTCATGTGCGGGTGAACGCGAAACGGACGCTTGAATCATGACCGCTTGGCAGCATTTGTGGAGGAAAGCTTTCCTGCTCAATTCTTTGAGGTCACTTCCTGCCCGAAGCGATAAAGTACTGACGATCGCATGTCATTTCCCGCATTCTAATCATCCCAGCGAGGAGCGACACCATCAAAATAATCATTGCTTTCCATGAGACATCACTCCTCCGCCGGTCGACCGGGCTTCCTGGCGAATACCTTGACGCTCGCAAAGGATCTGGAGATTCCCGCCAGTTCTTCCGGGGGCAGGTCGAGCTTGCCTGACATCGCCTCGGCGACGGGGTCGCGGCCCAGCAGTTTGGGCGAAAAGACGTCTTCGGCGACGACCGCGACGTCTTCAAACCCCGCCTCCCCGATCTGGCCCAGGTACCGTTCCCGCATCACGGCACCCGACAGGCAGCCGATATACCCCTCTATGGAGTTTTTAACGGTTTCGGGAATTTCTCTCAAGAGGACGATATCGGACACCATCAAGCGGCCGAGCGGTTTGAGGACGCGAAAAGCCTCTCGAAACACGCGCTCTTTGTCTGGGGAGAGATTGATCACGCAGTTCGAGATCACGACGTCGACGCAGTTGTCCGGGACGGGCAGGTTTTCAATTTCTCCCCAACGGAACTCGACGTTCCCGATATTGCCTTTGAGCGCATTTCCATTCGCCCTGGCAATCATCTCGGGCGTCATGTCGACCCCGATAACCCTCCCCGTGTCACCCACTCTGGCTGCAGCGAGGAAACAGTCGAATCCCGCTCCCGAACCCAGATCCAGCACGGTTTCACCTGATTTGAGCGCAGCGATGGCAACGGGGTTGCCGCAGCCGAGGCCGAGATTCGCCCCTTCGGGAGCCGTCTTCAACTCTTCGTCGCTGTAGCCGAGTCTCCTGGCGGCGTCATCGTGGCGGGTTGTATTCGAACACGCGCTGGAACCGGAGCAGCAGGACCGTCCAGTCTTTGCGATTTTTGCATACCCCGATTGTACGATCTTTTTTATCTCTTCGGACTTCATTTTGGATTCCTCCTTGTGGCGGTGGAAAATGTCGTTTGCATGCGCGACCTGTGGCGAACCTCTTTCGAGAGCACTATCCCGGCCCGTCCATCGCTCCTGATGATCTGGACGATCTCGCGGCAGGCATGTTCCGTACGGCTTGCCGAAGCGCATACCCCGTTTTCATTCACTCATTTTGATATTTCCAATAATTCTACTATTCCTGATATTTACTATTAATCTACTTTTTCTGAATATACAGCTAACGGTCCGCGCTGTCAAGTGCGAAGTGTGCATTTCGGTCCGATGCAGTGGCGGGCCGACCGCAGGATTCAGTTTCAACCGCTCGTAGAGTTCGGTCGATATGGGGCATCCATGGGGTCATTCATTGGCGGGGCAGCAAGGTTGAGGCAGAGGATCTGGACGCTTCGGACTTCCAGGTCACGCCAGAGATCGATGAAGAAAAACTTATGTATTTTCATCTTGATAGGCTCGTTTGACCGGTTTTGGGAAACGTGTCGGCAATAATGCGGATGACGGAAGATGCGGTATATCAAAAAGGTGTAGAAAAAGGGAGAAGACAGGAGTATATTAGCCTGCACTATCTTGCACATGAGGACCCGCAGGCGGCTTTCGGGATACAGGGTCGTATCGCGTTTGGGCCGGCCGGGTGGACTTAGTGCGGTTCTCTGGCAAGAGCGGACCCTTGTTTTCATTAGTTTAGAATCGCGGGTATATTTTGCTGCCCGGCGCACGAAGGACGCCGCATGGAGGAGAAAGCGCGCGCCCTGAGGATTTTTAGGTTTATGCCGTAATGAGGACTCATGGAATAAAGGGGGAAATCGCTTGACAACCCCTGGAGAACCATTGGAAAATGGTAGGAATTTGGTGTGGGAGAAGCGAATCTGGGGTCATTCAATGTTGAAACGGAGGAGAAGCGGATATGGGAAGGGTTGCTGATAAGATTAAAGAACTGCGTGAGCGGGAAGCAAAAATCAAAGAGATGGGGGGACCCAAAGCAATAGGCGCACAGCGCGAAAAAGGGAAGAACACCGCCCGGGAGCGGCTGGACATGTTTTTCGATGCTGGCACCTTCCGCGAACTGGACATGTTCGTCAAACACCGGGGAATCCTCTTCGGCATCGACAAGGTGGAAATCCCTGCGGATGGCGTCATAACGGGCTTCGGCCTGGTAAATGGCCGTCAGGTATTCGCTTTTGCGCAAGATTTCACAGCTCGCGCCGGAAGCCTTGGAGAAATGCACGCCAAGAAAATCTGCAAGGTGATGGACATGGCGTTGAAGTCAGGCAAGCCTTGTGTCGGTTTCAACGATTCGGGCGGCGCACGCATTCAGGAAGGCGTTGACGCTCTTTCGGGATACGGGCAGATCTTCTATCGCAACGCTATCTCTTCAGGCGTGGTTCCCCAGGTGTCTGCGATCATGGGACCCTGTGCGGGCGGGGCGGTCTATTCGCCCGCGATGACCGACTATGTTTATATGGTCAAGGGCAGCAGCTACATGTTCATCACCGGTCCCGACGTCATCAGGTCGGTTCTGGGCGAGATCATCACCCAAGAAGATCTCGGCGGCGCCATGACCCACGCATCGAGAAGCGGCGTATCGCACTTTGCGTGTGAAAGCGATGCCGACTGCATCGAACAGATCAAGAAGCTCCTCAGCTACTACCCCGACAACAATATGGAAGATCCGCCTCATGTGGATACGGGCGACGATCCGAACCGGCTTGCTCCCGAACTCGACACGATCATCCCCGACGGCCTCATGGGCGCCTACGACATGAAGGACATCATCCGGGCGATTGTGGACAATGGGGAATTCTACGAGATTCACGAGCACTACGCCAAGAATATCCTGGTCGGTCATGCGCGCCTGAACGGTAAGTCCATCGGAATCATCGCCAACCAGCCGAAGTTCCTGGCTGGCTGCCTCGATTGCGACTCCTCCGATAAGGCCACCCGTTTCATCCGGTGCTGTGACGCCTTCAACATTCCTATGCTCACCATCGCCGACGTTCCCGGCTACCTTCCCGGCAAGCAGCAGGAATGGGGCGGCATCATCCGTCACGGCGCCAAGCTCCTGTGGTGCTACTCGGAAGCCACCGTGCCCAAGGTGACCCTCATGACCCGGAAAGACTACGGTGGATCGTACCTGGCCATGTGTTCCAAGGACCTCGGCGCAGATATCTCCCTCGCCTGGCCTACCGCTGAAATCGCGGTCATGGGCGCCGAAGGCGCAGCAAACGTCATCTTCCGGAAAGAAATCACGGGAGCTGAAGATCCCGTGAAGAAGCGCCAGGAAGTGATCGACAACTATCGCGAGATGCTCTGCAACCCGTACATCGCTGCGTCGCGGGGCTATATCGACGGCGTGATCCTGCCTTCGGAGACCCGGCCGCGCCTGATCGAGATCTTCGAGATGTTGGCCAGCAAGCGTCAGGCTCTGCCGCCGAAGAAGCACGGGAACATTCCGCAATAAGATTTCGGGGCATGGGTTTCGGGAGACGGAGTGGCGGAAAGCGCGGGGCGGTTTCGCAGCGTGCCTCCATCGCAAAATCTTCGGAGCCTTTTTGACCCGGGTTTCAGTTTTCCAGAGCCCGCTTCCTCCCTTCCACCGGGGGGAGGCGGGCTTTCGCCTTCTTGGAGGAGTTTCCATCCATGCTTTCGTCGCTTATGACACCCTACCACGAATGGCTGGTTCAATTGAGGCGGCATTTTCACCGGTTCCCCGAACTGGCTCACCAGGAAGAAAAGACGGCGGCCAAGATAGCCGAGGTGTTGAAGGACCTCGGAGTCCCCTTCCGCGCAGGGGTGGGGGGGACGGGGTTGGTCGCCCGCTTGGAGGGCGGCGTCGAGGGCCCCACGGTGGCCATGAGAGCGGACATGGACGCCCTGCCGCTTACCGAACTGAACGCGGTTCCCTACCGCTCTACGTGCCCCGGGGTAATGCACGCCTGCGGTCACGACGGGCACTTGACCATGGCTCTCGGAACGATCCGGATGCTCCTGGAAAACGGTTGGAGGAGAGACGGGCGGGGGAACGTCCTGTTCTTCTTCCAGCCCGCCGAAGAGGGAGGCTGGGGAGCGAAATCCATGATCGAAACGGGGATTCTTGAATCAGAACGCGTCCAGGCGATTTTCGCCCCCCACGTACACCCACACTTGCCTGCGGGCCACATCGGGATGTCGCCCGATGTCACCAACGCTGCAGCCGATGACTTCACCATTCGGCTCGTGGGGAAGGGGGGCCACGCGGCCCATCCCGAGCTGTGCGCCGACGCGATCGTTGCGGGCGCCTTCCTCGTCGGTCAGTTGCAGACCATCGTCAGTCGAAACGTCCCGCCCCTCGACAGCACGGTTGTGACCATTGGCTGTTTTCAGGCCGGGACCGCTTCGAACATCATCCCGGAGCAGGCGGTTCTCGAAGGGACCGCGCGGACCTTGCGGCCGGAAATCCGCGACATGGTTTTGAACCGGCTGAGAGAAATCGTGGCGGGCTGTGGAGAGGCGCACCGGGTTGCCACGGACCTGGCGCTCACATCCGGGTATCCTCTCGTGGTGAACGACGCCCGCCTGGTGCGGCGCGTGAGCGACGTAGCGAAAAAGCTGCTCGGCGTGGAGGGCGTTCACATGGAGCTTCCAAGCATGGGAGCCGAAGACTTCGGATGTTTCCTCGAGAAATGCCCTGGAGTGTTGATTCGTGTCGGCTCCCGCGATCCGGAGGAAGCCTTTCGGTACGGACTCCATTCCCCGCATTTCGACATCGATGAACGCGCCCTGGACGTGGGAGTTCGGCTCTTCACGCTCGTCCTCTCCAGCTGCGGGCCGTTCCTCGAAGCCGGAGCGGGATCTGCGGGTGGGATCTGATCTCGACGGCTCTGGCGAGCGTCAACGCGCGGAGATTCCTTTCCGCAGCAGAGCGTGCCGCGATTGGCGCGTTTTGGATGCAGCAGGGCAAGGCTGAGGCGTTCTGTTTTCCCGTGCCGGCGCACGGCCGTGGAAGCGGAAGAGCGCCGGGGTGGATGCGTGGGGAATTGCTCGCCTGGATCGATCAGTAGTTGAAGTCGACCGCGAGGATGGTCTCGGAGAGAGCCTTCACCTTGGCGACAACGGCCACGTGGTTTGGATGCACCTGATAGCGCTGCATGGCTTCCAGATCGTCGAAATCGGACGTGAGCGCAAAGTCGTAGGAACGCTCGGAGCGCACGACGTCACGACCGCACTGAAATCCCCTGATTTCTGAAATGATCGCCGAAAGGGCATCGAGGCTCTTCTTGAGATCCGCGATCTGCGCGTCCGTAGTTCCTGGCTTGAACTTCATGAACACAACGTGCTTGAGCATCTCTATCTCCTTTTTCCCGGTTCCCGTGTTCCGGCCTGTGGTGCGGACCCGCCTTCCGTGACACGCGCGTCCGGCGCCCGTGCCCGCGACGGCAAGTGAGACCGCCTCCTCGATGAATCCGCCAGACAGCCCAGAAGGATGCAGCTTCCGCATCCTAAATATTACTTTGTCCCGTCAAACGCAAGCTTATGCACGTCGGCTGCGGCCACGAGGAGGAAAAGGCTGTCATCGGGTCGGCCAGGTGCTCTCATTCAAGCAGACATGCAGGTTTCGGGATCGGCTTCCATTTCCACCCGCAGATGCAATAGGATCGTTCGCCAGGCGCCGGAGCTCACTTTTTCTTTGGCTTTCCGGGCGGTGCCTGCTGTTTGGCGTCAGGCATGAGGGAAGCGGCCTGGGAGATCTTCTTCGCCGCTTCACCCCATACATACGAAAGCATCTTGGAAAAATCGGCTCTGGCGGGGTTCATGCTACGATCCAGGAGGGACCTGCCATTCGGATAACTGGCCAGGAATGCTTTCCACGTGGGGTCCCCTTCGGATATGTACGGCGTCCGGTTGCCGCCTTTGAGCTTGTCGTCCCATAGCCTGCCGGCCATTGCGTAATCACCGAGGGCGGTGAGGATGTATGCGGAGAGAAGCGGGTTGTTCTTGTCGTCACCCCCGGCGAAGTAGTTCTTGACCTCGCGGTTGGGAGTTTCGAGCGCAGTGTTGTATTGTTCGTACGAGACGCCGGCCTTGCATCCGGACTGAAACTTCTTCAGGGCAGTCAACGCCTCTTTGACGTCGGTGGCAGCAGAGGCGGATGCAGAAAGAACGGTCGCGACAGCAGAAATGCAGAGCAGCAGGCATAATCGCCTCATGATATTTTTCCCTCTTGCCGGTGGAAATCCCCGTTCGGCACGATCCCCGACAAAGCGGCGATCTCTTTAGGATGTCTCTTCACGCCGGAAGGGGATGCCGTGAGGCAGTATTTATTGTGCCTGCGCAGAGCGATGTCAAGGTTTATTAGCGGTGATTACTGGGCGACTTTGCTTTCGCGAAGCCTCCGCGTATCGCCTATGCGGATAGTCAACTTCTGGCCGTCGAAGTATTCCAGGAGTGGGATGGTATATTTCCGGCTGGCCCCGGTCATGTCCTTGAACTGGGGGGTGGTTATCTCGCCCTGCTCGCGCAGATGGGAAATCAGCCGCTCCTGGAGTCCGGCGAGAGCCTCGGCGTGAAAGAAGAGATCTTCCTTGACCTTCACAAGGGTTCCCTGTGACAGCATCCATTCCAGCACGTCCTGATGCTGACGGGGAGTTCCGGGAAGCGTCGTGACGACCTCTTTGAAGAAAGGAGGCTGGAGGGCCGTCTCGCGATAGGTCTTTTCGACCTTGAGCCGGATGGCTTCCTCATCCTTCGAGAGGTCCGTCTTGTGGGAGATGAGGCGCACCCATTCCATCTCCGTGGCGATGAGGTCCTGGTCGGCAAGCTGCCGGAGGGCGAAGTTGTAGAGCTTGACTTCGACGGGCCGTGAAAGCTGGGCGGAGAGTTCTTCTTTGAGCATTCCCGGTTTGAGGGGGAATCGCCCGTGGTAGTCCGCGAGGGCGCCAAGAATCGCCTGTTTCAGTTCATCGAGGGGTTCGGGATGAAGCAGCCGCCGGTTCTCCTTGTCGTACAGGATGGCGTCTCTGCGGCTGATGAACCGTTGGAGGAATTCCTTGAGGCGTTTCGGAGGGATATTGGCCCGCACCCGCAGTTCTTCTTCGCTCAGACCCGCCCAGGCGGCATCTTTTATATGCCAGAGAACGATGTCCGGCTCGTCGGCGTCGAGCAGCACGGTCAGCCCCTTCGCCGCCGCCGCCTTATCCTGGCCTTTGTGCTTGTGAGGAAGCGGATGCAGGATGGTTCCGCCTGCGATGGTTTGAACGGGCGAATAGGAGCGGATAACGAATCGATCGCCCCGGAGGGCGGCGATGGGATGGTCGAGGCGGATCTGGGCGAATCCCTTCGATCCGGGAGGCAGTTCGTCCCTCCCCAGAAGGACCGCGGTGGCGAAATGTTCGGCGGTGCCCGTGTGAAATCGGATTTTCGCCCGGTTTTTGAGTGGACGGGGAGAGCTTGCGAGGAGGTCCACGTACACGTCCACAATGTGCGTCGCCACGAGCGCTCCAGGTGTGGCCGCCACGTCGCCCCTCTGCACCAGCATCCTTTCTATGCCCTGGAGGTTTATGGCCGTACGCTGCCCCGGCAGGACCTCCTGGACCTCCTGGTTGTGCACCTGGAGACCCCTCACCTTCGTCTTGATCTCGGAGGGGTAGATCATCACCGGGTCGGCGAGGTGCAGCACGCCGGATATGCTCGTTCCCGTTACGACCGTGCCGAACCCCCGCATGGTGAACACACGGTCGATGGAAAGCCGGAAAGGACCGTCGGAACTCCGCGGTTCCACCTCGGATACGAGCCGGGCGAGCGCTTCCCTCAGCTCCGGAATGCCTTCGGAGGTGGCGGCGGAGACGGAAACCATGGGGGCGCCTTCGAGAAAGGTGCCCGTGAGGAAGCCCGCCACGTCGTCCCGGACCATTTCCAGCCAGTCCGGGTCGTCCACCAGATCGATCTTGGTGAGGACCACCAGTCCCTTTTTGACACGGAGGAGTTGGCAGATCTCCATGTGCTCCCGGGTCTGGGGCATGACGCCCTCGTCGGCCGCGATCACCAGAGCCACCATGTCGATGCCGGTCGCGCCCGCGACCATGTGCTTCACGAAACGCTCGTGTCCCGGGACATCGACGATCCCGAGACGTTCTCCACCGGGGAGATCCAGGTAGGCGAATCCCAGTTCGATGGTGATGCCCCGGAGCTTTTCCTCCTTCAAACGGTCGGTGTCGATCCCCGTGAGGGCCCTTATGAGGGAGGTTTTCCCATGATCGATATGCCCCGCTGTCCCAAGTATGACCTGCTTCATCGGTCCGCCTTCCCGATGCGCGAATACTGCGCGCCGCTCTGCAACCGCTCCTCGAATTGAAGCTGGAAGTAAATCCCCGGAAGAGCGATTTGGATGTGATGAGGTCCCCGACGGCCTCGGCCGAACGCACCCGAGAGGCCGTCCGGCAAATCCTTTTCCTTAAATTAGCAGAACGCTTGCGCCTAATTCAAGGGCTTTCCTCCCGGGAGTGGAAGAGGGGCCACATGGGCGCGGGGGAGAGGTCCGAGAGTTTGCGAGCCGCCCGAAATGTTTTGACTTTTCGGTACTGTTGGGCTATCTTCCTAAAGTTTAAACTGAGAGGGAGAACGATCATGACTTTCAATATCGCCCAGCGGAGCCGCATGTACCGGTTGCCGCCTTATGTATTCGCCCAGGTGAACGCGCTCAAGATGGAAAAGCGCCGCGCCGGAGAGGATATCATCGACCTGGGGATGGGAAATCCCGACCTGGCCACTCCGAAGCACATCATCGATAAGCTCATCGAAGCCGTCCGCAAGTCGCACAACCATCGTTATTCCGCGTCCCGCGGAATAACCAAACTCCGCGAGGGCGTCGTCAACTGGTACAAACGGCGCTACGATGTGGATCTCGATCCCGAAACCGAGGCGGTTGTAACGATCGGCGTCAAGGAGGGACTTTCGCATCTGGTTCTCGTTCTGGTCAGTCCGGGCGACGTGGTGTTCGCTCCCAATCCCACGTATCCGATCCATCCGTATTCGGCGATCATCGCGGGGGGCGACGTCCGGTCGATCCCCATCGGTCCGGATCGGAACTTTCTCGAAGATCTCGAGAGCGCGACCAAACAGACCTGGCCGCGGCCGAAGCTCCTCATAATATCCTTTCCCCATAACCCGACGACAGCCGTGGTGGATATGGATTTTTTCAGCAGGATCGTGGAATTCGCGAGAGAGAACAAGCTCATGGTGATCCACGATATGGCGTATGCGGACCTTACCTACGACGACTACCGGGCGCCGAGCTTCCTCCAGGCTCCTGGAGCCAAGGAAGTGGGCGTCGAGTTCTTCTCCATGTCCAAGAGTTACAGCATGGCCGGATGGCGGGTCGGCTTCTGCGTCGGCAACCCCGAAATAGTCGCTGCTCTCACCCGCATCAAGAGCTATCTGGACTACGGGGTTTTTCAGCCCATCCAGATCGCCGCAACCATCGCCCTCAATGCGGACCAGTCGTGCGTCGGGCAAATCGTTTCTGTGTACAAGTCTCGCAGGGACGTGCTGGTGGATGGTCTCAACCGCATCGGCTGGCCTGTTGAAAAGCCCAAGGGGACCATGTTCGTTTGGGCGCGCATCCCCGAGGCGCTTCGGAAGATGGGTTCGGTGGAGTTTTCCAAGTACTTGATCGAGGAGGCCAAGGTGGCTGTATCTCCCGGGCTCGGCTTCGGCGAATACGGGGACGAGTACGTTCGATTCGCGCTGGTGGAAAATGAAATGCGGACGAAGCAAGCCATTCGGGGTCTGCGTCGCGCCTTTCTCAAAAAATAATGAATGGCCGCGGGGCGGAGGATGGAAGCGACTTCCGTTTTTTGATTCCGAACCCTTAACTGTTTAGGCGGGGGTGACATGGGCGCCATAGGAGTTGGACTGGTCGGATGGGGAACGGTTGGTTCAGGCGTTATCCGGGTTTTGCGAGAAAATGCAGACGTGATAGAGAGCCGGCTGGGCGTCTCGCTCGAACTGAGGCGCGTGGCGGATCTCGATCTCGTTCGGCCGAGAGCCGAGCAGGTTGCGCCGGAACTGCTCACCAGCAGGGTGGATGACATCCTCGACGATCCCGACATACAGATAGTGGTGGAGTTGATGGGAGGTCTGGGCGCGGCCAGGGAGGTCATCTGCAGCGCGCTGGCGAGAAAGAAGCATGTGGTCACCGCCAACAAAGCCCTGCTCGCCCATTACGGAAACGAACTCTTCGATGTGGCCCGCCGAAATGAGCGCTCCATCGGGTTTGAAGCCTCGGTGGCCGGAGGCATTCCCTTCATCAAGGCGTTGCGGGAAGGGCTTGCGGCCAACAGGATATGGACGATATTCGGAATCCTGAACGGCACTGCCAACTACATTCTGACGCGCATGACTGAAAGCGGCCTCGCTTTCGAGGATGCCCTTCAGGAAGCCCAGGACAAGGGCTATGCCGAAGCGAACCCCGCCCTGGACGTGGAGGGCGTCGACGCGGCTCACAAGCTGGCCATTGCAAGCGCCATTGCTTTCGGAACTCCCATCCAGTTCGACCAGGTGTACACGGAGGGCATCTCGCGGATCGATCCCCTGGACATTCAGTTCGGGGAGGAATTCGGTTACCAGCTCAAACTGCTGGCCATCGCTCGGAATACGGACGGCCGTCTCGATATGCGGGTTCATCCGACCCTCATCCCTCGCCGTCACGTGCTCGCCAGTGTGAAAGGTGCATACAATGCGGTGCACATCGAGGGGAACGCGGTGGGCGATATCATGCTTTACGGGATGGGCGCCGGGATGATGCCCACCGGGAGCGCAGTGGTAAGCGATCTGATGGACCTCGGCAGGGATATTCTCGGGAAGACCCCTTGCCGGATGCCCCCTCTGGGGTGCCAGTCCGAGCGGCTGAACCAGATGAGCATCAAGCCCATAGCAGACGTCGTCACCTGCTATTATTTGCGGTTTGCGGTGGTGGACCGGCCGGGAGTGCTTTCCATCATAGCGGGCATACTCGGAGCGCATCAAATCAGCATCGCTGCCGTCATGCAAAAGGGCCGGCAGATTGAGGGCGCCGTACCCATCGTGATGCTCACCCACGAGGCGCTGGAGAGCAACGTGAGAAACGCTCTCACTGAGATCGATCGCCTGGATGTGGTCCTCGGACCGCCCCGGCTCATCCGGGTGGAAGATCGAGATGCCGGGCTGCTCTACTGATTTTGGCGATGCGTTGGCAATGCCGGAGGAGCACGAACTTGAAATACATCATCCTGGTGGGCGACGGGATGGGGGACTATCCGCTGGAGGAACTGGGCGGAAAGACGCCCCTGGAAGCGGCCCGTACCCCCAACATCGATCGTCTGGCGCGTAAAGGGCGCATGGGCGTGGTGAGGACCGTTCCCGAGTCCATGGAACCGGGAAGCGATGTGGCCAACATGAGCCTCCTCGGGTACGACCCGCGACGCTTCCACACGGGAAGGGCGCCTCTCGAGGCCGCCAGCATGGGTGTGGCGTTGGAAACCGATGCCGTCGCCTTTCGGTGCAACCTGGTCGCTCTGGAAACGGATGCGGAAGGGGTGACGAGGATGAAGGACTACTCGGCCGGGCATATTTCGACGGGTGAAGCGCGCGAACTGATTGCAGCGCTGCAAAGCGCCGCCGCGGGGAACGGTTTTTCCCTCTATCCCGGTGTGAGCTATCGTCATCTGCTGGTTTGGCCGAGAGGGCAGGCGGACCTCAAGACGACGCCCCCCCACGACATCTCTGGAAAGCCGACTGCACCCCACCTCGAAGCCGTCCTTGGCGAACCCGCGTTGTCTTCATTTATCCGGACGGCTGCGGCCGTCCTTGCGGATCACCCCGTCAACCGGAGCCGCCTCGCCAACGGCAAGTCTCCGGCGAATGCGGTCTGGCTGTGGGGACAGGGAAAAGCGCCTTCGATGGCGAGCCTCAAAGAGCGATTCGACCTCACGGGCGTGATGATTTCGGCCGTCGATCTTTTGAAGGGACTCGGTGTGTATGCCGGGCTGGAACCCGTGAATGTTCCCGGCGCTACGGGATACCTCGATACGAACTACGCGGGCAAGGTCGAAGCCGCTCTCACGGCTCTCAAAACCCGGCGATTCGCCTTTCTGCACGTCGAGGCGCCGGACGAAGCGAGCCACGAGGGGAATATCTCGAGAAAGATCGAAGCGATCGAAGCCTTCGACGAGAGAGTGGTCGGACCCGTGGTCGAAGGATTGCGCGGTTTCGGCAGAGTGCGGCTCCTCGTTGCAACCGACCACTTCACTCCGATTTGCATGAAGACTCATGCGAGCGATCCGGCGCCCTTTCTCCTTGTCGAGGATTTGAACGCTCCGGATACGAACGCTCCCTCCGCGAACAGATTCTGCGAGAAGTGCGCGGCAGCCGCGGGGTGGCGGGTCGAGAGCGGTGAAGAGCTTTTCTTGGAATTCATGGGCAGGGAGCGGGTGACGTTGGCCGAGTGAGGCCTACCGGCTTTTTGGAATGGGACCGGCGATGGTTGTTCAGGCGCAGGTACGCGTCCTCTACGGTGATACGGACGCGATGGGACATGCCTACTACGGCAATTATTTCAGATGGTTCGAGGCGGGCCGCGCCGAGTGGTTCCGCTCCTGCGGAATGAGTTACCGAGAAATCGAAAAAGGCGGTGTCTGGCTTCCCGTCGTCGAGGCGCACTGCCGCTATCAGATGCCGGCATTCTATGACGACGTGCTCGAAGTATTCACCAATTTTGGCTTTTGCGGCCATGCACGCCTTCGGTTTGATTATGAGATCAAGAGAAACGGGGATCTCCTCGCCGACGGGCACACGGTGCACGTGTGCCTGAATGCCGATCGGAAAGTCATGAGACCCCCGGAGGACCTGCGAAAGTTGCTCGATTCCATACGAACGGCTCCGTGAAGCGGAGCGCGTTGTCTAGGGAACGGGACGGCTGCGGGAAGGCCGTATTCTTCCGTAGATTGAAGCAGTCTGAAGGTTCGAGATTATTATGATCGTCTTTCCGGCAATAGATCTCAAGGATGGTTTGTGCGTTCGCCTCATGCAGGGCGATCCCGAGAAAGTGACCGTCTACGGACGGGACCCGGCTTCCGTGGCGCGCCGATGGGAGGAAGAGGGCGCACGGTGGCTCCATGTCGTGGACCTCGATGGGGCTTTTGAGAAAACGCCCAGAAACCGCGAGGCGGTCGCTTCGATCGTGCGGTCTGTTGCCATTCCGGTCCAGGTTGGCGGCGGAATCCGCCGCATCGAAACGGTGGAAGAGTATCTTTTGTCGGGCGTTCAGCGCGTCATTTTAGGTACGGCCGCCCTGCGAAATCCTGAACTCCTCGAAGAGGCGTGCAGTCTCTATCCCCGCCGCATCGCTCTCGGAATCGACGCTCGCGAAGGCCGCGTGGCCGTGGAGGGGTGGAAGGAAACCACGGCGGAGGATGCCGTCTCCTTTGTCCTTCAGTTTGCCGGCCTTGAACTCGGAGCGGTCATCTATACGGATATCCACAGGGACGGCATGCAGTCGGGCGTCAATGTGGAGGGCACTCGGCGGCTCCTCGAAGCCATACCGTTGCCGGTCATAGCCTCCGGCGGAGTCGCCTCCCTTGCGGACATCGAGGCACTGTTGCCTCTCGTTCCTCTTGGCCTCCTCGGTGTCATTACGGGCAGAGCCATTTACAACGGAACCTTGAAGCTCCGCGAAGCGCTGGAATTCATCCGGAGCAGCGGCCGGTCTCATGGCTGCAACCAGGAAGGGAAATGACGTCTCCCATGGAACTAATGGAACGTATCGAACGGGCGTTGAAGGGAGCGATCCGTGAAAAGAGCGAGAACAAGCGGAACGCAATTCGTCTGCTGCTGACTGCCGTCAAGGTGAAGGAAAAAGAACTGAAACGTGTCCTCTCCGAAGGGGAAATGCAGCAGACGATTTCTTCACAAATAAAGCAGAGGCGGGATTCCGTAGAGCAATATCTCAAGGCGGAGCGTCGCGACCTCGCTGACACAGAGGAGGAGGAAATTCGTATCCTCCAGGAATTCCTTCCCGAGGCGTTGAGTCCTGAAGATCTGGGGCGGCTGGTCGACGAGGCGATTGCCGAGGTCGGAGCTCGTTCCGTCAAGGAAATGGGCAAGGTCATGAAGGCTTTGATGCCGAAGGTGAGCGGGCGCGCCGAGGGAAAACAGGTGAACGAGGTGGTGCGTGCGAAACTGGGGGGCTGAGTACGGCTCGTCCCATTTTAAAGTGATGGGCCGTGGCGCAAGGCTTCGCTCGCATCCATGGAATTTCCCAAGTTGCCGATCCCGCAAATTCCATTCAAGCGAGAGCGGTAACACGCCGAATTCTCGAAAGTATACGATCCGCGTTCGGGGTGTTTCAACCCGGGGTCTTGATTTGACGCGCGGGACTGGATATGAATTGAGTGTCTGAACTTTAGTGTGTGTCCGACAAGTGCCATTTCGAAGCGAAGGCGAGAGATCTTTTGGGGCCGAAGTACTTGTGTTTCAGATTTCTCACTTCGTTGCGTTTCTTCCGATAATGGCAGGAAACAGCTTTTCAGACACAATCGAATGCTATTGAATCGTCTTTTTCCAGAGACAGGCAGTTTCATGTGAACGTTTCCAGCATAGCCGCCCTGGTCAAGCAGAGTGTGGATATTTTGGATGTGATCGGTCAGGCGGTCCAATTGCGCCGGGCCGGGAATCGGCATATTGGGTTGTGCCCTTTTCATCAGGAAAAAACGCCATCTTTCCAGGTAGATGTAGAGAACCAGCTGTATTATTGCTTTGGGTGCGGAAGCGGCGGCGATGTTCTGAGCTTCGTGATGAGGCATCAGAATATGTCCTTTGGCGATGCATTGAAGTATCTGGCCGACCGTTACCATATAGCCCTGCCCGAGCGGGATGACGCCGGTGGGATGCGTGGTGGAGCGATCGAAGAAAGTCGGAAGGAAAAGGAACGCCTCTATGAGGTGTCCCGTATTGCTTCCGACTATTTTTATCGCCAACTCCAGCAGAGCAAAGCAGGGCGAGCGGCCAGGGAATATGTTCAGCGTCGGGGGTTGCCCGACGAAGTGGTTGAAAGAGAGAGGCTGGGGGTCGCCCTTCCGCAGTGGGATGGGCTACTGACTCATCTGAGATCTTTGGGGATCGAGCCGGAATTGGGGGTGAAGGCGGGATTGTTGGGACAGAGTCCCGGCGGTTCCGGGAGGATCTACGACCGGTTCAGGAACCGGCTTATTTTCCCCATTACGGATGAGAGGGGCCGAGTTGTGGCCTTCGGGGGGAGAAGCCTTTCTGCTGAGACGCAGGATGAACCGAAGTATCTCAACAGTCCCGAGACGCCCATCTATCACAAAGGCAGGATGCTCTATCAACTGGCCAGGGCTCGATCCGAGTGCGGGCAGGTTCGCCAGGTGGTCCTCGTAGAAGGCTACATGGACCTGCTCGCCTTCCACGCCCGGGGGTTCCATCGAGTCGTTGCAACTCTCGGGACTGCGCTGACAATTCATCAGGTGCGTCTGCTGACCAGGATGGTGGACGAAGTAATCCTGGCCTATGACGGCGATGACGCGGGGGAACGGGCCATGCTGAAGGCGCTGCCCCTATTTCTGCAGCAGGAAATGGCTGTCTCCTGTGTACGTTTTCCAGATGGGATGGATCCAGACGATTTTCTGGGAGCGAAGGGATTGGAGGGTTTCCTTGCGTTGATCGGGAAGAGGCGCGATCTCGGCGTGTACGCTCTCGGGAAAACCCTGGAGGCATGGGACGGAACGACGGGCAGCAAGGCGAAGACGCTTTCTTCGGCTCGCGCCCTTCTCGGGGAGACGCGACAATCGGTCCTCAGGGCCGAATACGTGCGCATCGTTTCCGAACGGCTTGCCCTTTCGGAGAACCTCATCGAGAAGGAGTTGTTCCAGGGGAACACGTCGGCGGGCAGATATGCCGATCCTAAACCCGCGGCTCCTCTGCGTTGCATGCCGCAAGCTCGCCTGATCGAGGAAGGCGTCGTTCGGGTGATGCTGAAGTACCCGGAATACATTGACGAAGTCAGGGATTCGGGAGCCGTGGAGTATTTCGATGAACCGAAACTCAAGACGATCGCGGAGACTCTTCTCATGGCGCCGGTGAGTTCCGGAGAGAGGCTGAACGCCGGAGCGGCATATGATTTGCTTCCCAGTCCGGAGTCGCAGGAGCTTTTCTCTCGGCTCCTGTTGGAATCGAGTGAACTGGATGAGGCTGGGACTCAGGTGCGGGAGTGGCTCAAAAGGTTGTGTCTTCGGAAGGAGCAAAAGGAGTCCATGCATCTTCAGGAATCTCTTCGTCGGGCTGAGGAGGAAGGAGACACCGCGCGGGCATTCAAGATATTGGAGCAGATACGGAACCTTCATTCAGCGAAAAAAAGGTTCAAGGATACGCCAGACAACGTTTAGGGAGAGAGAAACCGATGACGGAGAAGGAGATCAAACAAAGGCGCGATCCCGCGCTTTCCAAGCCTGAGATGGACGATCTCAAGCGTCTGATTTCGGCAGGCAAAGAGAAAGGCTATCTCACCTACGACGAGGTGAACGAAGCCTTGCCTGAGGAATTGGTGTCTCCGGAAAAACTGGACGACATGATGATGATCTTCGACGAAATGGACATCGAGATCGTCGATTCGGAACAACAGGTGCAGGTTGTGCGAGAGTCCGTCGGCGCGGATTCCGATTCCCTTGTGGAAGAAGAGGAAGATGATCTTCAGATCGAGGCCGATGCGGCGAGCCGGGTCACCGATCCCGTGAAGATGTACCTGAGAGAGATGGGCCAGGTTTCTTTGCTCACGCGCGACGGTGAGGTGGAGATCGCCAAACGCATCGAAGCGGGCGAGAGGGAAGTCTTCAACGCCATTATGGAATCTTCCATCGGCATCAAAGAGATCATGAGTCTGAAGCGTGAGTTGGAAGGTGCAGATTCGATGCTGAACGACGTTGTCCGGGAGGTGGATGAGGACATCAGCGAAGAGGAGGAAGCGGTTCAGCGGGCACAGATCATCAGTATGTTGGAGGAAGTCCAGAAGTTGGACGAGACCACCAAGGCGATGCAGTTTAAGCTTGGGCAAAATCTCGGACAGGAGGAAGAATTCGCCGTCAAGATCAAGATACAGCAGAACAAAGACCAGATGGTCACTCTCCTCAAGGGCCTCCAACTGAGCAGACGCCATATCGATGCCATCATCGACAAACTCCATCGCTGCCTGGAGGATATCGACAGAAGCGAGAGGGACCAGGAACGCTGCCGCCTGCGTTTCGGGAAACCCTATGAGGAGGTGAAGGCTCTTTGGGATCGTTCCGGATGCGGTGACGATGGGGCCCGGTCGCCCGCGGAATGCTTCCGAATGGACATGAGGGAATTCGAGGACCTGCTTGGCCGGTGGACCCGCGCGAAGGAGTGTATTTTAACCCGCGAGTCGGAAGCCAAGATGGATTGCCGGTCTTTGCGGCAGATTCTCAGACGGGTGGATGACGGTATGGTGCGCTCGAAGTTGGCGAAGAGCGAACTCATTGAAGCCAATCTGCGACTCGTGGTGAGCATCGCCAAGAAGTACACCAACCGAGGCCTCCAGTTCCTGGATCTCATCCAGGAAGGCAACATAGGCCTGATGAAGGCCGTCGATAAATTTGAATACCAGCGGGGTTACAAGTTCAGTACGTACGCAACCTGGTGGATACGACAGGCCATCACCCGCGCCATCGCCGATCAGGCCAGAACGATCAGGATTCCCGTACACATGATCGAGACGATCAACAAGCTGATTCGAACTTCGCGATACCTGGTCCAGGAACTGGGCCGGGAACCCACGCCCGAGGAGATTTCCGAGAAGATGGAGTTCCCGGTGGAAAAGGTGCGAAAGGTGCTGAAGATTGCCAAAGAACCCATCAGCCTGGAGACGCCCATAGGTGAGGAAGAGGACAGCCATCTGGGGGATTTCATAGAAGACAAAAGAGTGGCTTCGCCAGTGGATGCCGTCATCAACCTCAATTTGAGCGAGCAGACTCGAAAGGCCCTGGCGACGCTGACCCCGCGCGAGGAAAAGGTGCTTCGCATGCGTTTCGGCATTGGAGAAAAGGCGGATCACACCCTGGAGGAAGTGGGACAGGATTTTGCCGTGACTCGGGAACGCATTCGCCAGATTGAGGCTAAGGCGTTGAGGAAGCTCCGGCATCCGAGCCGGAGGAAAGAACTTAAGAGTTTTATCGAAACATGATCATTTTTACGTGTTTTCGGCAATGGAGATTCACCTGCGGGTTCCTGCCGGAAGGATTGTCATGGACGTGGAAGGGACTTCTGAACTGTCAGATCTGAGTGTTTTGCTGTTCCACGAGGATAGGAGGCAGCTCAAGTACTACCAGTCTGCTTTGCGTCTATGCGGTCTTCAGAACGTGTTCGCCACCGATACGACGACGGAAGCCCTGCGACGGATCATCCTCGGCGGCTTCGATATGGTCTTCATGACCTACCCCGAGGAGACTTCCGTCACTGCCTCCCTCCTCGAAGAAATCATCTCGATGGATGCCATCCGGGGCGTTCCGCTCATCGTGATTATGCCCGAGGAGAATGTGAGCAGCGCGATGTCCGTAATGGCAAGGGGGGTTAGTGAGATCCTGGTAGGGCCCCTGAGCCGGCATGCGTTGGAGAAGCTTGTTTCCAAGGTGATGAGCAGCCGTTATGGGGTTGACCCGCGCATTGAGAGACTGGAAGTTGCGAAGACGCATTTGAAGAGGGGAGATTTGGATCGGGCCGGCGCCATCTTCCACGAATTCCTTCAGCAGGACTGCTTTGAGGTGGATGCTCATATCGGCCTTTTTGAAATCCTCTGCACCCGGGAAAAATGGCTTGACGCCGAGAATCATCTCCGAAAGGCGCTTGAAATCGCCAAGGAGTCTCACGACAAAATCGATGTGTGGCGCCGGTTGGCCACGATATTTTATCATTACGGGGCCTTTTACGAGAAGCGGCAGTATCCGGAGAAAGCGGCCAAGAGCTATCGGACGTCCATATCCCTCGATCCCTTTTCGGTGGAGAGTACGAAGGCCTTGCTGCGTCTTCTGCAGAAGAAACACGAAATCAATGAAATGATCGATGTAATCAGAAAGGCCCAGGCTCTGCTGCTGCCCAACAGTCCGTCCATGGGAGAACTGGCGCTTTGCGTGCGAGAGCTTGCGCGGAGGTTTGCAGATCTGAAGATGGGCGTGCCGGCCAGGCGTCTGTACGAGCAGCTATTGACGATCGTGCACAGCCACGTGGAAATACACCTTGAAGTCGTGGAATTTTGCCTGGGTTTGGGGCAGGTGAGCCTCGTTTTGAAAACACTGATCGAAGTGAGCGAGCGGGTGAGGGACCCGAGGCTCTTTTGCAGAATCGGGACCTTGCTCCTGGATAACGAAAAGCGCTATATGGGAAGCGGCAGGTTGGACACCACCGGCAGTTCGGATCTGAGCTTCTTTCGCGGATTGGATGCCGGGCAGGTGCTTTCCATGGCGCAGCAGGCTTTTCAAGACGCCCTGCTCCTGGACGGAAGCAACCCTCGAACCGCCTTGTCTCTCGCCCGCTGCCATTTGCGGCGCCGTCAGCATGCGTTGGCCGCGGAGATGCTGGACGTGCTGCAGGAGATGCACGGTGCCGACGCCGACTTTTTGGCGGAAGCCATCCAATATCTCCTGGCGGAGCGGGCGTACGATTTCGCCCTGTCGTGGCTCAAAGAGGCGATGGTTCAGTTTCCTCATGATGCCCGCTTTTGCAGGCTTTATGCCGAGTGTTGCATGCGCCAGGGGCGCGAAAACGACGCCGTCGGGTGGTTGCGAAGAGGGCTTGCGCTGGAGCCGGAGAATTCGGCGCTGATCGTGGCACTGGCGGAATTGCATCGAGATCTCGGGCAGTATCCGGATGCTGTCTTATATTATCAAAAAGCGGGGAAATTGTTGCCGGACAATGCGCTTGTACGGGATGGTCTCCGCGAATCGACGGCGAGAATGCATCGATCCGGCAGAAGGTGAGCCAGCAGAATTAGCTTGACAACTTTTTGCAGGTCTCTCTATATAGGCGATGGTTAAAAGAGGAGATATCCGAGGGCCCATAGCTCAGTTGGAAGAGCCACCGGCTCATAACCGGTAGGTCCCTGGTTCGAGGCCAGGTGGGCCCATCACAATCAGGCAGTCAATGAATAACATGGGGATCGGCGGGAAAACGAAATCGGAGAAGCTTACGTTCATGACGGCAGGGAGAGATGCCTGTCCTGCCGGAGACGCCGGTCGGAAACTGGCGGCTTCGGAAGGGTGTGGAAGCGGGCTGAGATGCAGGGGTGTTCTTAAAGGAGCACCCCTTGTTTTTTGGGGAGGGTTCCGGAAATGCTGTCCGTAAGGGATATCCTGCGCTGGTTGGATGCTCGAGCCCCGTTTCGCTATGCGATGTCGTGGGATCGATGCGGTCTTCAGGTTGGCGATCCCGACGCGGTTGTCCAGGGAATAATGGTGGCGCTGGACCCTTCCGCCGGAACGCTCGACGAAGCTCTGGAATCCGGCTGTCGGTGCATGGTGACTCACCACCCCCTCATCTTTCACCCGTTGACCGCAGTGCGAATGGATGAATTTCCCGGGAATCTTGTGGCGACTGCCTTGCGCAAAGAAATCAACATCATTGCCGTGCACACCAATCTGGACGCCGCGAGAGAAGGAACGAACGATCAGTTGGCGGGATTGTTGACTCTGGAGATCGAGGGACCTATCGAGAGCGATCCGTCGTGGGAGGGTGAAGAACGGTACGCCGGTATGGGAAGAGTGGGGCTGCTGCCCCGGCCCATGCGGCTTGAAGACCTTGCAGGACAACTGGCGGACGCCCTTGGGGGCATCAAGGTCAGAGTGGTGGGCGATCCGGACAGCAAAGTTCTCCGCGTCGCACTTTGTACGGGGAGTGGGGGAAGCCTGATTGAAACGGTCATCACCCGCGCCTGCGATGCCTATATTACGGGGGATGTGAAGTTCCACGAAGCTCAGAGGGCATTGGCTGCCGGCCTCTCGCTCATCGACGTCGGGCACTTCGCTTCCGAGAGGCTGGTGGTTCAACCCCTGGCGGATTATCTGCGATCTGAGGCGGCGAAGGAGGGGTTTTCATCGAAAGTTCTGGTCGCCACGGGGGAAAAAGATCCGTTCCGGGTTTATGGAAAATAAGCGAGGATTTATGAACGTGAATAGTCGGAGATAGTCCATCGACTGAGAAAACCGGCGGGGCTGCAGACGGTCCTGCCGTGAAGGAGGACGGAATTGCTTGATCAGCTCAGGTGTTTGATTGAATACCAGGCGCTGGAAGACAGGAAGACACGGTTGCTCCGTGACGGCGAGGAAACGCCCAGGCGGTTGGCCGAACTCGAAAAAGACTTCGAACGCTTTCAGGACGAATACGTGGCGAAGAAGGCGGAGTGCGAGGATTTCAGGAAGGCGCACCGCGTGCTCGAACAGAATATAGCCGACCTTCAGGCGAGGAGCGCCCGAAACAAGCAACGTATGCGGGACTTGAAGACCAATAAGGAATTCCAGGCGATGCAGAAAGAGATCGATGAAACGAAAAAAGAAGTCGCCGGGAAAGAAGAAAACATTCTGACTCTCATGGAAAGCATCGAAGCTGCGGAAAGTGAGCTGGGGACTCTCGACAAGGATCTGCAAAGCCGCAAGGCGGTGATGGATGCGGCCAGGAATGAAGCGGAGAAAGAGAGAAGCCATCTGCAAGGGAAGCTCGACCGGTTGGAAGCGCTCCAGGAGAAGATCCGCGAGAAGCTGGAAACGGATCTTCTGAAACGTTCCGATTTCCTGATGCAAAGGCAGGCGGGCATTGCCGTGGCCGCTGTGGAAAACGGGGTATGTCAGGTTTGCCACATGAACATCCCGCCACAGAAGTTCATAGAGTTGCAGCGCGATCAGGATATTCTTCAGTGTCCACACTGTCATCGGTTCATTTACTGGCCGGGCCATGAGGGATACTGCCTTCCCGAGGGCGATTCCGACGATTTCTAGCGCGATGGGGCGCCGCCTCATCACCTCGTGAGGAATCCGATCGTTCGGTGCGATGCGCTGTGGCCCTTGAAAAGGCGGATCGAGGAATCTCGCCGCCACGAGCCGCCGGGGAGGTCTGCCGGGAGAGGCAGCCGGGCTTCGAGGGGGAATGCGGTTGCGGCTCGCAAGGAAAAAGGTTGCCATTTTTGATGGCCTGTAATATGGAAAGTGTGTCGTTATATTTGGATTCGCCGTGAGTTTTCCACAGACGAGAGAAGGGGAGAGGGTAAAGGTCGATGGCCACCTATGGTTTGAGGGTCTTCACTGGGAACAGTAATCCCAAGCTGGCTCGGGACATTTGCGATGCTCTGGAAATCCGGTTGGGACGGGCTGTGGTGTCCACTTTCAGCGACGGTGAGATTCGCGTCGAAATTGGAGAGAACATTCGCGGCGCAGATGTTTTCGTGATCCAGTCGGGTGCTTACCCCGTCAATGACAACCTGATGGAACTACTGGTGATGATCGATGCACTGAAGCGAGCATCCGCCAGAAGGATCACCGCGGTCATTCCCTATTACAGTTATGCACGGCAGGACCGCAAAAACAAACCGAGGGTTCCCATCACGGCCCGATTGGTCGCCGACCTGATCACGAGAGTGGGTGCTCATCGAATCCTGACGATGGACCTCCATGCAGGGCAGATCCAAGGTTTCTTTGATATTCCGGTGGACAACCTCTATGGGTCTCCCATCCTCCTTCCATACATCCGTGAGAATTTCGACCGCGACCTGGTCATCGTATCCCCCGATGCGGGTGGAGTGCCCAGAGCCCGCGCCTATGCCAGGGGGCTCAGGGCCGGCCTCGCCCTTATCGACAAGAGGCGCTCCGATGTGAATCAGGCCGAGGCCCTGCACATCATCGGCGAAGTCGAGGGGAAAACGGCGGTTGTTCTGGACGATATGGTGGACACGGCGGGAACGCTGGTCGAAGCGACGAAATCGCTGCTCGAAAAGGGTGCGGTGGCGGTTCACGCCTGTGTCACTCATCCCGTCCTTTCCGGCCCTGCGGTGGACCGAATCGAGAAGAGCTCTCTCGAAAGCCTCGTGGTCACCGACACTTTGCCGCTGAAGCCCGAAGCTGCCAGATGCGCCAAGGTAAAAGTCATCCAATCTTGCAGGCTTTTCTCTGCTGCCATCAGGAATATTCATAACGAAGATTCCATCAGCACCCTGTTTGAGCTTCAGCACTAGCGACTGTCTGGAGACGGGATATTCAATTGACGTCCCATCCGTACGGAAGAGCAGAGGAATTTGCGGTCCGTTCGGGGGCCTGATTGCTCACAGAATGCCTGTCGGCTGCAGGTGAGGAGGCGGTTCCATTCGTTTTGGATGTCGTAGAAGCTTTGCTGCCTGCTGCTGGGCGCCAAATCATGATATTCGATGACAAATCCTCAATACACCTATGACCTGGACGATCGCCCGCCGCTGAGGTACGCTGTTCTTTACGGCCTGCAATGGGCCGTCATCATGTTTCCCACGCTCATCATCGCGGCTGCGCTCTGCAGCAAAGCCCTGCACATGGAGGTGGGCGAGGAAGTGCGCTTCCTGCAGCTCACTTTGCTGGCTTCGGGCCTCTTCACTGCCGCCCAGAGTCTGTGGGGCCATCGGTATCCCGTGCTCGAAGGGCCCTCGTCGGCCGTTCTGCTGACCTTCATCGTTCTTGCGCCCAACGGTCTTCAGGTCATCCAGGGCGGCACTCTTTTCGGGGGGGGACTCCTGATCGTTCTGGTGGCGACGGGCCAGCTGAAGAGACTGGTGAGCCTTGCGACCCCCAATGTTGTCGGGGTGATCCTGATGCTCATCGCTTTTTCCCTCTTGCCATACCTTGCTGCTTCCATGGCGGGCGTAGATAGCGCCCACTCGAATGGCTCCCTCTGGATTCTCTCGAGCAGCCTCGTTCTCATAGTCGTCATAGCGGCGTTGTCCCACTGGCTTCCTGGCATATGGAAAACGGTTGCCATCCTGCTCGGGATGTTTGTCGGGACCGTCTTTTTTTTCGCGATGGATTTTCCCGACTGGCGGGCTGTTTCCACTGCGCGCTGGATTTCGGCGCCGGGTTCGTTTGTGCCGTCAAGTCCTCGATTCCACTGGCCCGTCCTGGCGGCCTATGCCGCATCCTATCTTGCCGTTGTGGTCAACAGCCTTGGAAGTCTTCACGGGATAGCCGGGGTGACGGATCGTGAACGGTTGCCGTGCGCCGTCTCGAGGGGGATTTTCATCAACGGCGCTGCCGGGATTTGCTGCGGCCTGACGGGGCTGGTCGGTATGGTGAGCTACAGCATAAGCCCCGGTGTGGTGCTTGCCAATCGAGTCGCCAGCCGCTACGCAACCGCGTGCGGAGGGATTATATTGATGGTTGCGGCATTGGTCCCGAAACTGGCCGCTCTGCTCGCCATGGTCCCTGCGCCCGTAGTTGGGGCGGCGCTCTGCGTGGCGATGGGAGCTCAAACCGGTTCGGCGCTCGACACTGTGTCGTCCGCCGGAATGAAGCGCCGTGATTACTTTGTGGTGGGACTGCCGGTGCTCGTGGGGACACTCGTGGGTTTCCTGCCGGCCGGTCTGTTGCAGGAGGCGCCTTTCGCCTTTCGCGTCTTCATGGGAAACGGTCTCATAATTGGAATCGTACTGGTGCTCCTGCTGGAGCACATTGTCCTGAGAGTCAGGAAACCATCGAAAAGTGAGGCATGACTTATGGAAACCAAGAACGTCGTTTCGTGTCCCCAATGCGGAACACCCGTGACGGTCTATCGGAACCCGTTCCTCACGGTGGACATTATCATTCGCATTCCCGGCAAGGGAATCGTGCTGATCGAGCGCAAGAATCCCCCATATGGATGGGCATTGCCGGGAGGGTTCGTGGATTACGGTGAAAGCGTTGAAACAGCGGCATACAGGGAGGCGAAAGAGGAGACCAGCCTCGAGCTCGAGAACCTCAGACAATTCCGAACCTATTCACAACCGGACCGCGATCCACGCCACCACACGGTGAGCGTGGTCTTTACGGCCCGCGGAATGGGAGTTCCCAAAGCCGCCGATGACGCGCGAGACCTCAAAATGTTTCCTCTCGACAAGTTGCCCGAGGCCATGGCGTTCGATCATGCAAAGATTCTGGCGGACTTCAGCGACTCCATCTGACGGTTGATGCAGATCTGCCCGCGGGCGAAGCGGGATGACCACCGTCCGGTTTAGCCGCCGCGGTCGAGACGGCATGCTATGCTCGGCGTGCGGCGAAAACGGAGGGGCGGTATGCGCAGAGGCGTTGCGTTCGGCTCCGAGCACGTGAAGCGGTGCGGGAACGGTCCGGTTGGGTGGAGGGAGACATCAATGGCGCCTGGCGAAACACGGCAAGAAAAGCCCGACCGGGAAGAAGTGTCCCTGCTTCCCACGTGGGTGTATAGCAAGACCGGAGAGCGTATAGAACGCTCGGAATGGGTTATTCAAGAGCGCCCCGTCACCATTTACTTGAACGAGCGGGAACTGGTGACTCTGCTCTGTGCCGGCCACCATTTGGATGAACTGGGGGCCGGGTTTCTTTACGGGGAAGGCTTTCTCGATGTTCCGGCCGACATGGAGAGCATGGAGATCGATGAGAAAGCCGGGACGGTCAAAGTCACTGCAAGGAGCGACCTTGCCACGGCCGATCGGCTGTGGCTCAAACGGACGATCACGTCCGGGTGCGGCAAGGGATCCATCTTTTACTATTCGCTGGATGCTCTGTTGAGCAAACCCAGCAGGAGCGGGTTTCGGATTTCCGCAGCTCAGGTTGTGGATCGTGTTGAAGATCTGAACCGTTTGAGCGAGACTTACAGGCGTACCCACGGCGTCCACAACGCGGTGTTGGCCGCCGCGGACAAGGTCATCATCTTCAGGGACGATATCGGGCGCCACAATGCAGTGGACATGATCGTGGGATACGTGTTCCTGCAAGGCATCTCGCTCGAGGACAAACTCATCGTCACGACGGGGCGACTCACTTCGGAAATCCTCATCAAGGCAGCGAAGGTCGGAATACCGTGCATCGTGAGTCGGCACACCGCAACCAGCCTGGCGGTGGAATTGGCGAATGCGCTCAATATTACTTTGATCGGTTACGCCCGGGGGGGGAAATTTACGGTCTACAGTGGAAGCGAACGGATTGAGCGATCGCATGGGAGCCACAAGGCGGCTTGCCCGGGCGCATGAGGCGAAGAGAAGCGGAAAGCATATGCCGTTCTATCTCGACAACGCAGCGACCAGTTATCCAAAACCCGCTTCCGTCTGTGAAGCCGTCCAGCATGCCATGACGGAAATCGGAGCGAGTCCCGGGCGCGCATCTCACAGGCGAGCTCGGGATGCGTCGGCCATCGTTTTCGCGGCCAGGAAGAATGTCGCGGATTTTCTCGGCATTCACGACCGCGAGCGGGTCATATTCACCAAGAATGCCACGGAAAGCATCAACGTGGTGCTGAAGGGGTGGCTCCGACCCGGAGATCGCGTGCTGATTTCCGGCATGGAACACAATGCAGTGGTCCGGCCGCTGAACCGGCTCAGGCACACGGGCGTGACAGTGGAGAGGATTCCGTGCAGTCCGAGGGGGCGTATCGATTGCGGCGCATTGAAGCATTTGCTGAACCCGCCTCCGCGGCTCGTAGCCCTCGTTCATGCCTCCAACGTGAACGGTGCGCTTCAACCCGTGGAGGAGGCGGCCGAGCTTTGTGCGGAGGTTGGAGTCCCGCTCCTTTTGGATGCGGCGCAGACGGCGGGCCTTCGACCCATTTTTGCAAAGGACTGGAACCTGGGAATGCTTGCATGCTCCGGGCACAAGGCCCTTCTGGGGCCTCCAGGCCTGGGAATTCTCTACATACGGCGGAATCTGGACGTTCTTCCGCTGATGGAAGGGGGGACGGGAACCAACTCGGAAGAGGAGGTTCAACCCGAGTACTGCCCCGACCGCTTCGAAAGCGGCACGGTAAATCTTCCGGCGATTGCGGGACTGGCGGCCGGCATCGACTTCATCCGGGCGGCCGGCATGCATTCGATCCTCGAACGTGAACTGTCCCTGGCGTCCATGCTGGAGGAAGAAATGGCCGGTTTTTCCGGAATCAGGCTCTTCCGTCCCGATGTGCGCGGCACGGGTGTGGTTTCCTTTACCGTCGAAGGGATCAATCCTGGAGACGTCGGGGACCTGTTGGATCGGGCCTTTGACATTGCGGTGCGAACCGGACTTCATTGCGCTCCCCTCGCCCATGAAACGATCGGAAGCCTTCCCGAGGGAACGGTCCGTGTTTCCGTCGGATATTCCACCACGGCGGCCGATGTGGAGTATTTCCTCAAGTCGCTTCGATCGATGCTTTCACGTAGACGGTAGGAACATCTCGATCGCATGCGGGCGATATTTTCACCGATTTTCCCGATCTGCCCGGTTGTGCGCGGCACATATTCGCGGGAGAAGGGAGGGCTTGCCGCGAAACTTGCTTGACGTCCTGCCGGAAAGATGTTTTCTAAAAAATTTGACCTCTTGTTGCAGACCAGAGTCATGGGGAGATATTGAAAGGGCGAGCGGAATGATTAGAAAAGCAAGAATCCCTGATGTGCCGGTTATCCAGAAAATGCTGGTTGAATTCGCCAAGGAGGGGAAGCTCCTGGCGCGGTCCCTCAGCGAGCTTTATACGAACCTGAGAGACATGTATGTTGCTGTGGATGGGGAGTGTGGAAAGGTGACGGGCTGTTGCAGTCTCCACATCGTATGGGAGGATCTGGCGGAGATACGTTCTCTTGCCGTGTCGGAATCCCACCAGGGGAAGGGCTTGGGGCGCAGGCTCGTCGAATCCTGTGTGACCGAGGGAAGGGATCTCGGCATTGCTCGGCTTTTCACCCTCACATACGAGGCGGCATTCTTCGAACGCGTGGGCTTTCAAATCGTTGACAAGAATGTATTCCCGCAAAAGATTTGGGCGGACTGCCTCCATTGCCCCAAGTTTCCCGAATGCGACGAAATCGCGCTGGTGATGGACCTCTAGGGAGGGTGTCCAAGAAGCGTCATTCTGAGCGGCTGGCGAGAAATCTTTCCGGGACCGGAAAGGCAGGGATTCGGATTTGTCACTCTGCTGCGTTACTTTCGAGATGACGAGGAAGGATTCTTCTTGCATGCCATCTTCTGAGGAATCTTTGCTTTCTGCCGGTAATGGAATGTGCTCTCGCGCAATTGAGGATATACGACTGACATGATAGGCCAACTGCTAAAAAAGGTTTTCGGAAGTCAGAACGACCGGAATCTCAAACGAATCGTTCCCTTCGTGGATCTGATCAACGAAGAGGAGCCGAAGATCCAGCGACTCAGCGATGAGGAACTGAGAGCCAAAACGCCGGAATTTCGGCAACGCCTGGAGAATGGAGAACCTCTGGACGACCTGTTGCCTGAAGCGTTTGCCGTTGCGCGCGAGGCCTCCGTACGCGCCCTGGGAATGCGCCCCTTCGACGTGCAGATGATAGGCGGCATCGTGCTCCACCAGGGGCGAATCGCTGAAATGAAGACAGGTGAAGGAAAGACCCTGGTCGCCACCATGCCCGTCTATTTGAATGCCCTGACGGGCAAAGGCGTCCATCTGGTTACTGTCAACGACTACCTTGCCCGCCGCGACAGCGAGTGGATGGGGACTGTCTACAAGTTCCTCGGACTTGAAGTCGGCTGCGTCGTTCACGGTCTGGATGATTACGAGCGAAAGGCGGCCTACAATGCCGACGTCACCTATGGAACGAACAACGAGTTCGGCTTCGACTACCTGCGGGACAACATGAAATTCCGCCTCGAGGAATTGGTCCAACGCGAGCTCAACTTCGCTATCGTGGATGAAGTGGACAGCATCCTCATCGACGAGGCCAGAACTCCCCTGATCATATCGGGACCCGCCGAGAAATCGACCGAACTCTACTACCGCATCAACCGCATTATTCCCCAATTGAGGCCGGAGGCGCACTATACCAGGGAAGAAAAGAGCCGGACCGTGTCGCTGACCGAGGACGGGGTCCAGAGGGCGGAAAAGCTTCTCGGCGTCGAGAACCTCTACGATCCGCGGAACATCAACTTCCTGCACCATGTACAGCAGGCGCTGAGGTCTCACGTGCTTTTTAAGAGGGACGTGGATTACATCGTCAAGGATGGCAAGGTCATCATCGTCGATGAGTTCACGGGGCGTCTCATGCCCGGCCGCCGATACAGCGAAGGATTGCATCAGGCGCTGGAGGCGAAGGAAGGCGTTCACATCGAAAACGAAAACCAGACCCTCGCCTCCATCACCTTTCAGAACTACTTCCGGATGTACGGCAAGCTTGCGGGCATGACGGGTACGGCGGACACGGAAGCGGCGGAGTTCGCCAAGATCTACAAGCTGGATGTCGTGGTCGTTCCGACTCACAGGAACATGATCCGGACGGACGCCCCGGACTGCATCTACCGGACGGAACGCGAGAAATTCAGGGCGGCCGTCCGGGAGATCAAAGAGCTGAATTCGGTGGGACGGCCCGTGCTCGTTGGGACGGTGAACATCGAGAAGTCGGAAAGACTGAGCGAGATGCTCAAGCGTACCGGAGTCCCGCACCAGGTGCTGAACGCCAAGCAGCACGAAAAGGAAGCCGAGATCGTAGCCATGGCCGGGCAATTCGGCGCCGTCACCATATCCACCAACATGGCCGGCCGGGGTACCGATATCGTGCTCGGGGAAGGGGTCAGGGAGTTGGGCGGTCTCCACATCCTCGGGACCGAACGGCATGAGGCGAGGCGCATCGACAATCAGTTGCGCGGACGTTCAGGAAGGCAGGGGGACCCGGGATCATCCCGGTTCTACCTCTCCCTCGAAGACGATCTCATGCGAATTTTCGCTGCGGACCGACTCTCGGGCCTCATGCAGCGGATCGGGATGGAGGAGGACGAACCCATCGAACACCGCCTCATCAGCCGCGCCATCGAGAACGCTCAAAGCCGCGTGGAAGCTCAGAACTTCAGCATCCGCAAGCAGTTGATCGAATACGACGACGTTATGAATCAGCAACGAGAGGTCATCTACCGGCAGCGCCGCGAAGCTTTACAAGGTGAGAACCTCAAGGACGTGGTCATGGGCATGGTTGAGGATCTCGTAGACCAGGTCCTGGCGGAATGCACCAGCGAAAAGACGTACGTCGAGGACTGGGATCTGGAGAAAATCAACAGCGAGGTCGGCCGCCTTTTCGGAATCCAGCTCAATCTGACCGTTGAATCCGTTGGCGACGCCAGACCGGACGACCTCAGGGAGGACCTCCTCAACCTTGTTTCCGATGGCTACGATTCTCGCGAGAAAACCTATGGCGAGGGAGTCATGCGCGATCTGGAAAGCTACGTGCTCCTTCAGACCGTGGACAGCCTGTGGAAGGACCATCTCCTCAACATGGATCACCTCAAGGAAGGGATCGGCCTCCGCGGTTACGGTCAGCAAGACCCGCTCGTTGCGTACAAGCGTGAGAGTCACGCCATATTTGAGGATATGATAGGGCGTATCATGGAGGAAACCGTCCGCCTGCTCTTCCACATCCAGATCCAGCGAGAGGAGGAAGTGGAACAGCTCAAGAAGGAGCAGGAAGATCAACCCATGTACTACGGGCCTGGAGACGCCGGCGCTTCCCGCCCCCAGGTCGTGAGAAAGGATCGGAAAGTTGGACGAAATGACCCATGCCCCTGCGGGAGCGGCAAGAAGCACAAAAAATGTTGCGGTAAATAGAGAGGCGTTTGTGGTTCCTGGATTTCTGGCGGGCGCCGTCGCTTCGGAGATGCGCTACCGAAATCGCACGGACCTTGCGCTCATTGCGGCGGAGCCAGGAACCGAAGTGGTTGCGGCCGGGGTTTTCACCAGGAACCGGTTTGCTGCGGCCCCCGTCGAACTCTGCAAAGAGCGTCTGAAGGCGCAGGGAATTCGCGCCATTCTGGCCAATGCGGGAATCGCCAACGCCTGCACCGGAGAAGAGGGGTTGAAGCGGGCCGGGGAAATGACGAGGATTGCCGCCGAGGCGCTTGGCATTGCCCGTGGAGCCGTACTCGTCGCCTCTACGGGAGTGATCGGCATGCAGGTGGCAGTGGAGCCGGTGCGGCGCGTCATGCCCGACCTGGTGGCGAGTCTGCGCCCGGACGGATGGGAAGACGCTGCGCGAGCCATCATGACCACGGACACGGTGCCCAAAATGACGGTCGTATCAGGTGTCGAGATAGGTGGGAAGCGTGTGACCGTCGGTGGAATCGCCAAGGGTTCGGGTATGATCGCCCCGAATATGGCGACGCTTCTGGCGTTCGTGTGCACGGATGCGGCTATCGAATGGGAGGTTCTGGAGAATTGGGTCCGGCGGTGCGCCGATGAAAGCTTCAACCGCATCACCGTCGATGGAGACACGAGCACCAACGATACGCTGCTGGTCCTGGCCAACGGTCGTGCGGGCAACACGCTCATCTCCGATATCGAAAGCCCTGGGAGCATCGCGTTCGGCGAAGCCCTGAAGGCCGTGCTCCTCGATCTTGCCAGGCGACTCGTGGTGGATGGGGAAGGGGCCACGAAACTCATCGAAATCGATGTGACCGGCGCCCCCGACGAGGGGAGCGCGAAAGCGGTGGCCTTCACGGTCGCCAATTCGCCATTGGTCAAGACCGCCTTCTTCGGGGAGGATGCGAACTGGGGAAGGATCGTGTGCGCGGCGGGCCGAGCGGGTGTCGACTTCGATCCCGCGCGCGTGTCGCTCTATTTCGACAACGTGTGCGTTTTCCGAAACGGCGGCCCGCTGGGCGGGTCTGATGTCGAAGAAGCTGCTGCCGCCGTGTTCCGGCAAAAGGAAATTTCCGTTCGGCTGGATCTCGGCGCCGGGCAATGTGGGTATACCGCCTATACCTGCGACTTCTCTTACGATTACGTCAAGATCAACGGCTCGTACCGCTCCTAGGAAGCGTTCGAAGGGTCGAGATAGCGATCCGTGTTCGAGCGAAGTGTCCTCTACGGCGGCTTTGTATTTTCCCGCCACAGCGAGGGCCCGCCACAGCGAGGGCCCGCCGGCAGAGATCCCGCTGGTTGGGCTTCTGCCTCGCCAGAATCTGACTTTGCACTCTACCCCCGCGCCAGAGCTAGTCTTACTGCTTTTGCCAGATCATTCATCCTGAATGGTTTCGCAATAAAGCGAACTCCCTCATCCAGGATGCCACGATGGGCGATCATGTTGGCAGTGTAGCCCGACATGTACAGGCATTTCAGAGTGGGCCGGATCAGCAGTAGTTGCTCCGCCAGTTCCCGCCCGTTCATTCCCGGCATCACCACGTCGGTAAGCAGCAACTGGATGTCTCCGGCATGCTTCTCGACGAGGTGGATCGCTTCCTTCGGGCTCTGGGTCGCAATCACAGTGTAACCGAGGTCTTCAAGAATCGTTTTGCTCAGTGCGAGGAGTGCGGCATCGTCCTCGACCAGCAGTATGGTCTCCGTTCCTTGGGGAGGCTCCTGCACCGAGGTCGCTTCCTCTTGAGAATGTATGGGTCCAGCTCTGAATCGCGGCAAGAAGATCCTGAGGACGGCTCCTTTCGACGGTTCGCTGTAAACGTTGATGAAACCGTCGTTCTGTTTGACAATGCCGTAGACGGTTGCCAGCCCGAGACCCGTTCCCCGGCCAAGGTCTTTAGTTGTGAAGAATGGTTCAAAAAGTCGATCGAGAGTTTCTCTATCCATGCCGCATCCGGAGTCGCTCACGGTCAGCTGGACATATTCGCCTGGAATGAATCCCGCATGGCTGGAACGATAGGAATCATCCAGCGCGACGTTTTCCGTTTCTATGGTGATGGAACCGACACCGGAGATTGCATCTCGTGCATTGACAGTGAGGTTGGCCAGAATCTGATCGATCTGAGAGGGGTCCATTCGGACATGCCAAAGCCCACTGCCCGGCATCCAGACCAGATCGATGTCTTCACCGATGAGACGTCGAAGCATCTTTAGCATATTCTCGATGGTTTCATTCAGATCCAGCAGTCTGGGGTTCACAATCTGCTTTCGAGCAAAGGCGAGCAACTGCCCGACAAGGTCAGTCGAACGGAAGGCGGCATCCTGGATTTCCTGCAGATGGTCATGGAGACGATCCGAAGAGGGCATCCCGGCCATGGCCATCTCCGTGTGACCAATGATGACGCTCAGCATGTTGTTGAAATCATGGGCCACACCACCGGCCAACCGTCCCACTGATTCCATCTTTTGAGCATGGTACAGTTGTGCCTCAAGCTTCTTCCTTTCTTCCGCAGCCCGCCGACGGTCAGTGATATCCAGCATGCTACCCTGAAAGCAGAGAACCTTTCCATCCGAGTCCCGGATAACCGTGGCATCGATCGTGACCCACACCGTCGTCCCGTCTTTACGCGTCAGTTGAGCATGGTAATCTTTTACATGGCCGTTCTGTGTAAGTAATCGCCTCACCTCCATACCCTGTGCGGAATCAGTGTAGATCTGCCGGCCAATGTCCGCAATGGAGTTCATGAGTTCGTCCGGCGAGTTGAAACCCAGCATCCTTGCGTAAGTCGGATTTGCAGTGATATACATTCCTTCGGGAGTAGTCTGGAAGATCCCTTCTATGGCATTTTCGAAGATGGCCCTGTATTTGGCCTCCGCTCTCTCCAATGTCTCCTGAGCCAGTTTGCGCTCAGTCACGTCACGAATAGACTCTATCGCAGCAGTGACCTTCCCTGACTTGTCATACAACGGCGTGGCGATGCACCAAAGGTACGCTCCCTTTCCTCCATAGACCCCGGGAGCAAATGTTTCCGCAACGATGGTGTCACCAATCTTTGAGACTTCCACGTAGTTCTTCTTTATTTCCTCCTCGCTTGTAAATACGAGATCTATCATGATCGGCCGTCGCTTCCCGTAGAAGGGCAGTGAATACTCGAGATTGCCTTTGCCGATCATCTCTTTATCAGGAACCCCCGTCATTTCCTCCATGGCGCGGTTCCAGGCGATAATAATTCCTTCGCTATTGATGGCAAATGTTGCATCCGGTAGGAAATCGATTATATGAGCCAGTCGCTCCTCTGAAGCGCGAAGAGCCTCCTCGGCCCGCATGCGATCCAGTTCCTGCCTATCCCGCTGCAACCTGGCATTGAGGATGGGCGAGACATAGCCGGCAATGCGCTCCAGCAGCGCACTGTCTTCCCCGGCAAAGCCTCCATCTTTATTGGCCACTGAAACAAGTCCTATGGTTTTGTTAGCAAAGACAATCGGTACGGTCAAGAAATTGTAGACGGGCAGGTGCCCTTCGGGGGTTCGGAACGGTCCTTCTGAGTAAAATGATTTCCTTTCATGGATCGCTTTGCCCCAAAGGCTGTTTCCCCATAGATGAGGAGGAAACACAATTGACTTTCCGTTAACCTGACAGGCACTCCATATCTCCTCTGTAATGCTGGGAATGATCAGTTCACCGCTGTCGCCTATGTAGCCAAAGATTCCGTATCTGCTTTTCAGCGCCTTGAGGATGACCGCCAGTACCGCCTCGTATACCTTGTCGTCAGAGACCGTCAAAAAGGCATTAGAGATCTGGTTCAATGTTGCTTTTTCCCAATCGGATTGCCGAAGGGCCTCAACCGCCCGCTTGCGCTCAGTGATGTCAACATTGGTCCCTTCAAAGTACAGAACATTGCCATCGGCATCGCGAACCGTATGGGTATTGATTGATATCCAGAACCTGCTCCTGTCTTTGCGGTATACTTCAACTTCATACTGTTCGACTCGATCGCACTCGTCAATCATGCGAATTAAGACTTCGCGGTCGTGAGGATTCACATAGATCTGTTCGCCGATATTGGTGATACTTCTCGTCATTTCTTCGGGTGAAGAGAAACCGAACATTTTCGCAAACGCCGGGTTCACGCTGAGGTAGCGTCCCAGAGGAGTCGTCTGGTATATCCCTTCAGTGGCATCCTCGACAATCTTTCGGAATTTTTCTTCGCTCTCGCGAAGCTTCTCCTCTGCCAATTTGCGCTCAGTGATGTCGCGAATCGACTCTATTGCGGCGATGACCTCACCCGACTTGTGACAGAGCGGTGTCGCGATACCCCAAAGGTAAGCTCCTTTTCCTCCATAGGTTCCCGGAACAAAAGCTTCGGCAACGATGGTGTCGCCTATCCTCGATACAGCCTTATAGTCCCTCCGGATTTCCTCCTCGGTGGCAAACACGAGGTCAATCAATATTGGTCGCCTCATTCCATAAAATGGCAGGGAATACTCGAGATTGCCTTTGCCGATCATGGCTTCCTTCGGAACCGCGGTCATTTCCTCTATGGCGCGGTTCCATGCGATGACGATTCCCTGGCTGTTGATGGCAAACGTTGCGTCCGGGAGGAAATCAATGATCTCGGCCAGCCGCTGTTCAGAAACGCGCAGAGCTTCTTCCGCCCGTTTGGCCTCTGTGATGTCAAGCGAAACATTTGCCAGATAGAGTACTTCGCCATCCGAGTTGCGAATAGTGAAGAGCATTGCATGGACGTCAGTCAAGGTGCCTGCTATAAGGTTGCGATACTGGAGTTCACCTTCCCACCGGCCTTCTTTCAATAGGGCCGGTATGACCTCTTTCTCAATTCTGGATTTCAGATGATCAGGGTAAACTTCCATAATGTTGTGATTTTCAACATCACGGGGTGGTATGCCAAGCATTATTCCACCAGCATCATTGAGGAAAATCATCTTGCCATCCATGGTAGCCAGATTAACAAGCTCACTGCTGTGCTCCACGACTGCGGCAAGTCTCTGCAATTCCGACTCAATCTTTTTCCGCTGCTCAATTTCCTCAGCCAGACGATCTCGAGAAACCGTTGTAGTTTCGAGATTCTTCAGCATGAGATTGAACGACCTGGCCAGTTCACCGACTTCATCCTGGCGGTCAATCTTGAGCCCATTAGACCACTCACCGTTTGCAATAGATTTCGCAGCAATGTTCAGTTCAAGAATCGGCCTGGTAATGCTCCTGGCAATCCTGAATCCAACCATCACCGTTACGCAGAGGGCAATCAAACTCAACAGGATGGTGTTGAAATTACCAGCTTTGATATGAGACATGAAATCGTTCTCAGGAATAATCACCACAATGAGCCATTCAATGCCACGGTGGTCCGTAAGGGGGGACAACTGGACAAAGTATTTTTCACTCTGCACGTGAATAAATAGCCGATGTTTCTGGTCAATTTTACCAAAGTCTCCAAATTGCTCCGATATCGATTTACTCGTCTGATTGATCTTCTGGTTCTCACTCTCCAAAGACACAATGCGTTTCTTGTCATCCGTGTATGTAGCATCAAGGGTCGAGGTCGCCACGAGCATCCCGGAGCGTTCAACAATGAACGTCAGTCCAGACTCCCCGATCTTCAGCGTGCGGAGAAACTGATTGATATGCGAGAAGGTGAAGGAACAACCGAGGACCCCTATGATTGTATTGGAGTTGTCGTGCAGAGGGGTTGCTGCCGTAATGGCAAGCCCTTCACCGCCTGCATCTATAAATACAGGGCTCCATGCCGGTTTGCCAGCCTCGATAGCTGCTTTGTACCATGGCCGAGTCTTGTGATCATAATAGGGAAGAGAACTGCTTATTGTTGACGGAACACCTCGATTGTCCGTATCCAAATACAGAATTTTACCACCCGTCAAAGTCTCCGTTGCTATGGTTTGCAGTGTTCCGTCGGCAAGTCTCCTAGCTCCGAAAAATCCTCCGTCTGAACGCCCAATGTAAGAGTAACTGATATACTCAAAAGATCTCACCTGGTGCCAGAAGTGAAGTTCTTGTTGCCTCATGTTCTTGAAGTCAATTTGTCCAGATTCAATGGTATTGGCATTGATTTCATTGACTAAATGGGCCTTGTCAAGAAATGTTAACACTCTGTCCTCTATTCGAGCCACAATCTCATCCATCAACTGCCAGGCCATATATCCAGCAGCTTTCCCGCTATTGTATAGTGAAAGAAAGCCAGTCGATATGACCGCCACCACAATGAGGGTGACAAAGGGGTAAACCAGAAGGCTTCGCAGTGAAGCGCCCCGCTTTGTGAAGCGAAATTCTTCAATAACTCTGCTTTGCATCGGGTAATCTCCATGTAGACCATTTACAGAATCAGGGTGCAAGATGCCCTTGGCCCTGGCAAAGTCGCTTTCCGGTCGCGAAATTAGAGAAATGTAGCCGTTCAGCAGGTAATCGAAATTCAGTAAGGCAACGACGGGTGAAGGGCTCCGTTGAATGCAGCCTGCATGAGTTCAGGGAGAAAGGGGTAGGGGTTCTGTACCTGTTTGGAGGGAGCCTCATCCAGTATGGTGAGTACCTCCTGCGCTTCGCGCCCGGAAAATGAGTTGTCCGGGCCACCCGGCGTTTTTCAATCGGACGGTCTTCGCAGGCCGTACTCCCTGAACAGTCACCATTGGCGCATGGCGCCGTCTGAAGCGCTGGCGGGGAAAGGGCCGGACTGACGCCGCTTGCCGCCATGAGTCGCCCCTTTTTCAATGATGGCAGCCAGAGAATCCTGGAAGACTTCCATCTACCTGTAATATTTACGCGAGTACTCCGCCACCATGCGGTGCGTATTGAAAACCGGCGTCAGATCGGCGATGGAATGTTTCATGATGTTCACCCACTGCTTCGGATTCGAGTAGTAGGTAGTAACCATGTCGTCCAGATCCTGGTACAGGCTGGCCGCGGCGTCCTCGTCGCTCTCATCCTCGTCATCGCCTATGGCCCAACCGTTCACGCGGGTCTTGCAGGCTTCTCTCCACCAGCCGTCGAGGACGCTCATATTGATGCCGCCGTTGAAGCAGACTTTCATGCCGCTCGTGCCGCTGGCTTCGCGGGGACGGCGCGGGGTATTCATCCAGACGTCCGCCCCCTGAGTCATCAGTGAAGCAGACCAGATGCTGTAGTTGGTGACATAAACGAGGCGCAATTCCTTCTCGTACTGTTTGCCGGTATTGACGATCTCCTTGATGAGCTGCTTGCCCGCGTCATCCTGGGGATGCGCTTTCCCTGCAAAAATGAACTGCACGCGGTCGAAGGAGAGATTGAAAAGGTACTCCAGGTCCGTGAAGATCAGTGTGGCGCGCTTGTATGCCGCAGCTCTTCTTGCGAAACAAATGGTCAGGAATTCATCAGTGAAGCCCGCTGCGGAGATGGAGTTGATGTAGCTTATCAGGCGCTTCTTCGCCCGTTTCTTGGCTTCCACTATTTCGTTGTCCGGTATGTTCAACGCATTGGCGAGAGACTGGGGTTCCCGCCGCCATTCCGGAATGTGGCGGTCGAAAAGCTCTTTGAATTCAGGCCCCGTCCAACTCAGGTGGTGGACGCCGTTCGTAACGTGTCCGATCTTGTAACCGGGGAACATCTGTCGTGAAATCTCTCCGTGGAGTTCACTGACGCCATTGGCGGCCCGCGTGAGGTTGAGGGCGAGGACGGTGGTATTGAGAAGGTCATCTCCCGCGAGCTTGTGAATGTTCGGAGGCAGATAGGGGGCGATGACCTTGGCGGCGAGGTCGTATGAAAACTTGTCATGCCCCGCGGGGACCGGGGTGTGGGTTGTAAAAATGCAGTTCTCGCGGACCTTTTGCTCGTCGCCGTTGAATTCCTGGAGGAGCGCCAGGGTGAGAAATACAGCGTGCCCCTCGTTCATGTGGTAGGTGGTAATGCCCTTCTCCAGGCGTTTCAGGATCTGGTAGCCGCCGATGCCCAGGACCGCTTCCTGACAGATGCGCGTGTGGTTGTCGCCTCCGTAGAGATACTGCGTGATGAGGCGGTCTTCAGGAGCGTTCATATCGAGGTCCGTGTCGAGAAAATAGACCGGTACTTTCCCTTGAATCCCAATCTGGTTGTACTTCCATACCCCTATGTTGACGTTACGGCCTTCCAGGCGGATGGTCACCTTGAAGGGAAGAGGTTCCATGAAGGCCCGCGGGTCGAAATAAGGGTACATTTCCTCCTGCCGACCCATGGGAGAGATGCTTTGAATGAAGTAACCTCGTTTGTATAGCAGGGTTACCGCGACGAGAGGGATGTTTAGATCCGCTGCGGATTTTATATGATCTCCCGCCAGAATGCCCAGGCCGCCGCTGTAAGTAGGAATATTCTCGTTGAGACCCACTTCCATGCTGAAATAAGCTATCTTCATCGGTCGTTCCCCTCCTTAAGCAATCAAGTACATCTCCCCGCGCCAGTTTCCCGTCCTCACGCTACTTGTGCGCCGTATCGCGTATGGCGAGGTGAATGGCATGGCGCAGACGCGGCTTTGATGTAAGAATAATCGATTGTTCCATCCCTTGCCAAGTCTCCCGCCCCCATGAAAGGCTTCGGATGCGAGCATCGGGAAGACCCCGGTAGAGAGATGCCGGCCATGCTGCCGGGCGGTTGGCTTATCTCTTCACGGGGTGATCGCATCGGATGCTGTCTGATTCACGTGATCCGGGTGGCATGGCCGGCTTGTTGTCCGTGCGTGAAGCGCAAGAAGCCCGCAGCAAAAGTGAGTGATGCACCCCCTGAACAGCAACCGGTTGGCGGTGGACGAAAAAGCGCGCACCGCCGTATATGCTGTCGACGATCATATATATATCACACTACCGGAACGTCACAATATCGAATGGGTTGGTCGATCGACAATCGAGTAAAATAGCATCTCAACTCACGGTTTCGCACCCCTCGCGACGGCAGTATTCGGTCCGTTCGAATGGTTTGCCCAACTGGTTAGCGCCAACCCGCACGGGGTTGTGCCCGGAGATTCCGTGATTATATTTTGGTGCTGAAGTATTCTAACCTTGCCCGGCTTTCTGAAGAAGCCTCCATGGAAACCGCATAGTCGGTTCGGTCAATGACTCCCGGTAGATTGCCTTCGATGCGTCCGGGTTCGAGAGATCGATTGCCAACGGTTCACACAAGGAGAGATGAGAGAGTGGATCGGCCCGCGCATGTCTGTTTTCCCAAAGGAGGCGGCGCCACATGGACTCCAGACAAATCCGCAATGTGGGTTCTCCTTTTGGGGCTCTTGCTTTCAGCCTGCACGCCGTATGGGACATCCGTGTCCGTAGAGACGCCTCCGCACGTAGAGGGCGCGGCCCTCACGGAATCGCCGGGGGAAATCGCCAGGGGGACGCCTCTGCACGAAGACCGCGCCATGGCGAAACACCAGGAGGACACACCTCCAGCGCCGCCGGAACTCCGGGGAGGGCCGTTGACCGTCGACCAGGCCATCGAAGAAGCGCTGAAAGCCAGTCCGGAACTGGTTCAGATCCGGCAGCGGGTCGCCGCTTCGACCGAGCAGGTCCGCCAGGCGGAATCGGCCTTCTATCCGAAGCTGGCGATGGTGGAGGAATACAACAATACGAACAATCCCGTATATGCTCTCATGAATATTATCAACCAGAGGCGCTTTCGCCAGACCATCAATTTCAACGATCCGGGTGCTCAACAGAACTATTCATCGAGGATACAGGCCGAATGGTCCCTGTTCGAGGGCGGGAGCAGGCTGCACGACCTGAAGGCGGCGGGATGGTACAAGAACTCCACGGATGCGGAACTTGCTTCGGCTCGCAATCAGCTTGTGGCCAAAGTGACGGAAACCTACTATCGCTGGCTTCAGGCCATCTCTTACGTGGGAGTTGCCGAACGGGTGCTGGAATCCGCGCAGATGGACGAAAAGCTCGGGGAAGCGCGCCTCAAAGTCGAGATGGCGCTCCCGAGCGAGGCGATGCGGCTCAAGGCCAGAACGGCGGAGGCGCGCGGCAACCTTCTTTCGGCCCGGACGGGAGCGAGGAGGTTCCAGGCGGGGATCGAACGGCTCATTGCGCGCCCCGTCGGGCCGGAGGAGATTCCGCAACAGCCCCCTGTTTTCGCGCCATCCTCGCTCGCGCCTCCTGTAGACAGTCCCGATTCGCTCGTGCGTCTGGCCCTTGAACAGCGGCCAGAGATGGCTGCGGCCCGCGCTTTGATACTGGCGGCGCGGGAACGAGTCGAATCTGCAAAGGGGGGCTTTCTCCCCAAAATCGGGACGAATTTTCGCTACGAATGGAATACGGAAAACTTCAGCCGCAATGCGGACAGTTGGCTGGTCGGCGTTCAGGCGACCTGGCCGATTTTTGAAGGCGGCATCACTCTCTCCAGGCTACGTGAATCCAAGTTGCGACTGAAGGAGATGGAATCCCGCGGGGAACAGGCAGCCCTCGATATTTCCCTTGAAGTCACGCAGGCCGCACTGGCCGTCGAGGAGGCTCTGGAAAAGGTCAACGTTGCGGAGGAGAGAAAGAAGTGGGCGGAGTTGGCCCTTCGTGAGGTGCAACACCAGTACCGCGACGAGACCGCGGGCGTCGATTCGCTGCTGCAGGCGGAGGCATCCTGGAGCCAGGCGGAGGTGGCCTATGCATCCGCTCTTTTCGACGCGCAGATTTCCCGGGCGCTCCTGAGACAATCTTTGGGGGATTTTGCCGGTTCAATGGAGGCGCGCAGTGAATGAAAAGTCAGGGGAAAGAAAATGGGGCGGCTTCGTGCGGGGGGCCGCGCGCGGGTTTGGGGTCGCGGGTCTCCTGATCCTCATCATGTTTTGGCTCTCGGGCGCTTTCCTTGAAAAGGTGAATCCGGGCGTCGGACGTCCGAAATCCGAGCCACCGCAGATGGTCACTCAGCGGGTTGAACGGCGAACCTTCCCCCGCATCATCGAACAGGCGGGCGTCATCCGGACGAAAACCGAGGCCAGAGTCTCGGCTCGTGTGATGGCGCAGGTGAAAGAAGTCCTTGTCAAGGAGGGAGACCCGGTCGCGGGAAGCGACGCGAAGGGCGGCGCCCCCACGATCATGGCGCGTCTGGAAGACGCGGACATTCAGGCGAAATTGCGCCAGGCCCAGGCCCAGATTGCCACAATGGATCGTTCCCTCGAATCGGCCAAAGCACGGTTGGGTTCGGCAAAGGCCCAGGTGGGGGCTGCCATGGCGAACCAGGGAAAAGTTGCGGTCGACTACAAGCGCTATCAAGATCTCAAGCAAAACGCTGCGGCGACCGGTCAGCAGTTGGATCACGCGCGAGCGCAAAGAGACGTTGCTCTGGCGCAGACCCTTGCGGCGCAGCGGGATGCGCAAGCCGCTCAGGCTGAAATAGCGAGAATTCAGGCGCAGAAGGAACAGGCGGAAGCCGCTGGCGCCGAGGCCCGCGCCATGCTGAATTACACCTCGATCACGGCGCCCTTCACGGGGCGCGTCATCGGAAAGCTGGTGAGCGTTGGCGACATGGCCTCTCCCGGCCAACCGCTTTTTCTCGTCGAGACTCCATCGCTCCCGGAATTCCATTCCGCGGTCTCCGAGTCTCTTGTGCCCTATCTGAACGAGGGGGCGGAGGTGGACGTCCACGTGGATACGCTGGACCGGAGCCTCCGGGGAAAAGTCCGGGAAATCTCGCCAATGGCCGATCCAGCTACGCGAACGGTTCTGGTCAAGGTCGGCCTGTTGCCCGATCCGGCGCTCTTGAACGGTCTCTACGGACGGATCGGAGTGCCCTGCGGGCAATACGAGAGCCTTGTCGTTCCTTCCAGGTCGCTTCGCCGGGTCGGACAGCTCGATCTGGTGGACGCAATCGGGCCGGACGGGCATCCCCTTCGCAGATTCGTAAGCGTGGGCCGGCGATGGGGAGATTTTACCGAAATCCTCTCAGGCCTTCGGGAGAATGACGAGGTAGTCGTCCCGTGAACGAAACAGGCGGCGCCTCCCACCACTGGATTTCCCGGATCGTCGAGGCGTTTCTCAAAGGGAACCTTTCCGTCCTCTTGATTCTCATCAGCACGATCGCGGGAATCATCGCGCTGGCCGTCACTCCACGCGAAGAAGATCCACAGATCGTCGTGCCCATAGCAGACGTGCTCGTCAGCATGCCGGGGGCTTCCGCCCGGGAAGTGGAACGGCAGGTGGCAACCCGCCTGGAAAAACTCCTCTATCAGATCGACGGGGTGGAATACGTCTATTCGACGAGCTTTCCATCGAAGGCCATCGTGACGGTCCGGTACTACGTGGGGGAGGACCGGGAAAGGAGTTGGGTCAAGCTCCATAACAAGATACAGGCCAACATCGATCAGGTTCCGCCCGGCGTGACCGGCTGGGTGATCAAGCCCGTGGAGATCGACGAGACCCCCATCGTGAATCTGACCCTCTATGGCGCCGCGTACGGGGACTACGAACTGAGGCGCATGGCCGGCGAGTTGGAGATATGTCTTCAAGGGGTGAAAAATGCCGGCCGGACGTACGTTGTCGGGGGGATGCCCCGTCAAATCACATTGCATATTTCTCCCCAACGCATGGCCGGGCGGGGAATTTCGACCGAGGACATACGAAGAGCGGTCCAAGGAGCGAACGCGTCTCTCCCGGCGGGGAGCCTCTCGGGCGCTGACGAGGAAGTGAAGCTGGACGCCGGACGGTTCCTTTCATCCGCCGAGGAGGTCGGGAGCCTCGTTGTCGGGGTTCGTGATATGCGGCCCGTCTACCTCAGGGATGTGGCGACGGTTGCGGACGGTCCCGGGGAACCCGAGACTTACACGCGGATCGCCTTCGGAGAGCGTGCGTATACCTCTTTCGATCCCTCGGGCGGCGAAAACGGTCCGCCGCCGGAAATTCAACGATTCGTGGATTATCCGGCCGTGACGGTTGCGGTCGCCAAGCGAAAGGGGACGAACGCCGTCTGGGTGGCTGAGGAAGTCTTGAGGGAAGCCGAACGATTCGCCCGAGAGGTCCTCCCCGACGGCGTCCATCTGCGCGTCACGAGGGACTTTGGAAAGACCGCCGACGACAAGGTGAACGATCTCGTGGAGGCGCTTCTCGTCGCCATCGCCATCGTGGTGCTCCTCCTCGCGTATTCCCTCGGGTGGCGGGAAGGCATCATCATAGCCCTCGCCGTTCCCGTCACCTTCAGTTTCACCCTCCTCGTCAATCTGCTCCTCGGCTACACCATCAACAGGGTGACCCTTTTCGCTCTCATCCTCTCGTTGGGTCTCGTGGTGGACGATCCCATCGTGGACGTCGAGAACATACACCGGCATTTCTCCATGCGAAAGGCGCCGCCCTTTCGCGCGGTGATAGATGCCGTGAACGAAGTGCGCCCGCCCATCATCCTGGCAACCTTCGCGGTGATCGTTTCCTTTGTGCCCATGTTCTTCATAACGGGGATGATGGGGCCGTACATGGCGCCCATGGCTCTGAACGTCCCCGTCGCCATGCTCATGAGCCTGCTGGTCGCCTTCACCATTACCCCCTGGCTGTCACTACACATGCTTCGGGGCGCCTACGACCGCCCTCACGGGAACGGGGGGGGCGCCATCGAAGAAAACGCTCTCTACAGGCTTTACGAGCGTGTGATGACTCCGCTTGTACGCCGGAGGCGACTGCGGTGGGGGCTTCTTACCCTCATGGTCGGTCTTCTCGGATTCGCCGGATGGCTTGTCCTATCCGGCCGGGTTCCCTTGAAGATGCTCCCGTTCGACAACAAGAACGAATTCCAGGTGGTCATCGACATGCCCGAGGGAACGACGCTGGAGGGAACAGAGGCGGTCGCATGCGCTCTCAGCGACTACCTGGTGCGGGTTCCGGAGGTGACGGACGTGAGCTCCTATGCGGGGACCAGCAGCCCGATGGACTTCAACGGCATGGTCCGGCACTACTACTTGAGGCAGGGCGCCAATGCGGCGGACCTTCGCGTAAACCTCATCGGGAAGAAACGCCGGGCACAGCAGAGCCACGCCCTCGCGCTGCGACTGCGGAACGATCTATCGGGGATAGCTTCCCGCTATGGGGCCAACATCAAGATAGTCGAGACGCCGCCGGGTCCCCCGGTCATCGCGACGCTCGTCGCCGAGATCTACGGCCCCATCGGGAGGCCTTACGAGGATCTGGCACGCGCCGCTGTGGCGGTCAGGCGTCACATGGAGGGAACCGCCGGGGTTGTGGACGTGGACGACGTTCTCGTGGCTCCGGAGCGCAAGGCTGTCTTTCGAGTGGATCGCACCAAGGCGGCGTTCCATGGAATAACCGGCCGCGAGATCGCCGAGGTGCTGGAGGGATCGGCCGCTGGAATACAGGTGGGGTCTCTGCGCCTGGATACCGAAGCCCAGCCCGTGTGGATCGTCCTCAGACTCCCTCGGACCGGGCGGTCCCTCGAAGCGGACCTCAATCAACTCACGGTCCGCGGGACGAAGGGAGAAACCGTCTCCCTTTCCGATCTTGGTAAATTCGAGCATGAAAGCATCGACCAGCCGATTTACCACAAGAACCTGAAGCGGGTGGTTTACGTGTTCGGGGAAACGGCTGGGCTACCCCCTCCCGAAGCGATCCTGACGCTCGAGGACAAGGCGGGCGGCGACGCCGCACTCAAGGATTTCCAGGTGGTCTGGTCGGGCGAGGGAGAGTGGGACATCACGCTCAGGGTTTTTCGTGATTTGGGCATCGCTTTCGGAGTAGCCGTCATAGGGATCTACATACTGCTCCTCTACCAGACTCAAAGTTACCTCCTTCCCGCTATTCAACTCATTGCGCTGCCGCTTTCCGTTATTGGCATTCTCCCGGGTTTCTGGCTGCTGAACGTCGTAACGGGCCATTCCGTCGGAGGATGGCAGAATCCGGTCTACTTCACTGCCACGGCCATGATCGGGATGATTGCCCTCTCGGGTATCGCCACCAGGAATTCTATTCTGCTGGTCGAATTCGTGGAGGCTCGGAGAAAGGAAGGGAAACCGTTGGTGCGGTCGCTCATCGAGGCAGGGGCTCTCAGAACGCGGCCCATTCTTCTCACCTCTCTCGCCGCCATGCTGGCGGCCTGGCCCATCACCCTCGATCCGATCTTTTCCGGTCTCGCCTGGGCGCTCATCTTCGGGATAGCCGTCTCGACATTTTTCACGCTCATCATCGTGCCGGTCGTCTATTTCATGGCCTACGGGAACGAGGTGTGACCGCGCTCCGGGAAAGGCAGGTGGGAACATATGATTGGGGATGTACTTGGCATATTGGCGGTAGGATACATCCTTCTTCAAATTGCCGAACATGTGATATTTCCGTTGGTATGGTCATTCCTGCAGAGAAAGAAGGGGTCCATGTCTGACCTTTCCAGTATGATAGGAAAGGCTGGTCTGGTTAAAGAGTGGAATGGGCTGAACGGAAAGATCTTCATTGAGGGTGGGATATGGAGTGCAACAGGCAAGCGTCAGTTCAATACAGGTGATAAAGTCGTAATTGAGAGCATTGAAGGACTCAAAATGATAGTGAGTGAAGCTATCCAGGTTGAAAAGAAGTAGGTAATGAAAAGACTTAAATTTACAGTCCCGATCGTGATTGCTGTAATATTTTCGTTCGCAGGTTTGAAAGAATGAATCTTCGCACGGCACCTCCCACGGCCATCGCCCGAGTGGGCATCGAAAAGGCTTTTGCCATGCGACCGCCATGAAAGGACGGATTATTCAAAAGGCATTTGTCCATGCGCTGTAACAATCAGACTTCACTCGATTTATCGTATTATAAATGCCATCGCTCACCCGAACCACACCGTGACCGTTATCGCTGCATCGCAGGCATAAAGAGCCCCAAACAATTTGTATTGACATTGTCGAGCGATTCTCGTAGGTTTAAAAAATGGCTACTCAACGTACGAATAGAACCGAAAAACTTGATCTGCGGCTTAGCAAGTCCGCCAAGGAGACGTTACAAGCTGCGGCGACGGCGGCGCGTAAGTCCGTCAGTGAATTCGTTCTCGAAACGGCGCTGAGCGAAGCCGAAGAACGGCTGGCAAATCGGAGCGTCTTCACGCTCGATGCAAAACGTTGGGAAGCTTTCGTCGCTGCCCTCGATGCTCCGCCATGTCGTCACCCGCGCCTCGAACGACTGTTCCGCGAACCATCCGTTTTTGACGCCAACTCGTGACAGCCCCACTGCGCATAGAAAAGTTGCAGCGGACTCATGCGGTCGAAACATTCACCTGCGGTCAACCTGAGCTTGATCGCTTCCTCATTCGTCATGCCCTGCAAGCGCAACAAATGAATTCATCGCAAACCTACGTCGGCGTAAGCGACAAGACGGTTGTCGGGTTCTACACGATTGTCGCAGGCGAAGTCCGGCACGTTGACGCGCCGGAGCGCGTTGTCAAAGGCATGCCACGGCATCCGATACCGCTTCTCATTCTGGCGCGTCTCGCCGTGCATAGCGAATGGCAAGGCCGCGGCGTTGGCGCCGGGTTGCTCCTGGACGCCTTGGGGCGCACACTGCAAGTTGCCGGTATTGTCGGGGTGCGCTCGCTCGCCGTCCATGCAAAAGACGATTCTGCCGCAGAGTTTTATAGGCACTTCGGATTTGTGCCGTCGGTCACCGATAGCCAACACCTGTTTATGTTGATCAAGGATATTCGCGCCGCAGCAGGCGATTGAAAGAGCCTAAATAGCCAGCATTCTTGATTAACGTGTGTGTTTTCGGCCGGCCGTCATTTTGTCCAGCTATTGCTTTGTGCCGCGCTCGGAATCATCTGGAATTGGATATAGCGGGATAGGTTGGAGGTCAGTACGTTTGTATAATGGATGACCGGGGCGACCGCTCTTAAGTTGCACCAAACAGTATGGATTCTTCAAAAAGGCAAGGACTTGCTTGTCACGGGCCTTATAGCCGCCCGTGTCACTCCACGCACAGACCACTAACGCGGCTTCCGACTGAAGTTTTTGTAGCCACTGATCGTTCTCCGGCCCTATAGGGTCGGCTACTCGATGGAGAGCGCCCTGATCGGTTGAACGATAGGCAAACAAATTGCCGACAAGCAAACCGCCATATCCCCACCGTTTTGCGTAGTTGATGCAGATTCGGGATGTGTTGTCTTCAACTTTCTCGTCTGCCGTCGAAGGATTCAAGCAAATGAAAAGAACCAATGGCTTTTTATCATCCCAAACACGCCGGAGTTCATAGCGGTATTTACTACATGGGGAAATCACAGCAGATGCTCTCATGTAAGCTCAGTGTCGATCTTTTTTTTCAATGCTTTTGCCTTTGCTGATGCCTCTGAAGCTTGCTCGTAAATCGATTTCTTCCACGATTCGGGCATGTCCTTAAAACCAAAATCTATCATGGCCCTGAATATCTTAGGCTTCAGGTGGGTATCGAATACGATGTGGCAAGTTGGACAGAGCATCAACAGGTTGTTTGCCATCTTTTTCCCCTCGGCCAGTATATGGGCTTTCTGCCTTATCCCTACATGATGGCCGCACATCTCACATATTCCAGCCGATTTCATATTCTCAGGCAGTCCTTTTTTAAGCCGAACAAGTTATTGTTACTCTTCTTCTGGGTAAGCCCAGAGCTTTAATTCACTCAATGGTGGAAACTCGACCGGAAGAAGCAGTAAGTCGAATGGCATGTCTACTTCACCAGCCTGTGACAGCTCAATATCCATGTGTCCGTGCTCTTCACAATAGTGAGCTACGATCTTCATGTACCGTCTCAACAGGAGAACCGGGGGAAATATCCCCTTGCTCTGCATCCACAAGAGCATGTCGCGTCCCTGTTTAGAGCTATTGCATTTCCGACAGGCCCAGATGAGATTATCCGATTCGTCAGATCCTCCTTTTATTCGGGGAATGAGATGATCTATCGCCAGATTCAACCTGCTTCCGCAGTAAAAGCACGCTTGAGAAACGATCATTTTAAGACGCTCATCATCGTATAATGATCGCATCGACATTTTACCGGAAACAAAACCATTATAAAGATTGTTCCTTATTATGTGGTGAATCGTCTTGTATTTTGAGACTCCATCCTGCAATGCTGAATGAGCACGTGCAAGGTTCGCATACGACCACGCAATATGTTTCCTTACTGTATTGATTTTGGGTGGCATGTATGGCCTTCCATCCTATCTATTAACTGATTTCTGGCTTTCACGCCAGTTGCCAACCAAAAAAGCCCGTCAAGTCGAACGCGAATATTTGCCAGCCGTGGCTTCGGCATGATTGACGCTCTTTGAGATTGTCATAGCTCGACACTTTGCAACAAAGTGTCCAGATCTAGAAATGCAATCCCTTTTGTCCAACCGTGATCGGCGAGCAGAGCGTCGATCACGACGCAAACTCTTCTTGACTGATGCCAGGCGCACGGCGAATGACTTTCACCTGCGGTGTACGCTTCATTCGCTTTTCGTTGTCAGGCGTAACGGGTTGCGCGTCGGGATCGCTCAAGGCGGCGGCATGGCGTTGCGCTTCAGTCATAGCGTCGAAGCGTTCCCAATCGTGCTCAGGAGGAATTTCATAGGGCTCGGCTCCTCGTGGCGAAATAATACGAATCTTATCATCTCTCATGGTGTAGGCGACATAGAATAAACGATTTCCCACCATGCCGATGATGGCATACCGGTCTTCGCCACACGGCACGCGCTCAACGAGCCAGGCGACGGCGAAAGCGTCCTTGAACATGTCCCGCGCGTGCCGCTACCCTCATTCCAGGCCCGTCTCCTAAAGGCGTCCGCTGAAGGCGGCCGCTTCCACCACCCCGACGGTCGTCAGGTTCACCACGGCCTCCGCCGTGACTCCGTACTGGCGCAGGTGAGCGGGGAGGCGCGTTCCCGTGAGGAGGGGTCCGATGGAAACCGCTTCCCCCATGTACTGGAGAAGGTCGAGAGCGATATTTCCGGAATTGAGGTCCGGGAATATGAGGACATTGGCGTCGTTCTTGAGTTCGGAGAACGGGAAGTACTTCTCCCTGATGCTGGCATCGAGAGCCGTCGAAAGTTGGATTTCTCCGTCGATAACCAGATCGGGCGCCCGTTCTTTGGCGATTTCGGTTGCACGGCGGACCTTTCGGGTGAGCGGATGGTCGACGCTGCCGTAACTGGAGAAAGAGAGCATGGCCACGCGTGGTTCAATCCCGAGGGAGCGTGCTCTGTTTGCGGCAAGCAGGGCCGTTTCCGCCAGGTCCTCGGCGTCGGGATTGATGTTGATGCCGCAGTCGGCCAGGAAGTATACGTTCTTGGGGAGCAGCACCATGTGATGGGTGGAGACTCTTCGTATGCCGGGAGCGGGTCCGATGACCTCCAGGACCGTCCGGAGAGCTTCGGCGTAGTGCACCGAGGCGCCGCCGATCATCATGTCTGCGCCGCCCGTGTGGAGCATCAGCGCCGCAAAGTAGTCGTGCCGCCGCATGCGCCGCCTGGCTTCTTCGAGCATCACGCCCCGCCGTCTGCGCATCCGGAAGTATTCCTGGACGTAGGAGTCGTAAAGAGGGGACCGGGAAGGATTCACCACCTGTATCCCGCCGAGATCGAGGTCCAGCCGGTTGATGACTTCGCCTATTTCCTCTTCCCGCCCGAGGAGGATAGGGCTTGCGATCCCCTCGGTGACCAGGATGCTGCACGCTCTTAGAATCGGTTCGCTGGAACCGTCGGAGAACACGACGCGCAAGTTCTTCTGACGGGCCTTCATGACGAGGCCTCGCAGAGTCTCCCGGCCGGTTCCCATCCTCACGAGCAGGCTCTCCTGGTAGGGTTCGTTCTCGATGACGCAACGGGCCACGCCTTCTTCGATGGCCTGGCGGGCCACGGCGGCGGATTCACGGATGAGGATGCGCGGGTCAATGGGCTTGGGGAGCAGGTATTCGGGGCCGAAGCTGAAGTGTTCGTTGGCATATGCCCGCTCGACCTCTTCCACCACGTCTTCACGGGCCAGTTCGGCCAGAACGCGAGCCGCGGCGATGAGCATTCCCTCGGTGATCTGGGTCGCCTGCACGTCCAGAGCGCCTCGGAAAATATACGGGAAGCTGAGTGTGTCCAGTATGGCGTTGGGGTACTGGCCGAGTCCCGTTGCAACGATCACGTCCCTGCGGCTGGCTCTCGCGGCTTCATAGCTGATTTCCGGTTCGGGCGACGCCAGACAGAACACGATGGGAAAGGGGCTCATCGAGCGAACCATTTCCTGCGTGACGACGCCGCCCGTTGCGGAGCCGAGAAACACGTCGGCGCCGCGCATCCCCTGAGCCAGTTCCCTGGCAGGATGATTGCGTGCGAAAACGCGCTGGTATTCGTGCAGATCGGTGCGGTCGGGGTGAAGAAGGCCCTTGGAGTTGTAGACCAGGAGGTTTTCGGGCTGCACGCCCAGTTTGAGGAAGAGCCGCGCACATCCTGTCCCCCCCGAACCCACGCCGCAGATGACGACGCGGATCTCTTCGACTTTCTTTTCGACCAGCTCGAGCGCGTTTATGAGGGCAGCAGTGGCCACAACCGCGGAACTGTAAAGGTTCTGGTTGAAAACGGGGATGTTCATGCTCGTATTGAGGCGGTCGTAAATCTGGAGACCTTCGAGGGCGCGGATATCCTTCAGATTGATGCCCCCGAAGGTGGGTTCGAGCATTTGAACCGTCTCGATGAAGCGTTCGGGGTCCGTGGTGTTGAGTTCGAGGTCGAAGACGTCGATGTCTGCAAGCCGTTTGAAGAGGACGGCCATGCCCTCCTGAATGGGCTTTGCCGCTTCGGGGCCGACGTTGCCAAGGTCAGGAACCGCCGATCCGTTGGTGATGACCCCGACGAGATTCCCGCGGGAGGTGTAGCGGAAGATCTTGGACGGGTCTTCAAGAATCGCCTCGGTGGCGTACACGGCTCCCGGGAGGTAAGCCAGACGCATGTCGTGGGGCGTCAGACAGGCTTTGGTGGCCCGTAATTCGATCTTTCCCGGACGGTCGGCCTCATGGTATGCGAGGGAATCCTTTCTCCTTATCATGACTGTTGCTCCTTATCGGATCGTAATGTATGCGGCATTCCCGCCGTTAAGGGGTAGCGCTGGATGGTCTCTCGTATCATGGCGGGGAAGGTGCCCACCGGTCGGGCTTGAAGAATCCAGAGCGTGGTGCCCTCGATGCCGAATTCGATGTCGAGCGGGTATCCATAGGCCGCCTCGAGACGAACCGCGGTTCGGACCAGTTCGACGAGTTCGATGTATTCGAGAGCGGGGCGGAGGCGCTGATGGTACAGGGTTGGAGTGCGGATGGTGCCGAAGCCCGCGCGCGTGTTGAAAACCACCCGCTCAAGCTTGTCGCTGGTAATATATCGGAAACGGAGGGGCGCATCCAGGATGTTGTCCGTCCTCGCGACCACGATGAGGTCGGCTGCAACCGTGCCTGAGACGACGCCTTCGCCCAGTCCTAACCCCACGTTGATGACGATTTCGCGGAGTTTGTCTTCAGCGACGTTCACCGTTTGAAGGACTCCGGAGACCCGCGACCAGGCGTTCCGCTGGATGATGATCCCGCCGCCGGCCCGTGCGAAATCCGACCCCATTACCGCCCGGTTGTGGATTGCCCGTTCTGTCCAGAGCCCGCTCCACGCCCTCTTGAGGTGTTCGAGAAGGGAGTCCTCTCCGTGGATGAAAAGAAAGGTATCGAATTCGCCGGCGCGGGTGGCCACCTCCGTATCCTCTTCCCGCCCGGAGGATCTGATGGCCACGAATGGTCTCGAAGCGTCTTCTTCCGGCCCGGTTCCACGGGGCGCCCCTTCGGACAGGCGGGCATAGGCGGTGAACACTTCGTCGACAATGGGTTGAGGGATTGTGACTCTTTCCCACAATTGGAGGATCGCCCGGGACTTCTGTGAATTGTTCTGGTCCTCGCGTGCCAGGATGGTCTCGATGGCCCGAATGACCGTGGGAGCTTCGTCGAGGAGGCCTTCGATGCTTTCAGCAGTTTTCTTGTCGAGTGGCGCATCGAGTGCATCCTGAAAGGCCCGGTCGGTCACGACGAACCAGGGGGGAACGAGACCGCGTCCTGCGAGTCTTTCGATTTCGGCCAGATTTGCCGCTTTCCAGCCGATGACGGAGAAGAGTTCGAATCCGCCTTCCTCCGGGCCGAGAACACGGCGGTTTTCGAGTTGCCGTCGCACTGCTTCGTCCTGGCGGACGATGGAATCCTTGAGGTCGTCTACGGGAGCCCTGATTTCCGGAGGCGTGTCGAGCACCATGTCGAGCCGTTGAACCTGGCGTACGACGTGGCGGAGGCGGAAATCGGTCTTCCGGGTCGAAACGGATTCTTCGATGTTTTTCACCAGCCGGTCCCGCAATGCGTGCAAGTATTTCCACGCGAGCGCCGAGACTTCATTCGCGGCGGAATCATCGGCGGCAACCGGTTCGAACCCGCAAGCCAGCAGCGAAGCGGAAGTCTCAGCGAGAGCCTGGCACAGTCGAATGACCTGCAGGCGCAGAGATAGAATCTCGTAAGGTTGAGACGAGACGGGTATTCTCCTGCGGGCTTCCTCGGACCGGTCGAAGTACCGCCGCTGAAGGCTGCGTGATATATCGAGAATGTAGTCTCTCACGGCTTTGCCGACACTGTGGTTTCCCAGGAGCAGGCACAGAAACCTGCTCTTTTCATCCCTGCCGCCCCCGTCTGCCGATAGATGCTTTCCGAAAAACAATTCGTGGACCACGTGATGAGCCAGGAGAACGTCGCTCAACTGGGTCAACTGTTTTTCTATCTGGTGGCGGGAACGGAGCCTGCGTCCACGCAGAACGAGGATTTCTTTTTCTTCTCCCACGTTCGCCAGGCGCTGGCCTGCTTCCCCCAGGTGACGAAAGCTTTCGTGAAGACTGAGGACTTCACGATCCTGCCCCAGGACTCGCAGGAAGCCCTCTTCGGCGTCCAACACCACGAGGTCGCCTTCCACGAGGCGTCTTTCCCGTTTGCGTACGTCCAGCCTGACGGAGACCCTGAATTGTTGGACTTCTCTCTCTTCCTCCCTGTATTCCAGAGTGCTGTACAGGACGGAGGGAGCGCCTGTGGGCAGGATATGCCAGCGGCCGGAGATTATCAGGGCGGGTTTGTGAAACTGAATGGCGATGAGACCGGCATGGCTGAGGATTCCACCTCCAACGGAAATGACTCCGGCGGAGTGATAGAGGAAGGTGTTGTCTTCCGGGTGAATGGACGGGGCGAGGAAAATGGCGTCTTTAAAATCTTCGGGGGCCCGTCCGGGGGCAGCGCAAAGAACCCTCCCGACCGACCGTCCCGGCGAAGCTCTGAGACCTTCGATCATATTGTCGCCGGGAATGGGTTTCGGCCGTTGCAGCGGGTTCATCCGCCTGAAACAGGCGAGAACGCTTTCGGCATCGTCGCAAACGTCGGTTTTTATCGACTCCATTCCGGCCGCCTGGTAATTGTTGAGCCACAGCAACTCGGCGAACTCGGATGCGTCGATGCTTCCGTTTGACTGCCACGCGAGGGCGGATTCGCGACGCGTGAGATAGAGAGGATCTCCATGGGAAAACATGGCGAGTCGGATGATGCCCGCTCCGTCACGCAACACGTAAAGCCCGAGGGACTTCCCACAGAGAGCCATGGAGGCGCGCTGCACATCGAAACCATTGAGACTTCCGCTGGTTTGAAAACGCACGGTTCTCTCGAGGGGACCGACCATGTGAGCCAGGAGGAACGAGGAGAGCAGGACGCCAAGATGCATGGCGTGATTGCCTTCGATGGTCGTCAGGAGAGGGGCGAGCGAAGGAGAAACCCCTCCGCTCTCATCTTCACCGGAGAGAATCTCGGCGAAAAACTCCGCTTCGTGCTTCCGTTGAAAAGAATCCGGCGAACTTCTTTGAAATCCGTCGGGAGTCTCGACAATTTCCCCGCTGGCCAGGGCCTTGCGGAGGGGGTTCAGGAAGAGATTCTCAACCGCGATTTGTCCGAGACCTTCATCTCCGCCCTCCTCGAAAAGAGGGCTCGTCTCGATACCCAGATTCGACATGCAAGCCCGTATTGTATCGAAAAGGTCGGGAGGGGACGGTTTAGTGAACCGGTCACAGTAGGGTTCTCGGCCCGACCACGTCACCTCCCGTTCGCCGGCCGTACCGCTCTCAACGCCAATCAGGATCTCCTGGCGATTCTGAGAGAGCAATTGCTGGATGGGCAGCACACCCCAGCGCAGGAAGAATCTCGACCAGGCTTGGGCTACCGTTCGGCGGCTTTCTCTCGTAAGATCGAGGAACCCGATGACCCAGTCAACTTCCATGAGGTAGGGAGCGAGGCGCAGGAGAGCTTCGGCCTTTTCGCAGATGTCGCCCAATCCCAGGGCTCGTTCCTTGTCGTAACGCGCATGGACCCGGGTGTTCTCCACCTGGACATCGAATTCGAGCCGGTGAAAAAACTGCTGGATGGCCTCGAGGGAAATGTTTGGATGGAGATCGATTTCGTGTTTGCTCACTCCGAAGTATTCGAGATCGATCATGCCTCCTCTGAGCGGGGGGGAATAGTCGATTCGAAGGAAGGCCGGATGATTCAAAAAGGCCAGATAGTAGTGGACTTCATTGCCGTAGCAGAAGATCTTGACGCTTGGGAGACGGTACTGGGCATGGATGATCTGCCGGCTAAACCCATCCACCACGACTCCCACCGAATAGGGAATCTGCGTCAGCCTGGCTGCGTCCTTTTCAGAACCGAAATTCACATAGTTTATGTCCTGGGTGACGTGAAGAATCCGTTTGGACGAGGCAACCAGGAGGGTTACGGTCCGGTTGGTCGCCCTTCCCGACTCGACAAGACGAAACCCCAGTCTGAGTCCGCGCTGGTGCAGGAACCGTTTGAGACCGTGAAGGGTCCTGACGCTCCCCATGGATTCCGGATCTTCGAACATCTGGACCAGCCGGGTGAGTTCGGGGGAGAGTTGCGGTTCGGTAGATTCCTTGTCGAGTTCGGCGAGAATTCGCCGGCGCAGATCGCGGTATAACCCCGGGAGGATTGCGCACTCTTCGGCGTAAGCAGAGAAAAGTGCGACGAAATCCGACACGATGTGGTCCATCCGTTCCACTATCCGTTCGACTTTTTCCCTGGTCAGGGGGGCGACGTCGAGGATATCGGCGAGTACTTCCGAATGGGTGATATTGTAAAAACGGAAACGGGATACGATGTCATCTTCCGCCTCCTTGCGGTTGTCGACGGGGAGTCCCCCGTGAGCTACAAAAAGATAGAATTCACCGGTCTTTCGGGCCTCCTCGACGGAGTTGAAAAGCGATGCCTCAGATGGGGAAACCATGAGAGGGAAAGAACTGGCGATGCTGATTCCCGTGTATTTGCGGACTTCAAGGCCGAAGTTCATCCGTGCCCATCCGAGTTCTGAGATGGCTTCCCTCAAAAGTGTGTTGCCGCAGACCGTCTCTGCCTGCTGCAACCCGGGAAGACAGAGGGGCGGGCCTGCGGCCGGGACCAGGTTGAGAACATCGAGATGAGTTGCGCGGCTATAAGTTAGATAGGGCGCCAATATCTCGTAGGCTGCTTCACCAAGGACTTTCACGGTCAGGTCCGTGGAAGCGGGTTCCTTTCCGAGGTCCAGAAGCCGTCCGGCAAGACGGCGAACTTTTCCGTCGGCCTCGTTGAAGTAGAGGGCAACTACCGGATCGGAGTGCAATTCGGGGTGTGGCGAGGGGAAGGAATAGATGATTTCGCTTATGGCAGCCAGGTACTCGGGTTCCCCCAAGGAACTCCCCTCCGATTCCATTCGCTCGGCAAAAAAAACCGCCACGGTCAGATCGTGAGGCAGTTTTCCCGCCTTGGCCAGCTCTGCGGTTCTACGGAATGCGCAGTGCAGGAGTTCCCGGTCGCGTACGCTCAACATCGCTTCAAGGAAGGGCCAGGGGAGGGATGCCTTCGATGAGAGTTCGTCCAATAGGTCGAAAAGATGGGTCGCAATGGACCCCGACCGAATTCCGACCAGGGGAAACAATCGTTCAAGGCACTCCGGCGAGAGCAATGCAGATCTTGCTTCGAGTAGCTCCTTTATGGCCATGCATGCCTTTTGAACGCGTTCCGGACTCCCCATCGCCACCTCGAATTCTGCGGCGATGGCTGCTATGCAGCTATGCAGGGATTCTGTTTCAGCGGGTGTGGCAGGAGGGTTTATCGGGTGGGCCGGTTTCGCGTCGTTCATGAAGAATCTTCTCCTTTTCCTCCGTCGTCTCCTCGTGCAGTCAGCGCAAAAGGCCATCCGGCAATGATGGAAGAGCCAAACCATGGGGGGGCTTGATTCGCCTCATAAGGTCCGATTTCGAGATGGGTGATGACGGGGAGAAGACGGGAAATCGCTCCTGGGGCAGAAGGACGGCGCCGAGCAGGCCCCCATGCATGACTTCAACGGACCAGGCTTACGTCCGTCGGATCAGCGGTTCCCCAAGATGGACGAATATAGGCATTCGAAGACTCGTCTCCGCTCAGCGCCAGAAATATCCCCCTGCAGATCATCGCCCGCTACAGTGCTTGCCCGGCAAGACAATGTGACATTACGCAAGGTTCCGGGATGACAGGGAGCATTCACTCCGACGGCCTCTCGGGCCGTCGGGTGGTCCAACTATTTTCGCCGAAATGATTGTAACAACTCCGCTATGTTTAAACAATGGAGAATCTCCGGCAAGTCTCCGTGAAAACGGCAGGTGCGGTGCCTGTAGAAAACACTGGAATATAAGGGCACGGATTGATATTTATTAGCGTTGGCTGAATCGAGGTCGAAGGACCGCTCCTTTCCGCTCCGTGCTCGAACGGCCATCCGATTCGTATGTGGGCTCTGACGATATGCAGATACGGCAAGAAATTCACCAGGTCTCTCTTCGAAGGAGGGTTTTGAGATGGTATCATATATTGCTATACGAGGGATCCAAGGAGGCTGACGCCGCAGGGCCGGATGGCACGATCTCTGAACCTTCGATGGTTGAACAGGGGAAGAGAACCGCCTCACCGCAATGACACGAGGCAAAGGAGGTTTGAGGTTGGGATGCACGTTGCGCGTACTAATCGTCGATGATCAGGGCTCCATGCGCAGCCTCTTGAAAAAGATGTTGCTCCAGATGGGGTGCTTCCAAATCATCGAAGAAGCCGCCGATGGGGAGGACGCCTGGAGCAGGCTGAGAACGCAGGCTTTCGACCTGGTCATTGTGGATGTCAACATGCCTCGTCTGGGTGGAATTGGACTTCTGAAGCGTTGCAGGGGTGAAAACGATATGCGGGATTTACCCTTCCTGATGATCTCAGGCGATGCGATGCCCGAGGTCGTTGCCTACGCCAGCGAGTGGGGGGCCTATGACTACATCGTCAAGCCATTCTCCTTCAATATCCTCAAGAGCCATATAATGGCTATCATGGAACGTTGGCGAAGCCCGGAGGAATCGTTTTTCAGAGAGGCGGAACGGCTGAAGGAAGAGGGCTATGCCCAGGAGGCGCTTGAGAAGGTCGAGGACTTCGAGAAGTCGATGGCCACACCGAAGACAAGATGGCTCAACCTGAAGGGTGAGTGTTTGATTGAACTCGACAGGATTGAGGAAGCAGCGGCTTCCATCGAGAAGGCTCTTCAACTGTCCGATCACTATCTCGCCGCCCATAAGAGTTACGCGGTGGTGCACCAAAAACTCGGTAATACCGAAAAAGCCATTGAGGCTCTTGAAAAGGCGGACAGTCTGAGTCCGACGGGCGCTGACAGGAAAATAACGCTCGGGAAACTGTTGATGAAATGCGGTCGAGAGGAGGAAGGAAAGAAGTATCTCGATAGAGTGCTGAAAATGCCTCAATCCGATGATACCGAAGCAAATCGCCTGAAGGTTGCTGGGGTGTACCTGGAATCCGGCCGGTTTGAAGAGGCGGAGAAGCTTTATTTGAGGGCGCTCAAAGACAACCCGGAGGAATCCGAAGCGCTCAACCGACTCGGCATCGCATTGAGACGTCAGGGCAAATTCCAACAAGCCGAAGCGTACTATCAACTCGCCTTGAAGAGTTTTCCAGAAAATCCCGCCATCCATTACAATCTGGGAGTCCTCAATCTGAACCTGCAGAATAAGACAAAAGCAGTGGCTCACCTTAAGAAATCTCTTGAGTTCGATCCGGACTTCGAGCCAGCTCAACGATTGCTTGAGAACATGACGAAATGATCCGTGGAATCGATCTGCGCCGCCGGCCTCTCTTCGGATGAGGCGGATGGGCCGCGACCGGGGTGTTCCATCGGCGCTCTCGCAGTTTTTCCGGCAAGCAGCTAATTTTATTGCTGAGTATGGCAACAGAACACTATTTCTCTTCTTGCGATTTTATGTAAGAAATGCCAATATATGCTTGCAGCTTCGTCAAATCATTCCAAAGATGGATACCGCAAGATAAAGGAGTTGCCCTATGAACATCCTTAAGAGTCTCGGCTTGGGAATTGCGCTGGTGAGTTGTTGCCTCATGGGAGGTGACCAACGGGTTTTTGCCCAGACTGCTCCACCGGAAAATGAAGCCGTTGCGCAGCCCCCTGAGCCGGAAGCGAGCGGTTCGGAGACTGACGGTTCAGCGGAGGCGGGGCTCGGAAAGGTCGATCAAGAGATACTATACGCACGGCCGCAGGTCGAAAAGAGTCTCATGGGAGCTGATTTCACCTATCCGCTGTCGAACATGCTCGATCCGTTTGTCCCTTTCATCGTTCCGGTGCAGAAAGTGACATCGGTGGCTCCCCCTCCTGAGGAGGAGGGAGACCTGCCTCCTGAAGCTCAGAGGCCCTTGACGCCGCTCCAAAAGATGAGTCTGGGGGAAATCGAGCGAGGTCTGAAGGCCATTCTGTGGGGAGATATGGGGCGAAAGGCGGTCATTGAGGATTCGGGTGGAAAGGGCTATATCGTAAGCGTCGGAACCCCTGCGGGCGATAACAAAGGTGTTATCACGCAGATCTTCAACGATCATCTGGTCATTCAACAGGAAATCTGGGAGGGAGAGACGAAGCGCATGGTGTCTCTGAACACGGTTGTGAAACTCAAGAAGAAAGACTGAGCCTGGCAGCATTATAGAGCAGTTTATCCGAGAGGATGGCCTCCGGTGCACGCGGTCCGAAGGCCTGCGCTTCCGCATTCGAGGACTGGATTCTTTATGGGCCTCAAGTAAAGATAGTTCCCAGGTACCCCGGTCCCCATAGGCCGAAAGTGGGGACCGGGGTCGAGATGAATCCCGAAAAGATTCCTGGCCGAGTTCGGCTTACCCTCGCAGCTTCTTGAGCCCGTCCCCCATGATACTCAAGCCTCTTTCGAGCTGTGCATCCGTTATAACGAGAGGCATGAGCGTTCGGATGACATTCCCGAAATTGCCGCAAGAGAGGATGACGAGGCCGTTCTCCCAGCAGTGTTTCACCAGAGCCTTGGCTTCGTCGGCGGCTGGTTGTTTGGTCTCGCGGTCCTTCACGAGTTCGACGGCAAGCATTGGGCCGAGCCCTCTCACATCCCCGATGATCTCATATTCTTTCTGCCATGCGTCGAATTGCGAGCGGATCTTCTCGCCCAGCTTGACAGCACGGTCGAGGAGATTTTCCTCACGGAAGACGTCCAGAACGGCGAGGGCCGCGCTGCAACTGACGGGATTGCCCCCGAAAGTGCCGCCGAGCCCGCCCACCTGTGGTGCGTTCATCATCTCGGTCTTGCCGATCACGGCGCTCAGAGGCATGCCCGCCGACAGACTCTTGGCGGAAGTCACCATATCGGGTTCGATGTTCCAGTGTTCGATGGCGAACATTTTGCCGGTTCGTCCTATGCCCGTCTGAATCTCGTCGCAGATGAAGACGATTCCGTTGTCGCGACAGATTTTGATGAGCTTGGGGAAATATTCCTTCGGCGGAACCGTAAATCCCCCTTCCCCCATGATGGGTTCAACGAGGAGTCCCGCGGTGCTCTCGGCCGCTACATTGGTGATGAAAAACTCCTTCAGGTAGTCCGCACAGGCCGTGTCGCAGGCCGGGTGCTTGAGGCCGAAAGGACACCGGTAACAGTATGCGTTGGGCATGCGATAAATTTCCGGTGCGAAAGGACCGAAGCCGAACTTGTAGGGCTTCACCTTGCTCGTCAGCGTCATGGTGAGAAGGGTGCGCCCGTGGAAGCCGTTTTCGAAGGCGATGATCGCGGGCCTCTTGGTATAATAGCGGGCGATTTTGACGGCGTTTTCAACGGCTTCCGCTCCACTGTTCGCGAAAACGGCCATTTTGGGAAACGAACCCGGAGTCAGCTCGACAAGCCTGCGCGCGAGTTCAACGTATGGTTCATACATCACGATGTGAAAACAGGTGTGAGTGTATTTCTCGGCCTGATCTTTGATGGCGGCCACGACTTTTGGGTGGCAATGGCCCACGTTCATCACGCCGATCCCGCCGGCGAAATCGATGATCTCCCGCCCCGCGACGTCATAGATGACCGCGCCGCTGGCCTTCGAAGTGAAGTAAGGGGTTGCATTGAATGGACCTTGCGGGACGACTTTTTCGCGCAGTTCGCGCAGTTGCACTTCCTTCTCTGAACCGTTCATCATCTACTCCCGGGCGCCGATGGAATTTGATGCTTCCGCTGCGCCTCGATACAAAAACAGCGGTGAAATGCGTGCGGCGTTATGCCTGCCGCAGAAACTGCCTCCGTGACGGGCTGCGTTGCACACAACCCGTTCTGCTCCTCCAATCGTTTGATTCTGTGCTTTCCAGGCGATGGGATTATAAACCGAGATAGGCAACTTTGACATGGGGATTCTCCAGGAGTTCCAGGGCGGGACCCTCCATCACGATTCGGCCGTGTTCGAGGATGTATCCCCGATTGCTCATATTCAAAGAATTCTTCACGTCCTGTTCGACGAGCATGATCGTCGTGCCTTGCTGCACGATTTTCCGAAGGGTCTCGAAAATCACCTTAATGAGCAAGGGAGCGAGACCGAGGGAAGGTTCATCCAGGAAGAGCAGTTTTGGTTTGGCCATGAGCCCCCGGCCGATCGCGAGCATTTGCTGCTCGCCGCCGGAAAGCGTCAGGGCGAGTTGGTCTTCTCTTTCCTTCAGCCTTGGGAAAAGACTGTAGACCTGTTCGAGAGTCTCCTCCTTCACCTTGTCCGCACGCGGGTTGTAGGCGCCCACAATCAGGTTGTCTTTCACGGTCATGAGCTTGAAAATGCGCCTGCCTTCCGGAATGTGGACCACACCCAGCTCGACGATCTTTTCGGGCGGCAATGTGTGTATCGGCTTTCCCTCGAAGAATATTTCGCCCGAGCGTGGTGTCATGAGGCCGGAGATGGTTCTGAGGAGGGCGGATTTGCCCGCTCCATTGCCACCGATCATGCTCACCACCTCGCCCTCTTCAATCTTCAGGTTGAGGTTGTAGACGACCTGGACGTCGCCGTAAAAGACATTCAGATTCCTTACGTCAAGAAACGGCATATTCTTCTCCCAGATAGGCCTTGATGACATTGGTGTCGCTTGCAACCTGCTGCGGGGGGCCTTCAGCGATCTTGCAGCCGAAATGAATGACCGCTATCCAGTCGGACAACTTCATGATGGCCCGCATGATATGCTCGATGACGAAAATGGTGATCCCTTTTTGTCGAAGCTGGCGGATGATGTCGATCATCTCATCCACCTCGGTGGGACGAAGGCCCGCCATGACCTCGTCGAGGAGGAGAAGCCGCGGGTTCGTGGCAAGCGCGCGTGCTATTTCCAGTCGTTTTCGGTCGGCGATGTTGAGATTGCCCGCCAGGGTATCTTTCTTGTGGGAAAGATTGAGAGAATCGAGGACATCCATCGCTTTTTCCTCGGCGTTCGAGACTGAACGGACTCTGGAGAAGCTCCCAACCATCACGTTGTAGAGGACCGTTTTGGAGGAAAACGGCTTTACAATCTGGAATGTCCGCGCAAGGCCCTTCTTGCAGAGATCCCAAGGCATTTGACCGTTGATGCGATCGTTGTTGAACAGAATCTCGCCCCTGGTGGGCGGGTAGACGCCGGCGACGCAATTGAACAGAGTGGACTTGCCCGCTCCGTTCGGGCCGATGAGGCCAAGAATCTGCCCCTCCCTGATGGTGAGGTCGAAAGACTGCACGGCGGTGAGGCCGCCAAAGTTCTTGGTTAGATTGCTTATCTCGAGAAGGTTCATGTCAGGCTTCCTCCACTATCGCTTTTCGCCCCAGGCGGTCGACGATCTTGCTGTAGAACCTGCTGAGCGGCTCCTGGATGCCGCGCGGCTGGAAGATCATGACCAGAACCAGCGCGAGGCCGAAAATGACAAGGTGCAAGCCGGGGAGTTTGTCGCCGAAGTAAATTCGCGTAAAGTCGCTGAGAGGTCTCAGGAGCAGCGCCCCGAGAACCGGTCCCGCGATGGACCCCCTCCCGCCGATGAGGGCGATGAAAGCGATTTCAAAAGACAGATCGAGGCCGATGACGCTCTTGGGGTAGATGAAAAGCGTAAACTGGGCGTAGAAGGTGCCGGCCAAAGCGGTCAGGAAGGAACTCATGACCATTGCGATCAATTTGCATCTGGCGACGTTCACCCCGAGCGCTTCAGCCGCCTCCGGTTCTTCCCCTCCCGCATTGAGGGAGTAACCAAGCTTGGATCGGGCGATGAGGTGCGTGAGTATCAGCACCAGCACGAGCATGATCAGAATGATGTAGTAATAGGGGACCTTCGAGTTGAATTGAAAGGAAACGAATCCCACGTCGAGAGGTGGAATCTGCAACCCCCTCGGCCCGTTCAGCTTGAAAGGTCCGAGTTTGTCGATATTTTCGACCATGACGCGCAGACCTTCGGCAAAAGCGATGGTGCACAGGGCGAAGTAGGCGCCACGCATCTTGAGGGTGGGAAAGCCGATGATCAGACCGGCGACAACCGCAAGGATTCCCCCTGCGATCATGCCGAGCCATGGGCTGATGCCGTATTGGAGATAAAGGATGGTCGAAGTGTAGGCGCCGATGCCCACGAAAGCCGAATGACCGAGTGGCAGTACGCCTGCGAATCCACCCACCAGGTTCCAACTTGTGGTCAGGTAGGCGTAGAAGTACAGAAGAATCAAGATATGAAGATAGGTCGCGCTGTGCATGACCAGAGGCAGCCCAAAGGCCGCCGCTGCCACAAGCGCAAGGGAAATCTTATTGGACGATGCAGGTTTCATTGCTTCTCCGTGGGCGCACAATCCCGGCTACCAGTCGTACTTCAACCCGAACATGCCGGAGGGCTTGATGAAGAGGACAGCCAAAAAAAGACCGTAGATGATGGCTTCGGTCCAGGTGGATGTCATGTATTGCGGGCCGATGGATTCGATCAGTCCCACAATTATACCGCCGAGAATCGCCCCGAGGATGCTCCCGAGACCTCCCAGCACCACTATGATGAATGCCTTGATGTCGAACAAAACGCCGACGGTGGGAAAGACGTTGTAGAAGGGGACGAAGACCACGCCCGCAACGCCGGCGATGGCCACGCCAATTCCGAAAGCCACGTTGAAAATCTTGTAGGGGCTTATGCCTTGAAGGCTTGCGGCGTCACGGTCGAGGCTGGTGGCTCTGATCGCCCGGCCGATGCGCGTCTTTTGGAGGAACCAGAAAAGCCCGCCGGCGGTCAGGATCGTAATGATGAAGCCGAAAAACTTGGGGGCGGAGATGAAAATCTCGCCGATTTGGAACATTTTCCCCGCGAGCGGATTCGCGGGGAGGGACCTGTACTGTGGACCGAAAACGAGGAGTGCAAGGTTGTCCAGGATGTACCAGACGCCCGTGGTGACTATGATGACCGTGACGGGTTCGCGGACGTCCCGTTCGGCCTTGAAAATCGGTTTGATAACGATGTCCTGAAGAAAATAGCCGAACAGGTACATGAGGGGAACGACCACTATGAGGGCGATATAGGGATGCACCCCGCTCAGGGCAACCGTCCAGTAGGCGGCGTACATGCCCACCATCAGGAGTGAACCATGGGCGAAGTTGATCACCTTGAGGACACCGAAGATAAGCGTCAGACCGAGTGCGGTGAGGCCATAGATGGTCCCCAAGAGGACGCCGTTGATAATGTCTTGAAGAAGAAAAATCATAAATCCTCCCAACGGGCCTGGGCAAAGGGGCAATAATGTTGAGTTGCGACCCCCTCTCCCCCGTTTCGGGGGAGAGAGAGCGTTCTTCCCACCTTAAGACAAACAACCTCGGGGCAAAGGGAGGCGCCCGTCCGCGGCGTCCCCCCTTGCAGGTCGTGAAACGGGTGCCTATTCTTTCGGCATCGGGAAAACAGGGGTATAACCGGCTCGCCGGGCATCCTTGGGCCATACACTGATGCGTTCCAATCCGGCGCCGATGTCGTTGATCTGGGCCACTACCAGGCCCGCATGCTTGTTCTGGCCCGTCTCGTCGAACTCAATGGCGTTGTAGGAAGCGATCATGGCGGGACCGGTGGTGATGTTGGTCTTCGCCAGAGCGTCACGAAGGGCCTTGGGATCGAGAGATCCCGCACGCTCCAGAGCATCCGCCAGGACGTAACAGGCAATGTAGGCGTCCACCGCTTCGCCTGCCAGGTTCTGGTTGTACCTCGCCTTGTATTTCGCGTTGATTTCCTTGACGCCGGGCTTGTTGACGTCGGTTTCCCATTCCACTATGTCGTATACGTATCTCGCGTTCTTGCCGAGCGATGTGATGAAAGAGGGGTCTGCGTGCCCGCCGCCGCTACCGATGATGACCTTCGGGCGGACCTTGTATTCAGCGAGGGTGTTGGACAGAAGGATGGCATCCGCGGCGTTGGATACCAGCAGCAGCACGTCCGGATTGGCTCGCTTGATCTTGTTCGCAACGGCGGCAAGGTCGGTGGCCGTAGAGGGGTACGGTTCGTCAAGAACAATCTTGTAGCCGAACTGGGCGGCAAGTTCTTTCCATTTTGCAGCAAATCCGGTTCCCCAATCCCCGTTTTCATACACGAAGGCCACCGTCTCGAGGGGCGTATTGAACTCCTTTTTCATGTCTTCGAGGAAGCGGAACTGATCGCGGGTCCACCAGGAATCCTTGGCTGCAATGCGGAACACGTTCTTGAAACCCCGTTCGGTGATGGTGTCGCGAACGGATACGGGAACGATAAATGGAATGCCGTAGCGTTCAGCCACTGCGGTGGCCGGATAGGTCACGCTCGAATTCCATGCCCCCATCAAGACGTTCACCTTCTCAGTGTTGATGAGCCGTTCGGCCTCGGCCACCCCAACCGTCGGGTCGCTCTTGGAGTCGGCGTAGACCATGTCGATTTTCGCTCCGCCAAGGGATTTGATCCCACCAGCCGAGTTGATCTCCTCGATGGCGATTTCGCGTGCGTACTTGGCCTGTTGGCCCACTGACGCCGAGGGGCCGGAGAGAGGCAGGATGTTGCCCACTTTCACCACCTTCTCGGCTGCGCATGCGGCGCCGGGACCGGTCAGGACGACCGCAACGGTCAAAGCCAGACAGCTGATCAGGACCTTTTCCCAAGATAATGCTCTTCTCTTCACGACGTTCTCCTTCCTTGATGAGTAGTGCCTGTTGTGTTTCTGCCCATCTCCATCCGCCAACCACGTAAAATTGCTACTGAATGATCACCTGCATCGTCAAAACTGTCATGCCCGCGGGGAATTGCTCAACTGAAACAACGCATGTGATTCTTACAGGAATTCTGAGCATTCTGCAACCTCCGAGTATGGTAGAAAAACCAAAGAGATACATTAGTGGTACTAATAAAGCTCGACCCGACCAAGTCCGTCTTGACCGTGCCCGGCTTTTTGACTATTTTTTAATGGATACAGATAGAAAGGAGAGTAACGATGATTGAATGTCAATTTCCGGAAGGACAGCTCACGGAAGAGGAAGTGGCGAACATCTTGAGGGACGCTCGCACGGTCGCCGTTGTCGGAATTTCACAAAAAGAGGAGCGAGACAGCAACAAGGTAGCGAAATACCTGAAAGAACATGGGTACAGAGTGATTCCTGTGAATCCCGGATGCAAGGAAGTGCTGGGTGAAAAGTGTTACCCGAATCTCGAATCGGTTCCCGAACATATTGATGTCGTGGATATTTTCAGAAGTGTCGACGCCATTCCGGGAATTGTGGATGAGGCTGTCTCGGTAAAGGCGGGCGCCGTATGGATGCAGTTGGGTCTGGTCCACAACGAGGCGGCCGAAAAGGCGCGGTGCGCTGGCCTGAGAGTCGTGATGAACAAGTGCATGAAGATCGAACATTCCCGGATGACGGGCAAGTAACCCCGTGCAAACGTTCCAGAGAGGATATCGTCGATATGCAATGCTTGCGGCCGGAGGCCTTTTTCGATTTGGATTCCTTTCAGCATCGCGATCTGTTTCGCAATGCCCGGTACGTGTGGGACGCCCTTCCGAATATTTCTGCATTTCTCCAAGAGCGGTGCAAGGGAAACCTCGATGGCATCTGTTGCTTCCGCCGCCCGCTTCCTTTCACGGTGGTCCTCTGGCGCGGCAGCGCGTGGACTGAAGGATTCGAGATCGTGGAAGGGGACGTCGCAAGGGGGAGTTTCCGTGTTAGGATCGATGGCGAGGAGACTGCCGATGCCGTTGTCCTGTACGCGGGAAGCGTTCTTTGGGACGACCGGATTCACATCGGAAACGGGACGGTGATCGAGCCCGGCGCCCTCATCAAGGGCCCAACCATCATAGGATCGTTCACGGAAATCAGGCAAGGGGCTTACGTCCGGGGAAAATGCATCATAGGGGATAGGTGCGTCGTGGGCCACACAACGGAGATCAAGGGCAGCGTGATGTTGAACGGCGCCAAGGCCGGGCATTTCGCCTACATAGGGGATAGCATCCTGGGGAATGTCAGCAACTTGGGCGCCGGCACCAAGCTTGCCAACCTGAAGATCAGGCCCGGCAGCATACGAGTCGATGCCCGAGGAGAGATCATCGATACGGGACTCAGGAAATTCGGAGCCGTCCTGGGCGATGGGGTGGAGATCGGCTGCAACACGGTCACCAATCCAGGGACCGTTCTCGGCAAGGGATGCATGGTCCTTCCCGTCGCTTCCGTTCCGGCGGGCTATCACGCGCCGAAGAGCGTTCTGCGATGAGACCGGTTGGCCCGGTTGCAGATTTCAACCGGAAGGTTGCCGGCATTTTCCGCCACTATCGGCAGTCCCACGACTATGTGACGGAAAAAACCGGCGGCTGCTACAAATTGACCGAACTCGGCGCCTGGGCGACGTCGAGACCCGCTCACATCTTCTATTTTTTTAAACGCCTCGACCTGAGCCGATATGCGCTTTTTGCGGACCTCGGCAGCGGCGACGGACTGGTGGCGTGTATCGCGGGACTTTTTACTTTGTCCGTGGGGGTGGAGATCGATCTCGGTCTCTGTGCAAGAGCGGGCCGATCCTCTGCCGAGTTGGGCCTCGACGGGAGGGTCAAGTACGTCTGTGCGGATTATCTCACCCAGCGCATCCGACGAGCAGACTGCTTGTATCTCTATCCCGACAAGCCTTTGGATGCGCTGGAGGGAATCCTGGCGGAGTGGGGAGGTTCGCTTCTCGTCTATGGACCTCACATTCCGCCACGGTGGCTCACGGGCGTGGAAACCCTCCATTGCGGGAGAGAGCGCATGGTCCGCTATGAGAAAAGCATATCAACCTGAGGAGGTGGTTCAGGTGCCGAGTCCTGTCGCGTTGAAGCACGTCTGCATTCACGGGCATTTCTACCAGCCTCCCCGTGAAAGTCCCTGGCTTGAAGGCATAGAAAAAGAGGACTCCGCCGCCCCTTACCACGATTGGAATGAACGCATCAACTCCGAGTGCTACAGACCGAATACCGCGGCGCGCCTGGTGGATGATGCAAATCGGATCCTCTCCCTCCATAATAATTATGAGTCCCTCAGCTTCAATTTCGGCCCGACCCTCTTTCGGTGGCTCGAACTCCACGACCGGTGGGTGTATGAAGCGATTCTGAAGGCCGACAGGGAGAGCTGCCTGCGTCTTGACGGCCACGGCAATGCAATGGCGCAGATCTATGGCCACATCATCATGCCTCTGGCCAACCGCCGCGACAAGATCACGCAGATAGTCTGGGGCATCCGTGATTTTCAACATCGTTTCGGCCGGATTCCGGAAGGAATGTGGCTTTCAGAGACTGCCGTGGACGGCGAAACGTTGGGTATTATGGCTGAACTGGGCATCCGCTTTACCGTGCTCTCACCGTTCCAGGCTGCGCGGTGGCGCTTATTGGATGGAGACGGGACCTGGAAAGATGCACGGGGAGGCGAGATCCCGACTGGCCGCGCGTACCGGTACAGATGCCCGAATGGGAAGGCCATCCACATTTTCTTCTACGATGCATCTCTATCCAGGGGCATCGCGTTCGAAGATCTTCTGGGGCACAGCAGCAGACTCCTCGATCGGATAAACGCCGCCCACGAGTCTTCCGACCGATCTGATGGCGAACCCTGGCTGGTTCATGCAGCGACGGACGGGGAATCCTATGGACATCACTCAAAATTTGGAGATATGGCCCTCGCCGCGGCTTTCAAGGATCTCCTGAGCGATTCCGGCATCGCGCTCACCAATTACGGGTCGTTTCTGGCCTCTTTTCCCGTTCTTGCCGAGGTGGAGATCACTGAGAACACTTCCTGGAGCTGTGCCCACGGCGTCGGAAGGTGGGAAAGAGACTGCGGATGCCACATAGGCGGTGGACCAGGTTGGAACCAGGAGTGGCGGGCTCCGCTTCGCGATGCGCTGAACTACCTCAGGGACGCACTGGCCGTGCTTTACGGGCGCCAAATGGGAAAGCTTTGCAGGGACCCCTGGCGCGCGCGCGATGAGTACATCGATGTATTGCTCGACAGAAACCGGCTGTGGGATGACTTTCTGCTGCGCCATATGAAAAAGGATTTCGGACGGTCCGGAGTGCAGCGTTTCTTCCAATTGCTCGAAATGCAGCGTTGCGCAATGTTCATGTATACCTCCTGCGGCTGGTTTTTTGATGATATCAGTGGATTGGAATCGCAGATCATTCTCCGGTGGGCCGCCCGCGCCATCCAGATCGCGGCTCGCATGGGGAACACAGCCCTGGAACGGCCCTTTCTGAGCATCCTGTCGAAGGCGCGGAGCAATCTACCGTCCATTGGAAATGGAGAGGATGTCTACCTCAAAGCGGTGAAGCCGGAGATCGTGGAGAAGAATCGCGTGGCCGCGAGTTACGCCGTTCAATCTCTGACCCGCGGCTCGCGGCAACAGGTCCACATTCACAGCTATGTAGTCACTCCACAACAGGAGGAGGATCTCGGCTCAAGTCCCATCCCCTGCCTCTATGGACATGTCAGTGTGAGGGACAGCCGGACGGAGGAAGAAGAGAGCTTCCTCTATGCGGTGCTCCACTTCGAGGGGCTCGATTTCAGATGTTCGGTCAAGCCCTACCGTAACCCCGGAGAGCAGGAGGCAATTCTTAAGACCCTGCAAGAAGCGGTTGAGAAACAGAGCACCGTGAAGATGATGAGAACCCTGGATGAACTCTTCGGGACAGCATTTTTCAGTCTTCAGGATGTCTTCCGCGATCTGCGGTCATCCATCGCCCTGGAGGTCAGCCGGGAAAGCCTTGCCGCGTACACGGTTCTTCAGCGGACCCTCTACGAGATCTATGGTCCCTTGATGGCGTCTCTGCGCCAGTGGGGTATCGCCATTCCCGGGGATTTACGCGGCGCCGTGGGAAGAGTGCTGAGTGAGGACGTGAATCGGCTGGTGGAGAAATTGATCGCTCACGAAGGGGATGGCGCGCCTCGAACCGGTCCGTGGGACGAGACGGACTTTTTCTTTCGCGCTCATCTTGCGCGCCTCAAGGCTGTTGGCGAGAAGGCGCGGTCGTGGTCCGTGACGCTCCACGTGGACAGGGCGGCCGCTCTCTTGGGAAGAGTGATGATCGAGGCTCTGTTGAGGTTGAAAAGTGGTTTCTCGCCCGTTGATGCAGGGAAATTGCATCGCCTCGTCAGGATCTGCGAGGTTCTGAAGACGAAGCCGGATCTGTGGGAAATGCAGAGTCTTTTTTTCGAACTTGTTGCGGGTGCGGTGCGTGAGCCGGAAAGAATCCTTCACTTCCCGAATTGCGAAGGCTTCCTCGGCGAACTCGACACGTTTCTGCATTGCCGATTTGCTCACTCCCTTGCGGAGAAGCTCAAGTCTCGTGCGCTTTCGACAAAAGCGCCTTCCCTGGAGGTGATGAAGATTTAGGGACGGCTCCTTTGAGAGGGTGTAATAGAAGGCCAACGAAGCATTCAAGACGTCGTTCCAACACCCCCCCATTCATGCTTCTCTCTTCAGTGGATGGGATATTCTGATGTGCGTGGAAGAAGACATTGCATTTTTTCAGACGGCGTCTCCGTTTCTGGAAATCGAGGCGTGCAGGAGGCTGCGCGGTGTGGCGGGTCAGGACGGACGCCGTGTGAATTTGGGGCAACCAGGGAGGCGCCGTAGGATTCCCGGCGCAAGTCCGGAGGGTGAAAAGAATGTGTGAAGCGAACGCGTACCTGCTGAAAAACGGCAGGGAAGAACTCATCATGGAGGCGGTGGACGTTCTGGAAAATGAGGGCGACCAGGTCAAGGTGACCAGCATTTTCGGCGAGCAGAAGATAGTGAGGGGCAGGGTCAAAAGGATGAGCCTGGTGGAGCATAGGATTCTTTTGGAGGAATAACCTGGATTCCGTGGTCTTCTGGCGCTGTGAGGCGGTCATCCCTCCTTGGAGGGAGCGGTGCGCTCCGAGTCTGCTTTCTGCCGGCAGTACCAGTCGACCTGTCTGCAAATTCCCCTGATTATTTTGACTTCCCTGGCTCGGAGCCCGATGCGGTTGAAAAAGCGTCTGACTCCGACCATCCAATATTCCGGGTTCTCGGGATTGATGAAGTTGATTCTGGACAGAGTGTCCCTCAGATTGCCGTACATGCCCTCCATCTCCCGTGCAGTGGCGAGCCTGGGAACAAAAGCCTTCGACTCTGCGTTTCCCGCCAGAAAAATCTCGTAAAGCATGATCATGACCGCCTGGGCCAGATTGAGCGACGAGAAGTCAGCCGTGGGAATCGTCACGAGGGAGTGACAATACTTCAATTCGCCGTTCGTGAGGCCGCGGGTTTCCGTTCCAAACAAAATTGCCGTCAAGTTCTCCTGTGTGATGGGGATCAAATCCTCCGCCAGGCGGCGGGGACTCCTTACCGTCTGGCGGTGAGATCCCGTCCTGGCAGTAGTGCCAACGATATGACTGAACGGCGCCAGAGCATCCTCCAGTTCATCGTAGACCTCCATTTCAGCCACCACGTCCTCGGCTGTATGGGTGGCCATTTTTAGAATGCGTGTGAGATCGCAGTCTCGCGGATTGACGACGATCAGACGTTTGACGCCCATGTTTTTCGCTGCACGGGCCGCCGCTCCGATGTTTTCAGGAAAATGAGGCTCATGCAGGACAACGGCAACGTTCTCCAGGTTCACTTTCATATAAAGGCTTTCCATCCGTGGCTCAGTTGAGCGGATCTCACCGCGTCTTCGTTCTTGGACCCCATCGCTATGAGGAGCAGCCATGAATATCGAGGTTGCAGGCAACCTTGAACCGCGGGCGCCCCTCCACCGGAGCGTAAGGATGACAGCGAAGATTCCCGTCGGTTCTCGAACGGGATCCCGGACTCCGAGACATGCTGGCACCCCGGAAAGAATCGTTCTGCGGCGGCGCGGGAACCGTCGAAATAAGAACGGGCTCGCGAAAACGGCGTTCTTTTTCGATGAGGCCGTAAACTTATAGAAATTTCAGATAGAAATCAATATGCGGCATGGGGGGATTCGAAGAGTACCGGTACGGTTCCGCAGGTGCTCTGGAGGATAAAAGTTCGCCGAATCTTTGCAACCCTGGAAGATGTGCGTTGACATGGATTTGCCAAAATGTTTAAATATTTGCCATTTATTAGAGATGTGGCCTTCTTTGGATGCGGATTTTCTGAAAGGGATCCAGCGTTGGCGGAGAGGGGCTCCCCCTTCCATGCAGGCGTCAATCTTTGACGGCGAGGGACTCATGTCTGAAGAGACGATCAAAGAATCGGTTATTGCAGGGAGTTGGTATTCCGATCAGCCGGATGTGCTGAAAGATGACGTCGAGGGATACCTTGTCCGAGCGAAAACAGCGGACCTGGGGGGCGAGTTGATCGGACTGATAGTCCCCCACGCGGGATACGCCTATTCTGGTGGTGTCGCCGCATACGCCTACCGAATGTTGCAGGATCGCCCGTTTGCCAGGGTGCTGATTCTTGCGCCGAGCCACAGGGCGCACTTCCGCGGTTCGAGCATGTATCCCCTTGGAGGATACCGGACCCCGCTGGGAGTGGTAAGTTTGGATAGAGAAATCGTGGAAGCCTTCCGAGGCCGTCCTTCTCTCATTGGATATCACCCCGAGGCCGAATCGGGCGAACATTCGCTTGAAATCCAACTGCCTTTCCTCCAGGTTCTCTCCAGGGATTTCCTGCTGACGCCCATCGTCATGGGGGACCAGTCGCTGGATTATTGCCGGCGCCTGGCGGAGGCTATTGCCGAAATCTGTACAGACAAAGGGGTTCTCCTCATAGCGAGCAGCGATCTTTCACATTTTCATCCTTACGGGGAAGCCAGACGCATGGATGAAGTGGTGATGGCTCGGGTGGCCGAGTACGATGTCGAAGGACTTGCAAATGCTCTTCGCAAAGGGGAGTGCGAGGCCTGTGGGGGTGGGCCGATGCTTGCAGCCATGCTGGCGGCCCGTGCGATGGGTGCGAACAAGTCGAAGGTTCTGCATTATGCCAATTCGGGTGATGTGACCGGGGACGAACGCAGTGTGGTCGGGTATATGGCCGCCGCTCTTTATGCCAATCCATCCAAGGCGGGCGGGGCGTTTGTGCGCGGAAGCGGGAAAGCGGGCATCGATCTCGGCCTCACCGGGGAAGAGAAGGAAACCCTGCGGTCGATCGCTCTGGCGGCGATCCGGTGCAAGTGCCTCGGGGAAGCGATGCCAGTGCTTCCACTTATGTCGCCGCGTCTGGAGGAGCGGAGAGGGGCGTTCGTTTGCCTGCACAAAGGGCGGGATTTGAGAGGCTGTATCGGGATGATCGAAGGGTTGAAGCCTCTGCATGAGACAGTGAAGGAAATGGCCGTTCAGGCGGCTTTTGGCGATCCCCGATTCAGCGCTCTGGCGCGGGATGAACTGGACGAGATCGACATCGAGATTTCCGTGCTGACCCCCCTGGAACGTATCGACGATCCTTCTCAGATTGCGATCGGCAAACACGGTCTCTATATCAGGAAGAAGCGCAGTTCCGGACTCCTTCTACCCCAAGTGGCCACCGAGCAGGGATGGGACAGGATTCAATTCCTCGAGTGGACATGCCACAAGGCGGGACTGCCCCGCAAGGCATGGACTGATGCCGATGCGGAAATTTATGTTTTTTCGGCTGATATCTTCTGAGCGTGCCGGGTGGCTGGGGATTCATTCTCGCCGAGGAGACGAAGTGGCGGAAGTCCTATATTTGGAGGATCGAAGACGGCGGCTTGCCGCCAAGAAGGGATTCAGGAGCTGGAGACAGCGCTTTTCGGGGCCATTCGATGAGACCACGCGCCTTGAGGATCTCAACGATGAGACCCTCAGGAGCTTGATTGGGGGTGGAGAGGAATCGGAGACGTCCCTTTACGAGCTCATCATGGGCGCAAAGGGCATGGGCGCCGGTCTCCGCTTCCATTTTCTGGATGGCACAGAAAAAATAGGGGTCGTGGATATTGCCATCTTCCTGTTGGATCAACTTCGATTTGAGGCTATGAGACGCCTGCGTTGGATAGACGGCTATCCGGGATTCCATATCCCGCTGATAGAGTTGATAGAAGGCTATGGGGTGCGTTTCTCGGAAGCACGGCATGACACGCCGGCTCTTTCTCCCTCTCATCCCCGTTACGGAGAATATCGGGGCGCGTTTTCGGGGGATCGTGCAGTCTTCGTTCGGAGGCTCATTCCGGATGTCATCCGGACCTTTGGCGATACTGAGGGAGATCCCGTCACTCCTTAAAGTGCAGTGTCACGGAGAGTGCAGCGCAATGGAATTGGGTGTCCAATCGCTGCCCGTCATGCCTTCGACGGCGGGCATCCAGGCTTTCCTTCCGGATTCCCGGGAAACGCAATAGGGAATGACGCCTCCGGGTTGCGGCCACTTCATTCTGTACCGCGGTGTGTCGGAACCTTCCAGGGGGAAAGGCGCCGGGGATTGTCGCATGGGGAAACAAGGATTGGAGCAATGGCAGAGCTGACACGCAAAGAGCTTTTGATTGCGGTGATTTCCGGCAGGGGGGCGGCGTATCTTCGGGGACTGGACCTGTCTGCGCTCGATTTGGGCGGTGTCGGCTGGCTTTTCGATGCCGACCTTCGGGAAGCGAATCTTGCCCATGCAAACCTCAGCAGGGCGAACCTCCGTGGGGCCAGGCTCGAGAACGCAAATCTCCATGCGGCCAATCTTTCCGGCGCCAACCTCTGTGGCGCGGATCTGAGAAGGACAAACCTGGTTGTGGCGAACTTGAGGTTGGCGAATTTGAACGGAGCAAACCTGCATGGGGCCAATCTAGTAGGAGCGAGCCTGGCGAATGCGAACCTCGAAGGCGCCAACATGGATGGCGCCGATCTGGAAGGCGCGAATCTGGAAGGGGCCAACCTGAGAAAGGCGAACTTCGGTTCGGCCAATTTGAGGAAAGTCAATTTGCAGGACGCCATCTTGGACGCGACGGGTCTGGCCGGGAGTCTTCCCGACAAAGGAACGAATACGGATCGTGCATTTCTCAGTTCGGTTGGATTTTCTGGGTCGATCGGGTCCATTCATCTGATGGATTTGATCCAACTCGTCTGTCTTTCCCGGTCGAGCCTGGTCCTGCGCCTGGAGTCGCTCAACGGGAAAGGGAGCGTGCATATCTGCAAGGGAGAAATCCGCCACGCGGAAACCGAGATCCTGACAGGGGAAGATGCTTTCTCCGACATGATGCGGTGGAAAGGCGGCCGGTTTGAAACGGTGGCACTTCCAGAGGATGCCCCTGTCTCTATCTCCATGCCGCTGGAGCATCTGCTTGTCGAATCGATGCGAAGATACGATGAGACGACGACGCCTGGCCAGGAAGAGATGGCAGCGTTGCTCCTGGAAATCCGGAGACATGTCCCTCTCGGCATAGCTCCGTCGCAAGAGGTTCTCGATCTTATGCTCAAGGCGGGCAAACATTTCGACTCCTCTGAAGATCTCAACATAGTGGACACTTTCTTTTCCTCGGCAAACGGAGAGATTCTTTGCTCGATATCTGCGGGCGAATCGGTCTTTACCGCTCCGTTGAAGCTCGTCGAGCTCCGATGCGGGGAACACTTATTATCTGAAAGAATCGCAGCTTATCGGAGAGAGCGCAGGAGGCTGGAACCGGCGCATCTCCCAGGTGCAGGGGCAGGGTGAAATATTTTCGTTCTGTTTGGACGAAATTTGATAAAGTGGGGCCATCTATTGCCGATACAATGGGTAGCGAGAACTCTGTACGCAGCACGGCAGACGACGACTGTCCTCGTGGGACCTTCGGTATGGAGAGAACCGATCGATGGGTCTCTGAGGAAACGTGCCCCGCATCTCTCAAATATGTTCCATGGACGAAATGGCCATTCGAATGCGCGGCGTTTTCCCGTTCGCGGGTGCGTGCGGAACGCCTGCTCTGATGAGTTCCAAAAAAATGAGGGGGTTATGGGCTGAGATGAACTTGATATTGACCAAAAAAGACATGTGCGAGCTGGAGAGTATCGTCGAGAAAGAATTATTGGTATCAGGTGCAGACCATGTCATCATCGTGGACATGTCCGGCAATCTGATTCTGGAACGCGGAATTGCCCATATGGACGATATTTTTTCGCTTGCTGCGCTGTCTGCTGCCAACTTCGCGGCAACTGCCGAGATTGCGAAGTTGATTGGAGAGGAGGATTTCACACTTCTCTTCCACAAAGGCGACAAGAAGAACATTCATTTCAGCCGTCTTGGGAGAAACCATATCATAATCACGTTGTTCAATGAGAGCGTCTCTCTAGGCTTGATAAGACTGAGGTTAAGCAAGGTTATCGATCAATTGTCTTCAATATTCACTGAGGCGGGAGGAAATAACCCTTGGCCTTCATAGATCTGAGCAAGAATGAGATTCAGGCAAAAGTTGTTTATTATGGTCCTGGACGCTGCGGCAAGACCACTAATCTGCTTTTTGTCCATGAGTCGATGTCGAAGCAGGTTTGTGGGAAGATGGTCACGATTGACACCAAGGGTGACCGTACTCTCTTTTTTGATTTCTTGCCACTGAACGTTGGAAAAGTTTTGAACCTGACAATCCGTATTCAATTGTATACTGTTCCAGGGCAGGTGATGTATAACACCACGCGAAAACTGGTATTGAGAGGTGTAGATGGGGTGGTTTTTGTGGCTGATTCTCTGAGGGTTCAGAAGCTGCGGAACATTGAAAGCCTTCAAAATCTTGTTGAAAATCTTACAGACGAGGGTTTGAAGCTCCATGACATGCCCTTGGTGATGCAATACAACAAACGGGATCTAAAGGAATCGAATATTCCTCTTTTGAGCGTTGAAGAACTGGAGGAGGACCTGAACAGGGAAATCAAAGCGCCGTATTTTGAAGCAAGCGCCATGAAAGGGATGGGGGTGTACGAAACCCTGAGGGAAATCAGCAAGCGCACGGTGAAGAGCGTGATCCAGAAGGTTGGGGGAAGTCGGCGGTAGCATTTCTGGGCGCTACGGTTGCTGCTTGTGGTCTTCCTCACCCCGATCCGTTCGTACGTCACGACGGGAGAACCCCTTTCACGGTCGAGATTGAAGGAGAGGAATCACTCCATGTCCGAAAAGAAGAAGCGTGATGGAGAAATGCTGGACGTCGATATCAGATCCTTTGAGGAGGAGATCGACAGGGAAATTGACAGCTTGTTCACTGTAGAGAGTCTGAAGGATCCTGGAGAGGAAGAGGTGATCGGGTCGATCTCATTGACGGGCAGGCAGCAGGAGAAGGTCCCATGGCCCGACCGATCGGGCGGGACTGGTTCTCCCGGAATTGAAGTATCTCTGCCCGGAAAGAAGGGGGATGTCGATTTGGGAGTTTTTGAAGACCAGATCGAAAGGGAGATCGATGCTCTTTTTATTCCCTCCACGGTTGCTCCGAGTCCCGAAACGATGTCGCCCCGGCAGGAAGCGACCGATCGGGGAGCCTTCGGGAAGGGTGGATTTGCGGGGCTCGATCCTCCCGCGGGGTCCGGTCTTTCTGCAAAACCCTCGATCGAGAAGAATCTCAGTGACGATCTCGGCAGTTTCGAGCAAGAACTGGATGCGGGCATCGACAGTCTGTTCGTACCCGCCAGCCAGTCCGTGCGCGAGGAAACGAAAGGGGCGCGTGAGGGTGGTGTTCCCGCGGACCGCTTCCCGACAGCGACGCCCCCCGCTGCTGCTGCCGAGAGGATTCCTGGCATGGAGGCGGGAGGGTCGACTCCCACTGCTTTCCGTGGAAGCATGGTGGGCTTCGCCGGAGAAGCGGCGATCCCAGAATTGCAGAAACCGGCGGATTTCTCTTCGCTCCTGGAGTCCTTCAGCATTGCGTATCTGAGCCTGGAATGGGACTTTTCGGGGGAGAACATCGAAAAATTCTCTTCCGTGCTTGGATCTCTGGAGCCGTATTGCCAAAAAGACCCCAGTGCCCAATCCTTGCACAGGCTTCTCAAATCTGTTCTGCATAGACTGAAGACCAAACCGGATTCCATAGACGCGGAACTCGGCGAGATGATACACGATGGCCAGGACCTTCTGCGGTCGGTTCTGATTTCCGAGGGTGCAGGCCCGAGGGATAAAGAGCGGTTGAAGGTGTTGATCCGAAAATTTCAATTGCTGCGAGAGAAGGCGCTTGCCGGAAGGAAGCCGGAGGAACGAATGACTCCTGCCGGTCCTATCTCGATCCCCGAGATTCCAGACCGGGAAGCGTCTGCTGCTGTAGTTGGCGACAATGCTGCCACGTTCGATCTGCCCGGTCTGAAGAGTCTCCTGGAGCGGATTGAAAGCTATCGCATTCTGACTGAGGAGGGCGTTCAGGGCGTTGCCGCAGAAAGCAAGAACCTTCTTCAGATCGAAGGAATTCTCTCCAAGACTCCGGGTCTTGCGCCGCTCAAGGCGCACATCGGCAGGATCCGATCGAGTCTTGACGTGCACGTCTCTTCACTTTTGAGCAGAGGGAGCGAGTGGAGGGACCGGATGCTCCAGTTTCAGGAACTTACGAAATGTACTGAGGGACAGACGTTCGCTCTCACAGCACAGGCGGCGGGAGGTCTGGAGACTCCCGCCGCATTGAACCGATCCGATGCGCCGATCGCCACCTTTGAATCACGGGCGGCTTCCCGAGAGATCCGGAAGGACGATGTGTGCCTTTTCGATGTCTCGGGAAGGCACTTTGCAGTCCTGGCATCGCAAGTGGTGAAAGTCCAGCGGGTGTCTGCCGGGATGGCCAGGAAACTCACGAAGCGTGGCTATGCGACTTTGACGGACTTTAAGCCGTTTTTCAGGAGTGTGAAGGCGGGTGTTTTCGGGACCTGGAGCGGTATGCCGGATCAGATCTTGCGGAAGTATCGTTTTGTGGCCTTGCCCCCTGACATCCTGCACCTGGAGTCCATTCCCGGGGGAGGGGGGGCCCTTCTCGTCAGTAGTGGACGCAACCATGGCTTGATCTTTATCGACACGGCGGAGGTGGATCTCCATAACGAGACGGAGATCGTTGTTGACGGGCCCAAGGACCAGGGGATCCTCGGGGTTATCAAGCCGGAAACGGGGGAAACGGTGGAAGTCTTGAACCTGGATGCCATTCTGCGGAAACTGCAGGGGCAAGAAGAGCAATGATCTCCGGGGTGGTCCGGTTTTTCTGGAATCATGGCGGAGGATCTGGAAAGACGGGCAGCGTGCGGTGTCTTGGAAAGGGATCGAAAGTCCATTGCCGGGCTGGAGTGAACGGGAGCTTTGGGTGGTATGAGCTCGAACGGGCTGTATGAAACCTTCGTCAGTCGTGTGAAGGAAGGATGCTTGTACCAGGAGCAGGGCCTGGTCGACTGGGCGCTCGAACTCTTCAAGGAAATCCTGCGGGATCTTGAGAAGAGCGAGTTGGGGGAGGTGGAAAGAGAACGCCTGCGGGCCATGGTGAATTCGGAAATGGCGAAACTGGTGGTCATTTCAGGCCCAGCCGAATCGCCTTCCATCATCACCATGGAGGTCAGCGCACAATCGGCTCCAGATCCGCCGCACAGCTTTACCTACGGAACGGCTTTGATGGACGGGCAGTTCTGGGAAGAGGCTATCCGCGAATTCGAACAGGCTGCCGAAGTCGGCTACCGCTCATTTGAATGCTGGGAGCTCTGCGGCGATTGTGCTTCAAACCTGGAGGATTGGGACAAGGCAAACCAGTATTACAGGAAAATCTACCTGGACGCGTCGGTGGGCGACGAGCTCAAACGGCAGATACTGGTTAAGATGACCAAGTGTTCTCAGAACCTTAAAAAGATTGAGGTGGCCGCTTCTTTCCAGGCAAGATCCGAAGCGAGCCGGACCAAAATAGGATCGGCGGCGCCCGAGCCCCTGCCCTCGGTTCCCCAAGAGCGCGAACTTGCCACCTCGACCGTGGATTCTCTCGACAGGCACGTCATTCAACAGCTTGTTGGAGAGCGCATATGTTCATGGAAGGCGGACCGGGGCGAATACCTCTGTAAGACGCGGCACAGCTACAAGGTCTTGAATCTGCTTCACGTCGGGATGTCCTCTTTGGTCGTCGAACTCGAAAACGAGGAAACGGGGGAACGGTATGCGGGCCAGAGTCTCGCGTCGCCCTTCAATCGCCTCATCACCCCTGAAACGTTGGCTCGTTGGACGCTCTCGCAGATGATGATCCATTCACAGAACCTCGTGGGTGTTTTCGACCTGGCGCATCGTGAGGACAACCTGTTCATAGTGCGGGACCATTTTCCATTGTCCCTTGCGAGGCTGATCTCGGAGGGAGAGATCATGCCCGTCTCGATGGCGATCAACTTTGCCCAGCAAATACTGGAGGGACTCGGGGATCTCCATCTCCATATGGGCCGGGACGAACAGATACGGAACATTTATCACCTCGATCTGCGGCCATCGCGCATCCTCTTGCAGGACAAGAAGCCCGTTCTGAAGATCTACAACGGCGGGTTGTGGAAAATGATCTGCGAGTGCAGTCCGAATGAGACGACGATTCAAAAGCTTCCACTGCCGTTCCTGCCCTATAGGGCTCCCGAGCAGTTTCGGCCCTATCTTGCCCGAAGGAGGCATCCCGTTTTTACCGATATCTACCTCTTCGGGGTCCTCTTTTACGAGATGCTCACGGGGATTCCTCCCTTCCGGGCTACTTCCTTCGAGGAATATGAAATCCAGCACTGCGAGCAATATCCAATCCCGCCCAAAGCCTGGAGGCCCCAGATTCCGGACGAGGTGAACAACCTTATTATGAGATGCCTCGAAACGGATCCTTTCAAGAGATGGCGGAGTGCAACCGAAATGTCCCTGTTGATCAGCAAATGCTACAGCGAAGATGTAAAACCCATACGGGACGGCAGATTTGCAGAGTATCTCGCGGTGTAATGGAGCGTTCGTTCCATCATAACGAAACAAGATTGAGGGACGGGGAGAGGGGACCGGGCGTTTTGCGCCTTCCTGCGGTCCCTCGGTGGAATCTCTTGCTTTCTCCCTGGACAAGCATCTATAATCGCTTACAGTCAAACGATTTCGCGTGTGTTCGCAAATCGTGGACCGGGGCAGTTCAACCTCTTCGATAAGGAGACGAAAGATGCTTTTTATGGCGATATTCAGCTATGTGCCCGAAGACCAAAACCTCGTCATTGAGCGTGGGATGGGAAGCAAAGAAAAGAAGGAAGGCGTGGAAATCAAAGGCGAATGGATCGACCTTTCCGGGCACCGCGTATTCAGGCTCTTCGATGCAGAGGATGAAATCCATCTGGCCGCTTCCATTTTCAATTGGACGGATTTGGGTGTGGCGGAAGTCATTCCCGTGATGGAGACTGAAAAGGCGATCAAATTCTTGAAAAAGACGGGAAAGAAGGTCTGAGGAAGGGATATATTTCCTCCTGCATTTCGACTGTTCCATTTCTGGATGCCTTTCTGCGGCGCCGTTGGGCTCAATGGGGAAGGCGGTTGAAAACCGCCGCGCCTGGCCGGCGCTGTGAGCGGGGATGAAATCCGAGCGAGTTCGAACCACTGTCCTCTTACGATCCCGTGTGGTTGTGCGGGGATGGGAAGGGCCGGAGAGTAAGGCGATCCGCAAGCCAGAAGACCTGCCGTGGGAAGGGGATGCCGCGTTTCGCGCGGGTTTAAGGCTGATCGGTTGCCGAAGCCATCAAGCGATCCTTCAAGCCTCGAAAGAGGTTTGAAGGTTTTTTTATGGTGCGCTGAGTTTGGCGGGATACCACATAACCGTTTGATACTTATCGATTTATGAAGGAGGAAATTACATGGGAAAACTGGCCGGACTTTTGGGGAGGATCGAACCCGCTGACGTTGAATGGGAGAAGAAAGCGTGGGGAAGACTCGGATCGCAGATCCGTCCGCGGGGATCGCTCGGACGGCTCGAAGCGACGGCGGCGAGCCTGGCGGCTATCCAACGCACGCTCGCCCCGGATGTCTCGAAGAAGATCGTCTTCACGATGGCCGGGGATCACGGCGTGGCGGCAGAGGGAGTCAGCGCCTACCCACAGGAGGTGACGGCCCAAATGGTCTACAGCTTCGTGCGAGGGTGGGCATCCATCAACGTTCTTGCACGGCATGCGGGGGCGGACGTGCGAGTGGCGGACTGCGGAGTGGCTGCGGTTCTTCCTCCCGAGTGGCCCATTGTTCACCGGAAGCTCGGGCAGGGCACCGCCAACATGGTGCGCGGGCCCGCCATGTCGCGTGACGATGCGATCAAAGGGATTCTCCTGGGGGCGGAGCTCATCGAGGATGCCCACCGGAATCAAGGGTACCGTCTCTTTGGGACTGGAGACATGGGGATAGCCAATACGACTCCATCCACGGCGATAGTGGCGGCATTCAGCGGGAAAGAACCTGCGCAGTTGACCGGGCGCGGCACCGGGATCGATGACGCGACGTTTGAAAGAAAGGTCGCCGCAATCGAAAAAGCAATTGCAGTCAATCGGCCGAATCCGAACGATCCCGTCGACGTCCTTGCCAAGGTGGGCGGGTATGAAATCGCCGCCCTTGCGGGTGCGGTTCTGGGTGCTGCGGCGGTTCGGGCTCCCGTCGTCTGCGATGGCCTCATCGCCACCGCCGGGGCTTTGATCGCATGTCGGCTTCTGCCCGCCGCCGGGGATTATCTCTTCGTCTCCCACCGCAGCCGGGAAATCGGACATGCCACTATGATGGAACTGATGGGAAAAGATCCCATTCTCGACCTGGACATGCGCCTGGGGGAAGGGACGGGGGCGGTGCTTGCAATGAACATAGTGGAAGCCTCCGCGAAGGTGCTCATGGAAATCAAGACCTTTGAGGAAGCGGGCGTTACCGATACCGGCCATTGATGGAAGGAAACGGTGCGGGGACAGTTCGGCGGCAACGCAACGCAAGCGGCGATGCTGCCGCGACCTCTCTTCTGAACTGCGGGGGGCTGAGTTCAGATTTAGAATGACAACGAACAATCAGAAGGTATAATAGCCCCTCAAAAATCATCCTCACATGGACAAGGAGCTTGCTGACATGGCCAATGTTATGCCCGAAGGCGAAGCGCTACGCAAAGCGGTGAAGTGGATTTCGGCGGAGCTTGAAGAAAACCCCGGCACTCCCGCTCAGAAGCTGGTCCACGAAGCCGTGCTCCGGTTTGACCTGTCGCCCAAGGAGACGGAGTTCCTCATGGAGTTCTATCGCAAGGCGAGGTCCGAATCCGTCTCGCTTTCTTAGCCCCTGGTATCGAGGAGAGCGAGGCGGTCCGGGGATGCTCCGCATGTATGCGGCAATTCCCATCCGTGGCACGACTCTCCACGGCGATCCGAGACGGCCGCTCGCCCGAAATGTTCGATCTCGTGCAGCGGTCGTCTTGCGCCGTTGGTTTTCATGCTTTGGTTTTCTTGAGAAGCCATGCCATATTCCGGCCGAGGGTCTCCATGGTCTGTACGCCCTCGGCATCGTTCGCCGCCTCGCCCGCATTCAATCCGAATCCCACATTCCAGTAGCTCGATCCCGGAATGATCATCTGGCTGATAAGGAAAAAAAGGTTCAGAGAATTGAAAGTGTGTATGGCGCCGGCTCGTCTCACCGCTACAACCGCCGCCCCGACCTTCTGCTTGAGCAGGTCGCCGCTGGCGCGTGACACGAACCCCGAACGCTCGATGAGTGCCTTCATGTTTGCCGTCACGTCGGAAAAATAGGTGGGAGATCCCAGCAAGATCCCGTCCGCCTCGGCCATTTTGCCGATGTATTCGTTCATGTCGTCGTCTTCCTGCGCGCAACAGCCGTCCTTGTTCTTCATACACCTGAAGCAGGCGATGCAGCCGCCAAGAGTCTTTCCGGCCAGTTGGATCAGTTCGGTTTCGATGCCCTCCTTTCGCAGTTCATGCAGGACGACGTTGAGGAGGATAGCCGTGTTTCCATCTTTCCTCGCGCTTCCGTTGAATGCCACTACTCTCATGCTCCACCTCGCAAGACTTGAAGGAAATATCGGGATGCCGGACTCCCGGTCGACTCGTGGAAAAGCCGGGACAGCCCCCAAGCGCCAACATGTATCATGATATGGGATGGAACATTTTTCAAGGCTTTTGGTCATCTTCCTCGCGCCCGGCCGCAGGTCGCTCTGCCCGTTTGCCTCCGTCTCGGCGGTGCTGAACATCCCTTGACAGACAACGCGGAAGAGGCTATACAGGTCCACACATGGGGATGTGGCTCAGTTGGGAGAGCGCAGCCTTCGCAAGGCTGAGGTCGCGGGTTCGATTCCCGCCATCTCCATTCAGGGGAGGAAGCAAGAGGCGGGGCGCGGATGTGCCGTGCCTCTTTTTTACTTTTGGGGGTAGCTATAAGAGGGGGAGCTGTTTCGATGATGAGAAAACACATACCGTGGTTCGCTGTCTTCCTGCCGGTGCTCCTTTTTTGTGGTGGATGCGGGACGTGCTTCGCAGACACATCCAACGAAGGAACTGTCGATTGCACTGCAATCCCGTCAAATGGCGTCGGGACTTCCGTCGACAGCGTAGTCGAGCGTGCCGAAGGTCTCCCGACCTCTTCGAAGCCTGGTACGCTCAAATGGCGATTCAGCGCAAAGGATGGCATCCCGTCCTCCCCGGCAGTGGGGGCTGACGGTACCATCTACGTGGGATCTTCCGATGGTTGCCTCTATGCCATTCGTAAAGACGGTAAGCTGAAATGGTCTTTTAAGACGGAGGGACAAGTAATGACCTCCCCGTCCCTCGGACCTGACGGCACTGTATTCTTTGGATCTACTGATGGGTTTCTCTATGCCGTTAATAAGAATGGCAAGAAAAAATGGGCGCTACGCATCGGGTGGTATTTTGAAACAGCTTCCTCGGCAATTGGGACTGACGGAACGATCTATATAGGTTCTCTTGATGGAGTGTTTTTTGCCGTTACTAAAGATGGAAAAGTGAAATGGGAATTTGCAACAGGTCAACCCGTGTATTCATCCCCAGCCATCGCACGTGACAAAACAATTTATATTGGATCAAATAGTTACAAGCTCTATGCTCTCAATGCGAATGGAAAACAAAAATGGGTATTCGATACGGAATCACTCGTGCAGTCATCCCCGGCAATAGGCCCTGATAATACAATATATGTTGGATCTGTTGACGGAAATATCTATGCTATCACCAAAGATGGCAAAAAGAAGTGGGAATTTTATGCTGGAGGTCCCGTCACTTCATCTCCATGCATAGGCTCAGATGGTGCTATATATGTTGGATCGTGGGACCATCATTTGTATGCGATAAAGAAAAATGGAAAGTTGAAATGGTCGTGTGATATGGGAGACGAAGTCACCTCATCTGCAGCCATAGGCATGGATGGAACACTGTATGTAGTAGCCGGCAGAGCGCTTTACGCCGTTGGCTCGAATGGAAAAATGAAATGGTCCTTCCATAGGGATGATGACATCATGGTAGGTTCATCTAGTCCGGCCCTGGCATCTGATGGAACGTTATATGTTGGAAGCCAAATGGGTAACCTGTATGCCATAACCAGCAGTTCCAAGGGGTTGGCCCGGTCAAGCTGGCCCATGTTTCGGCACGACCTTCGCCATACGGGCAGGCGCTAACAGGTGATGCCCTGAGCGGTGGAAACATCGAATGCTGGGTGTCTGACATATTGGCGGGCCACGTGTTGCACCCCGCTCTCAGGTTCCTGAGTACCGCGGCACATAGTTTTTGGGTGTCCAATCGCCATCCTGCATGCCCGCGAAGGCGGGCATGCAGGATTTTCTTCTGAATTCCCGCTAGAAGCATGCGGGGATGACATCTTCGAATCCGAATGATTGGCCGGGCTGCGGCGAGCATTTTCCCGGCGCCTTCCGAAATATGTTGCATCAGATGAAAACGTGCGTAAAATGAGAGTCAACAGTATGAGATAACTAGAAGTGATCCGGATGCGCGCGTTCTCGTGGAAATCCTCCTCCTGCTCCTTGCCTTTCCGGCCCGATTTTCGCTCGGCTTTTGAATTCAAGATTCCACCGACAGCGCGAAGGCGCGGCAAGATTGGTATTGGCTTTACTAATCGGGAGCTTGTCAACAGGGCGTTCCGTGGTTATCCAATTACGGGCATTTTACGGAATCTCCCGGAAGGAGTCTTGTGGGAGGTGGAAGATTTGAGGAGTTGAATATGAAAATCAAATATTGCAGGAAGTCGGGTAAGTACGTTAGTCGCCAACATTGTGAATTTTTTAATGAGGGGGTGGGCTGCGAATTCTATAGCCTGGATCGGTGGGACAGCATGAAGGACCTGTTTGAGGATCAGGATCGACCAAAATGGGAAGTGGGCGCCATCAGCAAACCGTTCAAGTGCAGCCTGTTGAATCGTGAGTATTTCGAAGAACAGAACCGAAGACGCCGGCCTGGAAGGCGTGTTGCCGGCCTGAGGGTCTGAACTGATGAAACCATGGACCTGTTGCCGTTCGCTTCATCAGTTTCCCCGCTCGTTGTTCGCTATTGCACCCGCGGCTGTTCGGTTGATGTTTCCCCGTATGTTGTGGTAATAGAAAAAACAGCGGAAGAGAGGGTTTCTTTCCTGCTGCCGTTTGGAGATGCCGGAAAGCCGGTGAGAAGTTGTAATATCGCTGGTGGATTTCCCTCTTGCCGGAACGGTTTCGTTTGTCCGAATTCGATGCGATTTGTCTTGTTGAATCGAGCGGAATCGTTTTCGGGGTCGGCCTTGGCGCTGGAATGGCTGATCACGAGTGTTCCGCTGAGGGCGTGACAGCAGGATTCTGTATGCATGGGTGTGATGCGGCATCGTCAGCGGGAGCAGAATCCGGGCTATGGATGCTTTGACGGGATGGATATTAGGACATGTTCGATAAACTGTTGGTTGCAAATCGAGGCGAGATCGCTGTCCGGATTACTCGTTCCGCTCAGGAACTGGGAATCAAAACGGTTGCGATATACGAAGAGACGGACAAGACCGCCGTGCATATCATGAGGGCGGACGAAGCGATATGCATCGGTGCGGGCCCCAGGAAGGACTATCTCAATATCGCGCGCATCATCCACGCGGCCAAGATGGTGGATGCGGGGGCGGTGCATCCGGGTTATGGCTTTCTTGCCGAGAATCCCAATTTTGCGAAGGAATGCAACGAGGCCGGGTTGGTTTTTGTGGGGCCGCCGACGCAGGTTATAATCGATATGGGCAACAAGGTGGTTGCCCGGCGGATCATGGCGGAAGCAGGTATTCCGGTCATTCCCGGAACGGATATTCTGGAAAGCGGCATAGCGGGCGAGCGGCAAGCCATTCAATTTGCAGAGGAATACGGTTTCCCGGTCATGGTCAAAGCAGTGGCCGGGGGCGGCGGTCGCGGCATCCGGGCAGCACAGAACACGGACGAACTCCTGCGAGGCATCAAGGCGGCGCGTTCTGAGGCAAAAATGGCTTTCGGCAACGACGATGTTTATCTGGAGAGGGGTTTGGTGCGCCCGCGTCATGTCGAGGTGCAGATTCTTGCCGATAATCATGGAAATGTCATACACCTCGGAACCCGCAACTGCTCCATACAGAGACGCCATCAAAAGATGATCGAAATCGCTCCTGCGACTCTTCCCGCGCCACTGCTCGATGCCATCTGCCAAACGGCCGTTATGGCTGCCAGAGCCTGCAATTACGTGAATGCGGGGACGGTGGAATTCCTGCTCGATGAAGATGACAGGTACTATTTTCTCGAGGTGAATACCCGCATCCAGGTGGAACACACGGTTAGCGAGATGATCACGGGGATCGACATCGTTCGGGCGCAACTCCGGATTGCCGGTGGAAATGAGCTCGAATTTACGCAGGATGATGTGTTTTTCCGGGGTACCGCCATAGAGCTGCGAATCAATGCAGAGGATCCCAAGAACAACTTCATGGCAAGCCCCGGCGTTATACAGATCTATCAATCCCCGGGCGGCCACGGCACTCGACTCGATGGCGCCGTCTATCAGGGCTATGAAATACCGAGATATTACGATTCCATGCTGGTGAAGCTGACCGTGTACGGTTTCACCTGGAGGGAGGCGGTGGATCGACTTCGCCGAACGCTCGACAGCTTCGGGATCGCAGGGGTCAAGACTACCATTCCTTATTACAGGCAGATCGTGAGAGATCCCGACTTCGTGGCGCAGCGTTTCGATACTTCCTATATCGAAACGCATCCCCATCTGTTGGACTACCAGGAGGAAGTCCCCGAACTGGAGAAACTGGCCCGCCTCGTTGCGGAGATCAACGCCTGCGGTTATAATCCATACGCCGAAGGGTGACAGATGGCGGGGGGGCGTCAACCTTCGCCTGCGGTCTCCTGACGCCCGGCAATGCGGGAGCGCCCGGAGTGCGCGGGGATCTCGGCGGAATCCTTAAAATTTTATCGGGTTCTCGATAGGATTCCAAGAGACTCGGCAGTTGCAGTGCAGATTGTTTTTCTGATTGTGCGAACACTCGGGGGGATCGTTGAGTCTTGCATGTCCCCCAATTCGATAACACCGGGAAGGAGCCAATCGCTCATGGCGGAGCGTGTTAGAATCACTCCCCAGATGCCGAGCCGGGAGATCCTCGATCGTTTGCGTCGCACTCCGGGTTATTTCCTGACGAACAATGAAAGGGACCTCTCTCAATCGGATTTCAAGTCCCGAATCATGCCCCAGACGACTCTTAAGGTGGCTACGTACAGGGATGACACCGGATATTTCTCTTTCGAGATTACCGGTGGGGCTTCCATTCATGTCGATCTCCTTCGAAAGCAAATCAATCCTTTCGAAAAGCTGCGATTGGTTCGGAAGGCCATGCCTCAGACGCTGTTGCAGACGGCCTGCCGCGGGCGGAACCTGTTTGGTTACCGGCCCTACCCGGACAACGTCCTCCGGTTGGGCGTGAGGCTCTTCTCCCGCTATGTCGACGTCTGGCGGGTTTATGATTTTATGAATCACGTTCCCAATATGCTGGTGATCGGCGAGGAGGTTCAAAGGGCGGGTAAGATCCTCATGCCCTGTCTCTGTTTTACGACCGGTGCGGAACACACCGACGAATTCTATCTCGGAAAAGCGGACGAGATCCTTTCGGCCTTCGGAGAGGACATTATCCTCTGTATCAAGAACCACTCGGCGGCTGGTTCCCACGAGCGCGTCGGCAGTCTGGTTCGGGCCATCCGCCAGAAGCATCCTTCTATTCTGCTCTCCTATCACGGCCACAACACGGATGGAAACGATCTCGGGCGCATGGTGGCGGCAGTGCTGGAAGGGGTGAAAATCGTCGACGTGGCGGACCATGGATACGGGGGAATCTACAGCCAGGCTCCTGCCCTCAGCCTCATCCAGACCCTCCATGACTATGGGATGGCCGCTCCGGGACTCAAGGTTCAGCCGCTGGTCGACGCCTCGGACCTGCTCAGACGCGAACGGCGCCTCTACGAGCAGTTTGAAAGCCCCTACAGAGGCTTCGATCCCACTGTCAAGCGGCACAAACTGACGGGGGGAGCGGCGAGCTACGCCTTCGAGCAGGCGGAAACATTGGGGCTGCTCGACCGCATCCATGAGGTGTTCAGCGATTTGATCCAGGTGAACCGCGAATTGGGGAGGATCTGGTCCGTAACTCCGGGGAGCCAGATTCTCTGGTCTACGGCCGTGAACAACGTGCTCCATGGACGCTACGAGAATCCTACCGACGATCTGAAGCGCTTGCTCCTCGGGCGTTACGGCCCTTTCCCGTTTTATGAGCCCCAGGAGTGGATCTATCAGAAGGTGCTCGAAGCCCGCCGCACGGACGGGAAGAAGTGGTACCAGATTCTTCAGGAGGAAGCGGGCATCCAGGAACTCAAGGACGAAGACATCGAATCGCGCGAGCGTGAACTGGAATCGAAGCTGAAACGCAGCGCGACGGAAGAAGAAATGTGTCTTTTCCTTCAGTTCCCGCGAGATGCACTGAATTACTTCCTTTTTGAGGAACGTTTCGGGAAGACCTGGCTGTTGCCGCCCGAGGTGTGGTTCAAACGTGACGGATTCAAGGACGGGGACAGGATCACGTTTCACGACTATGACGGCAAAACGCATCATATCGATATCGTTTCCACCCGCCGAACGGGTGAACAGGTCCACACGTCCCTTCTGGCGGATTACCACTTTCAAACCTACACCACCAACGTTCACGCCAGGGGCCGCCCGGCCTCATGACGGAGATCCGTGACGTTGTGGCGGCGAGTCTGGAGCCCGTTTTATTCCGGTGCGAATCCCTTTGCCCTTCCGGGACATTGCTGGCGGAAAGAGCCGTCGAGGATGATTCCCGGGAGGGCAATGTTTTGGTGGCATGACTTGAATGCGTGTCGACCGGATTGTTCCGGCCGCCCCATGTTTGCGAGACGAATCCGATGGACCACCTGCTGGATCTTTTCCTGAGCTACCTTTCCGTCGAGAGAGGGCTGAGCGAGAATACGCTTTTGGCCTATGGCAGCGATTTGCAGGAGATTGCGCAGTATTTCAAAGAACTCGGAATTTCGGGTTTCGATGAGGTGAACCGGGACCATATAGTCGGATATCTTGTGTGGCTTGGGGACAGCATTTCCGATCGGAGCAAGGCCCGAAAGGTTGCGGCCCTGAGGTCTCTTTTCAAGTACCTCGAGAGGATCGGCAAGGCCCCCGCCAATCCTGCCGCGCGAGTGCGCTTTCCCAGATTCCTGACCGGCCTGCCGAAGGTCCTCTCCGGGAAAGAAGTGGAGGCGCTGCTTGAAGGACCGGACGTAGCCACCCCCCTTGGACAGAGAGACAGAGCCATTCTCGAAGTCTTTTATGCCACGGGGCTCAGGGTGAGCGAACTTACGGAACTGCAGCTTCACCAGATCCACCTGGATGCTGGCTACCTGGTGGTTCGTGGAAAAGGGGACAAGGAACGACTCGTCCCCATGGGGGAGTGGGCGAGGGATGCGCTGTTGGAGTATCTGCGGGAAGGGCGACCGGCTCTCCTGAAAAGAGGTTCCGTTCAGCAGGTTTTTCTGAATCATCGGGCGAGGAAGCTCACGCGGCAGGGAGTCTGGAAGATCATCAAGGGATACGCCGTGCGAGCGGGTATCCGTCAGAATCTTACCCCTCATATGCTGCGCCATTCGTTTGCGACCCATCTACTCGAAAACGGTGCGGACCTCCGCTCCCTTCAGGCGATGTTGGGGCACTCCAACATTTCCACCACGCAGATCTACACGCACGTAGCCGGAGTACGGTTGAAAGAAATCCACCAGAAATATCATCCGCGCCCATGATAGGGAAAATGTGATGGAAGTGATAACGACTCACATCAACGCCGACTTTGATGCAATGGGTTCCATGATTGCGGCCAAACGACTCTACCCGGAAGCGATACTGGTCTTTCCCGGCTCGCAGGAGCGCACTCTTCGTGAGTATTTCGTGAAGTCAACCGTTTATATCTATGACTTCAGGCGTCTGAAGGATCTGGATATGAACCGGGTTTCGCGCCTGATCCTGGTAGATACGCGGCAACTCGCGCGCATCGGGAAGTTCGAGGAAATCGTCCATCGTCCCGATGTCGATGTGCACATTTACGACCATCATCCGGATTCGGCGGACGACGTTCGGGGAAACCTGGAGGTTCTGAAGCCGTTCGGCGCGACCGTCTCCATCCTCACTCATCTCATTCGTGACAGAGACATCAAACTGACGCCTGAAGAAGCCACCATCATGAGCCTCGGCATATATGAGGACACCGGATCGTTTGCGTTCAACTCTACGACCCCGGAGGATTTCGAGGCAGCCGCCTATCTTCTCAGATGCGGAGCGGATCTGAACGTGGTTTCGGATATCGTGACCCAGGAGATGACGGCGGAGCAGGTGAGCCTTCTGAACGAACTGCTTCTTTCGGCAAAAACCTACAACATCCAGGGAACCGATGTCTGCGTGGCGACGGTGTCTGTGGACAAATACGTTGCGGAATTCGCCGTTCTGGTTCACAAGCTCAAAGACATGGAAAATCTGGATGTCATTTTTGCCCTGGCGCTCATGGACGATAGGATCTACCTGGTTGCCCGGAGCCGCATTCCGGAAGTGAACGTGGCGGAGATCGCGGTGTTTTTCGGGGGAGGCGGCCATGCCACAGCGGCTTCCGCCACCATTCGGAATCTGACCATCATCCAGGCGGAAAATAAGTTGGTGGAAGTGCTGAACAGCAGCATCAAGCCCTTCCCGACGGCAGGGCACCTGATGACCAGCCCGGTCGTGTACGCGGATGAAGACATGACCATTGTCGAAACGGCCCAGATCATGGTCAGGTACAACATCAACGCCATGCCCGTGATGGCAAAGGGGAAGATAGCCGGCATCATCAACCGGCAGGTGCTGGAGAAAGCGATCTTCCACGGCCTGGAACTCCAGTGCGTGCGCGAGGTCATGAGCACGGATTTCGGTGTCGTTCAGCCGGCGGCCACCCTTCTGGAAATCCAGACCTACCTGGTGGAGCACCAGCAGCGCATTCTGCCCGTTGTCGAGGAGGATAAGGTCGTGGGGGTCATCACGCGCAGAGACCTCCTGAATTTTCTGGTGACCGACCATTCCAATACCCCGCAAGCGCTTTTGGGTGATATTGCGGACGACCACTGGCCGAAGCGCAAGAACATTCTCGGGATAGTGCTGGAACAGCTTCCTCGGGAGATCGTGCGGATGTTGAGGGAGTTCGGCGAACTGGCCGAACGCCTGCATGCCAAGGCGTACGCGGTGGGAGGTTTCGTGCGGGACCTCATGCTTCGACGTGCCAATTTCGACATCGACATCGTGATAGAAGGCGACGGAATCGAATTCGCCAGGGAGTACGCCAGGGAACATGGCATTCGCGCTCGATGCCATAAGAAATTCAATACCGCCGTGCTGATCTTTCCCGATGGCAAGCGGGCGGATGTCGCCTCGTCGCGCTTCGAGTACTATCAATATCCTGCGGCTCTTCCCATTGTGGAATTCAGTTCTCTCAAGATGGATCTCTACCGGCGCGATTTTACGGTCAATACCCTGGCGTTGTCCCTCAATCCGGGCGAATTCGGCCGCCTCATAGACTTTTTCGCTGGCCAGAGAGATCTCAAGGATAAATGCATCCGAGTGCTGCACAACCTGAGCTTCGTGGAGGATCCCACTCGGATCCTCCGCGCAATCCGGTTCGAACAGCGGTTCGGGTTCAAGATCGTCAAACAGACCGCCACGCTCATTCGAAGCGCCGTTCGAATGGGATTGATCCAGAAGCTGGGAGGCCGCCGATTCCTTCACGAGATTCAGCTCATACTTATGGAGGAAAATCCCGTCCCGCCCCTGAAGAGGATGGCCGAATTCGGCGTGCTCCCGGCGATTTCTCCCAGGATGAATTTCGACTCGAAGATGGAGGATCTTTTCGACCGGCTGAGGGAAGCCGTTTCGTGGTATCGGTTGAGCTTCCTCGACGAACCCCTGGAGAGATGGTGGGTGTATTTCCTGGGGTTCTTGTCGGCAGTGCCTGTGGGCGAACTGGAAGAGATATGGGAGAGGCTGCGACTCGCGCCGGGACAGCGGGAAAGAATGCTCCTGACCTTTGAAAAGGGCGGAGAGGTGCTCAGGGGTTTTTTCCAGTTGCCTGATTACCGCCCCAGTGATATCTATCGAGCACTTCAGCCTTTCAGGCCGGAAGAACTCCTGTTCATGATGGGCAAGGCGCAGAGCGAGGAAATTCGCAGGGCCATCAGTCACCATTTTCATCGATACAGGCACGTGCGCACCGAACTCAGGGGCCGGGACCTGAAAGCAATGGGCGTTGCGCCGGGACCCGTCTATCGGGTGATACTCGACGAACTGCTGGATGCGAGGCTGAACGGCTGGCTTAAGAATCGCCAGGAGGAGCTGGATTACCTGACGTCCCATCACGAGGAACTCTTTCCCGATCTTGAAAATGGGCTGCCGCCGACATCGCTTTCTCGGGATGCGGGGGCGGACTTGAGTGGCTGCGCGGGCGTGAAATCGCCGGAGAAGCGGCTACGCCCCGTAATCAACTGTGCAGATCAGAAGGAGAAGATCTGAGCGCGGCGATAATCGATTTCATCGTGAAGGCGGCACTCTATGTCGTGCCTCTGCTGCTGGGGGTGATCGCCCACGAGGTGGCTCACGGCTGGGCGGCGGAAAAGTGCGGGGATCCCACTGCGCGGGTCATGGGGCGCATCACATTGAACCCTATAGCTCACATCGACCTCATGGGCACCGTTCTCCTTCCGATTTTCCTGCTCATCGTACAGGCGCCCTTCCTGTTCGGCTGGGCGAAGCCGGTTCCGGTCAATTTCGGCAACTTGCGGAAACGGAGCGACATGGCGCTGGTCGCCGCGGCCGGGCCGTTCACCAATTTCGCCCTGGCCGTCCTCAGTGCCGGCCTCTATCACGTCCTTCTCTCGATGCTCCATGGCGGATGGATCCAGAGGGGAAGCGGGGTCCTATGGGTTCTCGAACCCGTTTTGCTCATGGCCAGGATATCCGTCACTTTCAACCTGGTCCTCATGACGATCAATCTTCTTCCCGTTCCTCCCCTGGATGGGGGGCGCATCCTGGTTGGAGTGCTGCCGCATTCCATTGCGGCGAAGTTGAGCCATGTAGAGAGGTACGGCATGCTCATCGTCATCATTCTTATAGCGACGGGCATGTGGGAGCATATCGTCCAACCGGTTCTCGGCGTCTTTTTGCGTTTGTTTCTGGGCCGTTGAGAGTGAATTCCAGGGTGATTGGATGCACGCATGGAAGGGCCGCGGAAAAGGCGAAGACCAGAAGATCGCACCGGCTCTGCGAGGCGATTGCGATGGCGACCGTGGGCGTTGAGCCAAGACAAACATCAAGGAGTTTTTGGGAATGGGAGAGCGGAAAAGGATTCTGAGCGGCATGCGTCCCACCGGACGCCTACACCTGGGAAATCTTCACGGAGCGCTCGACAACTGGCTTCAACTTCAATCTCAGTACGAGTGTTTCTTCTTCGTCGCGGACTGGCACGCCTTGACGACGGAATACGCAACGCCGGGAGACATACGGCAAAACACCTGGGAGATGATACTGGATTGGCTGAGTGCGGGCCTCGATCCCGAGAAAGCGACGCTTTTCATCCAGTCGGAGGTCAAGGAACACGCGGAGCTCTACCTGCTGTTGGGGATGAGCACGCCGTTGCCATGGCTTGAAAGAAATCCCACCTACAAAGAACAACAGCAGCAACTCACGCAGAAGGATCTCGCTACTTACGGATTCCTGGGATACCCGGTGCTTATGGCGGCGGACATCATCATGTACCGGGCGAACGGAGTGCCGGTGGGGAAAGACCAACTGCCCCACACGGAACTGACGCGGGAAATTGCTCGTCGGTTCAATTTCATGTATCAACGGGAAGTCTTTCCGATCCCTGACGCTCTTTTAACGGAAGCGCCGGTGCTTCCGGGGACGGACGGGCGGAAGATGAGCAAGAGTTACGGCAACTGCATCTATATTTCGGAGCCGGAAGAGAGCGTCCGGCAGAAGATACTCCAGATGATGACCGATCCTGCGAGGGTTCGCCGCAACGATCCCGGCGACCCCGAAATCTCGCCCGTGTTCGCCTACCACAAACTCTACAGCACGCACGAGGAGATCTCCGAAGTTGCTGAGGGTTGCCGAACGGCTCGGATCGGATGCGTTGAGTGCAAGAAGATACTGATAAAGAACATTCTCGCCCGGTTGACTCCCGTTCGAGAGGCGCGGATGCGTCTTGAACAGGAGTCGGAGAGGGTGAGGGAGATCATGCGTGCGGGAACGGAATCTGCCAGGAAGGAAGCCCGTTTGACCATGCGGGAAGTGAGAAACGTCATGGGACTCGGAGGAGAAGAGGGTTAGCCTCCTTTGAATTGTGGACTCGAACCGACCGCCATGGCTGATATACGGATTCAAAAGGTGCTTGCGCAGGCGGGTGTTGCTTCCCGCCGTGCGTCTGAGGAAATGATCAGGCAGGGGCGGGTGGAAGTGAATGGCCGCACCATTACGGACATGGGGTGTCGCGTAGACCCCGAAGCTGATGAAATCCGTGTGGATCGCGTGCTGATTCGAACCGCCCAGCCAAAGGTCTATTTGCTCTTTTACAAGCCAAGACATTGTGTTACTACTCTCAGGGACCCTCAAGGGAGACAGACCGTGATGGATTTGATTCCCGACCCGGGGGTTCGCCTCTTTCCCGTCGGGCGTCTGGACTACGACGCGGAAGGGTTGCTCGTTCTCTGCAACGACGGGCTTCTCGCCAATCGGTTGCAGCATCCGCGTTACGGCGTGTCCAAAACGTATGAAGTCAAAGTGAAGGGGCATCCCGACGAGCGGGCCCTACATCGGCTCCGCTCCGGAGTGGCTCTTTCCGAAGGAATGACGGCCCCCGCCGGGGTGTCCGTGCTTCGTCTCCTCGGAGATGCGGCCTGGTTGAAGATAGTCCTGCACCAGGGGTGGTACAGGCAGATCAAACGTATGGGGGAAGCGGTCGGGAACCCCGTGCTAAGAATCAAGAGGACTGCATATGGCCCTTTGACGCTGGAAAAGCTGACGCCGGGAAGCTTTCGGCCGCTGGCTCCCGAAGAAGTCCGGAAGCTCTATCGGATGGTTCATCTTGATGAGGAACGGGTCGCACAAATAAGATGAGCAGCAAAAGGCGTGGTGGTTATCCATATATTTTGAGCAATTCTGCAGGCCTGCCCGGAAAAACAAAAAAGAAGCGAGGTCCGGGCCGGTACATTGTGCTGTTTCTTCTGGCCGTCGTTGCAGCGGTTGCCGCCTGGCACTGGGGATCGAAAGCAGTGGGCGACATCGGGGCCTTTTCCCCCTTTCCGAACAAACTCGTTGCATTGAGATTCCAACACAACGGACAGGAGGTCATTTTACTCCCGGACTCTCAATGCGTGCTGAATCCGAGAGATACCCTGAAACTTCTCGATATCCAGACGGACGGGTGGGTGTCGTGGGGCGCAAAGGTCGCATCCACGGACATGGATATCCGGTCCATAAAGAAAAAAGCCCTGGTCATTCGGGATCTTTTTCCCGAAGACTCCTTTGAAAACGCCAAGAATGTGGAGATCAGAGTCCTTTTGTGGAACAGGTTCATAGGGAAGGTCTCGTTCCTGGTCCAGTTGGATGCCAGGGACTGGCTGCAAAAGGCCAATGCCGCGAGTGACGCGGACCGAAAGATATTCTGTCTCGACAAGGCCTTGACCGAGAATCCAGGGAACGTGCTGGTGAAGACTCAACTGGCGGGGCTCTATTTCGAAAACAAGAATTATGAAGAAGCCGGGCGCCTCTACAGAGAAATCAATGAAGCGGGGAAATCCAAATCCATTCTCGAACGTCTCCTTACGGTCTACCAGCTCCAGAACAAGGTGGATGACGCCCTCGGGGTTTACCTGGAGTTATTGGGCCTCGCCCCGGACGATACGGAATTCTTCAAAGAGTTTCTTCAGTATCTCCAGAAGCGCAAGGCAAAGAACGATGCGGTGAAGTTCCTGGAAAAACACCAGCAACAGATACCGAATTCCTTTCAGAGTCCGTTGCTTCTTTTCATGGCGGATCTGAGCACTCAAACGAAAAACTGGTCCGAAGCGGCCAAGACCTATGAGAAGGCGATCAAATCGGGAGTGAAGGACCCCGATGTCCTGTACAATCTGGCGGTTACGTACCAGCAGAGCGACGATCCCGACAAGGCCATTCAGACCATGGAACGCTATCTCCAGAAGAATCCCGGAGACATCAAAAGCTGGATGCAGCTTGCGGATCTGTACGAAAAGAAAGGATCTGCGGCCAAGGCGAGGAGCGTTTACGAGACCGTGCTCCAGAGATCGCCCCAAAATAAGGATGCACTCTTGCGCCTGGTGGCTATTCTGGAAAAAAGCAACGATAAGATCGCGCTCCAGTCCGCTTACGAAAAGCTTGCTCACATTCAGCCGAAGAACAAGACGATCCAGTATAATCTGGCGATTCTCTATTATCAGGGCAAGAAATGGGACAAGGCGGCGGCCGGTTTCGAGGCGATTGCCGCCATGGACGCAAACGATATCGAGTCTCGTAAGTATCTTCTGGACGTCTATCGGAAGCAGAAGGACAAGAAAAAAGAAGTGGCCATGCTGCACACGCTTGCGCAGATGGACTCCAAGAGCGGCGTTTATTACGATGCTCTCTTCAAGAGCCACGACGAAGAGAAAGATTACAAGGGAATGGCCGCTGTATTCAAGCCCCTCTGCGAGAAGCAGCCCGATTCAGCGCAGGCCCACAATTATCTACTGTACGCTCTGCTCAAGCTAGGAGACAACAAGGGGGCGCTGAAAGAGTTGGAACAACTGATCCGCCTGCAGCCGAAAGAGAAGAAGTACCTGCGGCAGGCGGCGAGTCTCTATGAGAGTCAGGGGAACTATGGGGAAGCGGTCAAGAAGATCGATCTGCTGATCAAGCTCGATCCGAAGAACCGGGAGGCACAGGACGATTATCTCCGTCTCCGCCGCCTGATGATGGGGAAGAAAAAGGAGGGTTAGCACTGCATTGCGTGCCGATCGACGCGCGTGTTTTTGTGTTGCGTGTTGCCCCCATTTGCGGTATACTCTTTTCCACTTGGAGATTAGCGGGCGGGTAACTCAGCGGTGAGAGTGCCATCCTCACACGGTGGAAGTCGGAGGTTCGAATCCTCTTCCGCCCACCAGAAAAGCTAACGGTTAAGGCGACTTATCAAGGTCGCCTTTTCGTTTTTCCAGTTGCAAAACAGTTGCAGTTAGCCCTCCGTAATGCCCCGTCCTCGTCATTTTTAGACGCGCTGTACCGGACCGGGATATTTGGCCACCTGTATATCGGCGGTCAATAGCGTTATGCCCTCGACAATGGCCTGCGCGACGAGCAGACGGTCGAAGGGATCTCTATGGATTGGCGGTAAGGTCGCGACGGCAACCGCATGCTCACTGAGGATCGGCAACTCACGGTAGCCGTTGTCCAACAGGCTACGTCGCAATACGCGTGGATCGACCTTGAAGTCTTCGCGGCACAAGCCGCATTTGATTACGATTTCCCACAAACTGGCTACGCTGAAGAACAATTCATTTTCAGGTTCGCCCATCACCGTCCGGGCACCCATCGGTAGATGTTCAACGCCTTGTGCCGCCCATAGCAACAGGTGAGTGTCGATCAGCAGCTTCATGCGTCCCCTTCAAACATCTTCACGATTTCGGCTTCGCCCATCCGGTCGAAGTCGTCCGGCACGCTAATTTGTCCGGCCATAAACCCGAATCGTTTGATCTGGGAAGGTTCCGGAGCATTGAGCGGAATAACCTTGACCATTGGCTTGCCGGCCTTGGCGATGACGAAGGGCTCACCGTTGGCGGCTTGCTCCACCAGCCGAGATAAATGTGTCTTAGCATCGTGAATGTTGTATGTCTGCATAACGCCACCCCCAATAAGACTTAGTTTGATAAACTTAGTTTATCCTCGTCCAATGCTATGTCAAGAGCTTTGTCGCAAATAAATATCCAAGTGCTGGAAATTTGCCGGGACTCAGGACGATGAAGTCGTTTTTGCAGTGCCGGGCGTATCCTTCGTGGAACTGGCGCAGGCGCTCGGGGAAGCATGCAGGAAAATTGGAGCACGGTATCCCGTGACTCCTTATCAGAATTTCCAACCGGAGTTTCCGAAACCCCACAGGGAATTAGGGAAAAGACTCGGCATCCTGTGAGGGCGGGGTGGCAGCAATTTCAGAAGATCTCCCGAAGGCAGGGGCTGCCTGCCCTCGAGCTTTTTCGAAACGTCTTCGTGTGGGAGAGGAGAGAGAATTCCCTGCCCGAACGGCATTCGGGGCAGTGGGGGATCGCGGGTGAAGTACCGGGTAAAATCTTGTATACTCACTGCAGCGTCACAGAAATAAGGTGCCCATGTGCCCGAACCGTCATTCCCGCATGTTTTGAGCGGGAAACCGGGAGAAAAGCCTGGAGGCCCGCCTTCGCGGGCATGACGGGCAACGATTGGACACTCAATTACATGGCGCTGCACTTACGTGACGTTTGTTATTCCGGGCGCCTCGGCCCACCCCGGACGGGGCTGCCCTGCAACCATCGCGACACGGCAACCGGCGGGGAAGGATCGTTTTATGCGGCTCGATCAGCTTGGCCTGCTACGCGAGGTATTGGATTCCGCGCACAACGGCTTTTTGATTGTGGACCGCTCGGGGCGGATAGTGGTCTTCAATCGTGCCGCCGCCAGGGTTACGGGCCTTGTGGCGGAAGAGATACTGGGCCGCCCGTGGGGCGACGTGGAACCCGAGACATGGGAAGAAATAAAGGAGATTTTCTCTACCGGCAGAAATCAGGTGAGCCGCACGACCCCTTCCCTCACGGGTTCCACGATCATCGCGAACCGCACCCCCCTCCTCCTGGACGGCAGGATCGAGGGAGTCATCAGCATTTTCCAGGACGCATCCGATTACGAAGGGGTCCTGGCCGAACTGAAAGCCTACAAGGATCTTACCGAGGAGCTCGACGTCATCTTCAACTCTTCCTTCGACGGCCTCTGGATCAGCGACGCAGAGGGCAGGGTCCTGAGGGTGAACCCGACGTCCAAGCGGTTCCTCGGCCTCGAGGACAAAGACGTCATCGGCAAGAACGTTCAGGATCTCGTAGCGGCAGGGTACTTCGACAGATCGGCCACCATCGAAGTGCTCAAGCGGCGCACCGCGGTATCCATCATTCAGAAGTCAAAGGACGGGATGGAACTCCTGGTTACGGGGAATCCCGTCTACGACGCAAACGGCGACATTCGCCTGGTTGTCATCAATGCGAGAGACCTGACCGCCTTGAAAAAGCTTCAGGCCGAACTCGAAGAAAGCCGGGCACTCACGGACAAATACCGTTCCGAGCTGACGTCCATCCATGACCAGGAGAATCTCTCCTCGAAACTCATCATCCGCAACACCGGGATGAAGCGGGCCTTTGAGACGGCACTCAAGATGGCCCGGGTGGATTCGAGCGTTCTCATACTGGGCGAGTCAGGGGTGGGGAAGAGTCTCATTGCCAAGATGATCCACAAGGCCTCCCCCCGCCGCAAGGGGCCGCTGGTGCGGGTGGACTGTGCAGGCGTGCCTGCATCGCTGATCGAGGCGGAGCTTTTCGGGTACGTGAAAGGCGCGTTCACGGGAGCCCGCGGAGAAGGCAAGCCGGGATACTTCGAGATGTCCCAGGGGGGCACCCTCCTTCTCGAGGAGGTCGGAGAACTCCCCCTGAACACCCAGGCGAAACTCCTGCGGTTTCTCGAGGACAACGAGGTGGTTCGCCTTGGAGACATCACTCCCAGGAAGATCGACGTGCGGGTGCTGGCCGCCACCAATAGGGACCTCCAAGCCATGGTGGAGAAAGGAGAGTTTCGACGGGACCTCTTCTTCAGGCTGAACGTGCTCCCTCTCGTTATCCCGCCGCTTCGCAGGCGCCAGGAAGACATTCCGGCCCTGGTGCACCATTTTCTCGAACAAAACAACAGAAAGTGCGGGACCCTGAGGACGATCTCGGCCACGGCACTGGACTGCCTTCGCCGATATTCGTTTCCCGGGAATGTCCGCGAACTGGCCAACCTGGTCGAACAACTGGTGGTGATGAGCCCCGGGGAGGAGATAGAGGCGAAGGATCTCCCGACGGCGGTACGCCGGGCGGAATCCCGCTGCACGCCGTGGCTCGCGGAGGATGAATGGAACATGCCGCTGGCCGTGAGGACCATCGAGAAAGAGATGATTGCCGGGGCACTTGCCAGATTCGGAAGCCAGCGGGCGGCGGCGCGGTATTTGGGGATCGATCATTCGACTCTCTCACGGAAGGCTCGTTCCTACGGTCTCAGTGTTGCCGAATAGCACCGCGTTGCAGATCAGCAACAAACCGCCCACCTCATTAAAATTTAGTAAATATAGCCACTTACACAGTCAGCTCACCACACAATGATATATCCGGTGGCATTCTGCAACGATGCGCTCTACCCACTTTCTTGATTTTCTAAATGAATTCCATTGGATAACACTTGGCACACGAATTGCCTATAGATTTCGGAACGAGATCAACCAAGGGGCTGCGAACCGACTATGAAAGATTTCGAATCAATCGCCGGATCTCTGGTACCCGACGACCGCCAGGCCCTCCTCCTGCTGGATATCCCCGACGGGGAAGAGAATTTGAAACGAGTCGTGGAAGTATCTGGATCGGGAAGGAGGAACGGATGGAGTTACGAGATCCTGAACGAGGGCCCGCCGGTGGTCGTCCTGATCAGGATGGAGCCCGGCCGTGCCAGGGACGCAATCATCCGGCTGATTGAAAGCGGTGTTTCCAGGATCATCGCCGTTTACCCCAAACCCTCGCCGGGTGGCGGCGGAACTGACCCGACCTCGCAATGAAGAGGGCTTTTAACAACCTTGAAAGAGCCGGAGGCGGAGGAATTGTCCCAGGTAGACGGTAGAGAAGAAAAGATCCTTGCGGCGCTGGACTTGCTGACGCCGGATGTTGTCGATTTCACGTGCCGCCTTGTGGCTCAGCCGAGCACGCTGGGCAACGAGGCATCGGTTCTTGCCGAAACGGAATCCTCCTGGGCAAGCCTTGGTTTTGCCCCTGAAAGAATCGCTGTCGATACCGGAACACTCGGCGGCCATCCCGGTTTCGCCCCGGTTCCCTGGAGCTATAAAGACCGTTATAATGTCGTGGCAATGCGGCAGGCTGACCGCCCCGGAGGCAGGAGCGCCCTCTTCAACGGTCACCTTGACGTGGTCAGTCCCGAACCCCTCGGCAGGTGGCAGACGGATCCCTTCAGCCCCATCGTGCGCGACGGGTGGATCCTGGGAAGGGGGGCCGGGGACATGAAAGCGGGCGTTGCGGCCATGACGTACGCCGTCAAGGCATTTGAGCGGGCTGGCTTCGGACTTTGCGGACCGGTTACCCTGGAGGCGGTTATCGAAGAGGAGTGCACCGGCAACGGAGCTCTGGCCTGCCTGGCGGCCGGCTGCGATGCCGATGCGGTCCTGATCCCCGAGCCCTTCGGGCCGACCCTCCTTGTCAGCCAGGTGGGAGTTCTGTGGTTCAAGGTCTCACTTTCGGGCGTACCCAGGCATGTCCTCGAAACCGGACGGGGGGTCAATGCGATCGAGAAGTGCTTCCCCATAATGGAAAAGCTTCGCGGCCTCGAAGATGAGCTCAATCGGGAGGTTCACCCTTCGATGGCTCACCTCGAACACCCGCTGAACCTCAATATCGGGAAGATTCGTGGCGGAGACTGGCCTTCCACGGTGCCGGCGATGGCCGAGATCCATTGCCGTCTCGGCTTCTCGCCGGGCGTTCCGTTCGAAAACGTGCGGCGGCGGGTGGAGGAGACCATTTCGCAAGCGGCCGAGAGCGACGGCTGGCTGAAAGAAAACCCTCCCCAGGTGGAATTCTACGGCTTCCGGTCGGAGGGGCACTGCGTGGAGCGGAACCAGCCGGCATTTGAACTGCTGGCAGGATGCCACCGCGATCTCACCGGGGAGACAGCCCTGGATTTCGCTTCCACGGCCACCACCGACCTGCGAGCCTTCGTGCACTTCGGGAAAGGCCAGGCCACCTGCTTCGGCCCGATTGCAGAGAACATCCACGCCGAGAACGAACGGGTACGCATCGCGAGCGTCGTCCATACCGCAAAGGCGTACGCTCTTTTTCTGGCCAGGTGGTGCGGGGTGGCGGAATGAGAGCTCCCATATCTTCAAGTCCTGCAAGCCGCTTTCGGTTGGGTGCTCCCGCCGAAAGCCCGTGTAAGGAGTTCGCCCGGCGGCCGCAGACCCTCCGGCCGGCAGGCACAGCCAACCAATCCTAAGGAGAAACGCCAATGAAGAAGATGCGATTTTCCCGTCTCGTTACGCTCCTGGCATTGTTCGCGGCATTGGGCGCCGCGATCCCGGTCTTGGCAGAGGAGACCATCAAGGTAGGCATCCTTGGTCCCTTTACAGGGTCCCTCGCCTTCAACGCGGGCGAGATGAAAAAGGGCATGCTGCTCGCGCTCGACGAGGTCAATGACCAAGGCGGGTTATTCGGGCAGAAGGTCGAACTGCTTTTCGGCGACACCGAGGCCAAACCCGAACCGGGAATGGCGGCGGTGAAGAAGCTGGTGACCCGTGACAAGGTCCTGGTTGTGGGCGGTGGATACGCATCGAGCGTGAACATCGTGACCAGTGAATTCTGCCACTACGAGCAGTGCCCCGTGGTGGTGGCCATCGCGATAAGCCCCACGATCACCGAGCGCGGCTACGAGTACGTCTTCCGAACCAGCCCCACGAGCCCGATGTTCCTCGAAGGGATCAACCGGTGGATGGCCGATGTGAAGAAGCCCAAGACCGTGGCCTTCTTCATGGAAAACTCCGACTACGGCCGGGACGGCGAGAAGATCTGGGAAGCCCAGTGCAACAAGATAGGCGCCAAGGTGGCGGCCAAGCTTTATTTCGAAATAGGCGACACGGATTTCACCTCGCCCATTTCCAAACTGAAGAACCTGGCTCCGGACGTGGTCTTCAACATCGCCTCGACCACCGAGGCCGCCCTCATTCAGAAGCAGGCCCGGGAACTGAACTTTGTCACCCAGTGGATCGGAGTCGGCGGCCAGTTCACCCAGGCTTTCTTCGAAATGACCGGCCCCACTAGCGAGTTTGCCATGGGTTCCTCGCTCGAACCCACCAAGGCGATGAAGGACCCGGTCACCGCCGCCTTTGTCAATGCGTACATCAAGAAGTACCCTGAGAGCAGGCCCGGCATTTTTTCGAGCCAGGGATACGACAACCTCGCGGTGATTCTGGACGCGATCAAGCGGGCGGGCAAGCCCACCGGGGACCTGGCCAAGGACCGCCAGCGCATACGGGACGCCCTTGCCGCGACGGACATGAAGCTCTCCCAGGGACACGTCCGGTTTGGGAAGGACGGGCAGGTGGCGGACATTATCCCGTCTGTCGTCCAGGTGCAACTCGGCGAGAAGTGCAAGCCCGATACTCAGATAATCTATCCGGCGGAGCGGGCGGTCACGGAGTACCAGGTGCCCAAGCCGTGGGACCAGAGGCGCTGCAAGTAAGCAGGCAACAGGGCATGACGGGCGGGTGAATCCATGGAATCCTTGTTCTTGCAGCAGGTGCTGAACGGCTTGATCGTCGGCGCTGTTTACAGCCTGATCGCCATCGGACTGACCATGATCTTCGGCGTGATGAAGATCAGCAATTTCGCCCACGGCGACTATGCCATGGCGGGTGCCTACACGGCGGTCTTCATCATGGCCTGGATACCGGGCTGGCTGGGCTGGGTGGGCTCGCTCATGGGGGCGGCCGTCGTGGTCGGATTGCTCGGCATCGTGACCGAAAGGCTCATTTTCAGGCCCTTGATGACCCGCTGGACCGATATCGACACGATCATGGTCTCCATCGGGCTCTTCATCCTGCTCGAGAACCTGGCCCAGTTGTTTTTCGGGGCCACCCCCCGCATGCTCCACGACCCCTTCGGCGATGTCACCGTCAACATTTTCCTGGTATCGACCAGCCTCCTCAGAGTTCTCTGCTTCGGGTTTTCGATCCTGACCATCCTTGGCCTCCAGATGTTCCTGAACCGCACCAGGATGGGGGTCGCCATACAGGCCACGAGCCAGAACCGTTACGCGGCCCAGCTGATGGGAATAAACATCGATTTCATTTATATGTTTACCTTCGCCCTGGGTTCGATCCTCGCCGGCATCGGCGGGGTGCTCTACGGCACGCTCTTCGCGGTCTATCCCCTCATGGGGGCCGTACCGACTCTCAAAGCCTTCGTCGTGACGATTCTTGGAGGGATGGGCAACATCCGGGGGGCCATCTTCGGCGGTTTTATCCTGGGAGTGGCCGAGAGCCTGGGTGGAAACTACATCGCCATGGAATACAAGAACGGCATCGGCTTTCTCATCATCATCATCGTGCTGCTCATAAAGCCGAGCGGGCTGTTCGGGCGAAAGGAGGCGGCATGAACGCGGCCTTAAGGAAGTACGGCCCCCGGCTGGCCATCCTTGCGGTGCTCGTCCTCCTGCCGCTCTTCGTCCAGGACCGCTATTTCATGCATATCGCGGTGCAGACCTGTATTTTCACCATTCTCACCATGAGCTGGAACCTGCTCGCCGGCTACACCGGGCAGCTCAACCTGGGCCATGCCGCGTTCTACGGAGTCGGGGCCTACACGAGTGCTCTCGTCTCCATGAAGCTCGGCCTCTCTCCCTGGCTCGGCCTGCCCGCGGGAGGGCTAGCCGCCGCCTTCTTCGGGTTCCTTCTCGGTTTTCCAGCCCTGAGACTTTCCGGACCCTATCTCGCCATTACCACCATCGGTTTCGCCGAGATACTCCGCTTGGTTGCAATCAACTGGGTGGACCTCACCCGGGGCTCCCTCGGCCTTTCGGGAATTCCTCTTCTCACGCCCATTCACGTGGGCTCGTGGCGTTTTCGGTTCTACTTTGAAAAGGACTATTATTACGTCGTACTGGCGGCCGCGCTGATCACCTTTTTGTGCATCCGGCGGCTCACGCACTCGGAGTTCGGGGTGAGTCTCAAGGCCCTCCGGGACGATCAGACCGGCGCCCAGAGCATCGGTATTGACGCTTCAGCCTACAAACTCGCGGTATTCACCATAAGCGCCTTTTTTGCAGGCTTCGCCGGCGCGCTCTTCGCACACTTCGTGCGGCTCGTGAGCCCGGAAACCATGGCGCTCCACGTCACCTTCGACGTGCTCACCATGACCATGATAGGAGGCCTCGGAACGACCGGAGGCCCCATCATCGGTGCCATCGTTCTCACTTCTTTTTCCAACTGGCTGAGATACCTGGAGGACTTCCTCAAGATGGACATCCGTCTGGTGGTCTACGGTCTCATGCTCATACTGACCATCCGGTTCATGCGCGAGGGGCTCATGGGGGTTATCCGCGGCCTTGCCGAGCGATTCAAGCGCACCGGCCCGTGGGCGCAGAGAGGAGGCCGGCCATGAGCGAGATCCTGCGCACAGAAGGACTGACCATGTTTTTCGGTGGACTCTGCGCGGTCCACGACGTGAGTTTCAGTCTGCATCCGGGCCGGATCATGGGCCTCATCGGTCCAAACGGCGCGGGCAAGACAACGCTGATAAACCTCATCTCCGGGGCCATTCTTCCAAGCGAAGGACGCATCTTTTTCAACGGAAGGGACATAACCCGGGACCGTGCTCACGTGGTCAACAACCTTGGCATCGCCCGGACTTTCCAGATAGTGAGGACCTTTCCCAAGTTGACCGCCATGGAAAACGTACTGGCCGGGCTCGTCGACCGGCGCACCAGGGGGCCATGGCGGCTCGCGTGGGAATCGATTTTCCTTCGGAAGCCGGCTCTCACCGAAAATCGGGAAGCCCGCCGCAGGGCCGAGGAACTGCTCGATTTCGTCGGTATTCTGCACTACAGGGACGAAGCGGCCGAGAACCTTCCATACGCCCTGACCAAGCGCCTCGAGATTGCACGGGCCATGGCGACGCGCCCGATACTCCTGCTCCTCGACGAACCCAGCAGCGGCCTCAACCCGGCCGAACTGGTGGGGCAGATCGAGCTCATCCGGGCCATCCAGGCCCGGGATGTGACCATTATGATCATAGAACACGTGATGAAGGTCATCATGGACATTTCGGACCGTTTGATCGTCCTCCATTACGGCGAGAAGATTGCCGAAGGAGAACCTCAGCAGGTCTATACGGATCCCAGGGTGGTCGAAGCATATCTGGGGGGCGAAATCGATGCTGAGAATTGAAAACCTGGTAGTGGCCTACGGTAAGGCTGTGGCCCTCAACGGGGTATCCATCGATGTGGATGAAAACGAACTGGTGACCCTCCTCGGCTCCAACGGCGCCGGCAAATCGACCCTTCTGAAGACGATCTCGGGAATCGTCCGGGCACGGGAGGGACGCATCCTCTGGAACGGTCGCGACATCACCCGCCTCTCCACCCATGAAATCGTGGCGCTCGGGATCGTCCACGTTCCCGAAGGACGCGCCGTATTTCCGGACCTCTCCGTATCGGACAACCTGCGCATGGGCGCATTCATTCGAAAGGACATGGACGGCATCGCACGGGATATGAAGTTTGTGTTCGAACTCTTTCCGAGGCTGAAGGAAAGACGCGGACAGCCGGCCGGCACCCTCTCGGGCGGTGAAGCTCAGATGCTCGCCATCGCGCGGGGGCTCCTCTCCTCGCCCAGGCTTCTCATGCTCGACGAACCGAGCCTTGGGCTTGCGCCGGTCGTCCGCAAGGCCATCTTCGAGGTCATCCAGCACATCTACCGGGACAAGGGGATCACCATCCTCCTGGTGGAACAGAACGCGAAGTGGGCGCTCCGAGTGGCCGGCCGCGGCTATATTCTCGAAACCGGGCGGATTGCCCTGGCGGACACCGGCCGGGCACTCTCCCAGAATCCCCACGTCCAGCGGTCATATCTCGGGTACTGAGCAGACGGAGCCGGGGGCATCGAGTTGGCTGCGACCCCGGTCGCGGCCGCGCACCTGCGTCTCCATGAACCATGAGGCGGGAGGAAAAAGAATGGACCGGGTTCGTGCGGCCCTTGCCGAACGGGAACTGAACGATTTTGCTCAAAGACTCATCCGGACGCCGAGTCTCAGCATGGAGGAGGAGGCCGTAAGCCTCCTGGTACGCTCCGAGATGGAGCGGCTCGGCTATGACGAGGTAAAGGCCGACGAAATGCATAATGTGGTCGGCGTCATCCGGGGAAAGGGCGGCGGTCCGACCCTCATGTTCAACGGCCACATCGATCATGCCGGGGTGGGGGAGATGCCGGAGCCTTTCTCGGGAAGGGAGGTCGACGGTGCGCCTTTCGGCCACGACGGCCCCGTCATCCACGGCAGAGGGGCATGCGACATGAAGGGCGCCGTGGCGGCCATGGTGCATGCGGGCGGCATGATCAGGCGAATGGGTGCGGCTCTCGCCGGTGATGTGCTGGTCACCTGCGTGGCCCGCGAGGAGATGGCCCGGGGGGAGGGCATCAGGCGCTTGCTTGAAGGGGGCCTTAAAGCCGATTTTGCCGTGAGCGGCGAGGCGAGCGGCTTGAACGTGTACGTCGGGCACAGGGGAAAATTCGAGGCGAAGATCGTCACGCGGGGCGTTACCACTCACGGCGGCTACCCGCAGGGGGGCGTGAACGCCATTTTTCAGATGAATCGTTTTTTCAATGCACTTTTGACCGCTTATCCCCTTCCGAAACATGATTTTCTGGGCGCCGCCACCGTAACGGTTCTCGATATCTGCGCAAGCCCGGGGGCTCTCACTCCCATCGTTCCGGACCGATGTGAAGCGATTGTCGACCGGCGCTTCCTTCCGGAAGAAACCGAGGACGAGATATTGGAAGGATTCCGCCGATTGTTCCAGTCGATTCGGGAAACGGACCCGGGGTTCAAGGCGGAAGTCGAGTCCCGGAAATGGTTTCCCGCGATGTTCACCGATCCGGACGAACCCGTTGTCCGCGCCATGCTCCGGGCACGGGAAGCGGTGCTCGGGAGCACGGGCAAGGTGGGTGCCTGGTATTTCGGCGTGGACGGAACGTTTATCAACGAGGCCGGTATTCCCTGCGTGGGACTTGGTCCCGGGAACGAATACCTCGCACATACCCCCAAAGATGTCGTGCCTGTCAAGCACCTTGCGGACGCCGCCGCAATCTACACCGAGCTGATTCTCGATATGTGCGGCTAGAGGGGCACTCCCCGAACGATCCTCTCCGCCGACTGCGCCTCCCAGGCGGCGGTCATGGACGAGATCGCCGTCCACCCCGTCAGCCGTCTCTCGGAAGTGGTGGAATTTCTGAGCTGCAATGCGGAAATCGCACCCATACACGTCGACTGCGAAGAGATATGAAAAGAGCATTTCGCGGATCATCTCGATTTCGATGTGGTCAAGGAGAGGAGCACGCCAGTCGCGCCATCGAAGTCGCCGCGGCGGGCGGGCACAATGTCCTGACACACCGACGATCCCATATCCACGACAGGTGCAAATCCAAGAATCTTAAAAGGATTCCTCATCGCCCAATGCGGATGTTACTCCTCAGCAGGCGGATACTGAGTCACCAGGTATTTGTGATTGCCTTCTTCGACGACCTTGCAGCTTGCAAGGGGCGGTTTCGTGGCCGTCGGGTACCTGGATGCTCGGCTGCATGTTCTATGCTTCACGCCGGTGGAAAACGGAATCCGGGTAATCAGTTTCCGCAAAGCAAATGCGAGGGACGCTAAGAAATATGGCAAAGCGATTATCATTGACCGATAAAGAGGGCGAGGTGAGGGAACTCAAGGAACAGGATTTCGCCCGCGCCAGACCAGCATCGGAAGTGCTGCCCGAAATCCTTGGTCCGGAAGCGGCGGCGGAACTGCTGAAACCACGCGGCCGGCCCAAGTCTCCGGAGAAGAAAGTCCCCGTGAATATCCGACTCGACGCCGACGTAGTGGAAACCTTCAGATCCATGGGTAAAGGGTGGCAGAGCCGGATCAATAGAGCACTGCGTGAGTGGCTGGACTCAAGC